>Ga0209442_1000423_pt1 | contig 24853 bp, 25 predicted proteins | sample LauGreSBDMM110DD_2_FD_187565 | JGI IMG/M metagenome (GOLD analysis project Ga0209442, IMG submission 187565) | Freshwater lake microbial communities from Lake Michigan, USA - Sp13.BD.MM110.DD (SPAdes) (version 2) | ecosystem: Environmental > Aquatic > Freshwater > Lake | place: Lake Michigan...
TCAGTTGTGCGCGTGGTTTGCCCCGCTTGCAGTCTTTGTTTGACAACTGGATGCAACGCACCACCACTGAAATTGATTCGGGTTGCATTTACATCAGTGGCGCCGTGGAGTTTGATGACCGGCCTGGCTCTGTGCGAGATGCGCTGGCATCCTCTGTCAACACTTGGCAAAACGCCTTGCAACGTTCGGTGGCACAAGCGCAAGTCGAAAAACATCTGACCGCCAAGGCTGATCCCTTGCAGGTGGCCTTTGAAATTCACGGCCTCATCTTGGCACTTCATTACGAAGCCAGATTTCTTCGCAACCCCGGTGCAGCAGATCGCGCCCGCAAAGGCTTTTCCGAAATTGTGGCGCGAAATCAAGCTTGATTTTTACGCAACACCTCCACTCTTTAATTTGCATTGAATTTTTTGAAAGTCAACCATGCCAAGCTACGTCCCTCCCCTGCGTGATCTTCAGTTCGTCTTGCACGAATTGCTCGATTTGGAAAATGAATTGAAAGCCATGCCCAAGCATGCTGAGACCGACGCTGACACCATCAATGCGGTGTTGGAAGAGGGCGGTAAATTTGCGGCAGAAGTGGTGTTCCCCTTGAATGTGTCTGGCGATGAAGAGGGCTGCAAATTGGATCGCGACACGCATGAAGTGAAGGCACCCGCAGGTTTCAAAGAAGCCTATAAAAAATATGTGGAGGGTGGTTGGGCAGCACTGAGCGCACAAGAAGAATATGGCGGTCAAGGCTTGCCCTTCGTGGTGAATCAGTGCTTCTTTGAAATGCTGAACTCTGCCAATCAAGCCTGGACCATGTACCCCGGCCTGTCGCATGGTGCGCATGCTTGCTTGTCAGCACATGGCTCCAAAGAACAAAAAGACATGTACTTGCCCAAGCTCACCAGCGGCGAGTGGACTGGCACCATGTGCCTGACTGAACCCCACTGCGGCACAGATTTGGGCATGCTGCGCACCAAGGCCGAGCCGCAGGCCGATGGCACTTACCGTCTCACAGGTCAAAAGATTTTCATCAGTGCGGGCGAGCACGACTTAGCAGCCAACATTGTTCACTTGGTGTTGGCTCGATTGCCAGATGCGCCTTTAGGCAGCAAAGGCATTAGCTTGTTTGTCGTCCCCAAATTCAACGTGAAGGCTGATGGCGCCATGGGTGAGCGCAATGGCATTTATTGCGGCGGTTTGGAGCACAAGATGGGCATTCATGGCAATGCCACTTGCCAGATGGTGCTAGACGGTGCAGCAGGCGTCATGGTGGGGCAACCCAACAAAGGTTTGGCCGCCATGTTTGTCATGATGAACGGCGCGCGTCTGGGCGTGGGCAATCAGTCTTTGGGCTTGACCGAAGTGGCCTATCAAAACGCCTTGGCCTATGCCAAAGACCGCATTCAAATGCGCAGCCTGTCGGGCGTGAAAGCGCCCTCCAAGCCAGCCGATCCTATTTTGGTTCACCCTGACGTCAGGCGCATGCTGCTGACTGCCAAGGCCTATGCCGAAGGTGGCCGTGCCTTGGCCTGTTATGGCGCCTTGCTCATCGACAAAGAATTGAACCATCCCGACGAAAAGGTTCGCGCCGATTCTGCAGAAATTTTGGCGCTGTTGACACCCATCGTGAAAGCTTTTCTCACAGACAACGGCTATCAGGCCACCACCATGTGCCAACAAGTCTTTGGCGGACATGGTTACATCAAAGAGTGGGGCATGGAGCAGTATGTTCGCGATGCCCGCATCAACATGATTTACGAAGGCACCAATGGCATTCAGTCGCTTGATTTGCTGGGCCGCAAGGTGCTTGGCAATCAGGGTGCCAGTTTGCAAAAATTTGGCAAGTTGATTGGCAAGTTGGTGGCCCAAGAAATGGGCAATGAAGCCATGGCCGAGTTCATCAAACCATTGGCTGACTTGGGCCAAAAGATGACGCAATTCACCACTGAAATTGGCATGAAGGCCATGGGCAATGCCGATGAAGTGGGCGCTGCATCGGTTGATTATTTGCGCGTGGCGGGTCATTTGGTATTTGCCTACTTCTGGGCGCGCATGGCGCAAGTGGCCTTGGCTAAAATTGCCGCTGCAGAGGAGGATGCTCAGCGCCCCGACCCTTTCTACAAAGCCAAGTTGCAAACTGCGCGTTTTTACTTTGCACGTTTGTTGCCCGAAACCTTGAGCTTGATGAACACAGCGCGTTCGGGTGCAGATGTTTTAATGGACACCGATTTGGCCTTGGCCTGAACCAAACTTGATTGAATTTGCAATTACCAGGATTGATCTATGACGACAAACAACTTCACAGCTCGCTTTTTGAAAACCAGTTTGCTGATGGCTTCATCTTTGCTGACCGGTATGGCCCTGGCCAATTCGCCAGTGGGCCAGTGGCAGACCTCAGATGAGAAAACCGGTGAACTCAAAAGCGTGGTTATTATTTTTGAGCAACAAGGTGTGATGAAGGGGCGCGTTGAAAAAGTGCTGCGCAAAGATGCAGATCCTGCTGCCAAGTGCGAAAAGTGCAGCGATGACCGCAAAAACCAGCCCGTGGTTGGCTTGGAAATCATTCGCGGTGCCAAAAAAGCCAGCGGCAAAAACGTCTGGGAAGACGGTGAAATTCTCGATCCAGAAAATGGCAAAACCTACAGCTTGCGCTTAACGCCCATTGAAAACGGTGCCAAGTTAGAAGTGCGCGGTTCATTTGGCCCCATTGGCCGAACTCAAACTTGGGTGCGTGTTCCTTAATTCCTGCACAACCCACTTCAATTTTTTGAAAGAAGCTTAGCCATGTCAGATATTTTGACCCACATCGATGCAGGGGTGATGACCCTCACCTTCAATCGCTTAGAGAAAAAGAATTCAATCACGGGTGACATGTATGCTGCTATGGCGCAAGCTGTTGACCAAGCGCAAGCCGATCCCGCCATTCGGGTTTTGGTCATTCAAGGTCACGAAAGCATTTTCAGTGCGGGCAATGACATTGGCGACTTTTTGAACAAGCCGCCTTCCACCGTTGACTCTCCTGTTTTTCATTTCATGCGTGCCTTGACCATGTTTGAAAAACCTGTCATTGCCGCCGTGGCAGGCCCTGCTGTTGGCATTGGAACCACCTTGCTCTTTCATTGCGACTTGGTCTATGCCGGCGACAACGCGGCCTTTTCCATGCCCTTTGTGAATTTAGGCCTGTGCCCTGAATTTGCATCCAGCATGCTGGCTCCGCAAATGTTTGGGTATCACCGAGCTGCCGAAGCTTTGCTCTTGGGTGAAGCCTTCTTTGCTGAAGCCGCTTTGGAAATTGGGCTGGTCAATCGCGTGGTCCCCCCCACAGAAGTCAATGGCCATGCTCAGGCTCAGGCCAAGAAATTGGCAGCCAAACCTTTGTCTGCTTTGATTGAGACCAAGCGCCTGATGAAGAGCGGGCAATCTAAGGCCTTGATTGAACGCATGGGCGAAGAAGGACAAAGTTTCCGGCGCATGCTGTCAGAGCCCGCTGCACGTGAGGCTTTTGGTGCCTTCATGGAAAAACGCAAGCCAGACTTCTCTAAAATCCAAGTTCTACTGCCAACTTAGACCTTTTATGACTTCCTCGCGCTCAGACCTTCCTACCGATGTTGAATTTGAGCCAGAGTTCATTGCCGCCTTGTATGACATTTACGAAGAGAAAATTCTCTTCAATCAGTGGATGGGCTTGAAGGTTGAAAGTGTCAAGGCCACAGGCATTGTGGCCAGCCTTGCCATGAAGCCAGAGTTGGTGGGGCACTATGCCTATCACCGCATTCACGGGGGTGTCATCAGTGCTGTCCTTGATGTCATGGGCAGTTTGGCGGTCATGGCCGCTTTAGGTGCCAAGCACATGGACGAGCCCGTGGCCAAGCGATTGGAACGATTTGCACGCCACAGCACCATCGATTTGCGCATTGATTTCTTGCGCCCTGGCATCGGCGAAAAATTCACCATCCATGCCGAGGCCATGCGCGTAGGCGCTCGCGTGGGCAATGCCAGAATGGAATTTTGCAGTGCCGATGGCAAATTGCTGTCAACGGGTACAGCTGCTTACCTCACTTCTTAAACACAGATTTTGAGGCGCCCTCTTAGACAAGTGCACAATGACAGCTTGATTTTGATTTAGATTGTGTCCCATGCGCCACCACGGTGAAAGTTCTCCACCTGCAGCCACCCTAGCTGCCAACACCCCCCAAGATTCAGACGGCAGAACCCTGAAAAGACTGCTGCCCTATTTGCTCACTTACAAGTGGCGAGTGGCCGCGGCATTGTTGTTCATGGTGGGCGCCAAATTGGCCAATGTCAGTGTGCCTCTGTTGTTGAAAGACTTGGTCGATGCCATGAGCTTCAAGCCCAATGACCCCGTTCAAATCTTGGTGGTGCCCGTGGCTTTGTTGGTGGGCTATGGCGCGCTTCGGCTGATGACCTCAGCGTTTACCGAACTGCGCGAACTGGTCTTTGCGAAAGCCACGCAAGGCGCAGCGCGCACCATTGCGCTTGAAACCTTCCAGCATTTGCATGCCCTGAGTTTGCGTTTCCATTTGGCCCGCCAAACTGGCGGCATGACACGCGACATTGAACGCGGTGTGCGCGGCATTGAATCGCTGATTTCTTATTCGCTTTACAGCATTGTGCCTACCTTGATTGAAGTGACGCTGGTGCTCACCATTTTGGCTGTCAAGTTTGATGCTTGGTTTGCTTGGATCACACTGGCCGCATTGAGTTTTTATATTTTCTTCACAGTGCGCATTACGGAGTGGCGAACGCATTTTAGAAAACAAGCCAACGAGTTTGATTCAGCAGCGCACACCAAAGCCATCGATTCATTGCTGAACTACGAAACCGTGAAGTACTTTGGCAATGAAGCTTATGAAGCCAACCGGTATGACGAAAGTTTGGAACGACTGCGCAAAGCAAGGTTGAAATCGCAAACCTCTCTGTCCTTGCTCAACACCGGGCAACAATTGATCATTGCAGCTGCATTGGTAGCCATTCTGTGGCGCGCCACGCAAGGCGTGGTGGACGGGCGCATGACCTTGGGCGACTTGGTCATGATCAATGCCTTCATGATTCAACTTTACATCCCTCTGAATTTTTTAGGCGTGCTCTACCGCGAAATCAAACAGAGCCTGACTGACTTGGACAAAATGTTTGTGCTCATGGACCGGGAGCGCGAAGTGGCCGATGTGCCCAACGCAGCCGATTTGAATTGCGAACATGGTGCACTTTTGAAGTTTGAATCGGTGTCGTTTGCTTATGAGTCAGACAGGCCCATTTTGCACAACATCAGTTTTGAAATTCCTTCTGGCAAAACAGTGGCTGTGGTGGGCCCTTCAGGCTCTGGTAAATCCACGTTGGCGCGTTTGATGTTTCGCTTCTACGACGTGCAGCAAGGCCGCATCACCATCAACGGCCAAGACATTCGGCAAGTCACACAGCACAGTGTGCGCAAAGCCTTGGGCATCGTGCCGCAAGACACCGTGCTGTTCAACGACACCGTGGCTTACAACATTGGTTATGGCCGCACTGGTTCAACGCAAGAAGAAATTGAAACAGCGGCCAAAGCGGCGCGCATTCACGATTTCATTGCCTCTACACCCAAGGGTTATGCCACCTCAGTGGGTGAGCGCGGTTTGAAACTCTCGGGTGGTGAAAAGCAGCGTGTGGCCATTGCGCGAACGCTGCTCAAAAATCCGCCCATCTTGGTTTTTGATGAAGCTACATCAGCACTCGACTCTGCCAATGAGCGCGCCATTCAAGCTGAGTTGGCCAGTGCAGCCCAAAACAAAACCACCTTGGTCATTGCCCACCGCTTGTCCACCGTGGTGGACGCTCATGAAATATTGGTCATGGAAGCCGGGCACATCATTGAGCGAGGTAGCCACGCCCAGCTGTTGCAGCTCAATGGTCGATACGCTCAAATGTGGGCTTTGCAGCAAAACTCAGAGGGCAGCTCTGAAGAGGTAACTGCGGGATAATGCGTGCATGGATACCAAGTGGCTTGAAGACTTTGTGAGCTTGGCTGAAACGCGGAGTTTCAGCCGGTCTGCTCAATTGCGCCATGTCACCCAGTCGGCCTTTTCCAGGCGCATTCAATCGCTTGAAGCTTGGGCCGGGGCTGACTTGATCAATCGCAGTTCCTACCCCACCACGCTTACGCCGGCCGGCCAGGTGTTGCATGCCAAGGCACTTGAGTTGTTGCAATCTTTGCAAAGCGCCAAAACTGAAATGAAAGATGACCATGACAAACAATCTGACAATCACAAGGCCTGATGACTGGCACCTGCATGTGCGCGATGGCGCAGCGCTTCACACTGTGGTGCCGCACACCGCCGCTCAATTTGGCCGTGCCATCATCATGCCCAACTTGAAGCCGCCCGTCACTACGGCAGCTTTGGCACTTGAATACAAATCACGCATCTTGGCTGCAGTGCCTAAGGGCATTGATTTTGAACCGCTCATGACTTTGTACCTCACTGATAATTTGCCACCCGAAGAAATTGTGAAAGCCAAGGCTGCTGGCGTGGTGGCATGCAAGTTGTACCCTGCAGGGGCCACGACCAACAGCGATGCGGGCGTGACCGATTTGAAAAAGATTTACCCCACGCTGGCAGCCATGCAAAATGTGGGCATGCTCTTGCTGATTCATGGCGAAGTGACCAGCAGCGACATTGATTTGTTTGACCGTGAAGCCGTTTTCATTGAGACACAGCTCATTCCATTGCGCCGCGATTTTCCAGAACTCAAAATTGTGTTTGAGCACATCACCACCCAAGATGCCGCAGACTATGTGAAGTCTGCCGATCGCTACATGGCCGCTACGCTCACGGCGCACCACTTGCTTTACAACCGCAACGCCATTTTCACAGGTGGTATTCGGCCGCATTACTACTGCTTGCCGGTGCTCAAACGCGAAACTCATCGAGTGGCTCTGCTCCATGCAGCCACCTCAGGCAATGCGCGCTTTTTCTTGGGTACCGACAGCGCGCCACACCCTGCTCATTTGAAAGAACACGCCTCTGGTTGTGCCGGTTGTTACACCGCGCACGCCGCCATGGAAATGTATGCCGAGGCCTTTGACAGCGTGGGCAAACTGGACCAACTGGAGGCCTTTGCCAGTTTCAATGGCGCCGACTTTTATGGTTTGCCCCGCAACCAGGGCCAAATTACTTTGAAGCGCGAATCTTGGACGCCGCAAGAAAGCTACCCCTTTGGTGAAGCTGAGCTCAAGCCCCTTCGTTCAGGCGAAGCCTTGCCATGGCGCATGGCCTAAGCAGCATTGATTGGCAAGCGCCGTGGCTAACGCCCTGGCGTGAGCGAGGTGAATGGATTGCAGAGCAAGTCAAGCAGGGCGCTTCGGTTGAACAGGCCTGCAATGCATCGCTTCAATTACGCCGGCCTCAGACGGAAACGCTGAGTCAAGGCCACAAAGCTGTTTGTCATGTCCAGTTTGTGCCGCAGGCCGTCTTGCCCGATGGCCAAGCCTACGAGCAGTTTATTTTCAACGCCCAGCAGGTGCCAACACGAGATGGTCTGCATGACTTTTTCAATGCGCTGTGTTGGCTCGAATTTCCCTTGGCGAAAAAGCAACTCAACCAATTGCAGGCGACTGCCATTCAAGCGCAAGGGGTAGGTGCCGTGCGGGGGGCAGTGCGAGATGCGGTCACGGTGTTTGACGAAAACGCCACCCTGATTCAACTGCCCGACGAGCTTTGGCATGCCTTGCATGTGCGAGATTGGCACACTGCGTTTGTGGCCATGAAACCTAGCTGGAAAGATGTGCATATTTTGATCTTTGGCCATGCGGCCTTAGAAAAACTGGTCAATCCCTACAAAGCCATCACGGTTCACTTGTGGCGAGTGCCATCGGGTTTGCCAAGCTCGGATTGGGATTCGTGGTTGGCGCAAGATCTGCAGCCCGAAAAGTTGGCGGTAAAACCCTTTTTGCCAACGCCTGTATTGGGGGTTCCTGGGTGGTGGCCACCCAATGAATGCGCTGATTTTTATGCCGACTCACAAGTGTTTCGCCCTCCGAGACACTCTAATTCCGTTCAGTTTTGAGGAATTAAATGGGCGCACTTGATTTTGCGCGCGCGCCCCCTAATATTCAGTCTGTGCGCTTGGCCTTCGCTGGGCGGTGGATCTAAATCCTCATGAAACGTATCATTTTGTTTGTACTGACCAACTTGGCTGTGGTGTTGGTACTGGGTGTTGTGGCCAGTTTGCTGGGCGTTAACCGCTTCCTCACTTCCAATGGCCTAGATTTAACCGCCTTGTTGGGCTTTGCCCTGATCATGGGTTTTGGTGGGGCATTCATTTCATTGCTGATTAGCAAGCCTGTGGCCAAGTGGAGTTCGGGCGTACAAGTTATTGCGCAACCTAGCAATGCCGACGAAAAGTGGTTGGTCGACACGGTGCAAAAACTGGCCGACAAGTCTGGTATTGGCATGCCTGAAGTAGGTATTTTTGAAGGCGACCCCAACGCATTTGCAACCGGTGCCTTTAAAAACTCTGCCTTGGTGGCTGTTTCGACAGGCCTTTTGCAAAACATGAGCCACGATGAAATCGAAGCCGTCTTGGCGCACGAAGTGGCGCACATTGCCAATGGTGACATGGTCACCATGGCCCTGATTCAAGGCGTGATGAACACCTTTGTGGTGTTCCTGTCTAGAGTGGTGGGCTATGCGGTTGACAGCTTCCTGCGCAAAAACGACGAAGAAAACACAGGGCCTGGTATGGGTTACTGGATCACCACCATCGTCCTAGACATTGTATTGGGCTTTGCGGCAGCCATTGTGGTGGCTTGGTTCAGTCGTCAGCGCGAGTTCCGCGCAGACGCAGGTGCAGCCGAGTTGATGGGGCGTAAACAACCCATGATGAATGCATTGGCCCGTTTGGGTGGCCTGCACACGGCTGACCTGCCCAAGAGTGTGGCAGCCATGGGCATCGCGGGTGGCATGGGACAGTTGTTTTCAACGCACCCCCCCATTGAAGAGCGCATTGAGGCTTTGAAAAACAGTTAAGTGTTGGGTAACCCACGAGACTTGGCTTCACACAGCAGTCATCTATAGTCCGTGGGTGCACAGATTTTTTTCCACCTGGATTCAACGATACTTAACCCTCGCGCGTCTCCAAAACACCCGCCGTTTTGAACGCTTGCCAGCCCCCGTTCGGGGCATGGCTTGGATGGCACTGTGCGGCCTTGCATTCTCATTGCTGAACACCATTGCGCGATCTTTTGCAATGCAAATGGACCCGTTTGAAGCGCAGTTTCTAAGGTATTTTTGCGGCCTTTTGATCATGTTGCCGCTGCTTTGGTATCAAGGTCTTGCGGCCTATGCGCCCAACGATGTGAAAGGTCAATTTTGGCGCGGTGGCGTGCACACCATTGGCTTGATGCTGTGGTTCGTTGCGCTACCCCAAATCCCATTGGCTGACACGACGGCCATTGGCTTCACAAGCCCCATTTTCATCATGTTGGGTGCTGCGTGGTTCTTGGGCGAACCCATGCGCAAAGACCGATGGATAGCGGCTGGAATTGGCTTTGCAGGCGTGTTGGTGGTGGTGGTGCCCAACTTGTCGGGAACAGGGGGGTGGTACAACTTGGTCATGCTGGCCTCATCGCCTGTGTTTGCTGCTTCGTTCCTCATGACAAAGCATCTCACCCGAACAGAAAAGCCAGGTGTCATTGTGATTTGGCAGTCGATCACCGTGACTTTGTTCAGCTTGCCTTTGGCTTTGATGAATTGGCAAGCGCCTACGCTATGGCAATGGGGTGGCTTTATGGTGGCTGGCGTGCTGGGTACGATTGGTCATTACAGCCTCACAAAAGCTTTCAGTGTGGCCGATATTTCTGCCACGCAATCGCTCAGATTCTTAGATCTGGTGTGGGCCTCTCTTTTAGGATGGCTGGTGTTTGGCGATTTTCCAAGTCAATGGACTTGGCTGGGCGCTTTCGTCATTCTGGTGTCCACGGTTTGGATTGCAAGACGCGAAGGCCGCAGAAAAGAAGAGCCTGCGCCGCTCAATTCATCGGAAACCTGAGGCTAAGTTTCAGGCGTCGCTTTAAGGGATGCTGCTTGGCGGTGGGTTGCTGATGCCACTGGCCACATGCCCTGCAGGCACATGCTGCGCAGCCGATTCAATGTGGCCCGTTTGATCGTCAAAGAAAAAGTCGGGTTCAAATTCTTTGAGAAATTCTCCTTTGGGCAAGCCGCCTAAGAACATGGCCTCGTCCACCTCAATGTTCCACTGCATCAAGGTGCGAATGGCGCGCTCGTGGGCGGGCGCACTGCGCGCAGTGACCAGCGCAGTTCTGACCCGTATGGTCGGCGTGCCCTCTTGCTGAAGCCTGTGAAGGGCGGCCAGCAAAGGTTTGAAAGGTCCAGCCAGCAAGGGCTGTGAGGCCTTGGCATGTTCGTGCGCTTGAAAGGCAGACAAACCTTGCGATTGAAAAACACGCTCAGCTTCATCGGAAAACAAAACTGCATCACCGTCAAATGCAATGCGCACTTCGTGGGGGTGTGCTTCAGAAGCATGTGCAGAATGTGGGTAGACCTGAGCCGCAGGAACGCCAGCGTCTAAGGCGGCGCGAACATCGGAAAGATGCGTCGATAAAAACAAATTGGCATTCAGAGGTTTTAAATACCGCCATGGCGACTGACCACGGGTGAAGCTGCCACGTTGAATGGACAAGCCATAGTGCTGCGCTGATCGGAACACACGCATGCCCGAAACAGGATCGTTGCGCGACAAGATGACCACTTCGACCCGTTGCGTTGTAGCATCGTTGAAAGCCAAGAGTTTTTTCACCAAAGAAAATGCAACACCTGGTTTGGCGGGCTCTTCAAGGCGCTCCAACTGTAGCTTCATGTAAGCACGGTCGTCGCTTTGCTCGAAGACCAAGTTTTCTTCCTCAAAATCAAACAAGGCGCGCGACGAAATCGCCACCACCAACTGACCGTCTAGGCTGACTGCCATGGGATGCTCCTTGTTATCGAACCCATTGATTCAACTCCATGATGGGCATGAGCACCGCCAACACGATGAGCATGACCACACCGCCCATGGCCACAATGAGCAAGGGCTCCAAAATGGTGGCCAAGGCCAGTGCACGGCGTTGGACATCGGCCGAAAGTTGTTGGGCCGCACGTTGCAACATCAGAGGCAGTTGGCCTGTTTGTTCGCCCAATCGAGCAAACATGGAGAGCAAACTTGGGAAGCGTTTTTTCTGACCCATGGCCATGGCCAAAGGGGCACCTTCACGCACCAAGATCAAGGCGTCAAGAACATCTTCGCGCATGGCCTGATTGGAGAGCGTGTCGGCGGCCGATTGCATGGCTTTCAAGATGGGCACGCCAGCAGCAGTGAGCATGGCCAGGGTGCTGGCAAATCGAGCTGTGTTGTAACCCGTGGCCAATCGGCCCAAAATGGGCAAACGCAAAACGGCAGCATCAAAGCGCAAGCGCAAAGCATGTTGCTTCATGGCCTGATGAAATCCCAACCAACTCAAGACCAGCAAAAGTGCCACGGTCCAACCGTGGTTGCTGACGAAATCACTGAGGGCCAGCATGGCCACTGTGAGCCCTGGCAACTTGCGCTGGCTACCAGAAAAAACTTGCGCCACTTGCGGCACCACCGTGCTAAGCAGGAAAATCACAATGAGCAATGCAATGAGGCTCACGATGGCAGGGTACAAAGAAGCGCTTAAGAGTTTGGCTTTGAGTGTTTGCTGATCTTGCAAATCGTCGGCCAGTTGTCCCAATACCGCGCCTAAATTGCCGCCTTGTTCACCGGCACTGATAACAGCTGTGTACAGCGCTGAAAATTCTTGAGGGTGTTGCGACATGGCCTTGGCCAGACCCAATCCTGCATTGACTTCAGCTCTCAAATTGGCGACCAAATGCGACTGCTTTTCTGATTCGGCTTCATCGCTTAAAGCGGCCAAGGCACGCTCAAGCGGCAAACCACTACCGACCAAACTGGCCAATTGACGAGTCCAAACAGCCAGGGCATTAGCAGAAAAACATTTGGCAGAGCCGATGTTGGTTTGCCAAATGCTTTTTTTGTCAGATGCACTTTGCGCCAGCGCTTGCACGGCCAATGGCACCAAAGACTGAGCGCGCAATTGTCCGCGCGCGGCTTTGGCGCTGTCGGCCTCGATCACGCCCTTTCGCAGGACGCCATCGTTTTGCAGTGCTTCAAAAGAATAGGCTGGCATGAGTTGTTGAGATCAATCGCGGGTGACGCGAAGCAATTCTTCTGGCCGTGTGATGCCCAATTGAACCAGTCGTTCACCATCTTCTCGCATTAACACCATGCCGCTGGCCAGCGCGCCATCGCGAAGGCTGGCTTCAGATTGTTTAGCGTGAATTTGGGCGCGAAGCGCATCATTGGTGATCATCAATTCAAAGATCCCCGTGCGCCCGGCATACCCGGTTTGTCCGCACTGTGAACACCCGCGACCTTGGCATGCTGTGCAAACTTTTCTCACCAAGCGTTGTGCCAACACGCCTAGCAAGGACGAGCTCAACAAAAAGGGTTCAATGCCCATGTCAGTGAGTCGAGTGACCGCACTGATGGCATCATTGGTATGCAGGGTGGCCAAAACCAAGTGGCCTGTCATAGAAGCTTGAATGGCAATTTGAGCGGTTTCAAAATCTCGAATTTCACCAATCATGATGATGTCGGGGTCTTGTCGCAAAATGGCTCGCAAGGCTTTAGCGAAGCTTAAATCAATCTTGGAATTCACCTGTGTTTGCCCCACGCCTGCCAACTCATATTCGATGGGGTCTTCCACCGTCATGATGTTGCTGCCTGCGGCGTCCAAGCTTTGCAGTGCTGCATAAAGCGTTGTGGTTTTGCCTGAGCCGGTAGGGCCTGTGACCAAAATCAAACCATGAGGTTGGGTGACCAATTGCTCAAAGCGTTGCAGGGTTGCGCCTTGCATGCCAACAGACTGAAGGCTGAGACGTGTTTCTGATTTGTCAAGCAAACGCAAAACAGCTCGCTCGCCATGAGCACTGGGCAATGTCGAGACACGAACGTCAACCGCGCGCGAACCTAAACGCAAACTGATGCGGCCATCTTGTGGCAAGCGCTTCTCGGCAATGTCCAGTTCGGCCATGATTTTGAGCCGAGAAATAAGGGCTGCGTGCAAAGCGCGATTGGGTTGTACCACTTCGCGCAAGTTGCCATCAACCCGAAAGCGCACACTGGAGTGGCGCTCATAAGGTTCAATGTGAATGTCACTGGCACCATCGCGAGCCGCTTGTGTCAAAAGCGCATTCAACATGCGAATGATCGGCGCATCGTCGCTTGTTTCTAACAAGTCTTCGACAGCTGGAAGCTCTTGCATCATGCGTGACAAGTCCGCGGCAGACTCAACCTCACTGACCACAGCTGCTGCACTGGATTCGCCGGGGCCGTATTGCGCGGTGTAGGCTTTGCTGATACGTTGTCTCAAATTTGTGGTGTCTTCTCGCGCAATGTCCAATGACAACTCAGCATGGCCCCATTTCCGCATGACTTCAGAAATGGCATTGGGCACACTGTCTGGGCAAAGCCAAAGCGTGAGGCGCGTGCCGTCGTCCTCCAACAAAAGTTGGTGGCTGCGCGCAAAGGCGTAGGGGAGCGGGTAGCGGTGAGCCATTAAGGTTTGCGAGTGGTTTCTGGCAAGACCGGTGAGCCAATGGCGGGCAGCCCAGGGCTGCTGTTCGGCGTTGCTTCTATTTGGACGCTTCGCATTTGTTCATAACGACTCAAGGACAGGCTCTCTGTAGAAGCACCATCACGCACAACCACGGGACGCAAAAAGACCATCAGATTGGTTTTCTTGCGGCTGCGAGAATCGGCGCGAAACAAGTTGCCAATCAAAGGCAATTCGCTCAAACCGGGCACACGCTCTTGGCTGTTGCCAAAGTCGTCTTGAAGCAAGCCACCCAGGACCACAATGCCGCCATCTTCCACCAAGACGCTTGACTCGATAGAGCGCTTGTTGGTAATGAGGCCTGTGGCAGAGTTGATGGAGGCTGGATCAAGCCGGCTTACTTCTTGGTAAATCTGCAATTTGACGGTGCCGTTTTCGCTGATTTGCGGCTTCACACGCAGTGTCAGGCCCACATCTTTTCGCTCAATGGTTTGAAACGGATTCACCGACCCTGCGCTGTTGTTGTTATTGGTGTACTGACCTGTGACAAATGGAACGTTTTGACCGATCACTATTTTGGCTTCTTCGTTGTCCAGCGTTAAAAGATTTGGCGTTGACAGCACATTGCCATCGCCGGTGGTTTGTAAAAAACGCGCCAAAAAACCCAGGACGTAGGTGCCGTTGCTGTTGTGCGCTACGCCAAAGTTGAGGCCAGACGAAGGCGCTACAGTGCCACTGGCGCCTTGGGCAGCCAGCGCGATAAGGTTGGCGCCACCGACTCTGAAGTTGGTGCCTAAGAGGCCAATGTTGGTGTCGCCTTTGCCGCCCAAAGGCCCTTGCCACTGCACGCCAAACTCTGCGGCTTTTTCGGCACTGACCTCGGCAATCAAACTCTCGACAAAAACTTGCGCACGGCGCGCGTCAAGCTTGTCAATGACTGCACGCAGTTGTCGGTATTGAGGTTCTGGCGCAGTGATGATGAGCGAGTTGGTGGAAGGATCGGCTTGAATTTGACCGCCAGTAGAAGCTTGGCTGCCTGCGCTGTTGAAACTGGCGTTGGCGCCGCCTCCACCTACGGCGTTGTTGGCCGTGTTGTTGGTGTTGGTCATGCCAGCGGCCACGGCGCTGTTGGCGCCGCCCGCAGCATTGCCTTGTGCGGAGATGGCGGCACGCAAAGTGGCCGCTAATTTGGTTGAGTCGGCATTTTTCAAATAGACCACATGGATGTTGCCGCTGGCGGCATTGGGGCCTTTGTCTGTCGGCTGATCGAGTTGCGCGATCAATGATCTGGCCAGCGTCATGCGGGCCGTGTTGGCGGCGCGCAAGATAAGCGAGTTGCTTCGCGCCTCGGCCATCACAGTGGTTTTAAAGCTGGCGTCAGTTTGACCTGCTGCGGGTGCGGCACCGCTGGCGGCACCAGAGTCAAGCAGGCGCTGCAACATGGGAACCAGATCGGTGGCCAACGCATTCTTCAGGGGAATGACTTCCACGCCTGTGGCGTTGGCCACATCGAGTGCGGCAATGATGCGCGCCAAGCGTTGCAGGTTGTCGGCGTAATCGGTAATGACCAAGGCATTGGTGCCGGGGTTCACATTGAGGGTGTTGTTGGGGCTGATGAGCGGACGCAGTATGGGCACCAAATTGTTGGCACTCTCATGGTTCAGCTGAAAAATTTGCGTGACGATTTGACCATTCGAGGCTGGCACCGCGCCTGCAGACACACCGCCACTTTGCAACTTGGCATCTGCCTCAGGAACCACCAAATACAAACCTGCCGACTCGACCAATGCAAAACTTTGCGTGCGCAATTGGGCTGCAAACAATCTGAGTGCTTGCGAAGGTGCCACAGGTACATTGCTGGTCAGGGTGATGGTGCCCTTGACCCTGGGGTCAACCACCACATTGTGGCCAGACAAGGTGGCCAAGGTTTTAGCCACTGCGTCAATCTCGGCATTGATGAAGTTCAATGTGACGGGCTCTGGAGATTTTTTGGTGGGAGAGTTGCCACTGGTTTTTTTATTGGCTTGTGGGGCTTGTGCTGTGGCATCAACGGCCCCCAACACGAAGGGCAAGGCCATGCCTAAACAGATAGCCCAGCGCGGCAAGAGCAATGTGAGGTTGTTGGAGGAATGTGTTTGTGAAGCCATGGTGTTCAACCTAGTGAAAGCAAGCTGCGCGCCCCTTGGCGCCTTCCGATGATGTTCAGCAAATTTGACAAAGCTGCTGCGTGCTCAGGCACGGCAGAGGCTTCGCCCCGAAATTGAAGGCGTGAGCCTTGCCATTGACCTTGCCCGCTTAACAACAAACTACCGGACTGCGTGGTCAAGGACAAGGAAGGTAGAGGGTTGGTGTCAGAAGCACCCCCTAAATTGATTTGGTACGTGCCCATGGGTTTAAGGGTACTCAATTTAGATGACATATTTTCTGCAGTGAGTGTGATACCGCCTTGGAGCCAACTTGGCTGCGTTTGAAAATTGACACGCAATTGTTTGGTTTCCAATCGGAGGATGCCTTCGGGTTGAAGGGTGTTCCAGGGCGCGCCCAAGCCACTTAAAAGATGCGCTGGCCATTGAGATTGATGGTCGTCTACTTGCAATTGCCACACTTGCAACCGCTCAGTGGCTTGCAATGACATCCGAGCGGCATGAGCCATGCAGCAAATTGCGTTTAAATTGAGATTGAATTGAGGGCGATTTGCAGCATCAAGGGACAAGCCTGTTTGCCAGTTGATGCGTCCTGGCAATGCCAAGGCGTCGCGGCTGCCCTCACCCCCTGTTAAAACCAATTTACCGGAACCTTGCCAGACAGAACCCTGCACCTCTTGAAGTTGCACTTGGCCTTGTGTCGCCTTGAACAAAGAGTGGGCCAGCCATTGCGCAGGCAAATGAATGAGCAATGCCATCAATGCGCCGAGGACGGCGCCGACCGTGGCCCAAGACCATCCTCTTTGGGCGAGTTTCGAACGCATCTTGGCGTTGGCTGAAACACCCAATTTCAATGAGAAGCTTGATGGCTGAGTAGACATGCTTATCCGCCTGGCAAACTCAAAATAAGCGCCCCGCGCCAAAGTTCTTGGCGGTCTTTGTTGGGCGAACCAGAAGCCGAGAATTTTTGAAGATGGGCTTCAATGGGCATCGCTTGAGACTGCGTCCTGGCCAATGCCACAAACTGTGCCAGTGAATCGGCAGACACGCCACTCAGTGTGAGGGTAACGCGTGAGCCTTCAATGTTGAGTCTAGCGCCGCTGCCCAGCACTTCAGAGGCGGCTTTTTGCAAAAGACTGCTGGCTTCATTGGGTTTGATGCGCGGTGATTTTTGCAAATTTTGCACTTGCGTTTGCATGGCTTTTAACTGCTGGGTTTGCGCATCGAGTTGCGACAATTGAAGAGGCACTTCGCGCAAAGTTTTCAAAGCAGGTGCCAAGTTCCATGTCCAAAGCATGAGCGCCAGAAATACGGCGGCCAAGACCAAAAGGCGTTGGCGATCTTTTTCAGGAAGCGCTTGAAAGATGTTGAAGAATTTCATGCTCAAAGCCCTGCCTTCATGCCGACGATTCGCCATTGCGCACCACTGACTTGGGCATCCAAGCCTTGGTTGCGAAGGGCCTTGGCAAACTCGCTGAGTTGGACATCAGACAATTGCAAACCCTGTAGCCTAGTTTCGCCATTGCCTTGCACTTGATAGTCAAGGTTAGAAATACTTTGGCCGGCTGGTAGGCTTGCGCCAACTGCTTGCAGCACCCACTCCAAATCGCGAGCTGACACTGCACCTGAGTTGCGTTGCAAGCGTTCTAGTTCTTTGGCCATTTGCAGCGGCGCATCTACCACCGGGACATTGGGAAAACTTTGGGTGAGGATGGATTTTTGTAAATCTCTTTGCAACTTGACTTGCGCATTGAGTTGCCAAGCCGCTACGTTCAGACCCACACATTGAGCTAGCACCAGCAAACCCAAGCTCCAACGCGCAGGTTTCCATGCCTCACCCTTGGCAAAAGTTTGCCATAGGCGATTGGCTTTTTGAAGCCAGCGTGCAGAACCGTGCGCTGCAAATTCAAACTGCGCCAAGTCCCAATTGGCTGAACCGGCTTTTGCATAGCGTTGAACGGCAGTGACCAATTCGATGCGCCATGTGTTGAAACGCTCTGAAATAGCAGCTTGATTGTTTGATTGCAATTGGCGCAAAGCATTTTGCGCAAGACCGGCCACGGCAGGATCGGTCTGTATCACGACTCGCGCGGGAATGTCTTGGGCATTGGTCAAAGACTGAAGTTGCTCGGTCCAATATTTCAAGCCGGCAAGAAGCGGCAAGCGCCATGCGCCTTGGGCGTCATTCACCCAGAGCCAAGCGTCTTCTGGCGTGCCGCTGACCCAGGCTGAAACCTCACCCTTGACGGTGCTGGGTGCCCACTCTGGCACGATGCGATGCACCACATGGCCCATGGCTTGTAGCTGCGACAAGTGGTGCTTTAACCAAGCCTTGTTGCAAGCGGCCACCCAGCCTGGCAAGTTGGCCTCCCATTCAGCTTGCATGGACAAATGCATGGCCTCGGGTTCATCGAGCAAAGGCTCTTCCATCAAACTTTGCAGCGCAGCACTTAAGCGGCTGGCTTGTCGCTGAAGCCCCGCCGGCAGCGTGACGCAGTGCCAGGACAGCGCCGCTGCTGGCACGATGGCCCAAATTTCTTTGTCGCGCGTGCCAGCCGTTTGAGTCGGCAAGACTGTTTGTGAATAAGATGCGCCGTTTTCAGAGTGAAGCGGCAGCGTGAAAATGAGTGTGCTCATGGTTGGCTTGATTGTAGAAGCGACTCGCGGTTTGGGGGCGGAAGTATTCCCGCAATCTTTTGCCGCCACACAAATGTCACATTGCCAGCGTCTCGCAAAATCAAGGCGGTTTCCTCTTGGGTTCGATCTTCCATGCGCAAGCGCCCCCAAACTTCAAAAAACCGCGAACCAACCGAATGCCATTGCGCTTCCAAGGTTTTGCCGCCCAAGGCCTTGCTGGCTTCGGTTAAGTTGCTCAAGTGCGCGCGCGTGCGTTGTTGCACAAACTGCTGAGCCGCTGACAGTTCCAAACCGGGAACCGTGGCGTAAATGACTTCGGCGCTGGCCGTATTCAGATTAACGGGTGTGGCCTCGGGCAAGATGGTCACATAGGGCATCAAGCGCTGGGCGGTTTCTGGGCTCAGCCCTAGCCACTGCAATTGTGTGATTTGCTGCGGCAGCAGGGAAGCGCCGCTTGCAATGCCCAAAGAGGCCTGACCCATTTCAGGTCTTGACTGGCGAGCTGATTGGGCTGCTCCACGCCATGCCAGGGCCAATCTTTCAAGCTCGGCGCGGGGCAAATCTAGGACATTGAATAGCCGAACAAGGGCCAGCTGCATGGGCTCATTCATTTTGGCGCTGGCTTTGCCGTCGCTTGCCTCTAACCAATTTGTCAAGTTGATGCGGCTCTGTGCATCGGTGATTTGGCCCGACAAAAAGACTTCAGGGTCGCCCTCGCGCAGTTGCTGATCTTGCGCCAGAAATGTCGACAGCTTGGCTTCCTTGAGGGGCAATGCCCAAGGCTCTGCCAAATGGTCAGAGTTGCCGCCCCCGCTGCTTGCACTGCCTGACATGCCCGCCATGGCATCTTCTCGCAAGATCAAACGAGACCAATCTAGGGCACCGTTTAAAAGCCAAGATGACTGCACCCTGTGGCGCTCTGCACTCTCGACTTCCACATGCCGCCATTGCTGCCACATTGCCACGCTGGCCAAGGTGGCCACCAAGGTGACGACCAGCATGGCGCTGATGAGGGCCGCGCCGCGTTGAGCCTTGCGGTTTGAAGTCATTTGCGAGTTCATTGTTTGGCCACCGTGAAAGTAGGCCGCACCCAATCCAATGTCAATTTACCTTGCACTTGCTCGTTGTCAGCCAAATCAATCACCAAGCGAATGCCTTCCGGCAAAGCGGCCGAGTTACTTGAATTGTTGGCGCCAGCGGTGTTGGCAGCGCTTGAGAGCGGGTTGCTCCAAGCCCCATCGCGGTGGTAATAAATTTGCCAACTTCGAATGGCATGAATCAAGACTTCATGCGCATTGTTGGGCATGGGGTTGCCGGCCGATTCGCCCCATACCTGCGCTTGGGTCCAAGCTTGTGACCAAGTGTCACGTTGGGTCAGCGGGGCCGATTGCCAACGTGTCCATTGGCCATTGCCCATAGACCACGCCACCACCTGCATGCCCGCTTGCGGGTCTTGTGAATGCTGCCGAGTAATGCGCAGCACACGCCCGTCCCAGTCGAGTGCTGGGGTATTTTGCAAAGTCACCATGTTGTCAAGATCAGTACGCCATTGCGCCAAACCAACTTGCCATGTTTGGTTGGCATCGCTGCGTATTTGCAAGGCCACTTGCGCCTTGGACATGCCATCCAAACCACGCCAAGAAATGAGGGCCATGAGCGCCAAGATGGCGCTGGCCACCAGCACTTCAATCAAAGTAAAACCTGCAATGGCTTTGAGCTTTTGCTTTTTGAATGCTGGCGATTTAAATGTCAGATCAGTGCACGACATCAATAGCGCCCCATGACCGTTGAGAGTTGAAGCAGGGGCGTACTTTCTAAACCATTGCGCTGAACAACCTTGGCGTCCACCCTCCTGAAATTCGGATTGGGTGTGACTTGAACGGATAAATTCACTTGTAAATCTAAGCCAGCTTGGAGGCAGTTGGCGCTGCTTTCTCCAACCGGTGGCACTTGCCTAGATAAACGCAAGCGACTGAACTCGTTTTCAGCGCAAATTTGAGCCAACCATTGTGTGGATTGACGGGTGGCATTTCTGCTCAATGCCTCGGTAGAGCGCAAACCCGCCATGAGTGCAATGGCCACAATGCCCAACGCGACCAAGACTTCTATCAGGGTAAAGCCTTGTGCGTCATTGGATCTGTGACGCACAGGGGCAGATGTGAAATTCACGGTGCTGCTCGCTTCACTGCAAAGGGCCTAAGCCCATCGGTGCTGACCCAAAGTTGCAAATCTTTTACACGCAGTGCAACGCTTTGAGGACCGATGATGGGGTCGGGGCCTAAGACCACCATAGCGTTGGTGGCCACTTGAATTTGCGGCGAAAGCCATTGTTCTGAAAGCGTTTGGGGCGGCAAACCTTCAAACACAAAAGTGTTTGGACCCCCGCTGTTGTTAAGCGCCTGAGGGCGCCATTTCACGGGCACACCGCTGGCCCTAGACCTGGCCCTTGCCGATTCAAACAGTGCCGCTAAACGCTCTGCATCTCGCTCCAACACGGTTTGCGCAGAGTCGCGCAAAGTGAAGCTGACTGCGGCAGTGCCGATGGCAATCAGCGCAATGACCACCAGCAATTCAATTAAGGTGAAGCCATGTGATGCACGCATCGGAATTTATTGCCAGCTGCCAATGTCGGCATTCACACCTTCACCGCCCGATTGACCATCAGCGCCCCAAGACATCACGTCGACCTCACCCTTCAAGCCAGGGTTGAGGTACTGATAAGGCCTGCCCCAAGGATCGCCCGGTAATTTGTCTAGGTAGCTTTTCCAATTGGCAGGGACGGGCTCGGCAGAAGGTTTGGCCACCAAGGCTTGCAGGCCTTGCTCGGCCGTGGGGAAACGCTGGTTGTCGAGTTTGTAGAGTTTCAGGGCCTGGGCCAAATTACCCACATCGGTACGCGCCGCTGTCACACGTGCATCGTCGGCGCGGCCTAAAACACTGGGCACCACCAAGGCTGCCAAGATGCCAATGATGGCCAAAACCACCATGAGCTCAATCAAGGTAAAGCCGCGCTGTTTTCTAGCGAGGCTGCGGTTCAGTGGCATTGTGGCGTCCAAAGTTTGAACATCGGGGGCTGAATTGGTAATTTCTAATTTCATAGCAAAAAGGCTCTCTGCTTTTTTTCACACTTCTCCATCATAATCCCGTCATGTTGCAAGTCATTCAAGGCAATTCCAAATCATTCTGGCCCGCACTCTGTGCATTGGGCCTTGGTGCTTTGGCCGCTTACACAGCCGTGGCATGGATTCTGCAAATTCAGAGCATTTCTGTGGCCCCTTCAGCGGTGCCCAATGCCACGCAAGCGGTAGCGCCTCTGCCTGCTCAAAATGCCATTCAAAGCAGTCATGTGGCTGCTGCCTTTGGCGCACCCAAAGCATTGCAGGACCCGTCTGGCGCCAATGCTGGCGCGTCATCAGACCACCAATGGTCCTTGTTGGGGGTGGTGGCCGATGTTTCAGGTCGGGGCAGTGCTTTGTTGGCGGTTGACGGCCAGCCGCCCAAGGCCTACTTGCCGGGACAAACGGTGGCGCCAGGTTGGGTTTTGCATTCTGTGGGGCACAGGCTTGCTCGATTGGCGCCCAGCCAGCAAGACGCCCCCACTGTTATTTTAGAACTGCCTAAAGCCGAAAACTAAGCCAGCGCGCTTTCAAAATCCGCCCTGTTTTTCTACTCAATTTAAGCAGACTGTTGCAAAAACATTCGGTAGACCGGATTGAGTGTTTCTTCCACCCAAGGGTAGCCCAAAGTGCTCAAGAATTTATCGAAAGCTTTGTCGTCTTTGTCGGGCACTTGAAGGCCCACCAAAATGCGGCCGTAATCAGCGCCTTGGTTGCGATAGTGAAACAGGCTGATGTTCCAGCCGGGGCGCATGAGGTTCAAAAATTTGAGCAAAGCACCGGGGCGCTCGGGAAATACAAAGCGCATCAGGCGTTCGTTTTGCGCCAAGCTGGTGTGACCGCCCACCATGTGCCTGATGTGCTCTTTGGCCAAATCATCGTGCGTCAAATCCAAGTTTTCAAAACCATGCTTTTTGAAATTGTTGGAAATCTTGGTGCTCTCACCCGCGCCTTCTGTGGTAAGGCCCACAAACACATGCGCCTTGGCAGCATCGCTGATGCGGTAATTAAATTCTGTGACATTCCGCGGGCCGCCTGGCAAATTGCCAATGAGTTCGCAAAAGCGTTTGAAACTACCGCGCTCTTCAGGAATGGTGACCGCAAAAATGGCTTCGCGTTCTTCACCCACTTCAGCCCGCTCTGCCACGAAGCGCAAGCGGTCAAAGTTCATGTTGGCGCCACACAAAATGGCTGCGTAGGTTTCACCTTTGGTTTTGTGTTTGGCCACGTATTGTTTGATGGCGGCCACTGCCAATGCGCCCGCCGGTTCGACAATAGACCTTGTGTCTACAAACACATCCTTGATGGCTGCACACACTGAGTCGGTGTCAACGGTCATGTAATCGTCGACCAAGTTGCGTGTCACTCGGAAACTTTCTTCGCCCACCAGTTTCACCGCCGTGCCGTCTGAGAACAAACCGACATCGTTCAAGGTGACGCGTTTTTTGGCGCTCACCGATTGAATCATGGCGTCAGAGTCGTTCATCTGCACGCCAATGACTTTGATGTCGGGGCGCACGGCTTTGATGTAATTGGCGATGCCAGAAATAAGCCCCCCACCGCCAATGGCCACGAACACAGCATCCAAGCGGCCTTGGTGTTGGCGCAACATTTCCATGGCAATGGTGCCTTGGCCGGCAATGACTTCGGGATCGTCAAAAGGATGAACGAAAGTCATGCCCATTTTTTTCTCAAGCATCGTGGCGTGCTTGAACGCATCTGAGTAACTGTCGCCCACCAAGACCACCTCTCCGCCCAAAGCTTTAACGGCTTCAATTTTCATTTGCGGTGTGGTGATGGGCATCACAATGACAGCGCGGCAACCCAGTTTGCTGGCCCCCAAGGCAACACCTTGTGCATGATTGCCAGCCGAGGCGCAAATGACGCCTTTTTTCAGTTGCGCAGGCGAGAGATGCGCCATTTTGTTGTAGGCACCGCGCAGCTTGAAACTGTGCACCGCCTGCTGGTCCTCACGCTTGAGCAAAACGGTGTTGTGCAGGCGTTGGCTTAAATTTTTGGCAGGCTCTAAAGCCGATTCTGTGGCCACGTCATAAACGCGTGCATTCAGAATTTTTTTCAGGTAATCGGAGGGTTTGAGATTTTTCGCAGTCATCCCTGAATGATAGCGGGCGAAAAAAATGCCCCGAGCCTTGCGACTCGGGGCAAATCCACCTTTTCGGAGGGTGGAGGAGACAATCGGTTCGTGCTCCAAAACCTAAAAAAGCACGACTGTTCGAAATTCTACCTAAATAATGCTGCAGTGCAATAGTTTTTCAAAAGCTTTACGATCCCACCCAAGTTAATCTTGGAATTTAAAGAAAGAATTCAACAACATGGAATGCACAGTTAGCTGGACCGGCGCTTCAGGCACGCGCTCAGGCATGGGTTTTGTGGCGGAAACAGGCAGTGGCCATGTGCTGATGATGGACGGCGCGCCAGATACCGCCAAACCTGAAAACGGTGGGCAAAACTTGGCCCCTCGCCCCATGGAAACCGTGTTGGCGGGAACAGGCGGTTGCACTGCTTACGACGTGGTTTTGATTTTGAAGCGGGGCCGCCATGATGTTCAGGGCTGTTCAGTCAAGCTCACGTCTGAGCGGGCTGATACCGATCCCAAGGTGTTTACCAAAATTCACATGCACTTCACTGTCAAGGGCAAAGGCATTCCGGCTTCAGCCATTGAGCGCGCTGTGGCCATCAGCCATGACAAATATTGCTCTGCCAGCATCATGTTGGCCAAGACAGCTGAAATTACCACCAGCTTTGAGGTGCTCGAGGCTTAGATGTGGTGAGCCACTCGGGTCATGAGCTTGGCTGCCGCGCCCATGGCGTGTTTCACGGGCTCGGGTAACTCGACGGCGCCGGCTTTTTGAGCCATCCGGGCGTGCGCCACTTCGTCGGCTTTCATTTGCGCCACGATGGCCCTAGAGGCCAAGTCGTTGGCGGGCAGTTGCGTCATGTGGCCAGCCAAGTGGGCCTCCACTTGGTTTTCGGTTTCAACCACAAAGCCCAGGCTTAGTTTGTCGCCACCCAATTTGCCTGCGCCATAGCCAATTAAAAAAGAGCCTGCGTACCAAAGCGGGTTGAGCATTGAAGGGCGACTGTTCAGTTGTTCTAGCCGCTCTCGGGTCCAGGCCAAGTGATCGGTTTCCTCTCGGCAGGCTGCTTCTAGCTTGCGCTTGAGGGCTGGGTCTTTGGATGCCAGGGCCTGCCCTGTGTACAGGGCTTGGGCGCACACCTCTCCCACATGATTGACGCGCATCAGTGCGGCTGACAAAGACTTCTCTGCATCGGTGAGTTCAGGCAGTGCTGCCGGC
>Ga0209442_1000426_pt1 | contig 24794 bp, 20 predicted proteins | sample LauGreSBDMM110DD_2_FD_187565 | JGI IMG/M metagenome (GOLD analysis project Ga0209442, IMG submission 187565) | Freshwater lake microbial communities from Lake Michigan, USA - Sp13.BD.MM110.DD (SPAdes) (version 2) | ecosystem: Environmental > Aquatic > Freshwater > Lake | place: Lake Michigan...
GGCAAGGCGCGCTTGCAAGTATTTCCTCGGGCAACCCTCTGCATGATTTGCAAGCAGAAGGAAGAGCGGCGCTAAAGTGCGCCTAATTTCTACACACTGGAAAAGACTTTATACGATCGCGTGGGCGATCTGGCTTCTCGATTTCGCAACAAAGAGTTGGGCGCTAAATACACTTGATTCCCGCAATCCAGTTAAATTAATTGGCAATTTTTTACAATTAACTCTGTATAAGAATTCCGGCGCAGCTTTCAGTCTGGCGCAAGGTGCAACGATTATTTTCACTTTCTTCGCGATTTCAGTTGTGGCAGCAATTGCCTATTACTCAATAAAGATCACATCATTTGGGTGGTCGATAGTTCTTGGACTCGCCCTAGGCGGAATTCTGGGCAACCTCACCGATCGGATTTTTCGCGCTCCTGGTTTCTTTACAGGACATGTAATTGACTGGATTCAACTCCCGAATTGGCCGGTATTTAACTTGGCAGATAGCGCTATTGTGGTTGCAGCATCAATTGCAGTCATTCTTTCAATCCGCAATATTTCACCGATGGGGGCTTAAATGTCACGCGAAGCGCGCACGTTAAGCGTTCCTGAAGGCGTTGCGGGTGAACGCATCGATAGCGCACTTACTCGCGTGCTCGGTCTTTCGCGCACCACGATTGTGCGATTACTCGAAGATGGCGATATTCGAACCAGTGGTCGCGTAATGGCAAAATCAGAACGCGTAACCAGCGGACAAATTATCGATGTTTTAATGCCAGAACCACTTAATCAGAATCCAATTCCTTTGACACCACTCGATGGTCTAAGGGTTGTTTACGATGACGAAGATATTGTTGTTGTAGATAAGCCGGTGGGATGTGCTGCTCATCCAAGCCCGGGATGGATGGGGCCAACTGTTGTAGGTGCGTTAACTGCCGCTGGATACACAATTTCAACTTCCGGACCAGCTGAGCGGGCGGGAATCGTTCATCGCCTCGATGTCGGCACAAGTGGTTTGATGATCGTTGCGAAAACAGATCGTGCCTACACAACTCTAAAAAATGCATTCCGTGACCACAAGGTTGAAAAGATTTATCACGCGCTTGTGCAAGGACATATGGACCCGGTTACTGGAACTATTGATGCGCCCATTGATCGCCACCCAAAAGAAGATCATCGCTTCGCAGTTATTGCCGAAGGTAAAGAGAGCATCACACATTACGAAGTAATTGAATTTTACAGATCAGTCTCACTCGTTAAGGTTGAACTCGAAACTGGTCGCACCCATCAAATCCGCGTTCACTTCTCGGCCTTGAACCACCCGCTAGTTGGCGATACAACATATGGCGCAGATCCAGTCCTTGGTAAATCTCTGAAGATGTCGCGACCTTGGTTGCATGCGCTAGAACTTCGCTTCGCCCACCCAGTTAGCAAAGAGCAATTGGTTTTTAACGCTCCCTATGCACCTGACCTTCAGGCTTGCTTGGGGTTGCTCTCTGATGCGGTTCTGCCGTAACTACCGCCTTCGGACTAGCCCAGAGACTAATATTGAGAAACTGTGACAACCGCTAACCCAACTCCCGTGAGTAAAAAAGACTCATTTGTGCATCTGCATGTTCATACCGAATATTCGATGCTCGATGGTGCGGCGCGAGTTGGCGATTTAGTTCAAGAAGTAGCGCGTCTTGAAATGCCAGCGATCGCTATGACCGATCACGGAAATGTTTTTGGCGCCTTTGAATTTTATAAACAAGCAACTAGCGCCGGCGTAAAACCGATTATTGGAATCGAAGCTTACGTAGCACCTGAGTCACGCTTTGATAAGAAGCGCGTGCAATGGGCCAGTGGTGGAGATGATGACGTCTCTGGAGGTGGTGCATATACACATATGACTATTCTCGCTGAAAATAATCACGGTTTGAAGAACTTGTTTCGGCTCTCCTCCCTTGCATCCCTTGAAGGTTATTACTACAAGCCGCGTATGGATCGCGAACTGCTTTCAAAGTATGCAGATGGGCTGATTGCAACAACGGGGTGTCCGGGCGGGGAGATTCAGACGCGCTTACGTATGGGAAATTACAAAGATGCGATACGCGCGGCAAGTGATTACCGCGATATTTTCGGGGCAAATAATTTCTTTCTAGAGTTGATGGATCACGGAATTGATGTAGAAACTCGTGTAAAAGAAGATCTTCTGAAATTAGGACGCGAACTTAATTTGCCATTACTTGCCACAAATGACTTGCACTACACCCACCACGCCGATGCGGCCGCTCACGCCGCTTTGCTCTGTGTGCAATCGGGCACAACGCTGGCAGATCCAAAGCGATTTAAATTCGACAATGATGAGTTCTACCTAAAGACACCTTCGCAGATGCGTGAAATATTCCGAGATATTCCAGAAGCTTGCGATAACACTTTGCTAATTGCCGAGCGCTGCAACGTGAAATTGCGCGAAGGTGAAAATTTAATGCCCGCCTTCGCAGTGCCAGCGGGTGAAAGTGAAGATAGCTGGCTACGTAAAGAGGCCGAGCGCGGGCTGCTTGCTAAATTTGGTGATCGCGCAAGTGATGCGCATAAAGAGCGTTTGAATTACGAATTAGATGTAATGCTAAAAATGGGCTTTCCTGGCTATTTTCTAGTTGTAGCAGATTTGGTCTCTTACGCTAAAAAAGTTGGAATTCGGGTTGGTCCAGGTCGTGGTTCTGCAGCGGGATCACTTGTTGCTTATGTTTTGGGAATTACTGGACTAGATCCAATCGAACACGGGCTTTTATTCGAACGCTTCCTAAATCCAGAACGTATCTCGATGCCAGATATCGATTTGGACTTTGACGAACGCCGCCGTAGTGAAGTTATCAAATACGCGACTGAAAAATATGGTGAAGATCGAGTTGCTCAGATCATCACCTACGGAACGATTAAATCAAAGCAGTCAATTAAAGATGCCACACGCGTACTTGGTTACCCTTATGTAATCGGTGAAAAATTAACTAAAGCGCTCCCACCTTCGGTGATGGGTAAAGATATTTCACTCGCTGGTGTCTTTGATACTAAAGATCCGCGCCACGGCGAAGCAGGAGAATTCCGCGAACTCTATAACTCTGATCCTGATTCAATGAAAGTTGTGGATCTAGCAAAAGGCTTAGAAGGATTAAAGCGCCAATGGGGAGTTCACGCCGCTGGTGTGATCCTTTCGCGTGAGCCGTTATTAGATGTCATCCCAATCCATCGCCGTGAAGCAGATGGCGCGATCATTACCCAATTCGATATGGGCGCTTGCGAATCTACCGGTTTGCTTAAGATGGATTTTCTGGGTCTTCGAAACTTATCGGTGCTAGATGATGCGCTTTTAAATATTAAAGAGAACCAAGGTATTGATGTGGTTCTAGAAGATCTAGTTCTTTCTGACCAGAAAACTTTTGAACTTTTATCGCGTGGAGATACATTGGGCGTATTCCAACTCGACGGTGGGCCAATGCGTGCGCTATTGCGCAGTATGGCTCCAGATTCGTTCGCTGATATTTCAGCGGTGATTGCGCTATATCGTCCAGGTCCAATGGGTGAGAACGCGCACAACAACTATGCCGATCGCAAGAATGGGCGTAAACCAGTCGAACCAATTCATCCAGAACTCTCTGAAGTCTTGCAGGAAATTTTGGGGGATACCTACGGCTTAATTGTTTATCAAGAACAAGTAATGGCGATCGCCCAAAAAGTTGCGGGCTTCTCATTGGGTCGCGCAGATCTTCTGCGTAAGGCGATGGGCAAGAAAAATAAAGAGATTCTTGATAAAGAGTATGTGCCTTTTGAGGCAGGCATGAAAGCAAATGGTTTCTCAACCGCAGCCATTAAACGTCTCTGGGATGTTCTAATTCCATTCTCTGATTACGCCTTTAACCGCGCACACAGCGCTGGCTATGGCGTAGTTTCATTTTGGACTGCATATTTAAAGGCTAACTACCCAACTGAATACATGGCAGCGCTCTTAACTAGCGTTCGCGATGATAAAGATAAGTCAGCGCTATATCTCTCAGAATGTCGTCGCATGGGAATTAAAGTTCTACCACCTGATGTAAATGAATCCAATGCCGAGTACACCCCACGTGGCATAGATATTCGCTTTGGATTGGCAGCGATCAGAAATGTTGGCGAAGGCGTTGTTGCATCAATTAAGGCATCACGGACGGCAAAGGGAGCATTCTCATCTTTCGGTGATTTTCTTGCAAAAGTGGATGCGCAAGTTTGCAATAAGAAAACCATTGAATCTTTAATTAAAGGCGGCGCTTTCGATTCGCTGAAGCATCCCCGTAAAGGTTTAATGTCTATTCACTTAGAAGCAATTGACTCGGTTATTGAAACCAAGCGAGCTGAAGCCATCGGCCAGTTCGATCTCTTTGGCGGAGAATCCATGACACAAGTCGCTGGTCTTGATATTGAAATTCCAACCTTCGAGTGGGATAAAACAACGTTGCTTACCTTCGAACGCGAAATGCTCGGACTCTATGTATCCGATCACCCGCTACTAGGTGTGGAACATATCTTGCGTTCAAATACCGATATGTCTATCAGCTCTCTTTTATCTGATGAAAGTACTCCCGATGGTTTCGTCACCTTAGGCGGTCTGATCACCGGGGTGCAGCGAAAAGTTTCGCGTCAGGGATCTTCTTGGGCGATCGTCAGCTTGGAAGATCTAGAAGGAGCAGTTGAAGTTCTCTTCTTCTCAAATGTTTACAATCAATATGCCTTAACTCTCACCGAAGATCGCGTAGTAACTGTACGAGGACGCTTTGAACGTCGCGATGATGTTATTCGTTTCACTGCTCTAGAAATGAAATCACTTGATATCTCAACTGGGCCGGTTGGTCCGCTCCTGATCTCTCTTCCAATTTCGCAATGCACTCCACCGATTGTCGATCGCATGAAGGAAATTCTTCGCTCCCATCCCGGAAAGCGTGAGGTCCATATGCAGATCGATGATCAAGGGGTATTCACCACAATGAAGATCGATGCGTTGGTCACAGCATCACCGAGTTTGAGCGCTGATCTAAAATCTATTCTTGGCCCAGATTGTCTAGTTCGTATCTAATCTCAGCAAGACTTATCTACTAGTCCTGCGAGTTATTCAGGCGCGGGAGTAATTACCAGACCGTTAGACTTACCTCATGATTCGCACGCTCGATTTACGTGGCCAGGCTTTAAGTAAGGCTGGCTACCAACGTGCAATCCCACGTGCATCACTTGATATCGCAACTGCGATGCGCACGATTGAGCCAATTCTAGAGCGCGTTAAAAACGGCGATGAATCAGAACTTTTAAAACTCGCCGAAGATTTTGATGGGGTTAGGCCAGCATCAATTCGGGTTAGCCAAATTGAATTAGATAAGGCGCTTGAGAATTTAGATCCTGCTGTTCGCACGGCTTTAGAACTTTCTATATCTCGCATTCGTAAGGTGCATGATGATCAGAGACGCACAGATAAAACCACCAAGGTCGTAGACGGTGGCGTTGTCACCGAACGTTGGATTCCGGTAGATCGGGTTGGCTTGTATGTTCCAGGTGGACGCGCTGTTTATCCAAGCAGCGTATTAATGAATGTGATTCCAGCCCAAATCGCCGAAGTTTCTAGTATCGCTGTTGCATCACCACCGCAGAAAGAGTTTGGAGGATTGCCGCACCCAACGATTTTGGCGGCTTGTGCACTCCTTGGAATAGAAGAGGTTTATGCAATTGGGGGAGCGCAAGCGATCGCACTCTTTGCCTATGGAATGGAAGGACTTTCGGAAAAGTGCGATCTCGTCACTGGACCGGGAAATATTTATGTGGCTGCGGCTAAGCGTGCTCTTCGGGGAGTTATTGGAATCGATTCTGAAGCAGGACCAACCGAGATTGCGATCTTGGCAGATGAGAGCGCAATTGCATCCGATGTAGCAGCAGATTTAATTAGCCAAGCAGAGCACGATGTAATTGCAGCAGCAGTGCTAGTTACAACATCAACTGAATTGGCCGCTAAGGTTGTTAAGGAGCTAGAAATTCGCGTTGCTGCAACCAAGCACAGTTCGCGAATAAGAGAAGCGCTCTCGGGCATCCAATCAGCAATTGTCTTAGTCGATTCCATTTCACAAGGAATAGATGTAGTAAATGCTTATGCCGCCGAACACTTGGAAATTCAAACTTCAAACGCTGCGCAAGACGCACTTAAGATCCGTAATGCGGGAGCAGTCTTCATCGGTAGGTTCTCCCCGGTTTCACTTGGAGATTACTCCGCTGGGTCTAACCACGTATTGCCAACTGGGGGATGTGCTTGTCACAGCAGTGGACTTTCCGTACAAACATTTTTACGAGGAATTCATTACATTGAATATAAGAAGGAAGCATTTGTAGACCTGATTCCTACGGTAATCACATTGGCTAATTCCGAGGATTTGCCGGCACACGGTGAAGCAATGTCTGCTCGTCTGGAAAATATATGAGCGATAAGAACTGGCCTAACTGGTTGCCGCTGCGCCAAGATTTAAAGCCGCTTTCTCCATATGGCGCGCCACAAGTTCCGGCAGAGGCGACGCTAAACACCAACGAAAATCCTTATGCACCATCTCCTGCGCTGGCAAAAGCGATCGCCGATCGCACCCACCAAGTTGCTCTGAATTTAAATCGCTATCCAGATCGTGACGCAATTTTACTGCGCAAGGGTTTGGCTTCCTTTATTAATAAAATATCCAACACCTCATTTGATACTGATCAGGTATGGGCGGCAAATGGCAGTAACGAAATCATTCAATCGCTCTTTATGGCATTTGGTGATAGACCCGCTCTCGGATTTACACCTTCTTATTCAATGCACCCGCTAATCGCTAAAGTCATTGGAGTTAACTGGTGTGATGGGGGACGTCGCGCAGATTTCTCACTCGACCTTGCAAAAGCAAAAGAGGAGATATCGACAGTAAAACCTGCCCTAACATTTATTACTACACCCAATAACCCGACCGGAACCACTGTCACTTTGGAGGAGATTTCGCAGCTGGCCGAAGCTGCTGCGAAAGTTGGCGGCTTGCTGATAGTCGATGAGGCGTACGCCGAATTCTCCAACCTGCCATCTGCCGTCACGTTAATTACCAAATTTCCTAACGTGGTTGTTATTCGCACAATGAGCAAGGCGTTCGCTTTTGCCGGAGCTCGCCTGGGATATTTGATTGCAGATGCTGAAGTTGTATCAGCGATGTGCTTAGTCCGCCTGCCGTATCACTTAAGTTCGCTTACTCAGGCAGCAGCTGAGGTCGCTCTCGAATTTCAAAGTGAACTCTTAGGTACTGTCTCTTCGCTCATCGAATCGCGCAAATTCGTCGTATCAGAGTTAGAGAAGATGGGCTTGCAGGTAATTTCCAGCCAAGCCAACTTCATTTTATTCGCAGGATTTAGCCAAGAGAGCGCGCAACTTTGGCGTCAATTGCTAGATCGCGGCGTTCTCATTAGAGATGTGGGATTATTGGGACACTTGAGAATGACCATTGGCAATGAGGCCGAGAACCAGAAATTTATCGCCGCCCTGCAAGAGATCTTGAATGGAGAACGCCAATGAGAACAGCCCGCGTAGAACGTAAGACGAAAGAGTCACACGTAATCGTCGAATTAAATTTAGATGGCGTCGGTGAGATCTCGGTTGATACCGGTGTTCCATTTTTTGATCACATGCTCTCGCAACTAGGCAAGCACTCCGGATTTAACTTAACAGTGAAGACAACTGGCGATGTTGATGTTGATTCTCACCACACCGTTGAAGATACATCGCTGGCATTTGGCCAGGCGCTGCGCGAAGCGCTCGGTGACAAAGTAGGCATTCGTCGCTTTGGCGATGCCATGGTGCCACTTGATGAAGTGTTAGTTCAGGCAGCGGTAGATCTTTCGGGTCGTCCCTACCTTGTTCACCGCCAACCTGAAATTGTTGAGTTAATCGGTACATTTGATACAACTCTTGGAAAACATATTTGGGAATCCATTGTCGCTGAAGCGCGCATTGCTCTTCATATCCGCGTCCTTGAGGGGCGTAATGCGCACCACGTTTTTGAAGCACAATTTAAAGCTGTTGCGCGTGCCCTTCGTGATGCAGTCTCACTTGATGGCGGAATCGCAGGAGTTCCTTCCACAAAAGGTTCGCTCTAATAGTGATTGCAATCCTTGACTACGGGTCAGGTAATTTACGTTCGGCGCAACGCGCCTTCGAACGCAGTGGATCTGAAGTTATAGTTACATCCGATCGTGATATTGCCCTTAACGCTGCGGGACTTGTCGTCCCGGGTGTTGGTGCATTTGCTGCTTGCATGCGTGGCCTAGTCGCAATCGGGGGAGATGAAATAGTTCGAGCGCGAGTTGCCGCAAAACGTCCAACGCTTGGTATTTGTGTCGGTATGCAAATTCTCTTTCGTGATGGCGATGAACACGCGAACAGCGCACCGCACAATGGCGTTGGAATTTGGCAAGAGAGTATTACCAAGTTAGCTGCGCCGATATTGCCGCATATGGGCTGGAATACCGTCGCGGTTACTGGGCCATCACAACTCTTTAAAGGCATTGCAGATCAATCTTTCTACTTTGTCCATTCTTATGCCGCTAAATCCAGCGTAGGTTCTGCGCAAGGTTGGACAACACACGGAGAAAAATTTCTGAGCGCTGTAGAAGATGGTGCAATTTGTGCAACGCAATTTCACCCGGAAAAATCTGGTGATGCCGGCCTTGAACTAATCAAGAATTGGGTGGGGCTGCTATGAGCGAGGCAAAGTACCTGGAACTTCTTCCTGCAGTTGATGTAAAAGATGGTCGCGCCGTAAGACTGGTGCAAGGAGAACTTGCGCGCGAGAGCGTTTATGGTCAACCGCTTGAAGTCGCTTTAGAATTTCAAGCAGCAGGCGCTGAATGGTTGCACCTGGTAGATCTTGATGCTGCATTCGGTCGGGGAGATAACAGCGCAATACTCGCTGAAGTTGTTGGGCGTTTAGATATAAAGGTAGAACTCTCTGGTGGTATTCGCGATGATGAATCGCTTAAGCGCGCCCTCGCTACCGGCTGTCGCCGCATTAACCTCGGCACCGCAGCGTTAGAAAATCCAGAATGGACTGCCCGCGTAATTGCAGAACATGGCGACCGAATCGCAGTTGGTTTAGATGTGCGCGGCCATGTTCTTGCAGCACGTGGGTGGACTAAAGAAGGTGGAGATCTCTTTGAAACCTTAGCTCGACTAGAAAGTGATGGTTGTGCGCGTTATGTCGTAACCGATGTAACCAAGGACGGAACTCTACAAGGCCCAAATCTGGAATTGCTTCGCGAAGTGTGCAGCGCAACTAAGCAGCCAGTCGTCGCCAGTGGAGGAATATCATCTTTGGCCGACATCTCCGCACTTTCTGCTTTAAACGAAATTGGCGTTGAGGGCGCAATTGTTGGCAAAGCTTTATATGCCGGTGCTTTTACATTGCAAGAGGCTTTAGCGCTAACTAAGGGCGTTAAGTAAATGGCACTTTCGATTCGAATTATTCCTTGCCTAGATGTTACAGACGGTCGCGTTGTAAAAGGAGTCAATTTTACAGACTTGGTTGATGCTGGTGACCCGGTGGAAATGGCGAATTTATATAATCTAGAAGGGGCGGATGAGTTAACTTTCTTAGATATTTCTGCCAGCAGTTCAGATCGGGACACTACTTTAGATGTCGTGCGAAAGACCGCCGAGCAAGTATTTATTCCATTAACTGTAGGTGGGGGAATTCGCAGCGTTGAAGATGTAGATCGACTACTGCGTGCCGGCGCCGATAAAGTTTCGATTAATACTTCTGCGATTGCGCGCCCAGAGTTAATTTCTGAAATTGCTGATCGCTTTGGCTCGCAAGTGTTGGTAATTTCAGTTGATGCTCGCCGCGCGCGTACTGATTCCGGATTTGAAGTCACCACGCACGGAGGACGCCAGAGCGCTGGCATTGATGCGCTAACTTGGATTGAGAAAGCCTGCGCACTTGGTGCAGGGGAAATCCTTTTGAATTCAATGGATGCCGATGGCACGCGCGCAGGCTATGACATTGGAATGATTACCGCGGTGCGAGCAATCTCCAAAGTTCCGTTGATCGCCAGTGGTGGCGCCGGAACTCTTGAAGATTTTGGCGCTGCCCTTGATGCCGGCGCTGATGCTTTACTTGCAGCGAGCGTATTTCACTTCGGGATTCACAGAATTAGCGATGTCAAGAAGTATTTAAGCGCGCAGAGTTATTCCATTCGCAACAACCGCACCGCCTAAGGCAGAATAAGGCTATGGATGCGCAACTGCCTATCGATCTACCCACGGATATCGCAGAGCGTTTAAAATCTGATCTAGATTTAATTCCGGCGATCGCTCAGGATGCCAAAACTGGTGAAGTTTTAATGTTGGCCTATATGAATCGCCAATCACTTGCCTTAACGCTCAAGAGTGGACGAGCAACTTATTGGAGTCGCAGTCGCAACGAACTCTGGGAGAAGGGTGCGACTTCAGGAAATATCCAAAAAGTTTTAGAGATCTCACTCGATTGCGATGGCGATGCGATTTTAATTAAAGTCGAACAAAGTAGCGCCGCCTGTCACACGGGCGAGCAAAGTTGTTTTCACAATCAGCTTCCCCTAAACCATTCGGCAGGTGAGCGTTAATGCAACGTTCGGAATTTCAGGAGTATGCCAAGAGTTTTAATGTGATTCCGGTTTACCGCAAACTTCTTGCAGATGGTGAAACCCCAATCGGAATTTACCGAAAGTTAGCCAAGAACGCGCCTTCTACATTCTTATTAGAATCTGCCGAACACGGCGGAACGTGGTCGCGTTACTCATTCATCGGAGCAAATAGCCAAGCAACTTTGAGCGAGAAAGATGGCAAGGCGATTTGGGTAGGAACAACACCTGCAGGTGCTCCTGTTGGTATAGATCCACTCGCCGCGCTGCGCCTTTCAGCCGCACACTTACGTTCGCCCAAGATTGCTGGGCTTCCACCACTTACTGGTGGCTTAGTTGGGTATATGGGATATGACTGCGTTCGTCGCCTGGAAAAACTTCCAGCACTTGGTAAAAAAGATATAGATCTACCAGAACTAGCCTTTATGTTAACCAGCGATCTTGCGGTGATGGATCACGCGCAAGGAACAATTACCTTAATTGCCAATGCCATTAATTGGGATGGAACTGGCGATCGGGTGGATCAAGCTTATGACGATGCACAATTGCGTTTGGATCGAATGCAGAACGAACTCGCCGGCTCACTCCCTGGTTTTGTAGAAGAGTTAGCCCAAAAGGGCGCCCCAGAATTTACTCGCAATATTTCAGGGCAAGAGTACAAAGCCAAGATAGCGCTGGCTAAAGAAGAAATTTTGGCAGGTGAAGCTTTTCAAATAGTTCTCTCACAACGTTTTGCTATGGAGTGCACTGCAGATGCGCTAGATGTTTATCGCATGCTTCGTCTTCATAATCCCAGCCCGTATATGTATCTATTTAGATTTACTGATGGCGTTGAAGTTGTTGGTTCAAGCCCAGAAGCACTCGTCAAAGTCACCGGTAAAGAAGTAATGGTTCATCCCATTGCCGGTACGCGCAAAAGATCGGATTCGGCAGAAGAAGATCATCGCCTCGGTGAAGAGTTGTTGGCGGATCCGAAAGAGCGCGCTGAACATTTGATGCTGGTAGATCTCGGGCGAAATGATCTCGGGCGAATTTGTTCTCCAGGTAGCGTTGAAGTTATAGATTTTATGCATATCGAGCGGTACTCACACGTGATGCATATCGTCTCAACTGTCATCGGGGAACTATCTGAAAAATCATCTCCTGTCGATGCGCTCTTTGCAGTTTTTCCAGCAGGAACCCTTTCGGGTGCACCAAAACCACGTGCGATGGAGATTATTGAAACGCTAGAACCAACCCGCCGTGGTTTATATGGTGGCGCAATCGGTTACTTAGACTTCACCGGCAACATTGATACTTGTATCGCAATACGCACTGCACTCATCCATAACGGCATGGCATATGTTCAAGCCGGCGCAGGGGTAGTTGCTGATTCTGATCCAGAGTCAGAAAATCAAGAGTGTCTAAATAAAGCGGCCGCTGTTTTAGGTGCGATCGGTGCGGCCAATAAGTTATCTACTGGAATGAAAGTTTCCTAAATGTCAGATCTTCTCCCGGTTCTATTTTCACTCGCCATAATTATCTTGCTGGTCTTTCTGATTTCGCGTCGTTTCAATATTTCATCGCGTTATGAGCGCAAACCGAAAGTACATACCCCCTGGAGCGCTCTCGATAATGGAATTGATCCATCTAAGGATGGCGGCGATAAGTGAGCGTATTAGATTCGATCATCGAGGGCGTGCGCGAAGATTTAGCAAAGCGCCGCGGTTCGTTAGCAAAATTGCACGAGCAAATGTCGCAAGCGGCAGCACCATTGGATGCGCATACCGTGCTTAAAGGTGATCAAATAAAAGTCATCGCCGAAGTAAAGCGATCATCTCCAAGCAAAGGAACTCTTTCTGCAATTGCAGATCCTGCTGCTCTGGCCGAACAATATGAGAGCGCTGGCGCAAGTGTGATTAGCGTATTAACAGAAGAGCGCAGATTTAAAGGATCACTTGCAGATCTAACTTCGGTTCGATCCAGAGTATCAATTCCAATTCTTCGGAAAGATTTTATGGTCGATGAGTACCAATTCTTTGAAGCGCGTGCTCACGGTGCAGATGTAGTGTTATTAATCGTTGCAGCTTTAGCCAAGAGCCAATTGCGAGATTTCTATGATTTAGCAACAGAATTGGGCATGGCCGCGCTGATCGAAGTCCATACCGCTGATGAATTAGAACGGGCAATGGAAATTACTCCACGAATAATTGGAGTCAATTCCCGAAATTTAAAAACGCTGGAAGTTAATCCAGCGGCTTTCGCGGATTTGATTCCTCAGATTCCGAACAAGATTATTCGTGTTGCAGAATCAGGTATCAGCAGCCGAGGTGATGTGGAATTCGCTCAAAGCCACGGTGCCGACGCCATATTGGTGGGTGAAGCCCTCGTCACATCTGCTAATCCAGATTTGGCAATGCGCGCCTTATTGGGTCAAGGGTAGGCTTTAACTATGTCTATTTCAGAGCGCGAAGATCTTTCGGCCATCTTGGGCCACTTCGGTCCTTATGGTGGACGATTTGTTCCGGAAGCTCTGATTGGTGCACTTGAAGAGTTAGAAGAAGCGCACCGCACGGCGCAACTCGACCCTTCTTTTGTATCTGAACTTGCCGAACTTCACCGTACATATACCGGTCGCCCTAGCATCATCACCGAAGCAAAACGTTTTGCAGAACATGCAGGTGGTGCCCGCATAATTTTAAAGCGCGAAGATTTAAATCACACTGGTAGTCATAAAATTAATAACGTGCTTGGTCAAGCCTTGCTCACCAAGCGAATGGGTAAGAAAAGAATCATCGCCGAAACTGGGGCGGGCCAGCACGGAGTTGCTTCAGCCACCGCAGCCGCTCTTATGGGCTTGGAATGCGTTGTCTATATGGGCGAAGAAGATACAAAACGCCAGGCGTTAAATGTTGCTCGCATGAAATTGTTAGGCGCTGAAGTTATTCCAGTGACTTCAGGATCGCGCACGCTAAAAGATGCCATTAACGAAGCGATGCGCGACTGGGTTACAAATGTCGAGACTACGCATTATTTATTGGGCACAGTTGCTGGGCCGCATCCCTTCCCAACAATGGTTAGAGATTTTCATAAAATTATTGGCGAAGAAACGCGTGCTCAGGTTCTTGAACTCACTGGTCGACTACCGGACGCAGTTCTCGCTTGTGTCGGTGGTGGATCAAATGCAATTGGTATCTTCCACCGATTTATTTCTGATCCCACAGTTCGCTTAATTGGTCTTGAGGCTGGAGGAGATGGCGTTGAAACTGGCCGCCATGCCGCAACTATCACTGGTGGAACTCCGGGGGTTCTGCACGGAACTCGCTCGTATGTCTTGCAAGATAAAAATGGACAGACTGTTGAATCGCATTCAATTTCGGCAGGCCTTGATTATCCTGGCGTTGGACCAGAGCATGCATACTTACATGACATCGGTCGCGCTGAATATCGCGCAATCACAGATGATCAAGCGATGCACGCATTTGCACTTCTTTCAAAGACCGAAGGAATTATTCCGGCCATAGAAACCGCGCACGCACTTGCCGGTGCGATGCAGGTAGGAAATGAACTCGGCAAGGATGCGATAATTGTGATAAATCTTTCTGGCCGCGGAGATAAAGATGTGCAGACTGCAGCAAATTACTTTGGAATTCCGCTCGATTAATGACCGCTTTAGATCAACTCTTTGTAAAAGTTCGTGCTGAAAATCGCGCAGCGCTAATTGCCTACATACCAGCAGGTTTTCCATCCCAAGCAGGTTGCCATCGCGTAATTGCTGCCTTCATTGCCGGGGGAGTAGATGCCATTGAAATCGGATATCCGTACAGCGATCCGGTTATGGATGGACCGACTATTCAAGCCGCTGCAGTTACATCTCTTGCCAACGGAACAGGTGCGGAAGAAGTTTTAGAAGCGCTAAAAATTGCTAGCGCATCTGTACCAGCCGTCGTTATGACTTACTGGAATCCGATTGAACGTTTTGGCGTAGACAACTTTGCCGCAGCGATCGCTGCCAATGGAGGATCAGGTGTGATTACTCCGGATTTAACAATCGAGGAGTCAGTGAGTTGGATAAGCGCAACGAAGAGTTCTTCAATCAATCCAATTTATGTGGTTGCTCCCAGCACAAAGGATGCGCGATTAGGACAGGTAACATCTAAATGCGGAGGCTTTGTCTATGCCGCCAGTTTGATGGGAGTAACTGGAGCGCGCACATCTGTTTCATCAGGTGCTGCAGATCTCGTTGCACGAGTCCGTAAAACTACCGATCTTCCAGTTGCGGTTGGCCTGGGAGTATCAACTCGCGAACAGGCTAAAGGCGTGGCAGCCTATGCCGATGGAGTAATTGTTGGATCAGCATTTATTAAAGCGATACAAGATGCGCCGAGTGAAGAACAAGGACTTAAGGCGGTCACCGAATTAGCCCGTGAATTAGCAAAAGGAGTGCGTGAGGGAAGATGAAAGAAAAGTTTGTAACGCTGCAGCCTTGGTTTGGGTTAGTCGCGCGCCTTACCTTGGGAGGCGTGCTCTTTGTCGCCGGATATTTAAAGGTTGGTACACCGGATAAATCTCAAATGGCGGTTCGCGCATATGAAATGCTGCCTATCTCAGTAGCTAATTTTCTGGGTCTAATTCTTCCTCCAATAGAGATTGTCATAGGAGCTCTTTTAATGGTGGGAGCGTTAACTCGTGTAATGGCCGCACTCGGTGGCTTCACAATGTTCGTATTTATTATTGCTATCGCTCAAGCATGGGCGAGAGGCCTGAATATTGATTGTGGTTGCTTTGGCGGAGGAGGCGCTGTCGCCCCTGGTGAAACCAAGTATTTACAGGAAATTCTCAGGGATATTGGGCTGGTATTTCTCGCTGCCTATTTAATTCGCTACCCTTTAACCAAGTTTTCACTGGATAAGAACCAGAATCGTAAATCCTCACAGGAAGAAGTGGCATAAGAATGGCTCAGGCAAAGAATCCAAAAGATGGCAAAGATAACTTCACCCGCAACTTAGTTATCGCTGTAGTAATTGGCGTGGTTCTGATCATGCTAGTTCCAACAATTCTTTCAAAGCAGACTGATAGCAGCGCCGCCGTTCCTTCCAGTGTTTCAGTTGAAGATGGTTACGGAATGGTCTTTAACAAGGAACTGCAAGATGTTCCCTTTATTGAGATTTACGAAGATTTTCAATGCCCCGCCTGCGCACGCTTTGAAGCGATAGTTGGCGAGTACGTTGATGATTTAATTAATACCAAAAAAGCAAAGGTGGCGTACCACCCACTGTCCTTCTTGGGTCCTGAATCACAGTTAGCAGCCAATGCTGCAGGGTGTGCTGCAGATGAAGGTAAGTTCCTTCAATTCCATAAATTGCTCTATGCAAACCAACCCGCTGAGAATTCTGGCGCGTGGAATTCTTCGTACTTCACAACTTTAAGCTTAGGTTTAGGTATATCCAGCAAAGAGTATGACAAGTGCGTTTCCAATAATGAATACAAGGGCTGGGTTCTAAATGTGGCTAACGAAGGAGCCAAGCGCAACATTAACTCCACACCGACTGTATTTATCAATGGCAAAGAGATTAATCGCGATACAGATTACAACAGCTTGGGAGATTTCATGCTCGCTGTTTCTAAAGCTTAAAGATGCGTAGCGCGATACCGACTCCGACTCAGTCGCAGATCGATATCGGTCCATTCACCTTTCACTTCTATGCACTTTGCATAATTGCTGGAATTGCGATCGCAATCTGGTTAGGTGATAGACGATTGCGCAATTACGGAAAATCGGCTGACCTTGATCTAATCGGAGTCGTCTCCGAAGTTGCGGTAATTGCAGTTCCTGCTGGTGTTATCGGCGGGCGGCTTTATCACGTTATTACTTCACCGGAGCCATATTTTGGTAGCGGTGGAAGTCCCTTGGCTATTCTTAAAATATGGAATGGCGGATTGGGAATTTGGGGAGCGATAGCACTCGGTGTACTCGGTGCGCTAGTTAGCTATCGCCGGATCGCAAAGGAAAGAACACTTCCATCTTTTCGGGTCTTTTTAGATGCTCTTGCACCAGGAATTTTATTGGCGCAAGCGATAGGTCGTTTTGGAAATTGGTTTAACGCAGAACTTTTTGGCAGACCGCTAGATAGTTGGTGGGCGCTGGAAATTCCTTACAAATTTAGACCTAAGGGATACGGGCTCTTTGAAACTTTTCATCCCACCTTTTTATATGAAGCGATTTGGACAACTCTGCTCGCTGCGTTGCTAATAAAATTTGGCAGGAAGTGGAGAGATGGATCCACTTTCTTTATCTATATTGCAGGGTACTCCGCGGTTCGATTCTTTATTGAGGCAGTACGCATCGATTCTGCGCATGATTTATTTGGCCTGCGGGTAAATCAATGGACAAGCATATTTATCTTCATCCTTGGGATGGTTCTTTTTTATAGAAACCAAGGTAAGAAGAAGGTCTCGAGTTCACCTGAAATTTAGCGGTGATCAGGTAGGCTCTCCATATGGCTCTTGAAGATGTCTATCAGCGAAACCTTCATCACCGCACTCATCGTGCCGGTTGGTTACGCGCTGCAGTCCTCGGTGCAAATGACGGGTTGGTTTCTATAGCTTCACTGATGATTGGTGTGACCGCTGCAAAAGCTGGCGGCGCAGATGCACAAGGTTTTCTAATCACAGCGGGCGCGGCTGGAATTGTCGCTGGTGCTATGTCTATGGCAGTTGGTGAATATGTATCTGTGAGATCCCAGAACGATATTGAAGAATCTGATCGTTTGCTGGAAATTGAACACTTAGCAGTAGATCCAGAATCAGAACTTTTGGAGTTACAAGAAATTTATATCAAGCGCGGACTCACTCCAGCGTTGGCAATGGAAGTAGCAAATGCGATGCATGCGCGCGATCCACTCGAAGCGCATCTGCGCGATGAACTCGGTCAGCATCCGCATACAAAGGCGCGCCCTGTACAAGCAGCCGTTGCATCCGCTGCAGCATTTACATCTGGTGGCTTAATTCCATTTGCGGGTGCCTTTGCACCAACTACCGGAACAGTGGCGCTAAGCATTGTCGGGTTCACTCTGGTTGGCTTGCTCTTCACCGGAGTTATCAGCGCGAGAATCGCAGGCTCAAGGATTTTCACCCCAACGCTTCGAGTAGTAATTGGTGGTTGTATCGGTATGGCGATCACCGCTGGCATTGGTCGTCTTCTCCACGTGAGCGGGATTTAAAGCCTCAATTCTTCTTGGGCGTGCCAATTTGCCCTAATTCTTGCTACCCTTTTGCTACATCTACGGCTTAGTCGTCGGTGATATTTGGGCCAATGTTGTCCCTCCAGATTTTGTGAGCGTGGACAACAGGAGTGTGAATCAGATGGCCCTTCCATCTAATTACCCATCACGTCTTGGTCTTTACGACCCAGCAAACGAGCATGATGCATGCGGCGTTGCAATGGTGGCCACTCTAAAAAAAATAGCAACACACGAAATTGTTGAAAAGGCGTTAACTGCTCTACGCAATTTAGAACACCGTGGTGCATCCGGTGCAGAACCAGATAGTGGTGACGGCGCGGGAATTTTGATTCGCGTTCCAGATGCTTTCTATCGCGCTGTAGTTGAATTTGATCTACCTCCCGCAGATTCATATGCAACTGGTATTGCATTTATCGCGCAGGGATCAGAAGTCCGCAGCGAGATCGCAAAAATTGCCGAAGAAGAAGGCATTAAGGTTTTGGGTTGGCGCGAGTTGCCAATTAACTCAGCCTCCCTTGGTAAAACGGCTGTATCTGTGATGCCAAAGTTTGAGCAAATTTTTATCTCCGGAGCGAAGAATGAATCAGGTATCGCACTCGATCGATTAGCTTTCTGCTTGCGAAAGCGCGCTGAGCACTCACTTGATCTTTACTTCCCTTCACTTTCTTCCCAGACCATTGTTTACAAAGGAATGCTCACTACTGGACAGTTGGAAGAATTTTTCCCAGATTTAAGTGATCAACGTGTTGTTTCTCCATTGGCGCTAGTCCACTCACGTTTTTCCACAAATACTTTTCCTTCCTGGCCACTAGCCCATCCTTATCGCTTCATCGCTCACAACGGAGAAATCAATACCGTAAAAGGAAATCGCAACTGGATGCGCGCCCGCGAATCACTACTTGCCAGCGAGTTAATTCCCGGAGATCTGGGTCGCCTATTTCCGATAGTTGAAATGTCAGGTAGCGATTCCGCATCCTTCGACGAAGTTCTTGAGTTGCTTTACCTTGGTGGACGTTCATTGCCTCATGCAGTATTGATGATGATCCCCGAAGCGTGGGAGAACCACGCGACGATGTCGCAGAAGCGTCGTGACTTTTACGCATTCCATTCATCGCTAATGGAACCTTGGGATGGTCCAGCGTGTGTGACATTTACCGATGGACATCAAGTAGGCGCGGTGTTGGATCGAAACGGTCTTCGTCCTTCACGTTTTTGGGTTACAGATGATGGGCTCGTAGTCCTGGCATCTGAAGTTGGAGTTTTAGATTTCCCGGCAGAAAAAATTGTTCGCAAAGGTCGCTTGCAACCAGGCAAGATGTTCTTAGTCGACATTGAAGCCGGTCGCATCATTGAAGATGACGAGATCAAGGATTCACTTGCCGATAGCGCGCCATATGGTGAATGGATCAATGCAGGCATGATGAAGCTAAGTGATCTACCTTCACGCGAACATATCGTTTACCCGCACTCATCTGTCGTTCGACGCCAACGCGCCTTTGGTTATACCGAAGAAGAGATCCGGATTTTGTTAACTCCGATGGCAAAGAATGGAATGGAAGCACTTGGTTCAATGGGAACCGATTCGCCAATAGCAGCCCTATCCGAAAAGCCACGCCTGCTCTTTGATTACTTCTCGCAGCTTTTCGCCCAAGTAACTAACCCACCACTTGATGCTATTCGTGAAGAATTAGTTACAAGTTTGGCTGGCTCGATCGGACCTGAACATAATCTCCTTGATCCCGGACCAGAATCTTGCCGACAAATTTCACTTCCCTTCCCGGTGATCGATAACGATGAACTCGCAAAGATAATTCACGTCAATGCCGATGGAGATTACCCAGAGTTGGAAAGCTATGTAGTTCGCGGCCTTTTCCCAGTGACAGGAGATGGAAACACGCTACATACTCGCCTTGAAGAAATTAAGCGCGAAGTATCTGATGCAATCGCGGCGGGTGCGCACATCATCGTTCTCTCAGATCGCAATGGTGATGCCGAAGATACGCCGATTCCATCGCTGCTGTTGACTGCTGCGGTCCACCACCACTTAATTCGCGAGAAGACGCGCACTAAGGTTGGTCTAGTTGTTGAAGCAGGAGATGTACGCGAAGTTCATCACGTTGCACTTCTAATTGGATATGGCGCAGCGGCGGTTAATCCATATTTGGCGATGGAATCTGCTGAAGATTTAGTTCTGCAGGGCGTGATCACAGGTATCACTCCTGAAAAAGCTGTACGCAATGTGATCAAGAGCCTCGGAAAAGGAGTCTTGAAGGTAATGTCCAAGATGGGCATTTCAACTATCGCCTCTTACACAGGTGCTCAAGTCTTTGAAGCGATCGGTCTTGCGCAAGAAGTTGTTGACGAATACTTTGTCGGCACAACATCGCGCCTGGGCGGAATTAGCTTGGATGTCATTGCTGAAGAAACTATTGCGCGCCATCTCATTGCATACCCAGTCGGGGGAGAGATTCCTGGCGCTAAACGCCTGCCAATCGGTGGTGAATACCAATGGCGCCGCGACGGTGAGCCACATTTATTTAATCCTGAAACTGTATTTACTTTGCAGCACTCCACTCGTTCCAAGCGTTACGACATCTTCAAGCGATACACCAGCAAGGTAGATACTCAGAGCAAAGAGTTGATGACCCTTCGTGGACTTTTCTCCTTCAAAGAAGGAGAACTCCCCGCTATTTCTATCGATGATGTGGAGCCAATTTCGGAGATAGTAAAGCGTTTTTCAACCGGTGCGATGTCTTACGGTTCAATTTCGCAAGAAGCACACGAAACGTTAGCGATCGCCATGAATCGACTCGGCGCAAAATCCAACACTGGCGAAGGTGGTGAAGACCCAACGCGATCTATTCCAATGGCAAATGGCGACTCTAAGCGCAGTGCAATTAAACAAGTTGCAAGCGGCCGATTTGGCGTGACAAGTGATTACTTAGTAAATGCAGATGATATTCAGATCAAAATTGCGCAGGGGGCAAAACCTGGTGAGGGTGGGCAACTGCCTGGAAATAAGGTCTATCCATGGATCGCCAAAGTGCGTTACTCAACTCCTGGGGTTGGTTTGATTTCTCCGCCGCCTCATCACGATATTTATTCAATTGAAGATTTAGCGCAGTTAATTCACGATTTAAAGAATGCAAATAAGAATGCGCGCATCCACGTGAAGCTAGTTGCCGAAGTCGGAGTCGGAACGGTTGCAGCCGGAGTTTCTAAAGCGCATGCCGATGTTGTCTTAATCTCTGGCCACGATGGCGGAACTGGTGCTTCACCACTTACCTCACTCAAGCACGCGGGAGCTCCTTGGGAACTTGGTTTAGCAGAAACGCAGCAGACACTTCTTCTTAACGGTCTGCGTGATCGCATCGTTGTTCAAGCAGATGGCCAATTAAAGACCGGTCGCGATGTCGTAATCGCTGCGCTCTTAGGCGCGGAAGAGTATGGCTTTGCAACTGCGCCACTCGTTGTTTCAGGTTGCGTAATGATGCGTGTCTGCCACTTAGATACTTGCCCAGTTGGCGTTGCAACCCAGAATCCAGAGTTACGTAAGCGTTTCACCGGAAAGCCAGAATTTGTTGAAACTTTCTTTGAATACATTGCCGAAGAGGTGCGCGAAATCTTGGCAAAACTTGGTTTCCGCACATTGCAAGAAGCGATCGGCCATGTTGAATTTCTAGACACTCGCGATGCCGTCAACCACTGGAAGGCGAGTGGTTTGGATTTAGCGCCATTGTTGGTACGTCCAGATATTGCTTCACCGCTACATCGCACAACACTTCAAGATCACAGCCTCGCAGCGGCAATGGATAATCAATTAATCACCCTTGCTGCATCCGCACTCGATAAGAAAGAGTCGGTACGAATTGATCTGCCGGTGCGCAACGTTAATCGCACAGTTGGAACAATGCTGGGCGCAGAAGTAACCCGTCGCTTTGGCGCAGAAGGACTGCCCGTCGGAACAATTGATGTGACGCTCCACGGTTCTGCCGGTCAATCACTTGGTGCATTCCTGCCGCGTGGAATTGCGATTCGACTCTACGGTGATAGCAATGACTATGTCGGTAAAGGTATTTCAGGTGGTCGAGTCATCGTTAGACCAGATGAACGTGCCACCTTTGCATCTCACGAGAATGTAATCGCTGGCAACGTTATTGGTTACGGTGCAACATCAGGTGAAATATTTATTAGAGGATTAGTTGGCGAAAGATTCTGCGTTCGTAACTCTGGCGCAACCGCCGTTGTTGAAGGAGTTGGCGATCACGGCTGTGAATATATGACTGGTGGAACTGTGGTGATTCTAGGACGCACAGGTCGCAACTTCGCTGCTGGTATGTCAGGTGGACGCTCCTTCGTTTTAGATTTAAATCCGGCCCAAGTAAATACAGAAATGGTTGATATCTTGGCCGTTCCTGAAGATCAGAAAGAATCGCTCAAATCCATAATCTCGTCTTTCCATGCTGAAACCGGATCAGAAATTGCTGCTGAATTAATGAAGGATTGGAGCGCTGCCGTAAATCGCATCTCTTTGATTATGCCGCGTGATTATGCGCGCGTGCTTGCTGCGATCGAACGAGCCACAAAAGATGGTCTTCCAGTTGATCAATATGTAATGGAGGTAGCAGCAAATGGCTGATCCAAAGGGTTTTTTAACGACACCGCGTGAAACGCCAAAGCGTCGTCCAGTCGATGTGCGCATCAAAGATTGGCATGAAGTTTATGAAACACAGAGTATGGAGCACCTGCAAAAACAAGCAGGACGTTGTATGGATTGCGGAATTCCCTTCTGCCACGAAGGCTGTCCACTCGGTAATTTAATTCCAGAGTGGAATGACTTGATCTGGCGTGGCGATAAAGAAGAAGCTATTGCGCGATTGCATGCCACAAATAACTTTCCAGAATTCACGGGGCGCTTATGTCCTGCGCCATGCGAGACCGCTTGTGTAGTCGGAATCAACGCTGATGCGGTCACAATCAAGCAGGTAGAACTGCGCACAATCGAAGAAGCTTTTGGTGCAGGAAATGTAAAACCGACCCCTCCTGATCGCTTAACAGGTAAGACTGTTGCAGTTATTGGTTCAGGCCCTGCTGGCTTAGCAGCAGCGCAACAGTTAACTCGCGCTGGCCACACCGTCGCCGTATACGAGCGCGCCGATAAAATCGGTGGGTTGCTGCGTTACGGAATTCCTGAATTCAAAATGGAGAAGAGCGTGCTTGATCGCCGCTTAAATCAGATGGAGAAAGAAGGAACTCGTTTTCGCCCCGGTGTAGATGTTGGCGTTGAATTAACTGGCGCAGATTTGCGCAGGAAATATGATGCAATTGTGATCGCAGTTGGTGCTACACAGTGGCGCGATCTCCCGATCAAGGGGCGCGAGAATAAAGGTGTTTACCAAGCGATGGAATTTCTGCCTTGGGGTAATAAACAAGCCCTTGGAGAAGTGACCAACCCAGATATTAACGTCGCAGGCAAGCACGTTGTGATTTTGGGTGGGGGAGATACCGGTGCAGATTGTCTCGGTACTTCTATTCGTCAAGGCGCCGCCAGCGTTACGCAGTTAGAGATTATGCCGCGACCAAGTGAAGAACGTCCGAGCGGACAACCGTGGCCGACTTATCCAATGATCTACCGCGTTTCGTCCGCACATGAAGAATTGGATAATCGCGTCTTCGCCGTTAGCACCGAAGAATTTGTCGGAGATGGCAAAGGAAATTTGAAAGCGTTAAAGATGGTTGAAACACAATTCGCTAACGGCAAGTTCGAGCCAGTTCCTGGCACCGAAAAAGAGATTCCTGCTGATTTCGTCTTCTTGGCGATGGGATTTACTGGTCCTGAAAAATCAGAGATCCTCACTCAACTCGAAGTTGAATTTGATGATCGCGGAAATATCAAGCGCGATGAGAATTATCAGAGCAGCGTTGAAGGAATATTTGTAGCAGGTGATGCCGGACGCGGTCAGTCACTAATTGTTTGGGCAATCGCCGAAGGCCGCAGTGCAGCCGCTGGTGTCGATAAATACCTCGAAGGGGAAACCCAATTACCTGCACCTATCGAACCAACCGACCGCTCACTTATGGTTTAAAAGATCCATTGAACTAACAAGTAATTAACTTAATTAGATAAGGTAGCCACATGCGTCGCGCGAAGATTGTTTGCACTATGGGTCCAGCAGTTGAATCTGCCGAAAAAGTTCGTGAGTTAATCGACGCTGGAATGAACATGGCCCGCCTCAATCTTTCACACGGTGGATATCCAGAACATCAAGCGCGCTTAAATCAGGTACGTCTAGCCTCAAAAGAGGCGGGCGTACCAGTAGCAATTCTCGTTGACCTGCAAGGTCCCAAGATTCGCTTAGCGCGATTTAAAGCAGGACCACACGATTTAGTTCGTGGAGATATTTTCACAATCACAACAGATGAAGTTGAAGGCACCAAAGATCGTGTTGGTACTACCTACAAGGGTCTGCCCGGTGATTGCAAAGCTGGCGACCGTATTTTGATTGATGACGGAAAGGTCACCGTCGAAGTTATTGAAGTTAAAGGTAATGATGTAGTTACCAAGGTGATCGAACCTGGTGCTGTCAGTAACAATAAAGGAATTAATTTACCTGGTGTAGCCGTTTCGGTGCCTGCACTTTCTGAGAAAGATATGGATGATCTTCGCTGGGGATTAAAAGCAGGTGCTGATTTCATCGCGCTCTCATTTGTCCGAAGCGCAGATGACATCGTCGATGTGCATCGCATTATGGATGAAGTCGGAATCCGCATCCCAGTAATCGCAAAGATCGAAAAACCACAAGCGGTGGCAAACTTGCAAGAGATCGTCAACGCCTTTGATGGAATTATGGTTGCGCGCGGAGATTTAGGCGTTGAACTTCCAATCGAAGAGGTGCCGCTGGTTCAAAA
>Ga0209442_1000428_pt1 | contig 24729 bp, 11 predicted proteins | sample LauGreSBDMM110DD_2_FD_187565 | JGI IMG/M metagenome (GOLD analysis project Ga0209442, IMG submission 187565) | Freshwater lake microbial communities from Lake Michigan, USA - Sp13.BD.MM110.DD (SPAdes) (version 2) | ecosystem: Environmental > Aquatic > Freshwater > Lake | place: Lake Michigan...
AATAACCAAATTACGTACATTGATGCTTCTAGGAAGCACGTTTGCATTGTATCCCGCATTGTCTTGTGCCTCACCATGTCATGTATATATATTGGACCTCGTAAAACCTTTATGTCAGTGTTCGTAGTTCTTTCAAACCTTAAAGATTTTACCACATAAGTTTATACAAGGAAGGAACAATGGTTGCTGCTGATATTCAGTCTTTGTTAGACCATCCTAACTACATTGGGCAACTATCCGAGGCAAAGCTCGTTGAGATTTTGGAGAACGCAACCGAAGCATTTCACAACTCCTCATCACCAATCATATCTGACGACTTATACGATGCTTTGAAACAACGTCTTACACAACTGGCCCCAAAACATCCGTTCCTTAAGAAAATAGGGGCTCCTGTTCGAGGTGATAAGGTAAAACTTCCCTACTATATGGGATCTCTTGATAAAATACGGGACGATTCAAAGCACTTGGACAAGTTCAAAGTGAAATATCCCGGTTCCTATCTCGTGTCCGATAAACTTGACGGGGTATCTGCTATGTTTGTTCGGGGCAAAAACGGCCAGGTGAAGCTCTATTCACGAGGGGATGGCGAATATGGTCAAGATATCTCACATTTGGTTGGTAAGATAAATACCATTCCTACGAGCTTTCCTCAAGGCGTACAACAAATTGCCGTACGCGGAGAGCTAATTTTAGGAAGAGCTTCTTGGGATCGTCTCGCAAAAATGTCAAAGGGATCTAACGCCCGAAATGTTGTTGCTGGGGCTGTAAATGCAAAACATCCCGATGAAGAGGTTGTCAATGAAATTCAATTTATTGCATACGAGTTGGTTGAGCCAAAAGAGAAGCCATCGCTCTCATTTGACACATTGAGATCTTGGGGATTCAAACCTCCCCATTCAACGATTCTATCTGATTTTCAAACAACAAGTTCAAAGCTATCATCTGTTCTACTATCTCGCCGGCAGAGTTCGGAATTCGAAGTTGATGGAATTGTTGTTCGTCAAGATGAACAGCATCGCCTCGTGACAGGCAAAAACCCAAAATACGCTTTTGCTTTCAAGTCCATTTTAACACACCAAGAAGCTGAAGTTATTGTTCAAAGTGTTGAATGGAATGTAAGTAAAGATGGTTTCATGAAGCCTACTCTTTTATTTGATACCGTTGCTATAGCAGGGGTTAACATTAAACGGGCAACCGGGTTCAATGCAAGCTACATTGAGAAGAATGTCATCGGTCCGGGGTCAAGGGTTGTCATTATTCGATCAGGGGATGTGATACCACATGTTGTGCGAGTTGTGGGGCAATCCGCCTCCGGTAGGCCTGCATTTCCCACGGAACCATTTGTGTGGACGGATTCTCATGTGGATATTCAGCTTCGAGACCTTGAAACTTCAGAAGGCTACTTGTTGAAACAACTCGAATACTTTGTAGACCAAATTGGAGTGCGACATATAGCAAAGGGGACCCTTAAAAAGATGATTGAAGTTGGGATTCGCACCATACCTCAACTCATGAATGTACAAAAGAAGCAATTGCTAGATATGGATGGTGTAAAGGGTGTTATGGCTGACAAAATATACGAAAGTATTCAAGAAGCAAAAGATAGGGTGACATGTATTGATTATATGAGCGCCTCAAACATGTTTGGTAGGGGAATTGGGAAGCGTAAGCTTGTAGCAATCTCAAAAGTATACCCTGAGATTCTATCGATTTCAAAAACGAACTTCTCGGCCCGGGCAATGGATGTTCGTCATGTAGATGGGGTGGGCGCAACGGCGGTGGCCTCCGTTCTTGCAGAGCTTCCTGAATTCTATAAAATGATACGCTTGATTGGAAATGACGTATGTTCCTCATCCAACCCACACGCCCCCAAATCATCTCAAACACCGCAAACACCCAAAACCCCAGAGAATACACTTCTATTGGCCCTTAAAGACAAAACTGTTGTATTCACCGGGTTCCGCAATGAAGCTTGGGAGAAAGCAATACTATCAATTGAGGGTAAGGTGACCTCAACGGTTTCCAAGAAAACATTCATCGTAGTAGTAGGTGATGTTACAAAAGCGAACTCTAAGTTTGAAAAGGCAAAAGAGCTTGGGATACCATGGATGGATAAAGAAGCCTTTGGTAAGATGTACGGACTTTAGCTATGAATGACTCATGAATGGGATAACTACTTATTTTTGTTTAAGCACGACGCACAAACACGTTGTCGTCTCGCTGTGTGCTTCACGGTGTGTCTTGCTATGCGCTTAAAGCAATAATTCTCTGTCCAAATAACAGAGGTATTTGACGATCAAATGTCAACAGAAGATACCGCTCTTATGCGATATCGTCCAGATATTGTACAAATAGAGAACATTGGGATTGGGTTGTATGAGACGAATGAGACGATGAGTCTCGTACCCAAGCAACAATATATGGTCGTTGGAGAGCGGTTCAATCAAGGAAGTCCATCCCCAAGTCACAATTTGATTGTTGATAACACTGGTGTTGCTATTAATACTTCACTTGTGGCTCGATCTAATTTGAGTACGGACTATGCCCTATACGTAAGTGGTGATGTTTTTGTTGATGGAACTATTCACGGGAGTGTTGTATCAAGCGGGGAGGGTTCGGCATACTTTTCGCGCACGGATGCAACACGGGACCCATATAACAATATTTACTATGCACACAATGTCAATGTGGCAAATAGGGACTTTGCGACTAGTAATTCTTACAAGTTCAATATTACAACATCGCCTAATCGAGACATCACAAAAGCTCATCTAAGTATTCAAAACCAAAATAAAGCTCAACTCCGAGCAGGTATCATTGGCAATGATCGTACTTCTCCTGTTATATTTAACACATCATCCAACGTACCTATAGAGTTCCACGTTGGTAGAGATGCGAACTACTTCACAGAAACCTATAAAAAGACACTTTATACTTCGGAGACTATCACATCAGATTTCCCTACCTATACAAGTCCAAATGTCGCACCTCACATGTCAATTGATTGGAGGGGAAACGTAGGTATCCGAACAAATACGACACATGAATACACATACATTGTTCCTCGTAAAAGTGCTAACGGTGGTATTTCATTTGAGACCAATCGCGAGTTTATGGCATTCAGTGCTAATGCGCCAATTTTTGCAAGGGAGCTTCTCATTTACGACTATGAAAGCCAAACAGCATGTAATATCGACTCTTTGTACGTGCGCGCTGTTGGTCAAAGCATAAGAGCCGAACAGTTGGTTCCCGGATCGTTCGCCCCAGGTGTCTTTACCTTTCAATCAAATGTTGAGATAAATGGCACATTGCGCGTTCATGACGGTATTAACGCATCTAACTTGTTTGTGAACGGAAAGACTTACCTTTCTGAAGCATCATTATGTAACATAACGGTTCACAACATTGCCAACTTCACGGATAGTGTTATTGTGAACAATGACCTCGAAGTTGCGAATACGTTGCGTTTTGGTACGCGAATTCAAGTTCGTGATCCCACAAACCCATCTGGTTGGTCCGACATTGATTTCACACGTAGTGATCCGTCAAGCTACAGCAACATCAACGAGATAGGTATGAATGTAACCATGCCTGGCCGATTAGCAGTTGGTTTCAATCCTCTTCTTTCGTCATTAGATATGGACAATGACCTACATCAACAACTAAATGTTGTTAAAACACCAGCACCGGCCGGCTCGAGCATTCGAGATGACTTGCGATATGAGCTCCAACTATTTGACCGGTCTCTTGAACCTGCTATTCGCAAGGTTGCTGTCATTGGCCATACGAGTGCATTGAGCGAAAACAACAACGATCTCAAGAGGCGGGACGCGAGTCTTATCATTGCCACCGGCAATGGACGAGAAGACTACTTTAACGGTGTGAAATCTTCGTATCCAAATGTTCCTCAAAATATATACTTTTACCCAGGTCAATATTCACATTCAAACATTTACAATCCTTTGATCCGCGCAGACAATCCACCAACAATGGGTGTATTTGAAAGTGGAATGGTCGGTGTGGGGACATTTCAACCGCAAAAGCATTTCCACGTCCAAGGAGAATCTTACTTCAGTAGTGACATGTATTCCATGAACCCAATGACCAATACAGTAGATCCTTTGGCCAAACTTTTCAAAAGGAACTATGGCATCATAGGTGCCGGGCAATTCAAGGGAATTGAGTACACAGATTCCACCGCGCCTCATATAGGATTGAATTCGCAACCCGAGGCGAACTTTGGGCTCGTTGTGAGGGGAAGCATTAAGGTATATGACGATATGTTCACATCAACCAATGAAAGAATTGGCCACTGGTTGAAACCTACATCAAGCGACGTACTGTTTACTAATAAGTCCGTGGGTGTTGGTGTAGTTGATCCGGAAAGTGCCCTTGACGTAACGGAAATTAGACGGGATCGCTATACATATGTAACGATACGGGCAAATACGATTGGGCTTGGTGATGAGACGACAGTTGGTGGAGTGCAATTTATTACAGGATCGCAAAAATGGAAGATTGAATCTGGTGTTCCTACAGCGGACGGATCCATAAAAGAGTTTGCTATCTTCAACGATCAACGCATTTCAACTCAAAATAGTCTTATTACTGGTAGTTATCACGTAGCACAACAAAAGCATATATTGAACATTGGCGAGAGTTTGTCGAACCATATTGACTTCTCTACATCTTCAACCCTAAATGTCGGCGGGGATGTTCATATTTCTGGTGATCTTAAAATTTCCAAAAATCTTGACATCCGAGGGAACCTTAAGATTGGAGGATGTAACGTGAGCATCAATAGTGATTATGTTGCAACCCTCATACCTAGTCAGATTGATCCAAATGATGTACTCATTGGAGGAAAAACAATACACTTGTTGCCAAAGGCCCCCAATCCAACAAGTACATCAACCCTTCGCCCTGACCCCGCCCGTGATGCTTATGTTAGTGTGGGTTATACAAACGAAACGCAAGACGAGATCAACAAATCGCTTGAAGTTGAGAATTCATTCCCCATATTACGAGTTCACCAGTATATTACATCAGATTCAATAGCACGCTTTAGCTCGAAGGTCGATCAAGGATATCTTGACATTTGGACGAGAAGTGGTGGTCAAAAAATGCGTTTTGGTGTGGAGACCGTCAATGGACAACCAAGTTTGGTGTTCAAAGAGTCCGGGGGCAGTGAAAAATACTTTCTAAAAGTGAGAACAAATCCTGCAAGAATAACCTCAAAATTAGCAGGCTTTAATGTACCGGTTACAGTTGGTAATGAACCCACTGCGAATTTACATGTGTTTAATGATTCGACTGGTGACCAAATGATGCTTTTACAACAATCAATGACATCAGATTCGTTTATAAACCAAGAAGCTCCTTCTATGACATTTGATAAGAGGGTTGGAAGTTCGCCCATTGTGAGCGAGAGACACTCAACGCAATTTACTATCAAAGGCCCAATTTCAAGTGATGTGTTCAATTCAAAACAACGAATTGCTTTTCAGTTCGGTCATTCTAACGTGATTGAGCGCGAAGTTCTTTCTATTACCTCTGATGGGGCAATAGGCATTGGGACAACGATGCCCGTGTATGCCATTGATATTCACTGTACTCGTCCTACCGATGCCATCCGGTTGAACAATCCAAGCAACAATAGTGCCCCCCAACTCATTTTCCAATCAGGGTCGAACGTGTATGGGAGGGACCAACAAACAGATTACCGTTTTGTGGCAAGCAATATGAACTTTGGCCTTGAACAAGAAAATAGCACTTTGGGTCTCATTCAATTGCTTCATTTCAATGAAAACGGGAACTTGGGAATTCATACTAATGCAAAGGCACCATATGCGGTTGATATTCAAGGGGCTCTTAACGTAACAGATGCTATTCTTCTTAATGGTTCTCCTTTCATATTCCGTAGAGACAACTCCAACGTCTTGACAGGGATATCAGTTGACGATATTGGAAGCATCTACATCAATCCACCGGCAACAGACCCACAGTATGGAGGTGTTGTTATAAATGGTGCGAACTCAGAGGCAACCAGTAACTTGTTCCATGTTTTTGGAGGTGCGAATGCAAACATGATGGTTTTAGACTCTAGTTTTAACGAAGCGCAAATCCATTTCCGTACAAAACAAAGTGCGCAAAACAAGACATTTAAGTTAGGGGCATCCAACGGGTTCTTTAATTTGGAATACAATCCACAACATTCAGAGCAATTATACATTGATGGATCTCATATTGGTTACTCAAATGTTGTTCAATGGTTTCATACTCCCTCAAACAAATTTATGATGGACCTTCACGGTGATCTTCGTCTACCTTCATCTTCTCCATCAATACATCTTGGTCTTTCTCAATTTCAAAGCACGACCAATGGAAACTTGGCCATAATCACACCTGGAAATATTGGGGTTGGCACATACACTACGACCGCAAAGATGCATATATTCAATGATCAAGATCGTGCTGCATTCATAGTGCACAATCAATCATCAAAACCCCAAGCAATGTTTTTGGGAACATCAGCCCAAGAAGTCGTTGTTATTTCGGATAAGGGCGCACTAGGAATTGGTACCACGATGCCAATGGGATCATTGACTGTTGAGGGGACATCATACACAAGAAATATTTTGCCCCTATCACCAACAAATCAACTTGGAAGCAACACTAACCCGTGGCATAGTGCCCATGTATCAAGCCATGTTTCCATTGGGAATCTTGTAAATAAGTTTACACCTGCCCCCAAACGTTTAACAATGACCCAATTCGCGAATGGAGTCAATGTGTCCGAATTTGACAAAATTATAATTCAAAGCTATATCGGACTTGGATACTACCCTATTGTTCAAAAAGTCAGTGAATCACAGTTAGGTTTATTTGGGCTTGTCTCAAGTGAAGGAACTCCACTTTTTACATTAAACGGTGATACTCTGGGTTTATTTGGACAAACCGTAAGCTTTCAGCTATCCATTTTGGGAATACCCCGACCAAATCCAATTTTGCTTTTGAGCACGGCATCCGAGGATCGCCTAGTTGTAGGTGATAGTGCTGGTTCTCTTGGTGCTTTCCAAGCTAAAAAAATTGTTGTTGGTGATCTTGATACTACAGCAACTGAGATATCTATTGAGCGAAGCAAGGTGGAGTCTGGACTAATTGACCTTGTAGCATCAAATGTATTTTTGGGAGTCGAACTTGCTCGTTTACGCCCGGTAGTTTACACACCCGGTCAAAATAAAGTAGGTTTTGGAACCACAGATCCTCAAGCTGCATTTCATCTTGAAATAGCAAGCTATTTTGAAGGGGAATCATTGATTATAAGGGCACAAAATACATCAAACATTCTATCCGTATTTGACAAATACGATAGTAGAGTCTTTGATGTTTCATCAGATGGAACTCTTGGTCTTGGCTCGAACGCAATACCTACTACCCAAGTGAATGTTGTTGGAAGTAATTCAAGCACCCATAGCGCGGTAGATATACATCAACTCAACGAAGGACATATTCTTCGTATCTACGCGCCAGATCGTCAAGTGATGGACATTGAGAACAATGGTAACATTGGAATAGGAACAACGAGCCCTAGCTGCGCTCTTCATGTGGAAGGTGATATCTTTTCATCCGGAACGATTGTGGCTTCAAACTTGATTGTTCAAAACATCAAGACCACAGATGTTGAAATAACATATTCAGAGCAACTCAATATCACAAACTCAGGAGATGGGCCTGCATTAAAGGTAGTCCAAAGAGGGCAAGCACCAATTGTTGAATTTTACGACCGACTCGATGGTACAAACGTGGAGTTAGCATTCGTCATAACGGATGGTGGTAATGTTGGTATTGGAACCGCAACACCAAAGAATATGCTTCACGTGAATGGGACTATTCAGGCTGAAAAGGTACTATTTCGCAATCATTACCCATCATTGACCGTACTTGAAACATCAGTGCCCGCAACATCGAATATGGGCATGTTTTCTACCACAATTGATGAGGTAACGAATACGTCCGTACCATTTTATTCATCCGGTTTAGATTGGGAGCGCATAGCTAAGTTAACAGAAGTTATTGAGCAAATTGAGACAAGAAAGGGTCTCAATTTCTCCATTACCGACACAAGCATACAAGGTAATGGGTTATGTAACATTGTATGGTCCGGAAACGGAATTCACTCGAGAAATAGTAGCAATACATTGTTAACTTTGAATAAGGGATTCACATACAAAATCACAAATGACTCTGACGAACCAATTGAGTTCCTTCGACGAACAACAGGTATCAAGTCATTGGAGCTTCAAAGTGTGGGAAGTGGTTACTCGAACCCTGTTGTTCTCTTTGATGGTGGAAATGGAGAGGATGCTTCTGCAACTGCAAGAATAGATGGATCTATTGTAAGAACTTTTGTTGTTAACAGTGGCTATAACCATGTTTCCCCGTCTATAAGTGCTTCCGATAGGGAAACAGGGGCAAATGTTTCACCTCAAATCTCATTGAAACCATACATTAATGGTAGCGTTCAGCCATTTGTACATGAGTTGCTCGAAAACGATGATGAATTTTCAAGTACCATAAAACTAAACAAAACGGGCTATGGTCTGTCGAATGTGATTGTTTACTTTGATTTTGATTCTTTGCCAAATGACGAAGGTAGTAATGTGAGTGCTTACGCGACACTACGTGGATCACTATGTAATATTCATGTCACGAATGGTGGTGATGGATACAGTAATATACACGTCAGCATAACAGATCCATATGGCTCGGGAAGTGGGGCAACTGCAGTTGCGTTAATAGAAGGTGGAATTTGTAATGTGGATCTCCTTACGAGCGGTATGGGATACAGTAACCCAACACTGACATATTCAAGTCCCGAGGGGAATACAACGTACAAAGGGCACCCCATCCTGTCCGCAGAGATTGTTGATGTCGTAGTTACCAATGAAGGCATGGGATACAGTAACGTAAAGATAGAGGTTGTAGACGATTATAACTCTTTTGAAAATCGCGTTGTATTCGAACCCATTGTGAAAGGAGGTATAAGTAACGTGTCATTATTGGAGCTCGGCGGGGCTGGATATAGTAATCCAATCATTCAAGTACAATATAATGATGAGGGGACGGATGTTTTACTTGAACCTGTTCTTGCAGGTGTGATTGATCATATCGTACTTACAAACAATACCAGTATAGATAATAGTAATGTTCAATTTTTGGTGGATGATACAATTAACTTCATTGGAGACACAAAAGATGGAAGAATATTAGGTGTGTACGTATATGATGGCGGGGCAGGTTATCAAGAAGGCGAGACGTTAGAATTTCAATTTGATGAGATATCACAAGAGAATACAAGAAACAGTTCTCCTCAAATATTCCCACTTACACTTGGAAAAAGTGGTGAGTTTGACTCACTTGAAAATGATGCAAGTGGATCTGTAAAAAAGAGGGTCTACCCAATCGAAGACTCAGCAAATCATTTTATTCGCACCCCAAACTTTACAATTACGTATAAAAACTCAAGTCAAGGCACTGGTACAAGTGGAATTGGTTTGAAAGCTTTTGCTGTTATTAAAGGGAAAATTGGCAATTTGAAAGCTTTACCAAGCCTTCAAACCGTCAAAGGAGACATTTCTTCAAATATTAACTTTGGTAAAACTTTGGACATGAGTTATGATGGCAATCGGATTGTAGTGGGAGCAAGCGGGGACCCAAGCAATAACGCTTACAATGGAAATAAGGCATATATTTATGACTTCAATCCGTCAACTGCATCTTGGTCGCATGAAACACTGGTGGCCTACGATACATTCCAATACAATGATCTCTATGGATTCTCTGTGGCACTAAGTGGTAACGGCAAAGTTGCTATTGTTAGTTCCCCATTGAAGGATAATGACGATCTTACGGACGTAGGAATGATTGACGTATACGAACGTACGAATGATGGCGAATGGCCAAGAAGTGGTTTCATGTCCTCTATAGTTCAATCGAATTCTCAATTTGGATTCAGTGTGGATGTTGATTATCATGGATCCACCATTCTTGTTGGTAGACCACTTTATGATAGTAATGAAGCATATGACTCTGGACTTGTGTCAATTCTTAAGAAGTCCCTTGATTGGGGCGAGGCTCAAACACTTTCAAATGTTTCGGAGAGTAACTTGTTTGGATATTCCGTATCGATAAGTGGAAACGGAAATACAATCGTAGTTGGTTCTGTAGGTGTGAGTTCTAATGAAATCGGTGCGTATGTTGGTAATGCTTTCGTATACACTCGTGCGAATGACACGTCTGATTATACTCCCTATGTAACACTTGAACCTATGGATAGTGTCCATTCTCATATGTACTTTGGTGAAAGTGTGTCAATCGATCATACGGGTAATGTAATCATTGTTGGATCAAGAAGTAACCAAGCTTATATTTATAACCATTCCAATGAACAATATCGCGCAACAGTCATTCACCCGCCATATGACATCAACTCATCCTTTGGATCTGTTGTGAAATTGTCTCCAGATGGACATACTGCGTTTATACAAGAACTTGATGGGGTAGCGAGCCGTTCAAATGAAGGTAAAGTACACATCTACAAATTTAACAATAGTAACATGTCGTGGTCGCATGCTTACTATATTGAATCATCCAACGTCACCCCATATGATAATTTTGGAGCATCTATTGCAAGCTCATACAATGCTCATCGAGTTTCTGTTGGTGCCGTAGAAAAGCTAATTGATGGTACATTCAACCTCAACAGTAACCATGTGGTCAACATACACGACTTTGGTATTTACAATCAATCTCCAAACGTAGTTGTTGATAAATCATTGACCCCATCTGATTTGGAGGCATTTGTTACAATTCAAGGAAACATTTGTAACGTTGAAATCATAAATCCGGGGTATAATGTTACAAAAACGCCCACCACGTTTGTGAGAGATACGTTCAGTAGTTCAAGTAATGCTGAAATTTACCCAATGCGCATTGGGTCCTTGTCAAATGTGAAAGTTACAAGTGGAGGAATGGGATACAGCAACAACATTTCACTATCTATTTATGAAGATAGTTCTCTAGAACCATCAATTGTTGCAACCGGATATGCTAATGTGAGGGGATTCATTTCAGCTATTGACACTTACGACGTTGGAAGTGGCTATACTACTCATCCGTCATTTGAGATAGTTGAAACGACATCAACGATACCAACAAATGAAGCCCTTGTTAATCCTCACATTGTAGGAGCTTTACATAGCATTTCAGTGACCAATCATGGGGTTGGCTATAGTAATGTGATAATTAGCCTTGTAAATGGATGGACAGAGCCGTACACATCCGAAGCCAAGGTTTATCCCGAAGTACGAGGCTCTCTTCACTCCATCGAACTTATTGATGGAGGTGAGTATTACACAACACCACCAAACGTGAGTTTCTTTGATAGTAACGTTGATACTATTAATAGTTATGAATTACCAGAAGCAGAAGCTTTTGTAGTTGGACCGATTTATAAGTTTGATATTATTACACCTGGAAGCGGATTCAATAAGCCCCCAATCATATCTATCAGTGACAATAACTCCAAACGAAACACAATCATCAATAAGTATGGTTTAAGCTTGGGCCTCTCTGACGACGTAGCCATTTTAGATGCATTGAATGCTAAAGCATACGTGGATGTTGAAGGATCAATATCATCTATATCATTGACCAACACAGGCAAGAATTTCGCAGAGTTACCAAACATATCAATCTACGAGAGCTCTAATGGGATTGATAACTATAGTGCCTCAGTGACATGTAACATTGGGGAGGTGTTCATTGGTATTGACATTGGGATGCGTCATGAAACTCCTGCAAGCAACATTCCATCACGGTGGTATCAAGCCGGCAATGGAGAGACGGTGAATTTTGAAGTTCCCATGGATGCCCTTATGGGCTCTAACTACATTTACAGGTCTAGCAACAACCCTTCTGTACTTGGACACATTGTGATCGAGGACTATAACAAAAGCACTCATTCAAAATGGGAAACAAATGAGGACGGTGTCTACATCATGGGAAGCAACGTGGGTATTGGAATCTCCCAACCGGCACATCCTCTCCATGTTGAAGGCAAGGTCGTTGCAACAGGCGGTTGGGGAGGTACAGGTTCACTTGCTAAAAGTCTAGGTGGGTTAATTACAAGCTTTGTAATTGAATGTATGAGTCCTTGGGAAGACCAGACAGTGGGTCCTTCTGCAGGTATTAGAATGCCTTTTGGAGGGAAAGTTCTCTTTGTAACAAGTTGTTGTGATGAATTCAACTCCCCATCTCCTTTCAATGCTTCGTTCCAAATGAAGAAAAATGACATATTATCGGGCTCAGGATACGAAGTAAATGCATCAAGTTTAGAAGGCAAAACCTTCAAATTTGATCTTAACCCTTTCTTGTTTAATGCGGGTGATCGAATTAAATGGCAGTGTACATCAAGTGATATTCCACAAGGTACAGATCCGTACTACCCTGGGGCAAGGAGAATTTTTGTAACAATAGCATATTGGGTGCAGTATAATTAGGATGTCAATTGCTTAGAAGTTATTTCATCATTTACAACATGTACTTCTTATGAGGGATTTCCAAGCTTACCTTCTTTGGTGGGTAGAACCAAACGTATACGAGTGTGATTGGATCAGTTCATGCCTCTCGAGGGTCCAATACAAGGAAATTGTAGATTTGGAGTGTAAAGAAAGGATACAAAACTGCATTATCGTAGCCAATACATTGCGTTCAAAGCTTGGCGCGTTCAAGGACTTACAACACCATGGCATTCAATTCTCTTTGATTCACATTTCAGATGAGTACCTTGATGACGACTATAGAGTCTATAGTCTTCCCTGTTGTACACGTATCTTCCGTAACTACTTCCATCCGCTACTTTCGCACACTAAGGTCGTTACATTTGGCATAGGCTACCGAAACGACTTTTGGAAAACACGAGAAACCCAGATCGCTGACCAACACCGCCCTTACACATGGAGCTTCGCAGGTTACCTTAAGAAATCCGACAGAATGCTCATATGTAAACTATTCAACCACATCGAACCACACTTCCTTCACGAGAGCACAGGGTTCAACTCCGGTATTATTGACCCCGTCACATACCGCGATGTTATACTCAGATCAAAGTTTGTTTTGTGCCCCGTAGGGAACTGTAGTATTGACACTTTTCGCCTTTATGAAGCATTAGAGGGAGGATGCATACCTGTTACTCTCACGACGAATGTCAATCAGCCCTACATACGTATGATTGCAAACTATTGGCAAGCGATATTTGGAACGGCGGCTATACCTTTTATCATGTCAAACACGTGGGAGGAAAATGTACAAAAAGTCATTTACCTTCTTAAAAATGAGAATGTCTACAATGACCTAAGAGCCCATGTAGTAAGCTTTTGGGAACATTATAAGGAGAAACTACGCGACAAGTTTGCCTCCGAACTTTCTACGAGTCAAACGTTGTCCAATCTTGGGGATACCCCATCATCCACTCAAGAAATTGAGGATTGATAGTTCCCTCTCTCACATCATCTGGTGTTGAAGACTCAAATCGAATTTGCGTAGGGAGGTCAAAAATAGACCTTGTTGTAAGTATGCGTGATATACCAGTGACTGAATAGCGAGGCGAAGCCCAATGCGACTTTGTAACGCTATTGGTCACAAGATCACGAGTCACATGCTTACTCATCTTCAGTGGTGAAGTGTACATCTTTGGACCAATCACTATTCCAAAGTTTCTCTTTTTTGATATTGCTGGCATTGGGCATTCCATGACATTGCCTTCAACACCTATGAGACACCCGTGTGTAGGCAATAACGTATGCGTATCCAAAAACGACGTGCTTCCCAACCCTTTACCATAACAATTCTTGATAAGATGACAAAACGCATATCGCGCACACATGGGTACTACAGCATTCCCGAGAACAGCGCATCTCTTTGAATACGACCGTTTCACAAGTTTAGACTTTGTTATCACCATTCGTACCGGCTCTTGTAGCCAAAGCATGTCATTTTCAATCTTTGTCATTTCTTGTTGGCATTCAACAAGAAACTCGGGAAGAAATGTATAATCTCGTTTGATCGCAATACAAAACCATCTCTTACGTTTATGAGGCGCGCCCACGGTTGATGCTGAAAGTTGTGTCCAGTACAGATCGTAGTTCCGTTGCGAATATGAAGAGCAGATGTCATTCATTCCCTTTCGGAGAATGTCAGGTGCATTCTCCATGAACACCATGTTCGGTTGATATTGATCAACAATCTCCAACATGTCAAAAAACAGTCGGCTATGCTCGTTATCAAATCCATTCTTTTTCCCTCCAAGTGAGAAACCCACACATGGAAAGCCACCGACAACAAGATCAACGCGGTCCTTAATCAAAGACTGATTATTACAGTCTTTAATAAAGGATCGCACATCCGAAAGAATCGGAGCACGATCGATGTGGCCTTTATTCATATTAGCAGATAGAATAGCTCGTGACTCGGGCATGATGTCACAATAAGCTAAGCTTTCACAAAACGGGTGCAATGACAATGCCAAGCCCCCTATGCCCGAAAAGAGATCGATTGTTTTCAATTTCATTCGTGCTAAAAGATACAAAGAGATATTATTGGCATCTTTAAGCTTGTATAAAACGTAAAATAAAAAGTAAAAATGAACGTGACGGGTTATGATCCCGTTACCTGCCGTTAATAAGACGGCCGCTCTAACCGATTGAGCTACACGTTCTTGCCCACCCCACCCATACATATCTGTTCTACAATCTTTAAATCGCCTTTGACAAAAATATATGACGTATCATTATCAGTAGTTGTACGGCGCACATGCAAGCTATTGCCAAAGCTCAGGGGAGGGGGAAATGGATATCTAATGGATGCCCTCAAGGGGTGCCATCAAGATCTCTTGCGGTTCATACTCGGAGACATGTGTGTAAGCCCTCGCCCCATACATATAAATACGTTGAAGATCTAGCAGAGATCGTACAAAGTTCATGCGGGCCTTTGGCACTTGTTAAGATTGTAAAACAAGACCACCAATTCTTCTTACACGTTGAGTTAGTAGATAAGCGCACATACACGAAACGGCAACAAGAATCCTTTCGCAGCGTTCACAATTTTCTAATTAATTGGCATCTTGAAGGTTTGGTTATTGAAAAGATGGAAACTTCGACGCTTCTTTCAAAAGCAAACCCATTCATTGACTTTCCCCTTCGCATATCGCATTTTACGGTGGATTCGTCCAATAGTATGATGTCTTGCTAATAAAAAATGAATATAAAAGACTTTACATGGTTAAGTACAAGCGCGGAGGGAATGCGGAAGGTACAAAGTTCGCCATGTTTGCTTACATCCACCTTTGCATCCCCTGCACCTTCAATTACACCTCCATATAACCCTCATCAATCGCAATCCCATGTATCAAGGTCAAGCTCATGTTCATCCCTATCACAGCATCATATGCTACATGACATGCCATTAGAGGAGAATCCAATCGCCCTTGTCTCATCATCCGTATCACAATATGTGACATGTATAGAAACAAACGGGTTTCCTGAGGATGTCTTCAAGAATGGTACACCAGATTCAAAGATGAATTTAATGGCTTGTCTCCTCTCACCAGATGATCCAAAGGAAGAATTGCGTAATCTAAAGCCAAGGCCCATTGAGACCGAACTTGAGTCAGAAATAGAAATGAATTCCATTCAAGAGGTATCTGAGCACTTCAATCGTCTATTAATTAGCATTCGAAAGCAACGTAGGAGCACAAGAACGTGATGCGCATATTTCGTTCCTTTTAAAAGATATCATTTAACATAACTTAGATGAATCCATCAAACTCTGACTTTTTTAATCCTTATGACGTTTTTGGTGTCACTCCCTTAGCAAGTCTTCAAGAGCTCTCAAAGGCTTATTATCGCCTTGCTCTTATTTGCCACCCTGACAAGGGCGGTGACGGGGAAAGTATGAAGAGCTTAACTATTGCTTATAGGTGGCTAAAGGATCAACTAGACACCGTACATCAACACAAAACAACGTTTGACGAAGTTTTTACAGATGCCATGAAAGAAGCTACTTTTGTACCAAACTTCACAGATGTGCTTTCCGAGTCATACGGATATACTCATGAATTGTTCGACAGTATGTGTAACGACGTAGCACTTGATGGAAAATGGAGGGATATGTTATTCATTCCTATATTTGAGCTCACTTTACATGATTTGAAAACGGTTCCATCCCTTGACATTCTTAAAGACCATGTCAAGAATCAGTTAGAGATCTTTATGAAAGGAAACCCTTTTACAAGTGACACAAATGCAACGGACATGATGTGGGAAAGCTCTATCAAACAAGGGTATGGAGATCGTATGGAAAACCAACTACCATTTCATTACGCATCCAGCGCAATAAAGTACCAAAAAGACATGGTTGTGTACACAGAGCCTAGTGGATGCTTCGCGCAACCCGGTGGTGGGCCTATTATGACACCCTCAAAACAAGATGACTTTACCGTCTACGATGATCTCTCAATGTGTGATTATGAAAGAGCCTTTTATTCGTATAGCGAGGATTTCAAAAAGTTAGAAGAACAAATGGAGGGGCGGATAAATATGGATGTAAAGGATCTTTACGAACTGGAAAAAGAAGATAGAGCCGGTTGTCAAAGGGATAATGAGAACATGGAATCACTCACTTTGGAGTTTGCGTCTAAAATGGGCCCACCCCCGTTATCAAACCCCGTAGACCCTCCGCTTTCATCGGCCATGGAGTCAATTGAGTCAACATGAGCAATACATGTTTCCTTTGTCCAAGTTTGCTTCGCAACAATTTCTAATGTTGGAAGTTGGCTGTATACTTGTGCCGAAAAGAACTTTGATTTCATTGTTTTGAACACTCTAAGCTCTGCTTCCAAGTCATTCTCTATAGGGAGCGTAGGATAGTAATGATACGAGTTCATTGGACAAACACCCGTCGTGATATTCAATACGTGTTGTAACGTTCGTTCCGTTATGGCTTTAGCGCTATCATACGATGAAGCAATGCATACAAACATGCTTTCATCACTCATGTCAATAACGTATACACCCTTCATTCCCTTCAATCTTTAGTTTCTTTTTCTGATTTCTCTAAACGGCACTTGCTAACTGTTCGGGGTTGTAAGGTTACAATTTCGAAGAATGAGACGAATGCACACTGGACGTAATACACGATTCCCATCCCGTAAATGAATAATAAGAATAGAAAGATCATACTCGCTGATAATGATCCTTTTTCTTTTATGGTGCATTTTTACTCTACAACCCGTTTGGTGTAAAGGTAGAGGCGTTTTGACGAGTAGTCAAGAGGTTTCGTCAAGCTAGGTGGAACCTCTTTGCCTTTTGCTTTATAAAGCCCAAGTAAAGTTGAAAACCGGCCGGATATCTTGAAGATCCAATAATACTTTATAGTGACATCAAACACCTCAAAAATGCCTTTGATATCAATACCTTTTTCCTCTAGAAGCTCACGTGCCTCATCCCACTCTATGCGGGATATGCGAATGATGGGGAACGCCTTTTGTTGGTCTAATGAACGGGAGTAGTTCATCTTTGAGGAGTAATACGTGTATGCAGAAGGTATGGATGTAAGTGACAACATTGAATATTGATCTTGTAGTCCATACTTGACTCTAGCATTGCTTGAAATGTGCTTAACTATACGTGGATCTTCGAGTGAGCTTAATATTTCACCCCCAACAGCAAACCCGGAGCATATGACATCAATGTAAAGAATCCATGTCTTCTTCATGGTCTCGTTGCCTAGAAAGATAGAACGGTTGTATGTTCCTCCATTCAACCTATTGAAGTGGGTTCCGAATTTCTCAATATGATCATTCCATGTCATATATTGTAGTGTTGTAAAACCACATACGAAGTCGCCCTTGTAATCAACGGGTGCTTTCGTTCCCTTTGTATAGATAATGCTTCCATGTGTTGCCACGGCGACGCAAAGGAGACTTGCTGCCTCATAACTATCATAAAAGTATTCCATATTGACAAGGGTGTTTGGTAAACCATCCTTATCGTATGCGTTACAGTTTGAATAGAACCCTATGATGTAGTTGTAAAGTATACCTTTCTCATCCTCGTTCAAAAACCTAGGATTCACATAGTAGAGTTTGATTTCCGTTATAGATGACTTCTTGGTATTGGACTCATTCAAGGAGAGCCCTAATTTTTCACGTGACTCTTGGGGCAAGTCCTTTATGAGTGGGGTTATGTCCTTGCTGATAGCCTCCGTCGCGCTTTTGCTTATTTTCTTTGTGAACAACGTATTCTTTTTCAAGAGCTTCAGCATTGGCAAACGTGCTTCTATCTCATCGACCGCACTCACTACGGATGAATACAATCTTCTTGCCTTCGAACGAGTCAGGATAGTGGATAAATAAGGCGACGATTGTGATGTCGACCGAGGCCTTTTTTGATAAGTGCGAGCACGACTTGCCGAAATAGGACGCTTAGATCCATCGCCTTGTTCATCAACATCCATGATAGGACTCAGTGCCGTGGCTTTTCCTCGACGGAAGGTATTTCCAATCGATTCCCATAGCGAACTATATTGCTCCATATTCCTTGTTTGTTTGATACTATATATCGAGTTATTTTTTTAAAATTTCTCAAATATATGAGACCCGTATATAACGTTAGATCACAAGTTAACCCATCACTTCTTGTTCCATTATTTCGGAACATCAAAAGTGATCACAAGGTCTTAAACGTTACTTATCAACCGCCAAACAAACAACCAGTGCGTGTTCGCATTTCTCCTTACAATACCTTTGCGGGTTCTCAAGAAGAGCGGATGTTGATGAAAGTCATTGAGCTTTTCATTACCACTTCTCCAAAAGAGCAACTCAGCCGTGACCATGGCTACAACAACACCATTCATGTTCAACCAGCTCGATATGAGGCACACCCCTTCAAAAGGACTATGATACACATCGACGACCAATGTTGTGGTGTTTTCTGTGTTTCACGAGAGAACATAAGAGGAGGCATATGTAGTTTTGGAAATGAGTCGAACCGTTGGGAGCTCAACCCGGCAGATCTCATTGTTCAAGCAAACGCAAAAAGTATGGTCATTCAACCCATTGAACAAGGTGATGAAGGGGAGTTGGGAATCATACAATCACCTTCTTATCTAGACTTAATTTGGTTTTCATTAATGGAACCCAATTGACAAGACTTAAACTGATACCGTCTTTAACTAATACCGTCAGACGATGTACAAAGATTGGTTAAGATCCTTCAAGAATGTACATGAATATAAAAGTCCAATTCCTTTACAATCAAGGTACGGCAAAATCCCCAAAACCCTAAGTGGCACCTACTATAAGTGTGGTCCGGGCGTCTTCACAAAGTTTGGGACCACCGTAAAGCATCCATTTGATGGCGATGGCTATGTTTCCGCCATACGCTTTTTGAATGGGGCCGTTACTTATCAAGCACGCATAGTAGAAACGGAGCATTTCATCAAAGAAAGTCAAAGTCGAAAGCGAATGTACTCAGGGGCTTTTGGAACAAAGCCAGCATTTCGTCCTATTAAGAACCCTGCGAATACGTCTATAATAGAATGGGGATCTCCAAATAATCGAAAGCTCATAGTATTTTGTGAAAGTGGCATACCGTACGTATTAGACCCGTTAACTCTTGAAACGATCGGCCCATTGCCACCGTTTCAAGAAGGACTTCCAGTTGAAGTTGGAATAAGCTGGGCTGATGATATTTTTCGAAAATCCAAAATGATCGGCGATGCGGTAAGTGCGCATCCAAAAATAATCGGTGATCGACTCGTGTTTTACACGTTAACTTATCATGCTCATGCGACAACAATTACCTTTTACGAGATGGACAACGAGTTTAATGTAGTTGATAAAATGCCCTTCAAGACCGAAGGATTCCTTTACTTACACGATTTTTTGGTCACACCATCGCATTATGTCTTCTTTCACCATCCTCTTAAGACAGACATGACTATGCTATCACAAGGCATCGTAAATTGCCTCTCATCTACGTCACATGAGAACTTCATAAAGAGCGTTCCTCGTCCAATTAATCCTACCCCAAATTCACACGTTATGGAAACATTGAGTGGTTTCATTACTCACCATGCACACCTTTCGTGGAATCCAATAGACACATCAGAGATTGATATATATTCGATTATGTACGATCAAAACCTTGATTTCCAAAATATGGCATCGATCCAAGCAGGAAGTCTTTTTCACACACATTGGAACATGAAAAGTTCAGAAATAAAGCAAAGGCAAGTGATTGATAAGTGGATGGAGTTCCCATCATCCGATGAAAAAGGAAACATTATCGCAACGATGTCAAAACGAGGCAACACCAATGCACAAAGGTGTTTAGTAAAGGCACATATGGGCGACACACATGATGAATATGAAATTTGGGACGCGGGACCCAAGTCATTCATAAGTGAGCCCGTATATTGTAATAGCGATAGTAACGTACTAGCCGTAGTTTATGATTCGGATTCGGATACATCGACGGTTACAATCTTTGATTCGGAGAGTGTCCATAGAGGGCCAGTTGCGGAGTTTTGGCTACCCGAGCCTGTTCCAATTGGAATTCATGGCACGTGGTCATCGTGTTGATTTCCAAAGTGTTTTTGAAGTCGTACATAAAGACTCAAACTTCGTGTTCACATCCCCCTTGTACCAGTCTTCGGGGTCCGTAGGAAGCTCAATGGCCATATTACTACGCAGTATTTTCACCACACGTTTGACAACGTTTGATGATGAACATTTCATGTCAACGTTCTTCAAACCATTTGGAATACAGCCTATGATTTGACCTTCAAAGGCTCTCTTTGCGCGAAGCTCTTGTATATTAAACACAATACTCCGCAAAAGAACTTTGAATGGGAGTTGCTGACCATTCACCATCATTCTTTGGTCTTTGACAACAATGTCAACTTCGCCTTGGTCATGGTTCTCAATTAGGTATTCAAGTACTTGTATAGCTTTCAAGAGCGCTTTAGTTCTTGGTGTACTCTTCATTCTCATGACTGCTTCATTCCATTCCATTATTTTTGCTGACAGCAATCGTGCGTTTTTAATATCACGAATGACCTCTTCCTCACCCGTCGTAATTTGCGAATGGATGAGCTTTATTTGCGCACGTTCTTCGTCATTGTTGTCTTTTTCTTTACGCTCTTGCTTTCTACGTTCCTTGGAATCGACCTTCGGTACGTCTTTCTTTTCATCAGGTTTCACAGGTGTTTTTACCTTTGGGCTTTCGGGAGTTGCGGTCACAATGCTAGGAGTTTTGTTCAAAAATGTATTTCTACTTCCTCTAACCTTTAGCCAATCATCGAGCTCCTTAATTCTCCTGGATCTGTCCGTTGCATGTTGTTGAGAATCACTCGCTTGCATGACCCGCGCATACATGTCAGGTCTTACTTGTTCATGCGATGAACGGCAACCAATGTAGTAGTAAACACCGGGCCCAACTTCTTTCATAATGTCCTCAAGCTTGAAACTTTTGTGAACCATACTCGAATACAATTCCTTCGTCTTGACCGGTTGGAAAACATTGCCTCTGAAGACTTCATGGTGTATTGCAGAGTTGTAGTAGTTTGGGGACTTTATCATGCCATAATAGTCCGTGCACGGCCCCACATGAGCTCTGAAATCATCGGACAAGGGTAGTCGCGTACGATTGACTTTAGGAAAGTTGCCAATGCGGTAGACTCCCGATTTGACAATTGTGGTTTCCGTCTTCTCGTAATTCAAGAAAAGATTGGTCGTCAGGTTGGGAACTCGCTCACCGGGCAAATACATGCGAATGGGGTGGTTCAACAAAGATATGATTTTATTACGATTACGCAAAGGATCCTCTAACATTTTCTTACGCTTTGGATCGTTAAACATGTCAAAGAAGTCGCAAGCACTTCCCATGAAATTCGGCCGAGCGCAGACGGGAAAGACGATCAATATTTTCCCCTTGGGCATTCGGAATCTACCTTTGAAATTTTCTACCGTCTCGGATCCATGACCACTGACAAGAAACACGTTATTCCCAAAGTTGCCGAGCTCTTTTGCTGTTTCTTCAGCCTCTTCATCCGTAAGAGGCGGTGCCGTTTCAATCTCAATATCAATCAATTTCTTATCACCATTTACTATGCGCTTGTAGGCGGGTAGTAAGTTCAAGCACTGCTCAAGTCGAAGACGTTGGCTCTTGTCAACTAATACATTTGACTTGAAAGTATCATGTAACACTTTCAAGTTGCTTGTATGACGTTCAAGTAGCATTTCATCAATCCGAATGGTCTCCATGAGTCGCTCTCGAAGCGCCTTCAACTCGTTATTGTGTCTTTCCACGAGTGCTTTTCTCTCTTGTACTTGTTGGACCTTCAAGTCTTCGCAAGAAACTTTGTTTTTGATGGCATCCATAATTGTTTTGTGTTGCGTTTTGGCTTGGTTATAGCATTCTACCTGCTCAGCGTTTGTTTTACACTCATTGATATCAAAAGCCATATCGCTCTTTTGCTCTTCAATATTGAGTTCTAGTTTTTCTTGAACACCCGCCTTACACGTCGCGTCGTTACCACATTCGGTCAATTGGGCTTTTGCAGAATCCCGTAGTATTTTCATGGAATCCTTGTACATATTTCGTATATTCTCAATGCATTTTGCCTCTTTCTCGTAGCACTCTTTTGTTTCCTTTCTTAATTTTTTCGATGCTTCCTTTTCTCTATCCTTATTGCTTTTCCCTTTTTGCTCAATACACTCTTTCATTAGTTGTTCATGTTGTTTGGTGACCTCTTCAAGATCTTTTGCGTTACTTGCTTGCATCTTTGCAATATCTTGGGCCATTATTTGTTTGTTATTATTCAAGTCGCCTTGCGCACCTTTGACAACATCCCGATGATATGTGTAATCGTTCATGCTAGTTAAAAACTCGTAATCGGACATTGGTACTTTAACATCTCTATGAACGGCATATGAGAAGGTACGTATGTCTTTCTCACGGTTCAAGTAACTTATGATGCCTGTAATATCGTCATGGTATCGTTTCTTACCTTCGACTGTGAAATGGCCATCCGTATCTAGGTACACGCTAGAGAATGACTCGAATGTATCCGGTAGTTGTTTGGTCGGCGGGCGAAGCAGGTTGAGTAGACGTAAAAGATCGACTGGATCACTTGTGTACGGAGTTGCTGTCATGAAGAGCATGCGAACACCATCCTTGCCCGATTTTTCATAGGAGTTGAAGAATGCTTTTTGGATGGCCTCCACATTAGGTTTTTCTGCTCCCGTTACATCAGATGCAAAGAGCTTATGAGCTTCATCAATAATCACAAGGGTTTTCTTTAGAGGGTCCAATGCTCCATTGCGTGCTTTCAAGTCTTGGGAGAGCCGGCTCTTTCCTTCAATCATGTTGCTGAATTGCTTATAGGACATGGGTTCTAGCCATTTTCCTTCGAGAAGGCGCGTGCGTTGCGCTTGGGCCTCGGGGAGCTTTAGCCCCTTATGGATACGCTCTTGAAGAATCGTGCTACAAACTTGATCAAACATATTCTTCCATACATCTCCCTTGAGCGTGTGGCGGGTAACATAAATGATTGAATAGCCCATTCTTTCAAAGCTTGACGAGGCAGTTGCAATTGCTGTACACGTCTTTCCAGTTCCTACTGAGTGCCATAGTAACATGCCGTGCGTTTTCGATGTGGGTGTGAAGTAATGTCGTATGAAGTCTTGTGTAGGTGTGAAGGGTAATATAGATGGCCCTCCTACGCCCTCACCAACCTTTGGCGGTGGCACGGTGCATCCGTTTTCTATTTTGATGGGTGGCCAAGCATAGTGTTTGTACTTCTTGCCAATCACTTGTTGGAACTCGGCATGCTTTTTGCCCGCCGATGCTCCCGTTGATGCCCCCGATCCCTCCCCGCCACTCGCGCCTCCACTCCCCGTCGCCGCTGCTCCAACTTTGAACTCGTGCACATTCTTCGTGAGCTCATGATCCACCGCCCCTTGAATGCTAACGGATTCGAGCTCATTCGCAAGGTTTAGCTTTTTAGGGTCTAGGTTGCTGAATTTTAGAAAGATTTCATGGAACGTTTCGGCCGGAAGAAGCGCAGGCGATTGAAAATGAAGGATTTTACGGATGTGCTTTGGAAGGACAGTTTCGTACCTAAAAACTTGTACGGGCCAACCCTCAGATGGATGAAACACGAGTCCTTTTTGCCCACAGTATCTGGTCACTCTGCCGATCGCTTGTTTCTCGTCGGCGATAGTTGAAATTGGTTCAAAAATGTGTGCGTACTTCACGTCAAATAGATCAACACCTTCACGGAAGCCCGAGTCAAGGATAATGATGCGAATCTTCTCACCTTGAACATTATCTGGGCGCGAGTTGTAAATACGCAGTAGGTCTTTGCGGAAGTTCACACCGATTGGCTTTTCAAAGAACGACACGGATGTAAGCGTAGCAAATGCGTTTCCGTTTCTCTTATTGATCACCGAAGGGGTTACTTGGAAAGACAAACCACGGGGCGTTTTAACTACGGCATACGCGTGCTCAAACCCAAAAGCCGAGAGGCCCGACGCGACTAGCTTTGCCCCGTACGATGACTTGATGTCCGAATAGATGAAATGTTTGAAAAGCTTGCCATGAT
>Ga0209442_1000429_pt1 | contig 24722 bp, 27 predicted proteins | sample LauGreSBDMM110DD_2_FD_187565 | JGI IMG/M metagenome (GOLD analysis project Ga0209442, IMG submission 187565) | Freshwater lake microbial communities from Lake Michigan, USA - Sp13.BD.MM110.DD (SPAdes) (version 2) | ecosystem: Environmental > Aquatic > Freshwater > Lake | place: Lake Michigan...
GATTTGAAATATCAAAAATTTCAAAATCTTTACCTGCAACTTTTAAATTCTTCTTGGCGCCTAACGAATTCTTACTCATATACATCCTTAACTAAATTATCTTGATATCAAGATACCTTAACTCGACCAAATAACGCAACCGTTTCGATGTGGTGTGTCATGGGAAAAAGGTCGAAGGCGCGGATTTTGGTGATTTCGTATCCGACTTCACTTAAATATGTCGTGTCGCGAGCAAGTGCTGCTGGATCACATGCGACGTAGACAATCGCACGCGGCTTAAGTAACGCCATCGCCTGGACTACTTCCTTTCCTGCGCCCTCACGTGGAGGATCTAAAACAATTACATCGCTTTGAGTAAATCGAGGTAGTAATTTTGCAACATCACCAGTGTGCACCTTCACATTTTTCATATTCCCAAAATTGCGCATGGCGTCAGCGGTTGCGCTCTTACTGCCTTCAACTAAATCAATCTGCCCTGCTTCGCCAACTGTTTCTAAAAATTGTGAAGTAAAGAGGCCAACTCCTCCATAAAGATCTAAGACACGATCTCCTGCTTGCAGTTCGGCAAATTCACTGACAACTTTGGTTAAAACAGCAGGGGCTGATTTATGGCTCTGCCAAAAAGAGCGTTGCGAAACTTCTAGATTAGATCCATTGATTGAGTACCGGCCTACATCTGGTCCCTCACTGGTGCGAACCGGAGTTTCATCGCGGGTGTAGCCAGTGGCGATAGTTCGCTCGCCTGCTGAAGATAGGGTGACTTCAACACGTAAATCGCCCTTCCATTTACGTGAGCTTAATTCTTGGTATTTAATTTCTGGTTGCAGGATCCGACAATCACTTACCGGAATAACTTTATTGCTTCTCGCCTGTTTAAAACCAAGATCTCCATTGCGAGTAGTAACAGCGTTGAAACGCGTTCGGTATCCAAGCGGAGCTCCTACTTCTTCTACGACTACTTGCATCTCGCGCTTTGCAATACGTGCAAATTGCTCTGCAATAACCTCACTCTTCAATTGGCGTTGTCGCTCCAGTGAAATATGCTGGAAGTCGCATCCACCACAACCCGCACGGTGCGCGAATTGGCAAGGCGCACTTACTCGATCCGGAGATGGAGTGATAACTTTTACAACATCGGCGCGATTAAATGAACTTCCGGTGCCAGTTATTTCGATTTCAACTTCCTCGCCAGGAACAGCATGTCTAACAAAGATAACTGCGCCAAGGTGGCGTGCGATGAAGTGACCGCCGTGAGCGACTTTCTCAATGGTCACGATAAAGCGATCTCCCACCGCCAACGCAACGCGTTCCGTGGAATCTCGCTGGTTGGCCCCATTTGATGTCATAAAGATAAGAATAAGGGTGTAAGTTAAACCTTGTGCACGTCGTGATTATGGGATGCGGTCGAGTTGGTTCTTCTTTAGCCACCGAACTCGAAGCTGCTGGACATTCTGTGGCAATTATTGATCAATCCCGAGAAGCGTTTCGCCGTTTAGGTCCAGACTTCAAAGGACGCACCGTTTCTGGCGTTGGATTTGATCGAGATACCTTGCTTGAAGCCGGAATTGAAACCGCAGATGCATTCGCTGCAGTCAGCAATGGCGATAACTCAAACATTTTGGCAGCGCGCGTAGCGCGCGAGACGTACGGAGTGGCCAACGTTGTCGCTCGTATTTATGATCCAGGGCGTGCCGAAATTTATCAACGTTTAGGAATTCCCACCGTTGCAACAGTTATTTGGGCTACTGATCAGATTTTGCGTCGCTTGGTTCCAGAAGGATCACGCTCTGAATGGCGCGATGCCAGCGGCGCAGTCCAACTCTGCGAAATGCATCCGCATAAAGATTGGTTCGGAATGGCAATTACTGAAATTGAAGCGACAACTGGCGCTCGAGTGGCATTTATTACCCGTTTAGGTGAAGGTCTTATCCCAGATGGACATTCGGTTCTGCAAGAAGGCGACCTGCTGCACGTTACGGTGCGCGATTCAGAGTTAAGTAAAGTGGAGCAAATTCTTGCTCGTTCGCCAGAGGATCATTCATGAGAATTGCCATCGCCGGAGCTGGAAATGTCGGTCGCGCAATCGCGCGCGAACTTCTAGATAACGGCCATCAGGTTCTTTTAATTGATCGCGATCCCAAAGCGTTAAAGATGGAATCAGTGCCTGATGCTGAATGGTTGATGGCCGATGCCTGCGAAATCACCGCACTTGATAAAGCGGTACTAAATAATTGCCAAGTCCTGGTTGCCGCAACCGGTGATGACAAAGTCAACTTAGTTACTTCCCTGCTTGCCAAAACTGAGTATGGCGTTCCGCGCGTAGTTGCTCGTATCAATCATCCTAAAAATGAATGGCTCTTTGATGCATCTTGGGGTGTCGATGTTGCAGTATCAACTCCAAGAATTATCTCCGCCTTAGTGGAAGAAGCGGTAAGCGTTGGCGATGTTGTTCGCTTATTCTCTTTCCGAAAAGGCCAAGCAAATCTCGTCGAGTTAACCTTGCCAGATTCTTCAAGTTGCATCGGTAAAACAGTAGAAGAGATCGAACTCCCGGATGATGCATCACTGGCAGCAATCGTTCGCGACGGTCGCGTGATAACACCAACTCCAACTGATGTATTTAGCGCAGGAGATGAATTACTTTTCGTGGCATCTGCTACCGCTGAAGGTTTAATTAAGTCTTGCTTTATTGCTAATTAATTTTCTTTAATCTTCGACGTCGGCACGCTCTTTAAAATCATCCACGATCCATATGCGGTTGCCAGAAACAGCGGATATCCCATCGCCAGATTTACAGTTCCGAGCAAATTGACGTTTCCACTGCGATAAATTGGGTACTGAACCGCAATTCGTGTGAAGAACATTGCCACCCAGAGCCAACTTGCTCGTTTATATGCTCGAGCCCGCGCCGGATCTTTTCGCCAGGATAAATTTTCGCCAAGGATTGGCCCAAGTAAGAGACCGAGTATCGGCCAGCCCGCTAAGTTGGCGATTAAGTAAACGCTGCCATAACCCAGATTTGTCAGCAACTTTGGAATATATAGATCGCTCGCATTACCTGTGCGGTTAGCAAACCAAGCGCAGATCAGCGAACCGATCAACCCAGAAATTGCATGCTGAATCGTGTCGCGCTTTGCTAATCGAATAATAGTTAAAAAGGCGGAAACTATGAGCGAAGCAATTAGCGCTTTACGTAGATCATCTGCCAAGTTAAAGACGAGTAAGAAGATGATCGATGGAATACCTGAATCAATTAGCCCTTTTTTCCCACCGAAAGCTGCAAGCACCTTCTCTTTATCAGATCCGTTTGAATCAATTGGTAAATTGCTCATTATCGTCCCGTAGATCCAAATCCGCCGGTACCGCGGCCTGATCCAGGCAAAGATTCGACTTCAATAAATTGCGCCCGTTCAACTTGTTGAATGACTAATTGTGCGATGCGATCACCGCGCTTAAAGGAAACACTCTCTTTGGGGTCATGATTGATTAAAATTATTTGCAATTCGCCACGATAACCAGCATCAACTGTTCCTGGAGCATTGACCATTGTGACGCCATGCTTTATCGCTAAACCAGATCTTGGGTGCACAAGTGCAACGTAACCATCTGGCAGCGCGATAGAAATTCCTGTTGGCACCAATTTACGTTCACCGGGTTGCAAGGTCACATCTACACGTGAGACCAAATCAGCGCCGGCATCTCCCCCTTTGGCATAGCTAGGAAGAGGAAGGTCTTTATCTAAACGTGTAACTAAAACCTTTACGCCCATTATGGATTTATCTCAAATTCTGGATCGACAAAAGCCAATATCTCGGGAGTCTTGGCGATATGTTCTAAATATTCTTTTGGAGCATTCTCTAAGAAATGTGACATCGGAACAATCACGAAGAGCGCTGCTGCTTTAACTGCAATTTCTCCATCTGGACCACCAAGGCGACCTTCGGCGGCGGTATAAACCTTTCGATTTACTTGTCCGGTTATGCGCGCAGTTATATGCAATGTAGATCCCATAGGAACAGGTTTTAGAAAATCTGTTTCTAGGCGCGCGGTTACTGCGGGTGAGCGAATCAGCCACATTAATTTTCCGAGCGCTTCATCAAATGCCAGAGACAGAAGTCCGCCATGTGCCAAACCTGGTGCGCCTTGATGATTTTCCGTGACAGTGAATTCCGCAGTTAAATCTGCACCGGCACCAGCTTTAGCAACTAGATGAAGTCCTGTTGGATGCAACTCTCCGCACCCAAAGCAGTGTCCAAAGTGCGACGGAATCTTGGTACCAATTTCAGGAGCTTTGGAATGGCGCTCAGGAATAATTGCACCTTCTGGAGGGGTCGTACTCGCCACGCGACTCATATGCGCACTTTACTTCATCTAGACTCCAATCGTGATATTCAAAGAAGTCCTCCGCCCGCCTATCTGGGTGCTCGCCTTCATTTATTTTCTACTTTTTTCACTTGTAATAGCAATTTGGGCGGCATTTGATAACACGGTCACATTGATTGCTTTTGTGGCTTCAACCATCGCAATTTTCTACATCGCCTTTGTTATGCGTTCAACAATTACATTTGATGGAAAAGAGCTCCGTATTGATCGTGCTCATATCGATATAAAATATCTTGGCAATGCGAAAATTTTAGATTCATCCGCGATGCGCCTTTTGCGCACTCGCGATGCTGACCCTGCCGCATATCTTGCAATTAGATTCTGGATTCCTACTGGATTAAAAATCGCTGTTGTAGATTCCAGAGATCCCACTCCATATTGGCTTATAACGAGCAAACGCAGCGAAGAGATCGCCGCGTTGCTAAATAAATCTTCAAACTTCTAACTGCACTCTTTACATACTGCTTTAGCGCCCTCACCTTTGGCGAGTTGGGTAATGTGATGAACCAAGAAGCAACGAGAACAAGTGAATTCGTCGACTTGCTTAGGAACTACACGTACTGCGAGTTCCTCACCTGATAAATCTGCACCAGGTAGTTCCAAATTCTCTGCCGCTTCAGCTTCATCGACATCAATTTGACCGGATTGAGCATCGACTCGCTTAGCTTTGAGTTCTTCTAGCGACTCCTCATGGAGTTCCTCATCCGTTTTTCGGGGGGTGTCGTAATCTGTTGCCACTGCTCTCACCTGCCTTCCATAAAATCAATAAACAATCTCAAATGAGAATGTTCGTATACGGGCGCATACTCGCGCATTTACTCAGTATTACCCCTTACAACCAGCGGCGTGTCGCATATATTCCCTCTTTTCAGGGCATATAAGGGCTGCCTGAAGATTAAAGGAGCGCATCCTCAATAGCTTTTGCCAAACCGCCATCTACCAATGCGCGCATTTGTGTACCGGTCTCAACGTACTCTTCGCTGAGAATTTCACCACGCTCATGTATCGCGCTGACTAAATCGCCGCGATCGTAGGGAATTAGAGCGCTAATCTCGACATTTGGATGCGGCAGAGACTTCTCGATTGCACGCACTAGCCCATCTATTCCAAAGCCAGTTCGCGCAGAAAATGCAAAACTATTCTTCTCTTTACGCAATATTTCCATGACCACATCTGGGTCTGCTGCATCAACCTTATTGATCGCAATAATTTCCGGAATCTCACCACCACCAATTTCGGTGATAACTTCGCGTACGGCGCGAATCTGCTCAAAGGGATCAGGGTGCGATCCATCTACGACATGCACGATGAGATCAGCGCCAGATACTTCCTCCAGCGTTGATTTAAAAGCATCGATTAATTGGTGTGGCAGGTGGCGAACAAAACCAACGGTATCTGAAAGCGTGTAAACGCGACCCTCAGAAGTCTGAGATTTGCGCACCGTTGGGTCAAGGGTTGCAAAGAGTGCATTTTCCACCAAGACACCGGCATCGGTTAACTTATTTAATAGCGATGACTTGCCTGCATTTGTATATCCCGCGATAGCAACAGATGGGATGTTAAATCGCTTTCGCTCTTGCCGTTTAGTGTCACGAGATACCTTCATCTCAGCAATCTCGCGTCGCAGTTTCGCCATCTTGTCGCGAATTCGGCGGCGATCAGTTTCAATCTTGGTCTCACCTGGACCACGTCCACCGATACCTGCACCCCCTGCGGCGCGTCCACCAACTTGGCGCGAAAGTGAGTCACCCCAACCACGCAGCCTTGGGAGTAAGTATGCGATCTGTGCCAACTCAACTTGGGCTTTTCCTTCTTTGCTCTTGGCGTGCTGGGCAAAGATATCGAGGATCAAAGCGGTGCGATCTACTACCTTTACTTTCAATTTATCTTCTAATTGCCGAAGCTGTGAAGGTGAAAGTTCTCCATCGCAAATTACGGTATCGGCTCCAGTTGCAACCACTATCTGACGTAACTCAATAACTTTTCCGGAACCAATGTATGTTGCTGGATCTGGTTTATCACGACGTTGAATAAGTCCATCTAAAACTTCAGATCCTGCTGTCTCAGCTAAAGCCTTTAATTCAGCGAGTGAGTTCTCAGCCATCTCGGCGCTGCCTTCAGTCCAAACTCCGACAAGTACAACTCGCTCGAGTTGTAACTGGCGATACTCCGCATCAGAAATATCTTGTAGTTCGGTGGAAAAACCTTTAACGCGACGTAGCGCGTGGCGATCTGCAAGCTCAGGCTGGGATGAAACTTCGAAGTCGCTCTCATCAGCATCAAAATCGGCAGCAACTCTTGCGCTTTCACGAAGTAGTTCTTCAAAGAATTCGTTATCGCGTGGGACTTCTTCTTTCATGCATCCTGCAAAAAAGGTGTCAAATCATGCTCTGAGATCAATAAAGCCGGTCCGGTTAAGGTTGCATTGGAATGTGGATCTATATCTACAACCAAGCGGCCACCTGGTGGATAGATAACCCAACGCGCAGGTAAATTCTCTTTCAGTTGCATGGTTGCGGCCAATGCAACCGCACAGGTGCCGGTGCCACAAGATTTCGTTTCACCACTGCCACGCTCATGTACGCGCATCTTGGCTTCGTGATTGGGCATAATTTCAACGAACTCTACATTTACACCCTCGGGATAAGTATCTTTCGGTCGCACCACCGGTGCATCTTCAAGTGATCCAACATCTTCAATCTTTTCGACAAATACAACTGCATGCGGATTTCCTACATTTATGTTGTAGCCATTCCAGATTTTGCCTTCAACGGATGCGGTGATCTCTTCGTTCTCATCGCTGACCTTGCCCATATTTACCGAGATGTCATCAACTTTGGGTACTCGTAAATGCTTGATTCCATCTCGGGTATTAATGGCGAAAATACCTTCTGGCTGATGTCCGCGTGCTACCAAATAACGAGCCATCACCCGAATTCCATTGCCGCACATTTCAGCCAGAGATCCATCGGCATTGCGGTAATCCATAAACCATTTTTCATCGCGCTTTGTGATGCGGATCAGCCCATCAGAGCCAATTCCTGTCTCGCGATTGCAAATCGCCGCTGTCTGAGCGGTGGTTATAGAAATTTCATCGGCCGGATCAAAGACAAGAACAAAATCGTTCTCGGTGCCATGTCCGTATGTGCCGATTACAGTATTAATCATGATGGTGATGAGTTTATCTTCTCCAGCACCGTTTCGAGTCGCGGTTGCGTTGGGGAAATCCATTTAATTCTCACATCTCGTGAGAACCAGGTCTCTTGTCTTCTGACATATTGGCGTGTAGCTCGCTTTGTATCTTCAATTGCTAAATCCTCGGAGATATCTCCATTACGCATTGTGATGATTTGCGCATAACCTAAAGCGCGTCGCGCCGTTGTGGCCTTTGTAATACCTTCATCAATTAATCTATCTACCTCGGCTACAAAGCCAGCCTCCCACATGCGATCTACTCGCGCCTCAACCCGTGCTGCAAGTTCTGCTCTGTCCATAACCAGTCCGAATTGCAATGCGTTTGGGTAAAGTGAACTATCTTCACGTGGCAGATTTGCGGTAAATGGTTTACCGGTAATTTCAATGACTTCCAAGGCGCGAATTACTCGTCGTTCATTTTGCTGATCTATCGATGCTGCTGCTGCAGGATCTAATTGTTCTAGTCGTTGAAATAGTTGAACAATTCCAAACTCCTTCGCCTCCTCCGTCAATTTCTGGCGAACAGCAGCATCTGTATCAGGAAAATTTAGATCATCTAAAATTGATTTGATATAAAGACCGGTTCCTCCAACAATAATTGCGTGTTTTCCGCGGCTATGAATTGCACTTACCGACTGTCGAGCTAACTCTTGATACCAAGCAACGGTGGAATCTTGAGTAACTGCCAAAATATCTAACATGTGATGCTCGATCCCACCTCGATCAGCATGTGCAAGTTTGGCGGTACCGATATCCATACCTTTATAGATCTGCATTGAATCAGCGTTGATGATTTCTGCGCCAATTTCCTGGGCTAAAGAAACTGCTAAATCACTCTTGCCTGTCGCGGTAGCGCCACAGATAACTATCGTTTTCATTTCACCGTGGGGATTCCGAGCATTGTTGGTTGTGGACCAACCTTTGCCTCTTGTGCGGTGAATGCATCTCCACCTCGTGTTGCCAAATGGGCATCTTCTCGCCCAATTAAGTAATGCGCGGATGCATCGGTGATTGTTAGATCTACGAAATCTCCTGGACGAGCCTTACTTACTGCATCAAAATGAACCAATCGGAAATCTTCGGTTTTACCTGTAAGTCGTGATTGCACCGCATCTCGTCGACCCTCAACTTCAGAGACAAGTGCGCGATGTTTCGTGCCAATTGAACGCTGATTTACGCCGAGTGAAATTGCCTGTTGATGCTCGTGAAGTCGCGTGTAGCGTTCGCCGACTACTTCCGCCGATACTTGATTGGGCATTGCACCCGCAGGAGTTCCAGGTCGAATTGAATACTTATATGTATAGGCCGCAGCAAATTGTGCCTGAGTTGCTAAATCCATTGTCGCTTGGAAATCTTCTTCGGTCTCTCCTGGAAATCCTACGATGATGTCGGTGGTAATCATGGCCTCGGGCATCGCTTTCCGCACTCGTTCTAAAATTCCTATATAACGGCTGGAGCGGTATGAGCGACGCATCTCTTGCAGTATGCGATCGGATCCCGATTGCAGCGGCATATGTAAATGTGGCATCACTTTTTTGGTAGTAGCCATAACTTCAATTACATCGTCTGTGAAATCTCGCGGGTGTGGTGACATAAAGCGAACTCGTTCTAGGCCATCAATTTTTCCGCACTCGCGCAGTAAATTCGCAAAAGCACTGCGATCTCCAAAATCAACTCCATAGGCATTCACATTCTGGCCAAGAAGGGTAATTTCAATTACCCCTTGATCAACTAGGGCGCGAATCTCTTTCAAAATATCAACAGCAGGGCGATCCTTCTCAATCCCGCGCAAAGTCGGCACGATGCAGAAGGTGCAGGTGTTATTGCAACCGACAGAGATTGATACCCAAGAGGTAAATGCAGAAAACCTGCGGGCGGGCAATGTAGATGGGAAGTGTTCTAGCGCTTCCAGAATTTCAATCTGAGACTTCTCTTCGATACGGGCACGCTCTAAAAGAATCGGTAATGAGCCGACGTTATGTGTACCGAAGACCACATCTACATAGGGTGCTTTCTTTAAAATTATTGATTGATCTTTCTGCGCCAAGCAGCCACCCACCGCGATTTGCATGTTGGGATTAGCCTTCTTAATGGGCGCTAAGAAACTTAAATTCCCATAAAGCTTATTGTCGGCATTTTCGCGAACTGCGCAAGTATTGAAAACTACGATATCTGCTTGCACCCCTGGTGCAACAGGAAGGTACCCCGCTTCATCCAACAGCCCGGCGATGCGTTCTGAATCATGAACATTCATCTGGCAGCCGTAAGTTTCGACTGTGTAAGTGCGGGTCATGAAGGTAAGCCTAACGCGATGCTTAGAGGGGTAAAACCTCAAAAGTTAAATCACGTCGGTTAATGATAAGAATTGAATGATTTTGCAGGCGGTTCCAATGGTCTTTGCCCCATCCAGTCGATGCCACTTTAACCACGCCTTCCTCAACGCTATAGCGGAGTTCATAGTGGCTATCTACAGTCCATTCAGTCACATCAGACTCGTTAAATTCGCATACGGCAATCATGTGATCCGGTGAGAGGAGCATGCAATTGATACTTGTGAATTTGCAATTAGCGACAATGGTTCGAACCGCTTTACGGACACCTTCAAGTAGCCCCAGTTCATCAATTGCGGTCAGGACTGTATAGAAATAACGCTCGCTATCTGTAGTCGAGGTAAATTGCGAAAGGTATCTTGGGTCTACAAATCTCTCGATTTCGATAATTGATTTGATAGTTCCATTGTGCATAAATGAGAATTCGCCATGCACAAATGGATGGTTATTTGATAAATCTACAGCTAGCCCCTTTGAGGCAAGACGTAAGTGCAAAAGCGCGCCATCTGATTTGAGTCCATTAGTGGATTCGGCAAATTTTTCACTCTCTGCCGCCAAGGTTAAATCTCTTACTAAAGTGGTGCTGCGATTTTCTGCGGAGCTCGCTGAAATTCCCCAACCGTGCTTATGTTCTTTGGAGAGTTCAATAAAGTTTTCAAAACCTTCTCCTACTACATCGGCGAAGGTGCGCTCTTGCGCTGAGACATATCCCAGTAATCTGCACATGGGGCAAATCTATCGTTGAAAATTACTTTTGAATACGAATTGGAGATTGACCACGAGCGATAAGTCTTTCAAAGTGGACTTCGCGCTTATCGTTAAAGACCGCTGCCTCTTTGCCGGATTTCGCCATAAAAGCAGTTATCTCATCTCGGGCGACTAAGCCATCACCGGTCAGATCATTTCTCTCGAAGACGTTCCAAGCACGCAAAACAGGTGAAACCACATCATCTAAATGTTGTTGTAAATCGTAGATTCCAGCCAAGGCGATCTGCACGGCCTTGCGACCAAAGCCAGGCATATTTGCTCCCGGCATATCGAAATTAGTTACAACATCGGCGATTGCGCGCATTGAAGCATTTGGCTCCATATCTAACGCTGCAGAAAGGGTATTTCGGTAAAAAAGCATATGTAAGTTTTCATCAAGTGCGACACGTTGCATCATATTTTCAGCGATTGGATCATCAGAAATCTTCCCAGTGTTACGGTGAGAAATTCTTGTTGCTAACTCCTGAAATGAAACATAGGCGATTGTGTGCAACATATCGTTTTCATAAGGTGTCTGGTATCCCAGTGACATATGTGCCATGCGTAAGTCTTCTAGTTCGTATGGATCAACCCCGCGCGTGGCCATTAAGTAGTCACGAATTACGATTGCATGTCGGGCTTCTTCGGCAGTCCATCGTTCAATCCAGTTTCCCCACGCACCATCTCGACCCATCGAAATTGCAATCTCGGTGTGATAGCTCGGCAAATTATCTTCGGTGAGCAGATTTAAAATTAAAGAGTCTTGAGCAACCGGAGTTAAGCGAGAATCTTTCGCTTCCCAAGCATCTCCATTTAGCGGACCTGCGTAATCTCGACCTTCTGACCAAGGGACATACTCATGGGGATACCAATTCTTTTGTACCGATAAGTGTCGTTCGAGTTCGACTGCAACGACGGGTTCCAAATCGCGAATTAATCTCGCTTGAATCTTTGCCGCCTCATCACTCATAGGAGAACGCTACGGGAGAAGTGTGGTTACTGACGAGTTATAAATTCTTTTTAGCGCGTTCTTGAGCCTGTAATTTGCGCCACTTTGTGATTTCACCGTGATTTCCACTTAATAAAATATCAGGAACGCTAATTCCACGCCATTCTTGTGGCTTAGTAAAATTGGGATATTCAAGATATCCATCAGAATTATGTGACTCTTCTGTAAGTGATTCTGGATTGCCGAGGACTCCCGGTATCAGGCGGGTGATAGCTTCGATCATAACTAGCGATGCAACTTCTCCCCCACCAAGCACGTAATCACCAATTGAAACTTCATGGACGCGAACGCCGGCTTTTGCATAATCCGCGCCTAAATAGTGTTGTCGGACGCGATCATCAATTCCTTCGTAACGACCGCAGGCAAATACTAGGTGCTTACTTTTTGAAAATTCCTCAGCCATTTTTTGAGAGAAACGACTTCCGGCAGGTGTCAGAATTATTAGATCAACATCTGAGATCAAAAGTGGATCAAGTGCCTGGCCCCAAATTTCGGGAAGCATAACCATTCCGGCTCCACCACCGTATGGAGTGTCATCGACTGTGTTGTGATTATCGTTTGTGAAAGATCGCAAGTCATGAATTTGTAATTCAACTAGGCCTTTATCTTGCGCTTTGCCCAGTAGCGAAAGCTGGGCAGGGGCAAAGTACTCAGGAAAGATCGTGATCGCATCAATTTTCACTGACTGTCCTCACTCTCGTAAAAATCTGGTGGGATTACCGTCATTCGTTTAGCTTTGATATCTACTACTGGAACGAGCTGATGAACAAATGGAATTAACACTTCACCTGATTCGCTTTTAATTGAAAGCACATCCTGGCCAGGCAGATTGAGAACTTCGGTAACTTCGCCAAATAAATCGCCATCAACCAGATAGGCCTTACAACCGACTAGTTGTAATACGTGGTAATCATCTTCTTCAAAGCCAGGTTCGTCGATATCAACTTGAGAGAAAAGCAGGACATCACGAAGTTTTTCAATTGCATTGCGATCTATAAATCCTGCAAACCCAAGCAACAAAATTCCATTGTGTACACGGGCAGAAACCACCGTTAAATTACCGTGGTCATCGGTTTCAAGTTGTGCGCCAATAGCAAAACGTTCTTCTGCTAAGTCGGTGCGAACTTCAATGGTCGCTTCACCAAGAATTCCGTGAGCGCGACCGATGCGACCTACATTAAGGCGCATGCCGAGTGCCTTTAACTTCTCTAGAGTTATCGAGACTCGTCGGTATCGATGAGATCAACGCGTACTGTGCGACCTGCAATCGCGCTAACGACGGTGCGTAGCGCCTTTGCAGTGCGACCGTTACGGCCAATTACCTTGCCGATATCTTCAGGATTAACACGAACTTCTAGAGTTGTGCCGCGACGATGTGTCTTTTCCTTAACGATGACATCTTCAGGATTATCAACGATTCCTTTAACGAGGTGCTCGAGAGCTTCGTCCATCATTGTTATTCGGCAGCCGCATCTGTTGAAGTTTCAACAACTGCTTCCGCAACAACTTCAGCTGCTGGTGCTTCAGCTACGGTTTCAACCAAAGTTTCTACAACCTCTTCGGTCGCAGTTGGCGCGGAGGCTTCAACTACAACGTCGGACACAGGAGCAGGATTAGCCTTTGCAGCTAACTTCTCTTGCGCCTTCTTCTTCATTGTTGTTGCGCCTTCTTTTGGTTCATCCATTGCTTGCTTAACAGCTGCTTCGTAAGCGATGCTCTTAGCTGGCTTTGGCGTAGCAAATTTAAGTGTTCCTTCAGTTCCGGGAAGACCCTTGAACTTCTGCCAATCGCCGGTGACCTTAAAGATCGCCTCTACAGCGGCAGTTGGTTGTGCTCCTACGCCGAGCCAGTACTGAGCGCGCGCAGAGTTAACTTCCATGATTGAAGGTTCTTGTCCTGGAACGTAACGACCAATTTCTTCAATTGAAAGTCCGTTACGTGCTTTACGTGAATCTGTTACGACGATGCGGAAAAATGGTGTGCGGATCTTTCCCATGCGCATTAAGCGAATTTTTGTAGACAAAGAAATGGTGCTCCTAAAAAGTGTGTCGCATCTTTAACTTGTGCAGCGGGGTGCGCACTTGCTAGATCCAACTTTGGATATGGATGTTGTGGGGGTAGAGGGCCCCGCAACAGGAGGCTAATCTTGCCATTAACGCGTGCAGATACGAAATTGAGCGCTTATCCGCGTTCTTCAGCAGCCCGTTTAGCGGGGTTACCTGATTTCGACTTCTTCTTGGCGGGAGCCTGACTCTTTTTTGAAGACATTGGGCCCGCACCCATTCCGGCGGGCATGCCCATACTTTGCGCCATTGCAGGTGGCATCCCACCACCATTTCGCATCTGACGCATCATTTTCTGAGCTGCTGAAAATTTATCTACAAGAGAATTTACATCTTGAACTTTGCGCCCAGCACCGAGAGCGATACGCGCACGCCTTGAACCATTTAACACTTTAGGATCTTCTCGTTCAAGTGGCGTCATTGATTGAACAATCGACTTAGTTCGAACAATCTCAGATTCATCAAAGTTTTCGATCTGTTTCTTCATCGCCCCTGCACCTGGCAACATACCCAGCAATTTCGACATAGAACCCATCTTGGACATCGCTTCTAACTGTTCGAGGAAATCTTCGAGAGTGAAGTCATCGCCGCGCGCAAATTTCTCTTCCATCTTTGCTGACGAATCACTGTCGAGCGCCTTCTTTGCTTGTTCAGCAAGAGTTGCCACATCGCCCATTCCGAGAATGCGTGAGGCCATACGTTCTGGATAGAAAATATCAAAATCAGTTAACTTCTCACCATTTGAAGAGAACATAATCAGCTGGCCGGTTATCTTTGCGATAGATAGTGCAGCTCCGCCTCGGGCATCTCCATCTAACTTTGTTAACACGACGCCATCAAATCCAACGCCTTCTTGGAAAGCCTTCGCCGTGCGAACTGCATCTTGACCCATCATGGCATCAACTACAAATAAGATTTCATCTGGTTTGACGGCATTGCGAATATTGATCGCTTGCTGCATCAACTCTTGATCTACGCCTAAACGACCTGCAGTATCGACGATAACCATGTTGTGCAGTTTGGTTTTTGCAAACGCTAGCGCTTGTTCTGCAACCTTAACTGGGTCACCGACGCCATTACCTGGCTCAGGTGCAAAGACTGGAACTCCGACGCTCTCTCCTACAACTTGCAACTGTGTAACAGCGTTAGGGCGTTGTAGATCAGATGCTACTAATAGCGGAGTATTGCCTTGATCTAAATAAAACTTCGCTAACTTTCCCGCAAGAGTTGTCTTACCGGCACCTTGCAATCCAGCCAACATAATGACGGTGGGTGGGTTCTTGGCGAAGCGAATGCGCCGCGCTGCTCCCCCAAGAATTTCAATTAATTCTGTATTAACGATCTCAAAAATTGCTTGCGCTTGATTGCTTCCAGACTGAAGGCTAGGAAGTGCCGCTAGCGACTTTTCGCGAATTAGATCAATAAAGGAGTCAACTACCGAGAGCGCAACATCTGATTCAAGTAATGCGGTCCTGATATCGGCACAAGTATTTTCAATATCTGAACTATTTAGTTTGCCGCGAGAGCGAAGCGCTGAAAAGGCTCCAGTTAATTTGGTGGAAAGTGAGTCAAACATAATGAGCGCACTCTACTTGAGGAGGAAAGTTTTAACCTTCTCAAGTAGAGCGCCGCATCACTAAATCGCCGCTGAGCCTCGCTCACCAGTTCTGACACGTACTACTTGATCAACTGCCGTAGTCCACACTTTTCCATCACCGATAGATCCAGTGTGGGCAGCCTTCACGATTAGAGCCAGAGCGCTTTCAACGTTTGGCTCATCAACAAGTACTTCAAGGCGAACCTTGTGAACTAGATTGACTTTATATTCAGTGCCTCTGTAAACCTCAGTGTGTCCCATCTGTCGACCGAAGCCACTGGCTTCAGAAACCGTCATTCCCGTAATTCCGGCTGCCTGAAGTGCATCCTTAACATCATCTAACTTGGCTGGCTTAATTATTGCAGTTATTAGTTTCACAATTGTCCTCCCTTAGATAAAGCGAAAGCGCTTCCTTGGTTATTGTCGAAAATTTCATAGGCACGTTCAGCGTGCACTGCAATATCAATCCCCTCAACTTCTTCATCAATTGTGATTCGGAAGCCAAAGATTAGATCAATTAATTTACCGATGATGAGTGTCGCCACGAAAGAGTAGGCAAGGACTGCAGCTGCGCCAATAATCTGACTGACGAGCTGATCTGTACCACCACCGTGAAAGAGACCAACTTCTTCCCCAACGAAACCGATCATCACCGTTCCGACGATTCCGCCGACAAGGTGCACTGCAACAACATCGAGTGAGTCGTCATATCCAAATTTGAATTTGAGACCAACTGAGAGCGCACAGAGCGCACCCGCAATAACACCGATAGCCATAGCCCCACTGGCGTTCACTGCAGCACACGCTGGAGTGATGGCGACAAGTCCAGCCACAACACCAGATGCCGCGCCAAGGCTTGTTGCATGTCCATCGCGAATTTTCTCAACAAGTAACCAGGCTAATATCGCCGCACTTGTTGCAGCAATAGTATTGAGAAGAGCCAGTCCGGCAGTTCCATTTGAAGCGACAGCTGAGCCGGCGTTGAATCCAAACCATCCAACCCAAAGCAAACCTGCTCCCAGCATTACAAGTGGAAGGCTGTGAGGACGCATTGCAACTCTGCCAAAACCAACTCGCTTACCGAGAATCAGAGCAAGTGCCAAACCTGCAGCGCCTGCATTAATGTGCACGGCAGTTCCTCCAGCGAAGTCGATTGCTCCGAGATCATTTGCTATCCAACCGCCGCTCTTTGCAACAAAATTATCAAAGGCGAAGACCCAGTGTGCGACTGGGAAATAAACAAGTGTGACCCAAGCGCCTGCAAAAATCATCCATGCACCAAACTTTGCGCGGTCAGCGATCGAACCCGAAATAAGTGCGACGGTAATTGCGGCAAATAAACCTTGAAATGCGATAAAGACAGCTGCTGGAATTGTTCCAATGAGAGCTGTTGAGTTATCTAACCCTTCAAGAAATAGGAACTGGGTAGCGTTGCCGATTAAGCCACGATCTCCAACAGAATCTCCAAAGACGAGAGAGAATCCCACCACGATCCAAATTGCAAAAACTAGAGCAAGTGCTCCGAAAGACATCATCATCATGTTAAGAAGACTCTTCACGCGAACCATGCCACCATAGAAGAGCGCCAAGCCAGGAATCATTAGGGTTACAAGGCCGGTGCTTATCAGCATCCATGCAGTGTCACCTGTATTAAGAACAACTTCTTCCATTAAAAAACCACCTTCGTGTCATCGAGAGATCTCTCGCCTTTGAGATGTGGCAAAGATGTCTGGCACGGGTTACAGAGGCTCGTTTTATAAGTTAAGACGGGGTCACAAAAACGCGCGTCGTGTTACAAATTTGTTACGGCAGATCCAGCTCTTAATCATTTATCAAGCCCGAAAGGTAATGAGCTGGGTCAAATGGAGCAAAATCGCGCTCACCTTCACCCGTCCCAACAAATTTAATTGGAATATCTAGTGCGCTCTCGATCGCTAGGGCAACCCCACCACGGGCGCTGCCATCTAATTTTGTAACAATCAAACCAGTCACATCCACCGCTTCGGTAAATATTTTTGCTTGGGCAATTCCATTTTGGCCAGTTGTCGCATCGATGACTAAAAGAACTTCGCTAACTGGCAGAGTCTTTTCAACTACTCGTCTAATCTTGCCTAGTTCTGCCATTAGATCGCTTTTGTTATGCAAGCGACCTGCAGTATCAACAATCAAATAATTGACTTGTGAAGAACTTGCTGCGACTGCCGCATCGAAAGCGACTGCCGCAGGTTCTGCTGACTCTTTACTAGAGATTACAGGAACACCAATACGTTGACCCCAAGTTTGCAACTGATCGACCGCGGCAGCGCGAAAAGTATCTGCGGCTGCCAGCATCACAGAAGAACCAGATAACTTAAGTAAATTCGCTAATTTTGCTACCGAAGTTGTCTTTCCGGTCCCGTTAACTCCAACTACAAGAATCACTCCGACTGAATTTGCATCGGATAGATCCCGTGACTTACTCGAAAGATGCGAATTGAGAATCTGGGTAAGTGAAGATAGCGCGTCATCGCCTTTTAGCCCTTGTGCGCTCTTTAAAATCTCAGCAGTCAACTTTGGGCCAAGATCTGCAGCAAGTAATTCTTCTTCGAGTACTTTCCAATCAAGTGGATCGGCTGTCGACTGGCCCTTTAATTTGGCAACAAATTTGCTAAAAATTCCCATTCGAAACCAATTAACTAAGCAGATTCAGAATCGCGCAAGCGCTGTGAAATAACTTCAGTAACGCCATCGCCACGCATAGTCACGCCATAGAGCGCATCTGCGATCTCCATAGTGCGTTTCTGGTGGGTAATAATAATTAACTGCGAACTCGCACGGAGTTCTTCCAAAATCACCAGCAATCGGCCTAGGTTTACATCATCCAAGGCCGCTTCAACTTCATCGAGCACATAGAAAGGACTTGGACGCGCTTTAAATATTGCAATCAACATCGCAACAGCGGTAAGGGACTTTTCTCCACCGGAAAGAAGCGATAGGCGCTTGATTCGCTTTCCAGGTGGACGAGCCTCAACATCTACGCCGGTATTTAGCGGGTCATCTGGGTTGGTAAGAATTAGTCGACCATCGCCACCTGGGAAGAGTCGCGCGAAAATATCTTCAAAGTGCTTTGCTGTTTCTTCAAAGGCTTCCATGAAAATGCTTTGCACCCGATCATCAACTTCCTTGATGATATCTAGCAAATCTTTCTTGGTCCGCTTCAAATCTTCTAATTGTTCTGCCAGGAATTTCAAACGCTCTTCCAGGGCGTTGTACTCCTCAAGTGCAAGTGGATTAATTTTTCCTAGTAACGTCAAAGATCGTTCCGTCGCAGCCAAGCGCTTTTCTTGCTGATCGCGGCGATATGGAATCAACTCAGTTGCAACAATTTCACCTTCATCGGTCTCGATAAATGTTGGAACATCATTTTGCGGTCCGTATTCATTAACCAGTGTGGTTGTATCAACGCCTAACTCTTCTACACACTTTGTCTCCAGTGCTTCTATGCGCATACGTTGTTCTGCTCTAGCTATCTCATCTTTATGCACTGACGATGTGAGTTGCTCCAACTCGGTTGCAAGTTCGCGACTGCGGGCGCGCACTGTGAGGGTTTCACCTTCACGATCGGTACGCGATCCTTCTAGCCTGGCGCGTTCGGTTGCTGCTTTTGCGATTGAACGTTCAATATGAATCAGCGCTTCATAGGCTGCTTCGGCAATTGCTGATGAGATCAGCGCACCACGGGCACGCGCACCGCGACGCGAGACTGCTCGTGCAGATGCTTCTCGTTCGGCGCTTGCAGAATCTTCAAGAGCTTTTGCACGTGCCGAAATGGAATCGACCCGCTCTTCACTTGTGCGCACTGCCAAGCGAGCTTCAACTTCGGCAGTTCGCGCAAGGGAGACTTGATTGCGCAGGTTTTCGGCAGCGCTGTGATCTGGTTCTGCAGTTTCACCGCGCTGTTGCAATTGTGCAGATGCAATGGTTAGTTCATTCTCATCGCGACCCTTAGCCGCTGTTGCTTCGGCGATCGCTAGATTCAATCGTTCTACTTCAGCACTTGCTGATTTCATATTCTGGCCAGAGACGGCTAACTGCTCGGTCAGTGCGGCTATTCGGGCATCTGATTCATTTAACTTAGAGAGAGCGACATCAAAAGTGCCTTGCTTAGAATCTACTTCGCTCTGCGAGGTAACTATTTCAAATCTAAGGCGGTCACAGTTGTGGGTAATCACTTCTAACTTCTTTGTTAATTCTTCTACAAGTGCTTTTATCTCAATCAAAGATGTGGAAGATGCAGAACCACCACGTGCGCGCTTGGCGGTGATGACATCACCGTCGCGGGTTACGACAGTTAAGCCTGGGTTAGAGCGCAAAATGCTTTCAGCATCGCGGGCACTGTTAACCACAACTGTGGAAGCCAGCAGTGAAGCCAACAGATCGCCAATTTCTGAAGAGCGCACATAGTTTGTAAGAGGTGTAAGTCCGGCTGGAATGCTAGCTGAATTATGTGATCCTGGTTCATAAACTAGGACATCGGCTTGTCCTAAGTTTTCACTTCGCAACGTGGTGAGCGCACTTACAGCCGAATTCAAATCTCGGACAACGATCGCATCAGAAAGTGTCCCAAGAGCGGCGGCAGTTGCGGCTTCCCATCCGTTATCGATTTTAATCAAGGAAGCAACGCTGCCTAGAAGAGTGAGTCCGCGGGAATCACGAATTAGGGCCGCTCCCCCATCGCGTGATTGCGATGTTAATTGCATCGCTTCCAGCTTTGATTCAGTAGCGTTTCGTTCTCGATCGGCTGCGCGTTCTGCATCAACCAAAGTTGCTAAATCAACTTTTGCTTTATCAAGACCGCTCTTTGCAACATCAAATTCGGAATCTAAACCAAGTTCGCCGGCATCTGCACCTGCAATGTCCATCTCATAAGTTGAATATTCACGTTGCGCACTTTCGGCGCGGGATTGTGCTTCATCGCGCGCCTTGACTAAACGCGCAATTTCTCCAGCAATGGCATCTAGCCTCGCTGCTAAAGATTTTATATGGCCTTCTTGGCGAGCAGTTCCTTCGCGTTGATCAGCGATAGCGCGCATTGCTGCAGCAATTTTATCTTCTTCTGCTTTTAATCGAGCCTCTGCAGTTGCCAACTCTTGAGTTGTGGCCGCTAAAGAATTTCTAGAACTTTCCACCCCTGCGCGAAGTTGTGCTTCCTCAATTCGCAGCACCACTGCTTCTTGGTCAAGTGCTTCAGGGTCACGGCCTGCGTTACGCGCCTCTTCGGCTTCTTCCGCCAAGAATCGAGAGCGTTCTTGAGCAAGTGATTGAGTTCCGCGGAATTTTTCGCGAAGTGCACTTAATGAGTAAAAGTTTTCTTGTGCCGCAATTAACAACGGGCGTTCAAATGCGGCTTGGGCATCGAGAGCTTCTTCGCGCAAACGCACTTTCTCGTTTTCTGCTTCAACAAGTGAGCGCCGTTCGCGTAGCGCGGTTTCATCGGCGACTTCAGCATCTAAAGTTTTGGAAAGAGAAATGTAATCATCGGCTAGCAAGCGCAGTTTTGCATCGCGTAAATCGGCTTGAATTGTCGCCGCTTTCTTCGCAACCTCAGCTTGCTTACCAAGTGGGCGAAGTTGACGCCGCAACTCCACAGTTAAATCTTGCACGCGCGCCAAATTGGCCTGCATTGAATCTAATTTGCGCAGCGCCTTCTCTTTACGTTTACGGTGCTTCAAAACTCCGGCGGCTTCTTCAATAAATCCACGGCGTTCTTCAGGTGTTGCCATCAAAATTGCATCTAGTTGACCTTGGCCAACGATTACGTGCATTTCGCGCCCAATACCTGAATCGCTAAGCAACTCTTGAATATCTAACAAACGCGATGCTTCACCATTTATTTGGTACTCACTCTGACCGTTTCGAAAGAGGATGCGAGAAATTGTTACTTCTGTGTAATCAATTGGCAGTGCACCATCTGTATTATCAATTGTTAACGAAACTTCAGCGCGACCGAGCGGTGCTCTTCCGCTGGTGCCAGCGAAGATGACATCTTCCATCTTTCCGCCGCGCAATGACTTTGCGCCTTGCTCGCCCATAACCCAAGTGAGCGCATCGACAACATTTGATTTACCAGAACCGTTAGGGCCGACCACGCAGGTGATACCTGGTTCTAGGCGGAGCGTGGTCGCCGAAGCAAAGGACTTGAAGCCCTTTAGCGTCATGCTCTTTAAATACACGGCGTAAACCTACCGTTTAGGTGGGGCCTTTATATACGAGACGCGAGTGAAGTACTACTTGAGGGTTGCAAGAATTTCAAAAGCCAAACGAGCGGCAGATTGTTCGGCTTCACGTTTGCTCTTGCCACTTCCTTCTGCGATTGCCTCACCAGAAACCATTGCTAACGCTGTGAAACTCTTATCGTGATCCGGTCCAGTTTCGGTAACTTGATATTCCAAAGTTCCTTTACCAAGGGATGAAACCAATTCTTGCAGCGCGGTCTTTCCGTCGAGCCCGGCACCCTTTGCCATTGCACTTTCTAATGTCTCATTAATTAAGGAGCGAACTACTTCTGTAGTGCTTGCGAAACCGAGTTCTAAATAGATAGCGCCAATCAGCGCTTCTAGGGCATCTGCAAGGAGTGAATTTTTATCGCGGCCGCCAGTTACTTCTTCGCCTTTACCAAGGCGTATGTATTTACCAAGATCTAAGGTGCGCGCAATATCAGCGAGCGCACGCATATTTACAATGCCAGAACGAAGTGGAGATAGACGAGATTCATCTAAATCGGGATAACGTAAATACAGTTCTTCTGTAACTATTAAACCTAAGACCGAGTCGCCTAGAAATTCCAGTCGTTCGTTGGTCTCTTTGGCACCACTTTCATAAGCGAAAGAGCGATGCGTAAAAGCTAACTCAAGCAATTCAGGAGAAATTGAAATCCCGAGTTGCGAAGTTAAAGGTGAGTACAGATCAGACCTCAAGTACCTGACGGCGGTTATATGTTCCGCACGTTGGGCAAGCTGTATGGGTCAACTTTGGTTGTTGGCACTGTGGGCATGCTGCAAGTGATGCTGCAGTTGTCTTCCACATGCTGCGGCGTGAGCGTGTCTTCGAACGAGACATCTTTCGCTTTGGTACTGGCACGGTAATCGTCCTTAATCTCAACTTACCTCGGGCAGAGCGTGCTCAAGGCTTACTGGGTGAAGTATCCCTTATTCATCCGAATTCTTAAAATCCAAGCCTGCCAGCCCAGCCCAACGAGCGTCGATTACCTCGTGGGCATGGTCTTCGGGCAACTTCTCCCACTTCTCGCCGCAATCTGGACATAGCCCCAGACACTCTTCAGAGCAGAGTGGATTTACCGGCAGATCTAGAACAACGGCATCGCGAATGGGGATCTCAAGGTTCATCTCATTGCCATCAAGCCAAAGTTCATCAACTGCATATAGATCAATTTCATCGGAAGTATCTGCGCGAGATGAGTGCTTCTTGCGCTTGCCGCCTTTATCGCTAGTCGGTTCGTAGCGATAAAGCTCTTGAATCTTGCGCTCAACGGTAATTTCAACTGGATCTAAACAGCGAATACATTCGCCTTTGGCTATCGCATAAATATCAGCGCTTAACAAAATTCCTTCTGCAACAGATTCCAGGCGCATATCTACTTCAATTACATCCCCTGCCGGAACTGCCACCAATGGCACGCCTACTGCTTCCAGAATTTCAAGGTCGAGTTGATACTCCTTCATCTCCCCTGCGCGGCGAGGGAGTTCGTGGGTGTTAAATTGAAATACTTGAGAAGCGCGGTTCATTTTTAACTCTTTTATTTGCTTTGCTTGAATTATTTATCGTCGGCTAATTGCGAAAGCACATCTTTATCGTTTGCTCCATCTAGACGATCACGCCCACGTGCCACAGCATCCATAGTCTTATTTAGAATCACTTCCAGAGTGGCAAGTCGACCATCGATGTAGCTTTCTACTTCTGCACGCTCATCCGCGGCTAGTGCGCGAGCATCATCAAGAATTCGTTGCGCCTCATCTCGCGCAGCTTGCACGATTGCGGTTTGTTCAATCATTCGGGCAACTTCTTCGCGGGCTGAGGCGATCATCTGCTCAGAACTAGAGCGCCCTTCTTCCATTAACGAATCCTTTTTGGCCAAAATTTCCTCAGCGCGGAATAGATCTTGAGGAAGAGATTCGCGTGCGCCATCCAAAATTTCTAACATTTCGCTGCGGTGCACGACGCAGGATGCAGAGAGTGGAACGCCACGCGCTTCTTCAACGAGAGTGATAGCGGTATTTAACTTTTCAATTGAATCCATTTTACTTCCCTGCTACTCGAGCTTTTAGCGCATCATTTACGATGCCTGGAACCATTGATGAAACATCGCCACCGAAATGTGCGAGCTCCTTAACGATTGATGATGATAGGAATGAATGTGCAGGTGCTGTTGCCATAAACATAGTTTCAACTCCGGAACCCTGCAAATTTACTTGCGCCATTTGCAACTCGTAATCGAAGTCAGTGACCGCGCGCAGGCCCTTAACGATTGCCTGGATGGAGTTGGCTTTGCAATAGTCGACGAGCAAACCGTGCCAAGAATCTACTTTGACGTTTTTAAAGTGAGCGGTCGTTTGACGAATCATTTCCATACGCTCTTCAACAGTGAAGAGCGATGCCTTGGTCCGATTGGCTAGCACTGCCACAATTACTTCATCAAATTGTCCACTGGCCCGTTCGATAATATCTATGTGCCCAAAAGTGATCGGATCAAATGATCCAGGGCAAACGGCGCGCTTCATAGGTCAAACGCTAGCAACGAATTGAAACCTTATCCATTCTCAGGCTCAATTTCGGCTGGAGCGCCGTAGAAAATGGTCGCTTGGCCATAATTTTTTTCTCGGATCGCAACGTAACCATGTGGCCAGGAAATTTCCTTAACTCGTGAATTTCTCTCAACCGCAATCAGCGCTTGCGCATCTATAAATCCACCATCGTGTAGTTCTATCAAAGTCTCGGTCACATCTAAATCTTCTGCTTCATATGGTGGATCAATGTAAATAAAGTGGTACTTGGCTAATGGTGGATCTTGCAAGAATCTATGGACGCTCATTCCATACAAGTGAAAAGCCCCTGGGCACTGTGCCGATTTAATTCCCTCGTAATTTGCCGCAATGCTTTTCTGGGCTTGCTCATCTTTTTCTACAGCGTGCACAATCGCCGCACCTCTAGAAAGTGATTCCAGTGCGATTGCGCCAGTGCCGGCATAAAGATCAAGCACATTCAGCCCTTCCAAACCACCAAATTCAGAAGTCAGGGTTGAAAATAAAGCTTCACGGGCGCGATCAGATGTAGGGCGAGTAGCGGATGCAACAGAAGGGATATTTCTACCTTTAGCGCTACCAGCGATTATGCGCATTAAT
>Ga0209442_1000430_pt1 | contig 24712 bp, 16 predicted proteins | sample LauGreSBDMM110DD_2_FD_187565 | JGI IMG/M metagenome (GOLD analysis project Ga0209442, IMG submission 187565) | Freshwater lake microbial communities from Lake Michigan, USA - Sp13.BD.MM110.DD (SPAdes) (version 2) | ecosystem: Environmental > Aquatic > Freshwater > Lake | place: Lake Michigan...
CGCAGCAGCTGCAGACAGGAGGGCAACCGTAAGCAGAGGAGTATTCATTGACGTGTTTAAATACTCACGACCTGCTTCCCTCAAGAAATAAAAGCGCCGTTACAACGCCTGCCTCTAGGTAGGGGCAAGGCTTCGCCTTGACCTCCTAGACATAACAAGGGCGCGGCAAAACCCCGCCCCTACCTTTCCTCCGTACTCTGTACTCCGTACTTTGTCCTCTGTTTCGGTATTCACCTTTCCACCTTTGCACGGGAGCTCAGGGCCGATTAGAACATGACCATGAGCCACAAAGACGACGATTTCATGCAAAAAGTGGACGCCGGCATCAACCAAGTCGGCCCCTGCTGCAGCTGCCTCGTAATCGCCATCATCGTCGCCCTCGCCTTCCTCTGGCTCGTGGGCAGGTAGCGACACCCCAGCCCCGGGTAGGGTTGGCACTGTCTCGAGGTAGGGTCAGCACTGCGTGCTGACCTAGCTGCCTCGCCTGCCTTGGGTAGGGGTAGCACCACGTGCTGTCCTTCGACCGCCTCCAGGTAGGGGCTAGGCGCTCAACCCATGGCATCGAAACATGTACCAAGCCGAATCATCTTTGGTTGGAGCACGCATCGATGACATCTTTGAGCACTTTCGCACGCTGCTTACCAAGTAAAACAGCTTCCGGGGACATGGAGTTTTCCAGCCTGTCTCGCATCTCTTTGCCCGATTTGCTCTTCTCACCGTAGAGACAAAAGTAAGCATACGCCTCTGATTGATCCTTAGGCACACCTAATCCTTCGCTATAGCAGACACCCAGATTATAAAGAGACGTATTCTCTCCGCGCTCTGATGCTTTGATAAACCACTTTACGGCTTCTTCCCAATTCTCTCCGAATGCATAATGACATCCAAGTTCGGCTAGTCCCTCGGAGTTACCCTGATCGGCGGCCTTGCGGAACCACTCAAGAGCTTCGCCTTGATCTGGCGCAACACCAAGCCCTTTAGACAAGCACCTGGCAAGTGCAAGCTGCGCCAACGCGTAGCCGTTTTCAGCTGCTTTACGATACCAGGAGACAGCTACAGCCAAATCCTGCTCAACGCCAAACCCATCTGCATACTGCTCCGCGATGATGAATTGCGAGACAACATCGTTATCCATGGCGCGGTCCATTTGTTTTTTAAGGAATGGATCCATATATCTTAAGCTTTTTAAAATGGCTTCAAACCGACTCAGTGCGAAGAGAGGTAGAGTTTGAGCCAAGCACGCGCGCCTGCTTCGTCGGAGAACGCGCCATCGGTCTGGGCTTCGGCCGCGGCCTTGAGGATGACCGCGAAATGCGGGCCTGGGCGCATGCCAGCCTCGATGAGGTGACGGCCCTTCAGGATCTCAGGTTCAAAGCCCTGCACCACGTTGAGGTTCTGGGCACGCTCGAGCAGCCAGACGCCATGCGGGGTCTCGTCTCCCGGCCACAGCGGCGGGCGGCCCTGGCGATCAGCCAGGTCTACGCGCAAGAGGCGGTCGATGCGACCGACCTTCTTGGCCAAACGGCGGATCGCCGGGTCTCCGGACTGCGCGCGGTGCAGGCTGGACGGCTTGTCGTGGTTGGCGACATGCGGGACGACCTCTTCGATCAGGCTGGTTTCCTTGGTCAACCGAAGCAGGAAGGCCTCGGCGATGGGAACCCCCTGCTCTTCATGGCCGTAGGCATGCCAGCGGCCATCGGCGGCCTTCTCCGTGGTGATGGCCTTACCCATATCGTGGCAGAGCACCGCGAAGCCGACCACGAGGTCTTCACGCGGGTCACCGACGCGACGGCGGGCAAAAGCGTCCATGCAGTGGCAGGTGTGGGTCCAGACGCAGCCTTCCGGGTGCCAGTGTGGGTCCTGGGGAACATCGACGAGGTTCGCCAATTCCGGAAAGAAGCGCAGCCAACCACAATCGCGCAGGAACTTCAGGCCCAACGAAGGCTTCTTACCCTTCAGGATCAGTTTGGACCATTCCTCGAAGAGGCGTTCGGCCGGCAAGTCATGCGGGTGCAGCTGCGCGCACAGTGCCACAGTCTCGGGTGCCACCGTGAATTCAAAACGCGCGGCGAACTGCATCGCGCGCAAGACGCGCAAAGAATCTTCCGCGAATTTATCAGACACATGCCGGATCACCCCGGCACGCAGGTCCGCTTCGCCGTTGTAGTCGTCCAACAGCTCGCTGGTCACGGGATCCCAGCCGAGGGCGTTGAAGGTGAAGTCACGGCGCGCCGCGGCTTCCTTCGGCGACAACGTCGAGTCAGGAAAGACCTCGAAATCCTTATGCCCTGCCCCAACGCGATTTTCGCGGCGCGGCACCGACACATCGACCGGTAGATCCTTGACCTTGATGACGCCAAAGGAAGCCCCCACCGAGATGATCTCAAAACGGGCCGACAGTGCGGCCTGGATTTGGGCCACGCTCAGGTCAAAGACCTCGATGTCGAAGTCCTTGGACTCGGCGCCCAGCAAGGCGTCGCGGACGCACCCGCCCATGAAGAACGGACGGCCGCCGGCAGCACGCAGCAAGGCCACGACCTCGTTGACCGGGGCGAGCTCTCCCTCAAACTTCAGTAAGCCAGGACGTATGTTCTTAGATGCATTCATAGTATTTTATGGCCATTTAGGCCGATTTCCCTAAACCCAATAACCAAGACACCAAACTGTCAACAGTTAATAATGCTGACAGTTGCCCTTGTCTTGTCACTTCAGACAGCTTAAGTCCTGTGGCAGCAAAAGCGTTATCTCCTGTCACCATCGCAAGCTTCGTCTGGAGGGGTTAAACCAGATAAGTCGGCTAAGACCCCCTACTCGCACTTAACTTTTTTAGGGGAATAGCGAAAAGACCTACTGTTGTCGACGTCCGTCAATTCGACGGACTCGCCTGCGCTAAAGTAGTGTTTAACATACTCACCCACGCCGCTTTCTTGGACAAATCCTGGCTTCGCAACAGGATCTAGGTTCAGAGGATACTGCTGCTTAGTTTGCCGACCATTAATGTCGTAAACCGAAACTAGTAAACGAAGCGGCTGATCGGACGTATTTACGACGATCAGCACGCGCTTAGAATTCAAGAGGGACTCACGCCAGCGAATTACCACCGGCATGGTTTTCTGGACCTTATCTAGGCTGTCCTTAAGAACTATCACTTCGGCCGAAAGTCTTTCGGACCGCTGCATAGCATCTGCGCACTTCGCTTCAGCCGCGACAGCCTTTTTTCGATCGGTTGTGGCGAGTTCGGCGGCCATCTCGGCATTACGGAGCGCAGCCGTCTCTGCGGATTTACTGGCAGCGATACGCTGACTGGCGTCATAAGCTGGCAGCCAATGGCTCCAAGCAATCACAGCAAAACCGGCTAACGTTAAACTAACCCCAGCAACCAATAGCCAAAGGTTGCAGCGCTTAAGCTGCTTGAGCCGCGCCCACCCAGTAGGCCCAGACAACTCTGGAAACGCCTCGAGCGTACCCCAAGCCAGATCTTGCTCATAGAGCTGCCAGCCTTGGCGCTGGAGCTCGTGCGCTTCCGTCACACGCCTTTCCCTCACCCAAATAGCGACTTGGGATGCACTTCCTTGAATCAAGACTTCTCCCGCCCTGTTTCTAATTTGGTAAACTGGCTCAGCCATAAAAACCTGCGGACGGATGCGCGTTAAGCTCTAAGCCCACTGATTACTTTACCTTGTCAGGTGGGCAGCGCTCCAACAACGACTTATAGCGTGCGAGGTCGTTTTCCACTGAAGTAATCATGACGGTGTCGTCTTGATGAAACTCATAGTTCTCGATTTGCAGCTTAGTCCAATCGCCTGGCTTAGCCTTATAGGTACGCTCTAGCACCGAACCGTCCGCACGGGTCACCTTAAAGCGCAAAGTAATAACATCCTGAGAGGTATTCAGGTACTCAAAATCATGCCATGTACCACCCAGAATACCCTGCCTAGGCGTGAAACGGCGTTGGAGCGGCATCGTCTGCTTCAGGTCATTGAGTTCCTTCGACGACTCGGCAAGCTGCGCACTCACCCCCCTCAGTTCAAGCTGGAGGGACGTGGTCTTGGCTTCAATTTGACGCTGCACACTGGCGATGGCTTGGTCGCGGCTTAGTTCTGCCGCATCCTTGGCCTTGACGGCCACAGTGCGGTCTAAAATAGCCCGAGAGAGTTGAGCCTTGTAGTCCGCGACCGCCGCACGGGCGTCGGCATCCAATTTTTCGGCAGCAGCTTTGATGGCCGCGACGTTCTTCAACTCCGTTGCAGATTCTTGCTTACTCGCATCCGCTTCCGCGAAGGCCTTCTTGATACTAGCGTCGGCATCCTCCTGCCCTTTTTTAACTTTAGCGGCGGCACCAGCCTTAGCGTCTTCAGCCTCCTTCTGCGAATCAGCCACCTTGACGCTCTCGGTATAACGAGGCCAAACTTGGTTCCAGACGATCAGCCCGCAACCAATTGCAAAGACTACAGCACCGATGGCCCAGACGACTTTCGCCTTCTTACTAGCCTGGCTGAGATTCTTTCTGCCCTCACGGTCAGATAGGTTGAATTCAGGAAAGTCCTTAACGCGGGCCCACAACTCGTCCTTTTCAAAGACGGCGTAACCAAGCCGACGCAGGTCATCGTCCGAGTTGATGCGGTTCTCGCGCAGCCAACCGACGATTTCGGCGAAATCGCCCTCTTTTTCGATACGGCCGTTACGCGATTTAATGCAATAGATGGGCTTGTCTTGGTTCATGCGAGTTTTTTGTCGATCTTCTCAGGAGCTTCCGGCTTGGGCTGAGGGACAGAGTCTGCGGGTGTATCCGGCGACTTGAAAGGAAGCTTCTTGGTCGGTCCTAGTTTGTTCTTCGGCGTCACAACTTTATCGGCGTCGACCGTCAACGCGCTAGTTATTGTTTCGTGAACATCCGAATCAGTGGAGCCGTATTCAACGCGAATTTCGTGCTCGCCCAAAGAAAGACGCTGTTTGAAGAGCCCACGAGATACTTCGACAGGCTTTCCGTCGATGGTCACCCGTTCGACCTTGGTTCCCGTAGCCATCTGCACGGAAAATTCGATGTCTTGAGAGTCAGTTCCATCAACGACAGCTGCGTTTATGACTTCCAGACTAGGTTCGCTCAAAACTCGTGGAAGGCTGTCCGCCTTCTTAGGAAGTTTTCTAGGAGCCAAGGGCCGTGGGCTCTCCGAGTTAGTACCCTTTTCTCCTGGAGTCAGTTCACCCTTCCCAGGCGCAGGCTCACCGGGCTTAGGCTCCTGTGGAGTCATCTTCTCGCTCGATGCGCCATCCCTGGAAGGATCACTAGGCAAAGGCTTACCGTCAGGGCCGATAGGCTTTGCGGGAGTGACCTCCAGTTGGCCATCAATACGTCCAGGGGAGGTTGTATCGCCCTTCATCGGGCCAGGCTTGCCCTCACCACCGGGAAGTGGCTCGAGGCCGGGCTTATCCTTGGATGGTTCAGTCGGGTCCAAAGGCATGGCTTTACCGTCAGGGCCTAGTTTGGATTCGCCAGGCTTCATGGAGCCTTCAGGCCCGGGCTTTAACTCAGACTCACCGGTCAAAGGCTTTCCTTCGCTGTTCATCTTGGGACCGGAGGGATTTCCCGGGGTAATCACTGTGAGACCGTCCGAAGGATTTCCCGGACGGCCTGGGCCTCCTGGGTTTTTGTCATCAGGAACAACGATGGTCAGTCCAGGGCCGTCGATGGAGCCTGGCGTATGGATACCGTCCTGTTTAGGCTTATTAACTGTGCCAAAGCCATGATCACCAGGCGGGATCACCACGATCACGGGCGGCGGCTTAGGGGCTTCTTTAACGAGCACCGATTTAGACTTTGCTTCGGTCTTATACAGAAAGCCCCATAGCGTCGACTGAGTGACTTGGAGGGTAGCGTCATGTAAACCTGACTGCGCCCAGAGGACATCAGGCTGGAAATCGTTCGAGCTGGCGGGCTGGCCTTGGTCAAAGGTCCATTGATAAGCGGTCTGTCCCCACACCCAGTCTTGGTCAAAGCCCGTCTTGTTAATCGGTTGAGTCGACTGCATTGCCTGTGCGGTCAGCTCAAAATCCACGACTGGTCGGGGTAAGCATGTCCAGACGACGAGTAGCAGGAGGAAACAAGTAAGTAGAAAGAGGCCGAAGGCCTTCAGCCAAAGGAAGAGACGACCATTCGTCTCATCCCGATCAGTTTCAACGCGCGCACCAACTTCTGAAATCGCCTGCTCAGGCGATAGGCTGATGAAATCAGCACCGCCCACTGGCTCTAGGCCCCAAAGGATAAATAACCGGGGTCGCGAATACCAATGTGGACGGTAGATACGGTAAGCCTCCGGGTAACGCTCAACTGATGGTGGGCCGAACTTGATGATGAAGTTACGGAAGTCGTCGGGAATCCCGCTACGGTCCGCTAACTGCTTAAAGGACTGCCAAGTAGATAGGAAGCGCACCCACTCACCCCGAGGGATACGCTCACCAGGACGCAGGGCACGGGTCTTTCCAAGGACCTCAATACCCTCAATATGCTTAGTGAAGAGGACACGGTTCCCGTTGTCGAAAAACTCTGCCTGCGGAAAGAACTCGCCAAAGGCGCCTTCGACCCGGAGCAGGTTCTGATAGGTCGGCTGCCAATAGAGATGCTGGTCACCCACATCCACCCGCAGCGCACGGAAATTAGCCACGCCGCCCTCGTTAACGAACAAGATTCCACCTGACTTGGTGGCCTGCGATTGCGGGAATACGTTAGGCATGGGTTAAGCGATTTCCGCCAAGGAAAAGGTGACGCCAGCGGGATTACGTACCTGCCAAGTCAGGACTTCCTGCACGGTGGTGGCGCTGCCAGCCGTGGCCATCGCCGTCCTGTTCACCGGCGCGCCTAGGGGCGGCACAATCAAGCTGAACCTACCCTGGGCATGTTCCGTGAGGCACTTAGCCCAATGAGAAAGCTTCTCGTGTCGATCCTTAGGGGTGCTTGCCTCTTGGGTCTTCCAATGACTGACCAGGACCAAGCCTAAACGTTTCAAAACGTGCAGCAGGAAGTCCTTGGAAGCGGGATCCGCATCGGCAGCGGCAAAAGAAGTCAGAGTAGCCCAAGCAATCACCGAGGAGCTATTGCTCTGAATGGCCTCGCGATGAAGGGCCTTCATTTGAGCCATGAGTTGCGGATCAGATATGCCCGTAGGGATATTCACCTCCAACGTAAGCTGGAGCTCGTTCTTCGCTTCCTGACAAAGTCTCTGGGTCGACTGCACGTCGTCACGAGCCAACTGTAAGGTGCGATCCTTTGCGTCGAGTTCTTGGCGAAGTTGGGCTTCCCGTGTTTGCGAACCTTGCAGGGCAGCGTTCGCCGTACCTAGGTCAGAGACCGCTTGATGCCTAGCCCTGTCAGCGTCAGTCGCCGCGGCAGTCGCCGATTGTAACGCGCGATCCTTTGCGTCGAGTTCTTGGCGAAGTTGAGCTTCCCGTGTTTGCGAACCTTGCAGGGCAGCGTTCGCCGTACCTAGGTCAGAAACCGCTTGATGCCTGTCCCTGTCAGCGTCAGTCGCCGCGGCAGTAGCCTTTTCAAAAGCATCTCGATTAGCCAAAGCCTGCGAAATGGCTTTATCCAGTTGGCTCTGTAGTTCGTTAAGCTTCACCTTCAAATCACCCACCTGGGACTTGCTAACTTCGTCAGCCGCGGCCTTACCCGCTGCCTGCGGTAAGGTCTGCTGCATGCTGGTGAGGCTAGCTTGGAGTGCCATCACGAGTCTCTCCACATTAGAAATAGCAGCGATTTTGGATAAAGCAGGATTGGCGGCCATACCCTTCACAACCTCGGCCGCCACGACCCTGGGGTCGACGCTGGAACTCGTTCCTGTATGCACGTGGTGAACATCGTGTGTAGGCACCTGAGTGCGTTGCCAAACAAAAACGTAAAGACCGAAGATAGCCAAAACAAAGATACATGTCATGAGAAACATGAATCCTTCGCTGTCTTTATCTTTGCTCGGCGGAGGAGACGTCGCGGGCTTAGGGGCCTCCGAACTAGGCTGTGCGCCAGGCTGAGGCGTAGATTTTGGAAGCACTTTCACTACTTCATCGACCTTTTTTACTGGAGTGGTCTGTGCGGGTGAGTTGACCGAAGCCGCGGGCGTAGACTTCTTGTCGCCAGATTTACCAGCCGTCTTGTCGTCAGCAGCAAAGGCAAGCGAAGTACCCAGCAGCAGAAGTCCTAGTGACAGTAAACGTGAAATTTTCATCTTACTTGGAATGGGTGGATTTGAAGATTTCGAGCATACCGGTGTCTTGCCAGTGAAGCGCGTGCTCGCCGATCGGGTAGAGTTTGAGGATGACGCGACCAGAGAGGTCTTCTCCGGTCTCCGCATCGACGACGGTGACGATTTCCAAGCCATCGGTCGTATCAGTAGTAGCCTCTACCGTCGCCGCGAGGCGCTGGAAGGTGGCTTTCACATCGCGGACCGATTCTGTCGGGTCCGTCCAATCCAGACGGTAGACCGGCTCAGGTGTACAGGTATTAGCCTCGAACATCTTGCGACCGATACGAGCGCCCGTGCTCAGGGTTAATTCGTCAGAGATATCCTGATCCTGGAGGAGAACGCGTGTGCTGAAACGAGGGCCCGCCTTGGGCATCTCACCCCAGATATTCCGGTTACCGGATTCGTTATGGACGTTGATCTTCCATCCAGGGATGACCTGCAGACTCATGGCGCGCTCCAAGGCAGCGCCTACGCAAGTGACGCTCTTAGCATCGGCAATCGCAGCATCTTCGCCTTCCTTGAACGGATACCAGGTACCAGCCTTGAACCCGCGACTGAACAGGATGCGCTCGGAAGGTACGGGCACCATGCGCTGAATCAATGTGGCGATGGCGGGCTGCTCGGAGGGCTTGCCGCAGACCATCAGCATGTCGACGTCATAGGAAGCGGCATACTTAGCGAGAGAGCGCACGAACTTTCCGAAGACTTCCTCGACCTGCTTATCGAACTCAGATGCATCGACCACCATGGTCTTACCGGCATCAATCGGGCCGAGACCTAGCTTCTGCGTCAGAATATCGAAATTCTTGGCTTCCGCGAGCGCTGGCGAGAAGGTAAGCTGGCCTTCGGTCCACTTGCCGGAGCAACGCTGCGACAAAAGGTAGATAGCCATGGGCAACAAACTCCCCGTGAGCACGGACACTCGACCTGAGGTCTCGTTCACGTTCTTTCCACCGACAAGGTAATCGCCGAACTTAGCGAACTGCTCCGGGGTTTCGGCCAACTTCGGTAAGACGACCTTCTCAATGATAGCCTTAACTAAACGGTCACCGGCTACCGTCGAAGAGTCCTTAAAGAGAACGCGGGCGTCGAGTTCGACGGCCACGCCTTCCTTTTTGTCCTGATATTCGACGATAGATACGTCGGAAGTCCCACCACCAATATCCAAGTTCATCACGCGCAGCTTTGGGGTTTCGCCGGGTGCACCGCAACCGTTCACCGCAATCCAGTTTTCACCCATGGCATGGCCAGAGAGACGGTTCATGGAGGCATAGATTAAGGGGAGTTGGCTCGCCACAGCCTCATCCATACGCATCTGGAGCCCAATGGGTGCCTCACCGGCAGGCAAGTTGGTCGCCTGGAAGATACGGATAGCCTCCATCCACTTGGCGCGGTAATGTGTAATTTCTGTGCTCGTCCAACCAGAGGGATAAGTCGCGATAACGTTGCGGATCGCTCGCCGGTGGAACGCGCCCGCTTGCTGAGTCCAGTTCGGGTCGTTCACCTGACGATGAGCCGTCTCCATAATAGACAATACCGACCAGGTGAGCGTGTTGCGACGGGGATAACGAGGGCTAGCCGGAGCCGTGACTGGGCGGCGGACGACCGACCAGTCGCATGGCATCGATTCGCCGTTACCCCAGATCTCGCCGTTTTCAGGCTGAAAGCGCAGCATCAGGCCCGACAGCAGGCTGAGGCGTCCCAAGCCGTTCACCGGCCCGAAGATACCATCCCCATAATTAGGCACGCATGACCATGCCTGCGGACTCAATTCGCTGTCCCAGAAATAACGCTTGGCCGAACTCTGCTGGAGCAACTCGCCCAACTGCATGCGGCGTTCCGATTCGGCCCCCAACGGGGTCGAGCCGTGAATCAGTTCTTCCATGTCGTCGCCAAGGCAAACCGGGGAGAGCTTCACGAACATCTGAGGAATCAGCCGCTCCACCATGTCCAACTTCTCCTTGCGGGTGGCGCCGCTCATCTTGCCAAAGAAAGAAGGTTCAACCCAGTGCTTCTTGTAGCGAACCGCGACCAAGGAGATGGGCTTGCTGGAGGTACCCTTACTATCCGGATCGAAGGCACGGAATTCCGGCGACTTCAACACGAAACGCGAACTGACAATGGCATCTTCGACGCGTGTCTGCTTAGCTAGCAAGGAATAGAAAGACGGCTTCAGCGAAAGAGGGCGGCAATTCTGGGCAAAGTTACCAGGCTTACCCTTAGAATGCTCGAGCACGAGCACGGCCGTTCGCGAATTCCCGAAGTCAATGATCAGATCCACTTCCACGGGGGTGGACTTGAGGACATCACTCCAGCGGAAGTTAAACTTCAAGGTACGTCCTTCGACCACTACTTCCTTGGGCGTATCGCCATGCACGGACGTGTCGTCCCTATCGTAGTAAGGTTGCTGAGGATCCCCGTTCTGCTCAAAATGGGCTTCTTCTTCGGGACTCGGCAGTGTTTCGTCGTAAGGCCAGCCACGGTTCGATGAGCCTAGGTTGGTCTCAACGGCCAACCAAAGTCCCACAAACTCCTCGTTCCCCTGGCGGCATACGCCGAAACGATAGCGTAGATACTTATGGGGGGAGGGCTGGGTCACCTGCGTCCATGAGCTGGAGAGGTAGTTAGTGACCTTATCGTCCCACGGACAATTGGGTTTATCTCCAAACGCGGCGTAGGTGCCATTGGCCAAGGTCGCGCAGGCCGAACGGTTGGCGATGATTTTCTCGCGCACATCCAAGTCGAGCACGGTGTAGGGATCAGGCCCTAACGGAAAGAAGAACATCCGAAAACCGGTGTCCGGCACCAACAAGATTACTTCATCAAAAATTTTCATGAGAATGGATTAGGCGAGCCAGAGATTACGGAGTTCGTTGTCACCCGGCAGGGCGGGACGGAGCGGGGCTGCCGGCTTCAAAGTCTTAAGCGAAGCCAGAAATGGCTTGATAACTTTTTGGTAATGCGGGGAATATTGGGTCGTCCCCTGATCGTTTTCCCAGTCCACTTGCTGCTTCATCGTCTCGGAAAGACCAGCTAGCGCTAAGCGCTGGCCGGGTCGGATTTGACCATGTCGCAGAATATTACCTAACACCACAGCGAGTTCTTGGCGCAGAATGCGCGCCGGGGCTTCGCTCGAAAGGAAACCCATCTCATCGCTCAGCCACACCATGAGCTGCGCATCCAACTGACGTCCTTCCGAAAGGAGCTTCAGCAAACCACGCGCCTCGGACTCGTCTCGTAGGCCGAATAGACCCCAGTTGAAGCCCTTGATGCGCTTCAACCGAGCGACCGCGCTTTCTCGCCAGCGATTCCACTGCCGCGAGATGTAGGCGAACTTAGACTCGCGATTAAGCTGCGCGAAAGCCAGCGGAAGAGGCTCCAGGTCTTCGGGGTCGACTGCCAGCAGGCTGCGTAGCCAGAAGGAATATAGCGACGTCGCATCTTCGATCTGCTCGAACTGCTTCAGCTCACGAGGTAAGGTGTTTTCCCAGAGGGCCAAGTTAGCCTCGATGACGCGTCCCACTTCAGCTATCACGCGTTGCTGCTGGGCACCGGCGTCTTCCGCGGCGGGTACAGCGATGTTTAAGAGTTGCTGACCTGCGACTACATCGCTCTCCGCTAAGCGGGCCAGATGGTTCAAGCGCTGGGAGGCGCGGAGCTTGGCTAGCTGGCTCTCGAAGAAAAAGGAGACACCGCCATCCTTATCCGCCACGAGGTGATCCAGCGAAGCCTGCGACTCGGCCGAACGGAAGACCCGATTGAAATCTGCGTCGCGCTTGATCACAGCGATTGCAAAGCGCCGCTCTTCGTCATTAAGGTCAATTTGACCCGCTGCCTTAAACGCCGTGTAGGTCGTCGTGAAGTAAGAAGCATTGGCCGGGCGATTCAGAGGCGTCAAGGGCTCCAACATGTCCTTGAATAGTGGTCCAACCCCAGCCTTCGGCTTCGTCTGCGCGATTTCAACGAGAACATGGCCGAAGAAGGTCATGCACACTGAGAGCGGTAGTGGGGTTGGCTCGGACTCATTGTCTGCCGAGCGGAAGTTCGGGTTGATTCGTTCCCACCAATATTGAATGCCCGACCGCAATTGTTCGGGCTTCGAAGGGAAGGACTTGGCTCGGACGAGTAAGGCGAAGGCGTCGATCGACACTTCGTCACCATACCCCATCACGATCGAAGAGGTCTTACCGCGCTTAAAGACGGTCGTGAGGAGCTGATGATCGCGGTCGCCAATCTGCGACAGATCCAGGCTTGTCAGCGAATTGCCCTGCGCGTCCTTCAAGGCCACGCCGGGGAAGTCTAGGATGTCCGACTCACGCAATAGTTGGAAGAAAGACTGGTTCGTCAGAGACTCGGGCACACGAACTGGGACGACGATTTCCCGCACCAAGGCCTGGAACAGGCCAAACTCCTCTCCAGAGATATCGGCCGAGGGGGTGCCTTCTTCAATCAGCACCTGCCCACCCTCTTCGCGGAAGCCCAAGGCACGGATGCGCCGGAGGGTGTCGCGACTAAAATCATCCGGAGATTCTTTCTTCACCCGCTTAAAGGTGTCGATGTCCAGTAACAGCGCGGCCACGCCCATCGAGCAGTAGACTTCGCGCTGGCTCCAGCGCAGGTTCTCGACCTTAGAGCGTAGCGCCCGGAAGACGCCAGAAAGGGTTGGTGAACCGTCCCAGAAAATGGTCGACGCGAAATGAATAGCCGCCTCTTCGGATTGGGCGAGGTCCGATGCATCGAGTAGCTCGCGTCGCAGCGTATCCCAACAAGGACGGAGCGAACTATAGCGGGCTTCGCCGCTCTTGATGAACATACCAACGACGTCCAGAATTTCCCGCAGTAGTTCGTAGGCCGTGCGGTTGGCACCCAGAGCTAGGTGCGCGGGTTTCTTTAAGAACTCCTTCGTGATACGCTCGCGATCCCAGTAGACGTTCGTGCCGTCCGCCGTAGCGGGGCGGCACTCCGAGAGGTAGCCGAACGCCAGCGCGTGCATGACGTGGGAGAGCGAATTAAACCGCAGACGCACGGGATGGCGCGGGTTACGCACCGAAGTGGCGGCCGTGTAACGCGTCACGCAACCGGAGGCATCGGCCCCGGCGGCGAAAGGATTAAGGGATACGACGCCGGTCTTCCCCTTCCACAGGAACGTCACAGGCTCCGCTTCATCCCAAGTCAACAGAGTGCTGAATTCACCTTTAGGTCCGACCTTCATCTCGGCGTCGAGGTAGGAAGCCAGCAAGGTGGATTTACCCGATTGGGAAGGACCCCACACCGCTAAGGTCTTCCGATCGGCTGGGGCCGGTCGACGGGCGTTGGCGATGGCGTAGAGCGAGTCGAGCCAAGTGCCGCGAGCGAGAACGTGGTCGGGATGGTCCTTCAGACGACGGACGCCAAATTGCCAATACCAGTCCAGAGTCTGGGCGAGTTTGGGCGGGGAAAGCTCGAAGCGCAGGGCCATCCCCAAGGGATGTCGAAACTCGGAACCTTTTCCAGAAGCAATTTTTAATAAACCTATTCTTATGATTGATAGTAATCAATAAGGCTACGTCCCTAAGTAGTTGTTAATAAAATAATAAAGTAATAAAGGGCTACTCGTGCGCAGGCACTCCCCTTTCCGAGAGCAGCCCCGGAACCATGCCGACTGCAGCTAGGGCTACCGAATGCTATCCGGATCCGCACCCATAAACCCTACTTTGACCCCGGCCTGCTTGAGCGCAGAGCTAGCCATCACACTGATTATCAATAGGGTTATGTAACCTAAACAGAATATACCAAGCACGCACACGATGGGTGGCAAACTCGTCTTCAGGGCTTCGGCTAGTTTATAAACCTTGATGCAAAGATATACCAAACCGACGAAGGCGACGACGATGAAGGCGATGGAGATGAGCCCAATGAATAAATTAAACTCATGACTTGGTCCCATGGCACTATCCAATGACCCGAAAAAGCCCCCGACCAAACAGGGTAAAACGAGCGCCCCAAGGCCAAGAAAGTTTAGGGCCCGCTGGTTGGAGGCAATGGCCCGGAGTCGTTCGCGCTCAGATGCATCTCCACTCGCTGGCACAGCCGGAGCGACCCCAGGGGGGAAATCCGGCAAAACCGTGGAAAGAGGTAACCATGCAGGCATCCCTTGCGTCCAAACGAGATCATCCGGAGTCAACATCCCCGAGGACACCATCTGTCGAATGGCTGCCAAGTCATAGGCACCCAGATTTTTCCCCCCACGGCTGACCTGATACTGCGCGGCGAATTCCTGCATAATTTTAAAATAATTTAGGCGCGCCTCCAAGCAAGCCTGATTCCGCCCTCTGCCAAGGGGCTAAGGACGCGTCTACATCGGGGCGACCATCGAAGTCTAAACGTCCCACAATCTCGCGTTTCCGTTCTCCGTAATACTAGAGTTATTCACAATCCTTACTTTTAACTATTATATTTACACCCCAGCAACCGTTGCTGGCGGCTTACGCTTGAAGCAGTCGCCCGCCCGCAATAAGCCTACCCATCCCCCCTATGCAACGCATCGAGCTCCTTTTCGGCTATATTGCCATCATCGGCATATCCCTTCTAATTGGGTCAGAAACATTCGACTCGAACAACGCCAAGTCCCTGATTCTGCCCATCGGTTTCTTCGTGATTATATCCGTGGTGCTGGCCTTAGCCCATTTCGCATCAAAAGGGAGCGGTTCCGACCACAAGCTTCAGCACCACACCGAAGCTCCACTACCCTCCTCCACTGGCCTCACCCAAGATAACTCTGCCCTGCTCGGCGGCCTGAACCGGATCGAGGAACGGCTGGCCAAACTGGAGAACATCAAACCGGTAGCGACCCTTAATCCCACACCCGCGTTACAGGAACTCAAAGAGCTGCAATCGAAAGCCTACGCGGACATCCATGCTGCCTTAGCCGAACTGAAAAACCGCCCGTCGACTAACTCCGGCCAAGCCCCCGTACTGTCCGAAGACAAACTGGGCGAACTGTCCGGGGCTCTGTCCGAAGCGATGAAGGAAATCTCCAAACGGGACGGTTCTATCGACGCGCTGACGGCTAATGTCACGCGCACTAACATTCAGCGCATCCTGACACGCATCAGTCAAAGCCTAGAGGTCGCTCGCTCGCTGCAGTTGCGTGTTGCAGACGGCAAATCCACTGCATCAGAGTCTTTTGAATTCATCCTCGACGATCTCAACTCGGGGCTATCCGACCATGGGGTGGAAAGCCTTGAAATCGCCGCTGGCACGCGCGTCGCTGACCTGCCAGCCGGTTCGTTTACGGCCATCTCCGTCGTGGAAGCACCGGAAGAAGCGCTGCGCGGCACGGTCAAAGAAGCGCGTTCCCGAGCTTACTTCCTTGCTGAAGAAGGCAAGAAGCCTCGCTACATTGCACCCGCCAAAGTCATTCTTTATCGGTCCTAAACGTGACACGCCGGGCAACCAGTAGTATCACCGGCCAAATTTTGCTGGCCCTTATCCCGCTCGGGCTAACCCTTTTCGTCTTAATACTGAAGCAGGGCCAGGAGCAGACACCGAATACTCTTGTGGCCTTGCTGGTCGCAGAGGTCCTTGCAGCCGCGATTCTCGGGTGGCGCCTATCCTTACCCATTCCCCTCGCCGCCCCAGCACCAATCCTGCTCCCGAAAACAAGGCCAACGGAAATCCTTCCGGAGATACACGCCAGCCCGCCCACGCTCGGTGAGCCTTACCCCTACCGCGCGGCGACGCCTGCCCGCCCGCGTCCCCGCCCCAGCGACTTACTGCCGCCACTACCACGTCTGCCGGCCAAAAAACTCGGGGCCCCGAATTTACCAGAACTCTTGGCGCCTCAAGCGGGTCGATCAAACGCCCGTACACCTGAAGCCGCCCCTCGTCCTAGCAAGCCAACTGCGAATCGGATGGTCATGCGCTTAGATGACCTGTTGCCCCCGACGCCAACCCCGCCCACCTCCAAACCGCAAGCGACGCCTCGTCCCAAGGCCCTGCCTCAGAATCGACCAACCGTTCCAGCTAAATACCTATCGCTCATCGCTCAAAATACGAGCCTCCCTGAAGTCATACCCCTGACCAACCTGCCACTTTGCCAAGACGTACTGAGCCTCGGTTACCTTTGCGCAGCCAGCGACGGCCCTGTGAGCTCTGAAGAAGATGCGCACGTCCTCGGCTGGATGTGGAGCGTCATTGAAAAGTCAGCGGATGCAGATGCGGCGGCCTTCTTGCAGGAGCTGTCGGCAACGGCCGACCAGGCCCGGATGCGTGGCAAACAGAAGTTAGGTAATATCAAGCAACTCGCTGAACGCGTTCGGGCGACCGGAGAACGGAAAATCATCCAGTCAGCTGGAGTCTTATGCAGGGCGATAGTCGAAATGGACGGGCGACTCGAACCGGGCGAATTCGCCACCCTGTCAGCGGCGCTCGATGGACTCGGTATACGCAACTTGAAGGCCTCGAAAATCGCCCACACCCTGATCGCTAACGACACGGAGATTACTGCACTGCTCGAGGAGCTCGAAATCGAGGACGACACGCTGGTAGAGGAACGTGAGCGTAAACTTTCCACCGCATGGAGCCTAGAGAACGCCCGCATGCATGTAGTGACCGCCCCGGAAAAGCGTAATCAGATGAGACAACGTATGAGCCTCATCCAGAAAATTCGTGACCTCTACCGAGAGATGGAACAGCACGGGCCATGAACGACTACCTCCAGCACTTCGAGGAAGCCAGGCACCTAGTCCTGCCGTGCTTATATCTCCCGCCAGGGACTGATACCCCTGCAGCTAAGAACTTCCAACCGAAGGAAGCAGAGCAAGAAGCCAAACGCCAAGCCCGCTTAAAGCTCCGCGTCAGTGCCCTGACCTTACCTGGCGTGGAACGAGCAGTGGCTAAGGCCTGCCGGTTTCTACGGATGCCGCGGAGCGCCGTGCACGCTTTCGTCAGCCCTCAAATCGGCCGCAATGCCCACTGCCTCCGGCAGGCGGACGAGCCGGTCATCGTCTTTGGCTCCGCGCTCGTAGAGCTCATGACCGAAGATGAACTGGCCTGCGTCGCGGGCCACGAAATCGGCCACTTCCTCTTGCCCGAAGCCCATGTGCTCTGCGACCCCGAAAACCCCGAAGGGCGCCGCTTCTGCAGGGCTGCGGAAATCACCATGGACCGAATTGGCTTAATCGCCTGCGGGGACCTGCGAGCAGCTTGTAATGCAGAGATGAAGCTGATGAGCGGCCTCAAGGAGCCGCACCTCCGGCCAGATGTGTCCGCCTTCCTCAATGAAGCCCGCACAGCTTTCGACGGAAGCTTCCGTCGAGAAGAAGACGAAACCCACCCACCCGCCCAACTCCGCCTGCGTGCCATCGTGGAGTTCGCTAACTCCGAGGTTTGCCAACGTTCGTGGGGCCGCGAAGGCGGCACCCCGATTGCGCACATCAACCAATCGATTACTCACCTGCTACACGAACATATCGACCGCCATACACTCGCGGAGATGTCCGAACCGCTCCTGATGGCCAAAGCCTGGCTGTACTGCCTCAGCCGAAGCCTCGGCACAGAGGTCAGCCTCGCGACGCTTAACCGCACCAAGCCCGAGATCGACGACGTGCGCCTCCAGCGCGCGTGGGCTTCCTTGGCAGGCTTCAAGGACCCACAAGTCCGTGAGCATGCCTTACGTCGACTACTGAATTCGCTTGAGGGCTCTGCGCAACGTACGCCTCAGCTTACAGAGCAATTCCTGCAGCTGGTCCAAAATGATTTTTCCATGAAGAATATCCATCCTCTCCTCCCATGAACGACGTGACACTTACCTTGTTCTTGGCTCAAAGCAAACCAGCCGCCCAACCTTTCTTCTCTCTTTGGGAATGGTGCGCCATCGGCTTGGCCATCGTCATCTTGATTTACATTATCATCAAGATTCCTGGCCTCTTTGAGCAATTCCGCCGCATGCATGAGGACAGCAACCATGCCGCCGACGGCCCCAAGCGGCCAACCACGTGGACCGAACCTGCGCAGGCCCCCAAGGGCAATGAGCTCAACCTAAACAGCGTAGGTGTCTCGTTTAACCGAGAAAGTGCTACACCCATCCCTACCCCCAGCGCACCGGTAGCCCCGCCTGCGCCCAAGGCCCCGGCGGTCTCGGTCGGACCAGGAGAATTCGAAAAGGCTTTAGCCCATGCCGGACAACGCATGGATACGCTCACCGTCCAAGCGGAAGAACTTAACCGCCAACTCAAGCTAGCCGAAAAAGCCCGAACGGAAACAGCCGTGAGCTTGCGACAGTCCACCGATGCGATGGTACGTCAGCTGGAACAAAAGGATAACGACATCGCTAAACTCACCGCCCTGCTAGACCAGAAGTCTTCCTACCCTAGCCTGCGTGCGCTGATCGAAGTCAAAAAGCTCGCCGAGGACCTTAAGCAGACCCAGAAGCCACTCACGTCCGATGGCGTGATTGATTTCATCGCAGGCTCCATTGACGAAAAGCTCTCGTCCCTCGAGGTGCTTACGCTGGACTTCGCTGCTGGTACGCCGCTGGGAAAGATTCCTGGCGAACAAATTGAGTCTCCTAATCGCTACGAGATAACGGCCGAAGCGACCAAAGTTAATCTGGTCGCACGCACCATACGCCCTTGCTACTACTTCGAGAAGGATTCCAAGAAAATCGTCGTAGCGAAAGCCATCTTGGTCTTTTACCGCCTACAACCACCGACGGTCGCCGACTCCAACACCTCCACCCCCCATACCAAGTAACCATGTCTCCCCCCACCGCCAATATAATTGGCATCGACCTTGGTACGACCACCACATTGGTCGCTCGTTTTAATGAAGCAGGTAAACCCGAGATGACCAATAACTCGGAGGGCTTAGACATCACGCCCTCGGTCATCCAAATTGACGATTCGGGCGCCGTCATCGTAGGCACCGAAGCCAAAAAGTTCCTCGGCACCGGCACGCCCAACGTCTTCGCAGAGTTTAAGCGAGAGATGGGGAGCGAAAAATCTTGGCCGATTGGCGGCAAGACCGTCTCCCCTATTGAACTGAGTGCGCTTCTTCTAAAGAAGGTCGTCGCGGATTACGCCGACCAGTTCGGTGCCCCCCAGAGTGTGGTCATCACCTGGCCGGCTAACTACCGCAACGAACAGCGCGAGGCCACCAAGGAAGCCGCCGCCCGTGCCGGCCTCAAGGTGGAGTACTACATCGAAGAGCCCACCGCCGCGGCCCTTTACTATGCCACGGACACGGCCTTGGACGGCAAATACCTCGTTTACGACTTCGGGGGCGGCACCTTCGACGTGACGCTCATCGAAGCACACGGCAATACAATCGACGTTCTCTACCAAGATGGCGTGCAGGAACTCGGCGGCAAGGATCTCGACGACGCGCTCCTTAAGATCATCGGCGACAAGTTCCGAACCAAGACCAACGACGAGTTTGACTCTGTGGACTGCAACTTTGACAAGTTATCCATCGAGGGCGCCAAGCACACGCTTTCAACGAAGGATAAGACTTCTATCCGTTTGGTCTCGGCCAAACACGGCCCCATCGTCATCGACCTTAGCCGCGACGAGTTCGAGGCCGGCATCTCCCATCTCGTATCTCAGGCCGAGATGGCCTGCGAGAACGTGCTGCGCTGCGGCAAGGACGACCCCTCGCAATACGTCAAGAAGTCCGAAATCCAAGAAATCTTCATGGCTGGCGGAACCTCCCGCGTCCCTGCCATGCAGGCCTCGGTGGAACGTCTCTTCGGCAAGAAGCCCAAGGTCAAGAACCCTGCCCAGGCCATCGCTATGGGTGCGGCCATCTATGCTGCCCACAAGAACACCTCCGGTGTCCTCAATGCCCTACAGGCCCGTGCAGTCGCTGACATCGATGTTTCGCTGATTGCGCCTCACTTCTTCGGCACGAGCGTCCTCTCCAAGAATAGCGACGGGCTCATTAACGACACGGTTATCGCTAAAGGGACCCAACTGCCCTGCCGCGAAACTCGCACCTACTTCACCGTCGCTGCAAATCAACGCAAAGTGAAATGCGACGTCACTCAATCGGCGATGGAGGAGCCTAACTGCGAATTCGTGAGTAAGATTTGGGAAGACTCCCTCTTGCTACCAGAGGGACGGCCTGCGGGACAACCTATCAAGGTGACCTACGCCTATGACATTAATGGGACGATGCAGTGCACGTTTGAGGACGAAGGGACTGGCGAGATCACCAAGGTCGACCTACGACCTAGCTAATCGCCCGGATGTTAATCGTTATCGGAATCATCATCCTGCTAGTCGGGCTGAAATTCTACTTCGGCTCCGAAGTAAGCCGCGCGGTAAGCGCACCCGAACATACCCGCCCGACGCTTCAACAGCTGGATGCCTACGCGGCCAGCATGACCGTAGGCATGTACTGCGCACTCGCCGATGGTAGTATCGACCGAAGAGAACACCGCACCCTACAGCGCTGGAAGAAAACCTTCGTCGAGCAGGCCCCCACGGAACTACGTTCTCGCCTAGAATCGGCACTGGAGTTGCGCTTAATCTGCTCCGAAAACGGCGTCACCGATTCAAACCTCTACGCGGCCTGCCATGCCCTTTGCACCTTGCCTGCCGACTTCCGGCTACAGGTGATGACGATGGCCTTCGAAGTCGTGGCAGCCGATGAGGCTATCCGACCTTCTGAAGTCAAAGGACTCCGGAAAGTCGCACGACAGATGCTCATTGCCGACGCCAAGTTCAAAGAACTCGAACAACAGTATCTCCAGCACCTCCGGTCAACCGAACCCGTGACCCCGTCAAAGCCGCCGGTCGGCAACGCACAGGAACGACTTTTCGGGATCAATCCAGTCTGGTCGCAGGAGCAAAAGCTCGCCCAACTGACCAATGAGTTCGCCAAGTTTAATTCGCGGATGCAATCGATGCGCGACGAAGATCAGCGTGCGCGTTGCCGCGAGATGCTGAAGGACATCGCGCAATACCGCGACGAGCTTATCACTGGTCGCAAACCCACCCCACCCGTCACACAGAGTTCCGCTCCATCGCACAGCCCCCAGGTGCCACCTCCGATCGCTTCCAAGGAGGAGGTACTGCTCGGGATAGACGCGACGCTCGCGGTCGCCGAAAAACTCGCACGTCTCGATGCCTTGGAAAGCCGCTGGCGCGGGCGTCTGGCCAACCAACTCCTCCCCGCTGCCAAGGCAAAGTGCGAGGAGGCCCTTCAGGCTATAGCTCGCCTGCGGGATGCCTACCGGAACCAAACTTAAGGCTTCAAAAGGAGGCGATCTAGGTCCGCCGCCAAGGCCGCCTGAAAATCCTCCCATGCCTTGCCGGCTTTAAGCCAGCCAGCTTCGTAAAGGTCGGCATGGCGGAGATGTACCACACCGTAGCCTGCCCGGGACAGTACGCCAACGCGTTCGCGTTGCAGCGCGGGATAGTGCTTGGCCTGGGGATACCCTGGGGCCCCATCTAACTCCACATGCACGCCTCGCCCGTCCACATGATTAATAAGGACGAAATCCATCGCCGTCTGCCCGCATGCATTCACTGCCGCATGCAAACTGACGCCCGCAGTGCCTAAGGACTGCGTGCGCTGCTGGGCATAGCGCTCGAGCGCACCAGCCAACAGCCGTTTTCCTTCTCCGACAAGTTGCTCCCGTCTGTAGGTGGGAAAGTGGAAGGCTCCTTGCGTGGCGTTATCGAGGTTCAAATACCTTCGGAGACGCTCTGAGGTACGCGGCTCCGCTCCTAGAATCGCCACGGTGAATAGCCGCGCCCGGCTGGACGCGACGTTAAAGCGGTTAGCGTTCTCATAGTGCGCTTTCGCGTAACGCGTGCCTTCGCCGAGTCCGAAGGTAAGCAAGATGACATCACGCTCGTTGCCTTGCATCTCTTCCGGGGTGCCGACGATGAGGTCCAACTTCAAAAAGCGCCCCATTGTCCGCTTACGAATTTCCGCAACCTGATCGCGGGTATAGGCCACCACGCCAACGGATGGATGTGAGCCGAGAGGCTTACCCCCGAGTAAGGCAGACTCAGCCGTGCCGTCCTCAATCGATTCTAAAATCTCCAAGGCCTTATCTACTTCCGCGTCGACGATACCTGTGCCGCCTCGACGAGTGCCGCCGGTGAGGATGGCCCGGAAAGCCCCTTTACCGAGGTTCTGTGCCGTCTCCGTCATCACCTTCAAGCCGCCACCATCCGCGTAGAATTCGGCGCTCGTGAAAGCCGCCAAGGCTGGCCGAGAACGAAAATGCTCATCGAGCATGACTTGCGGTAACTGCGGTGCGTAGGGACTACGCAAGACGAGGTCCAAAATAGAATGCTCGGTCACCAGGATGCTGCGCGTCTTGGCCGCCTCATAGGAAACTCCTTCGCAGTGACGCTCCCACGCCAACCGTTCGAAATTACGGTTTAGGGCAAAGAGGCCAGCCGCACCCAACCCCAGTTGGCGATCGTCGCCCACCACGCAAAACCGGGTACCTCGGTAGAAAGCCGGGATCAATTCCGCGATATTCACCTGACTAGCCTCGTCCACCACAACTAGGTCAAACAAACCGACTTCAAAAGGGAATACCGCACTGAGGTCCTTGATCTCAGCAGCCCAAAGCGGCAAGGACTCCAAGGCACTCACAACCTTCGTCGAGGCGAAGAGCGCCTTGAGCCGGGAGGGCTTGCGATAAAAGAAGACCTGCTTGAAGCGCTGGAGCTCGGCCAGGTGTTCAGCCGCTTTAGCTAGCCGAATCATCTCCAGCTGTTCCTTCGCTAACATCCCACAGAGCGCTTCATGTTCGCGCTGCTTCGTCGTGATGAGCTTACGGACTTCGTCGACCTTTCGGTCGACGACCCCTTCTCGCCGGGCGAGTTCATGAGCCGAACGCAGCACCTTGATGTAAGCATCGACACGCCTAATGGCCTCCACTTGGCGAGGCTCTGCGTGAAGCCATTCCGCCCCTAATTCATGGAGCGAAAAGCTTAGTAAGGCGCGCACTTTGAGTGCCTTCATCCGCGGCAACTGCCCACCGGCTGCCCGGGCGCGCTCCAAGCTACGTGCGATGGCCTCAACCGTCTGGAGTAAGGCGTCATCCACCGCAACTTGACCCGCTAAGCCAACGGATCGTAGGTCGCTCTCCGCATAGCTCGATAGATAGAAATCACGGGCCTGACAGAGCTGCACCAAGGCTTCTTCGGCTTGGCGGGCCCCAAGCAAGTAGACCTCGATCGAGTCCTCGTGTCCGTAGAGTTCAGCTAACTTGAAGTCGACCTGGCGACGGAGCGCCTCCACCCGCCGGCTGACTTCGCGGTAGTCGTCCGCGGCTCGTACGTTGTCGGCTCGGCTGATCAAATCTTCGATGCGAGCCCTCTGCTGCTTACGCCCTTCGGAATCGCCAACCGCCAAGGAAAGACCGCCGACGCCTAAGAGTTTTTCCACCTTCTCTCGTACTACATCGAGCGCAGCTTTCTTATTCGAGACCAGCAGCACTCTCTTACCCAATAGCACCGCCGAAAGTAATATGGCCGAAATCGTGTGGGACTTACCAGTACCCGGGGGGCCTTGCACATAGCTGATGTCGGCAGCCCATGCATCGGCGACCGCTTGCTTTTGCGGCTCGGATAAGGACAGAGGAATGCGCGGGACGACATTCTCGTAAATCGAGCGCCGGACCTCTTCTTCGCGGTTTAGCGTGGTCGTTACCTGCTCAATTGAAGAGAGTAAGAGTTTGGCAAGGACGGGGTTCTGGACGCCCTCTCCTCCATGTTCACCATTGGTCTGCTTGATGAGTTTGGTGAGGGCCTGATAGGTGGTGACCTCCGACGGCCGAACCGCCAAGAACATGTATTCGCAGTTGAGGCTTTGTCCCTCTTCGGACTGCGCCAGACGCTTCAGCACCGCGGGTGAAGGAGCTGCAGCCTCCGTCAGGGTGAGCCGAGCTAACGCAGGCAGCCGTTCCGCCAAGATGCCGTAGACCGCTCGTACCAAAGCGACCGGATCAGCCGGCAAACCCGTGCTGGTCGTAGACTCAACATAGGCCTCCGCTTCAGCGATGGCATGTAGGAGCTCCTGCGTGAACAGGACGGCTTGCTTATCAGGCACAGCCCCGTCCTGCACCTCCACCGCCCCAGGAATCAGCAAAGCCAAAAGGTCGTAGTTTAGCAGGGCGTCCTCATGCTCGAACTCCAAGTCAAGGCCCTCATCGACCTCTGGCTCCATGTCGACAGGGATAATAATCAGCGGGCCGGCCACTTCGCGCACGCGACCCTCGATTATCACCTTACCTGCGATAAGGCCGTAGCCGACGTATACACCCAAGTTATCTTCTTTCTCCAAACGTTGCCGAGCTTGGGCCAACCAAGTAGCCCGGGATACCCCCCCGTAAGTCCCGATCTCCGCACCATGCAGCGGGGGCGTGCCGCCGCTGGCCGCACGGGCCAAACAGGCCTCGAAGCCGCCTCGGAAGGCGATCTTGCGGGACATGTCCCGTAGGTAACCCAGGTAATCGCTGACGCGCA
>Ga0209442_1000433_pt1 | contig 24668 bp, 23 predicted proteins | sample LauGreSBDMM110DD_2_FD_187565 | JGI IMG/M metagenome (GOLD analysis project Ga0209442, IMG submission 187565) | Freshwater lake microbial communities from Lake Michigan, USA - Sp13.BD.MM110.DD (SPAdes) (version 2) | ecosystem: Environmental > Aquatic > Freshwater > Lake | place: Lake Michigan...
CACCAACGTTGATCGGTTGGGACATCAAAGCCTTCACCCTCAAAGACATGCCCTAAATGAGAATCGCAACTGGCGCAACGAACTTCAGTGCGGACTCGAGGAGCAAGTGAACGATCTTCAATAAGCGTAACTGCGTCATCTGCCGTCGGTGCATAAAATGATGGCCAACCGCATCCAGAGTGAAACTTAGTCTCTGAGCGGAATAGTTCGGAATTGCAGGCTTTACATCTATAGATTCCAACCGTTTCAGAATCGGTGTATTGACCAGTAAATGGTCGCTCAGTTGCGCCATTGCGCAGAACTTCATATGAGAGCGGATCTAGCTTCGCCTTGAGTTCTTCCTCATTGATTTCTATCTTCTTGCTCAATTAGCCACCGACTTTGAATTTTCCTGAGGAAAAGCCACTCCTGTACTGGAATGGCAGTCGTAACCGTTTGGGTTTTTCGCTAAATACTTTTGGTGATACTCCTCAGCCGCGTAATAAGTAACCCCTTCAGCACCCAAAATTTCTGTGACGATTTCACCGATACCCAATTCAGAGAGTGCGCGCTGATACTTTTCACAAGTAGCGAGCGCCTGCTCCATCTGTTCGGCGGTGGTTGTGTAAATCGAACTGCGATATTGCGTACCGATATCCCCGCCTTGGGCATTTAGCGAGGTTGGATCATGCATCGTCCAAAACTCTTCCAATAGTCGATGATATGAAATTACATTGGGATCAAAATCCACTTGCACCATTTCGGCATGCCCGGTGCGACCCGTGCAAACTTGCTCGTAACTTGGGCTTTGAGTGCTACCACCCATGTAGCCGACGCTTGTATTGACTACTCCTGCTAGATTCCAGAAGCGTCGCTCAGCGCCCCAGAAGCAACCGGTTGCAAAGTAAGCAGTTGAAGTTGTCATAGCGCGCATTCTTTCAGGTGTTTGCTATTTACGCTCGGTCAAGAATGAAAGATTAGATAGCCTTCTCCTATACCTGCGCCCCCGTAGCTCAGGGGATAGAGCACCGCCCTCCGGAGGCGGGTGCACAGGTTCGAATCCTGTCGGGGGCACGCGATGCAAATCACCCGAATTATTCGGAATCTTTACCGTTACATCCTTGTTTATATTGTTGATAGCAGGGAGAATTGTGCTCCTACGCACCTTGTTGCGTTTCTTTGATTTTAACCGCGTTACCTTTATTAAGGAGTTCAGTCATGGATTGGCGACATCAATCAGCCTGCCGCGATGAAGATCCTGAACTCTTTTTTCCGGTCGGAAACACTGGCCCAGCCCTTACCCAAATCGAGGAAGCTAAGAAGGTTTGTAATCGCTGCATCGTTAAAGATGCCTGCCTGGCATGGGCGCTCGAAAGTGGACAGGATGCTGGAGTTTGGGGCGGACTTTCAGAAGATGAGCGTCGCGCTCTTAAGCGTCGCGCCGCACGAAATCGTGCTCGCATGATGGAACAAAATAACTCAAATTAAATTTCTTTAACTTATATTCAAAGTTATATTGGAAAGTTTAACTGCGCTTCAGTTCCACGATTAGTTCTAATTAGATTAATCGATCCCTTTAGCTCATTCTCAGTCAAGGTTCGGACAATCTGAAGTCCGAGATTTGCCGATTCTAAGATAGTAAATCCCTCTGGCAGACCAACGCCGTCATCAAAGATAATAATCTGAGCCGAACCTTCTAAACGAGATACTTCGACCGTTAAATTTGCACCTGACTCGGCTAAACCATGCTCAAGGGCGTTGTGAATCAACTCGGTGACAACCAATGAGAGCGGCGTGGCAATTCGTGGATCAAGCGAACCAAGTTCTCCGGTGCGACCGATATTTAACTCCCCCATTCTGGGGCTTAATTCGAGGGCGTGTGTTACGAGGCGATCAAGCACATCATCGAATGCGACTGAAGCTTCGGTGCTGCTGGATAAAGTTTCGTGTACAAGTGCGATTGAAGCTATGCGACGAACTGCTTCATTTAGCGCCGCACTTGCCGCGGGATCTTCAATTCGACGTGACTGTAATCGCAGTAGCGCTGAAACAGTCTGGAGATTGTTTTTAACGCGATGATGAATCTCGCGAATCGTTGCATCTTTTGTAACTAACTCCCGCTCACGTCTGCGTAGTTCAGTAACATTCTGCAGCAAAACGATTGCCCCGATTCGGTCTCCACCGGCTAGAAGTGGCAGTACAAGTAAATCTATTGTTCCTCCGGTGTTTTCAATTTCAACACGGCGAAGTGATCTTCCACTAAGGCTGACTTCCACGGCCTCTTCGTGCGCTTCACGTTTGACCTGAGAGACTTTTCTGGCAATTTCACCAAGTACATTTGCATCTAGCTCCCCCGGCCAGCCAATTCTGTTAAATGCCGATTTAGCATTTGGGCTGGCGTAAATAATCGCACCACTTACATCTAAACGAATTAGGCCATCTCCCACGCGAACTGCAGAATCGAATAGCTCACTGTGATCTGTGTACGGGAAAGTGCCCTCTGCAACCATGCGATAAACATTGTGTGCTACTTCGCGGTAATTTAATTCCAATCGGCTTGGTTGACGCATTAGTTCAGCGTTGCGATGCCGGGAAATTACCGCAATAACTTGTTCTTGAAAAATGACAGGAATTGTCTCTTCTTTAATCAATAACTCACCAAATTTTTCAGGCTGGGCATCTCTAACTATCTCCGCGCCTGAAAGCGCTTGATCAATTCTCGGGCGCGCGCCCCAAGCAATCTCATCTCCAATTACATCTTGAGGGAAAACTGTTGCTGCAGTTGTTGGTCTAATGTGAGCAACGGCGACATAACCTGTTGGCCAACTCTTAAAATCTTTACGTAATGGCACCCATAAAATCAGATCTGCGAACGATAGATCAGCGAGAAGTTGCCAGTCTGCAGTTAACTCACGAATTCGGCGTTTCTGATCACCATCCAAAGGGCTGCGATCGCGAAGAAAGCTATCTAGTTGTGGCATCGGCTAACCTTGAAGCCAATTTGGCAGCGCTGCCGGAATTTCCTGAGTTGCAAACCAAGTCAACTCATCGCCATCCGGTGAGACTAAAAAGGCGCACTGCACATCTTCCCAGCGGCCATTATCTTTCAGATTAACGAAGTTTTCACCATGTTCGGCTACTTGCGAATCAGATATTTCTAAGGCTAGTAAAAAAGCGGGAGCTGAAAGTTCCTCGCGCATTTCTATCGCTTCATCAGCAGCGAGCATTGATAGAAGGTACTCACCCTGTTCTTCATCTAAATCGCTATTTGCGGTTAAGAATTTTATTGTTGGAGCATAAAGCGGGCCACATTCCATTGAACCGGTGCTCAGGAAGGATGAAATCTCTTCTGCTGTAACTGGTAGATAGCCGCGCATAGCGCTTAGGGTATAAGAAATGTGCCCTAGGTTGTAATTTGCAAAGCAATCGCAGCGAACGCCTTGCGCAGGGGTGCCTTTGCGTTTATCTCAGAGAGCGTTGTGCGCTCCTTGCGCGCTGCAGCACATAGTTTTGAATCCAAAGGAAGGTATCGAACTTCCTTTGGGATAAACGGTTGAAAATCAACTATCTCAAATCTCTCTTTAATTCTCGAAGTCTCTGTGGGGGCTATAAGGAAAGAAATCTGGGCTGGAAGTTTTACTTCGGAAAGTTCGTGAGAGAGGTTTCTTAAGCGCTTAATTTGTAATGCATCCGAACCAGATGAGATAAATATCGTGTGAGCAAAGCGACTTACCCAAATTTTGACCTGGGATGTCCATCTTCGATCTGATAAATCATTAGATAAATTTTGCAGAGTGCCAAGATCCACTACTATAAAATCAAAGTATGCAGCAGCTTGCATTGCTCTCGCTGGAAAGTCTGCAATATTGTGCTGGGTAATTTCTGCCACTGAAAAATTATCAGAGAGATCTCGCCATCTATCTTCATCAGCAATCTTGCGTAGATCCAATAGAGTGGCTATCGCCGAGGCCTGAAAATTGGCATCAATTAGCAATGTCTTTTTCTCCAATATCGCTAATTCTTGCGCAAGATTTAGCGCCAGTGTTGTAGCACCGGTGTAATGCCCCGCTGATCCGATACCGATTATCTTTGCTTTAAACCTTTGCTTATTCTGCAGCAACGGGACGCGCAAAAGCGGTGAGCGGATATTTCCACGGATATACGACAACAATTCTTCAGGGCTAGTTGGGCGTTGAGATATTTCGCCAAAGCCACGTGCTGAACCGGCTGAATCAGCAAAACCAAAGAGAGAGGTATTTATCGGCGAGAGCCTCTTTAATTGTGTATCGGTTAACCCTGGTAGATCAACCGAGTAAATTACTAGAACACTATTGGTTGAAGTTTCTTTGAGGCTCTTCTCTAGCGTTTCAAAATCTAGAGGTCTTGCAATTACGCTCCAACCGCTTTCAAATAGCGCACTCGACACCATTCCTTCAAACTCTGCGTCAGCGATCGCTGTTATGACGCTCGGTTGCACAAGATCATCCATTGGAGCGAACAATTACCAATCTTCCTGAGGCGGTTGCTTTTAAGAGCGCAAAGATCTCGCTGTTTTGCACCGAGACAGTAAGAGAAATATCACTCCCAAAATTGCCTGCCTTACGATTAATTGAATTAAGAAATGCTTCAGAAATGGCTAGCTCAGGCGCTTGTGGTTTCTCAATTCCAACGGCTTCTGGAACCCAGTAGATATCGATCGCTTCACCTAGTTCAATATCCTCAGGCAAATCACTGGCGCGAATAGAAATCGGCACTTGGCCAGATTTCATAACAGGCGGAGTATCACTTACCGAACTAATAGAAATTAGTTCGCCTTTTTGAATTGAACGTAGAACGTAGGCTCCTGCAACTATTGCGCTCTTAGAAAGATACCTACCATTTGCCTCCCCCAGAGAGACTTCAATTTCGGCCAGATCACTCTCAGATATTTCAGCACCGGGTATAAGTGATTCACGTGCGACCCAATATGTATCGCTTTGATTACCCAGGGCAGTAAGGGCCATTGCTGAAATGACTGCAGCGGCAAACAAAGAAATTGCGACGACTAAGCGAGTCTGGGCGGCTTTATCTGATTTATTCATAGTGGAGTACTAAATGACATAGCCAAATATTTTTTGATTTGCTTTCCACAGTCATTCTTTAGGATGAGAATTTCTCCACCTTTCGGAGGATGAGATGTATTAAAACCTAGTTCAAAGTGCGGCTATGGAAATGCAAAGTAAATCCCGCACCCAAATCCGCACCTTGGAATTGATCTCAAGCAATGAAGATCCAGAAATGTGGAACCATCCCCAATTAGATCTTTACTCGCTCTCAGAATTAGCAGCCAATCGCAAAGTAGAAAAACTTCCGCAGCAACGCGCCAAGCTCTATCTCATACCAAGTACCTTCGGTGAAGAATTTGAGCCAGGTTTCGAACCTGTTCCAACTTCAGCAACCGAGCTACCCGAACTTCATGCATGGACGATGAAATTTGCAGTTAGCGTCGTTGAAATTTGGGCTGGCCGCCGTCAACCAGCCCAGTTAATTTCTAAGTGTCACAGGCAGGTATATATGGAATTGCTAAAGCAAGTGGGAAGCCAGAAGGAGATTGGCAGAATTCGAAGTATCCATCAATGCCAACCATTGGATGGTATTTGTGAATCAACGATTACCGTGCGTTTTGGTGACCGATTGCGGGCGATGGTTATTCGCTTTGAAGGTGTTGATCAGAGATGGTTGTGCACTCAATTGCGATTAATTTAAGCGCCACCATGGCAACGCTTATATTTCTTACCTGAACCACAAGGACATTGGCTATTGCGCGAGATTTCACCCTTAGTCGAAACACCAGATTCATCACTCGCTGTGTACTGCAACCCTGTCGTTTCCACTGGCTTCTCACTAATTCCGGCAGCTTTTACCTGCGAGCCATCACCTTCGACAGTAACTTGCACATTAAAGACCAGGCTCGCTAGTTCTTCCTTAATTCCATCCATCATTGCAGCAAAGAGTTCGTAGCCTTCACGTTGGTATTCGACCAATGGATCACGTTGTGCCATGGCGCGTAGCCCAATACCTTCTTGCAGGTAGTCCATTTCATAAAGGTGTTCACGCCATTTACGATCTAATACTGAAAGCAATACTTTCCGCTCCAGCTCTCGCATAACTTCAGCGCCGAGATCAGATTGACGTTTTTCATATGCCAGAGTTGCATCTTCTAATATCTGCCCCGTTAGATAATCAGCATCAAGTGCTGAACTTGAACCAACCTTTGCGATTAACTCTTCTGGAGTAAATGAGATTGGATAAACCAGTTTGAGCGCCTGCCATAAACGGTCAAGATCCCAATCTTCGCCAAAGCCCTGTGTGGTTTCGGCATTTACATAAGCGACCAAGGTGTCAGCAACAAATGTCTGAACCTGAGGTGAAATATCTTCACCTTCGAGTACAAGGCGGCGTTCTCCGTAAATTACTTCACGCTGCCGGTTCATAACATCGTCATATTTCAAAACATTCTTACGGATCTCGAAGTTCTGCGCTTCTACTTGAGTCTGGGCTGAACGAATCGCATTACTGACCATCTTTGACTCAATTGGTTCATCTTCTGGAAGCCCTGCTGCAGATAGGAATCGTTCCACCAATGCAGAGTTAAAGCGACGCATCAACTCATCTTGGAGCGAAAGATAGAAGCGTGATTCGCCGGGATCGCCTTGACGTCCAGAACGTCCGCGCAGCTGATTATCAATGCGGCGTGATTCGTGGCGCTCGGTGCCCAGTACATATAAACCACCAAGTGCGACAACATCTTCATGGCCTTTAGCAACTGCCGCCTTCTGTTTAGCAATTTCTTCAGGCCAAGCTGCCTCATATTCAGCGGCGTTATCAACTGGTGATAAACCGCGACGTTGAAGTTCGAAATCTGCCATAAATTCTGGATTACCACCGAGCATAATGTCGGTACCGCGTCCTGCCATATTTGTTGCAACTGTTACTGCGCCATTAACGCCAGCGCGTGCAATGATCGATGCTTCGCGTTCGTGATGCTTCGCATTTAGTACTTCGTGAGGGATGCCAGATTTTTTCAAGAGGGCAGAGAGTTCTTCCGACTTTTCAACAGATACGGTACCGACTAGAACTGGCTGACCTTTGCGGTGACGCTCAACAATATCTTTTGTGACTGCCATAAATTTGCCAAGTTCAGATTTATAGACCAAATCTGCCTGGTCAATTCGCTGCATCGGACGGTTAGTTGGAATTGGTACAACGCCAAGTTTGTAAATTTGATGAAATTCAGATGCTTCGGTCATTGCTGTACCAGTCATACCGGAAATAGTTTCATAGAGTCTGAAATAGTTCTGCAGAGTTATTGTCGCAAGCGTTTGGTTCTCATCCTGAATGTCAATGCGTTCTTTCGCTTCTAGCGCTTGGTGTAGCCCATCGCTATAGCGACGTCCAGCCAGCATTCGGCCAGTGTGTTCATCTACGATTAACAATTCGCCATTCATTACAACGTAATCTTTATCGCGCTTAAATAATTCTTTGGCGCGCACTGAGTTATTTAGGTAGCCGATTAGCGTGGTATTTGCCGCCTCATAAAGGTTTTCGATTTTGAGAAGCTCTTCTACCTTTGTAACACCATCTTCTAGAATTCCGACTGTCTTCTTCTTCTCATCAACTTCATAATGAGTATCGCGCTGTAACTTTCCTGCGATATTAGCAAATTCGACATACCACTTGGTTGCCTTGTCCGCTGGTCCGCTAATGATCAAAGGTGTGCGAGCTTCGTCGATCAAAATGGAGTCAACTTCATCTACGACTGCGAAGAAGTGATCTCGTTGAACGCAATCTTCTAGTGACCAAGCCATATTGTCACGCAAGTAATCGAAACCAAATTCATTATTGGTTCCATAGGTAATGTCAGAGTTATAGGCCGCACGACGTTCAGTTGGGGTCATACTGTTTACGATCACACCGACTGATAATCCAAGGAAGCGATGGATTCGACCCATCCATTCACTGTCACGTTCTGCCAAATAATCGTTGACGGTCACCACGTGAACTCCGCGTCCAGCGATTGCATTTAAGTATGAAGGAAGCGTTGCAACTAGGGTCTTACCTTCACCGGTGCGCATTTCAGCAATATTGCCGCGATGCATTGCAGCTCCGCCCATGATTTGTACGTCATAGTGACGCTGTCCGAGTGTGCGCTTAGCCGCTTCGCGAACTACTGCAAATGTTTCAGGGAGAAGATCATCTAGAGATTCACCGGATGCAAATCGAGATTTAAACTCTTTGGTTTTCTCACGCAATTCAGTGTCAGAAAGTGGGGAGATGGCTGGCTCAAATGAGTTGACTTGATCCACAACTTTGCTGAGATCGCGAAGAATTTTTCCTTCGCCCGCCCGCATTATGCGATCAAAAATCTTTGCCATTTATATGCCCTTTCGAAAATCAACCCCCTAATCGTAAGGGTTAGCGACGGCGCCTGTTACCGCTCCAATTACTGAAAAACCTGCACCACGCAAGGCCCGTATGGCCTCGGCAAGGGTCGCCCCTGTGGTTACTAGATCATCAACAATAATTAGTGGCCCTGTATTCCCTGAACTAGCCGCCTTGGCCAAATTGTAGGTTGTAGAAAATGCCCCTGCAATGTTGCGGTTTCGCTGCTGTGAATTTAATTTAGATTGGTCTCTTACCGCTCGCTGGTGTTGCAAAATTTTGATTGATTTAAGGGTTTCGATATTTGCGACAGATTCGGTGATCTCTTGCATAAAATCACGACCTCTCTTCCTTGTCGCAGATCTTCGTGAAGGAATTGCAACTAGATCGCCACCCCCATAATTTTTGAGAAAATATCGTAATGAATGAGTTATGGCCTTTACTAGCAATTGGTCAGCTGCTTCTTGATTCGCTTCCTTAGCTCTCAATAAGACACGAGATGCTATTGGAGAATATTCAATTGCAGAGATGACTGGGTAGGTCTTGTCTGAAACCTTTATACCGCGATGATAAATGTGTGGATGCCAGCTCTTTCGACAAATCGAACAGATAGAAATACCAAGTTGGGAACAACCAATACATCTTGATGGGAAAATTAATTCGGTCAGACTCTTCATTGGGCGATTCTCTAGCGCCCAACAATTCTTAATGAGTTAATTAAAGACTCTGGGGATAATCCTCAGGCTGCGGACGTATTGGACGGCCACCGATTTGCTCGCCAGCGATTCTTGGGAGAGTAAGAACAAAATGTGCTCCATGTCCAGGTGCTCCCCATGCATCAAGTTCACCATTGTGTAATCGTGCATCTTCCAACGCAATAGAAAGACCGAGTCCGGTTCCACCGCGTACTCGAGCTCGCGATGGATCTGCTCTCCAAAAACGATCGAAGATGCGCGATAGCGCCGACGGTTCTATGCCAGTTCCAAAATCTCTGACGCCGATGGCGACTTCGGTCCGAGTTGAAATTACCGTAACGTGAATAGGTTTCTCTTCGGCGTGGTCAAGGGCATTGGATAGCAAGTTACGCATGATGCGCTCCACGCGTCGAATATCAGCTTTAATCATTACATGTTCTGTCTCATGATCAATAGTTATTGAAATAACGTGATCGTGTGCATTGGCGCGAACATCTTCAATACATCTTTCAATCAAACGAATCAGCTCAAAATCCACTGGTTCTAATACAGCAACTTCTGCATCAAATCGACTAACTTCTAGCAGATCTTCCAAAAGCCTCTCAAATCGATCCAGTTGCGCAACAAGAAGTTCTGAGCTTCGTGTGATTGTCGAATCAAAACTATCTTTCTGACTATAGATAACTTCAGATGCCATACGTAAAGTAGTAAGCGGTGTTCTAAGTTCGTGCGATACATCGGAAACAAATCTCTGCTGAACGCGCGATAAATTTTCTAAGCGCGAAATCTGTGATTCTAACGAGAGGGCCATATCGTTAAATGCCGTGCCGAGCGTAGCAATTTCATCAGAGCTATCTACCTTCATACGTTGGGAGAAATCACCCTGGGTAAACTTCTGTGCAATAGTTGCCGCTTCACGAACCGGTTTTACTACTTGACGTACTACAAGCCAAGTAATTAATCCGATCAGGAATAGGAGAGCAAAGCCAGTAAACAAGAGAGCGTTCTTTATGATTGAGAGCGTCCGATTCTGATTATTTAGTGAATAAACCAGATACATCTCATAATTTCCAGATTTCGGAATAGCGATTTTGCGACCGGCAATCAATACATTTGCATCTTCGCGATCTTGGTAAAGCATTTTTGTATATTGATACTCAACTAAGTCGCTGGAGCGTACTCTTTTCCGCAGATCATCGGGAAAAAAAGATATAACTAAACCATCGGTGGATGTTGTGTAATCAGGTGAGTCTACTTTTAAAGAAAATTTGAAGGGTGCGCCGAATCTACTTAAGAAAATAGACTTTCTATCCTGGCTAAGACTTACTTCCGTGGAAGAGACAATAACCTCCTGAACCGCCTTTTTAATTTCAGAAACATCAGCGTTTTCTTTTATCAAAAATTGATATTGCGCATTAAAAAATGAAGATCTCGCCTCTGCGAGGGAGGACTCAAGATTTACTTCCCTGACGCCATCAGAGAGTTGCGAGTAAAGCGCAGAGCCGGTCAGCCAGACGACTCCGAGAGATAGCAAGACTGTGGAGACAATTACCTTTGAGGCAAGTGAATTTTTTAGCCTTGTTGAGAATCGGTTCATACTAGGAACCGCCCATCACTCCAGCTTTGTAACCAACTCCACGAACAGTCATAACGATTTCAGGATGTTCGGGATCATGTTCTACTTTCGAACGTAGGCGCTGAACGTGGACATTTACCAATCGAGTATCAGTTGAATGTCTGTATCCCCAAACTTCACCTAGTAACGCATCGCGCGTAAAGACGCGTCCCGGCTCTTTGGCTAGCGCAACTAGTAAATCAAACTCTAAGCGAGTAAGCGCAATCTTTTTTCCGCCACGACTTACTTCGTGTGCAGTTACGTCAATTGAGATATCACCAATGGTGAGCAATCCCAAGACATCTGCGTTTGTGCGCCTTAATCGGGTGCGAATTCTTGCGATCAGTTCTGAAGGATGTCTAAATGGCTTAACCATGTAATCATCTGCGCCTGCTTCAAGACCACTAACTATGTCGTGGGCATCACCTTTAGCGCTGAGCATCACAATTGGAACCATTGATTCGGCGCGTATTAATTTACAGACTTCTATTCCATCTAAACCAGGAAGCATTACATCTAGTAGCACAAGATCTGGTGGATTATTTCTAAAAACTTCCAGGACCTCATCGCCACGACTTACTAGATCCACGTCGATGCCGGCACCGGTTAATACGATGCCGAGCATCTCCGCAAGATCCTGGTCGTCATCGACGACCATTACTAAAGTCATTAGCTACCGTGCTCCCAAGAGTTCAAATACATATCTTGTGCAGGAGTTAAGGTATCGATGCGCCCACCCATAGAAATTAATTTCAGGCTGGCAACTTCCTTGTCAATATATGTTGGAACGTTGTGAACTCCAGCTGGAAGATTCTTCGCTTCCTTAACTAGATATTCTGCGGTTAGCGCTTGATCTGAGAATGACATATCCATTACAGATGCTGGGTGTCCTTCGGCTGCGCCTAGGTTTACCAGACGACCTTCAGCAAGAAGTAGCAGGCGGCGGCCATCAGCAAGAACATACTCATCGGTCTGATGACGCATCTTGGAGTTCTTCTTCTTAGCGTTCTGCTCTAACCAAGCCACATCAATTTCAATATCGAAATGGCCAGAGTTAGCCATTATTGCGCCATCTTTCATTACGGCGAAGTGCTCATCACGCAGTACATCGCGGTTACCTGTAACGGTGATAAATACATCACCGACTTTGGCAGCATCAAGCATTGGCATAACACGGAAGCCCTGCATCATTGCATCCAGCGCTTTCGTTGGATCAATTTCGGTAACAACTACATCAGCGCCCATACCTTTAGCGCGTTCTGCAACACCTTTACCGCAGTAACCAAATCCTGCTACGACGACGATGCGTCCGGCAAGAAGAAAGTTGGTAGCACGGAAGACAGCGTCGAGGGTTGATTGACCTGTTCCGTAACGATTGTCGAACATGTGCTTGGTATCGGTGTCATTGACGGCAATCATTGGGAATGTAAGTGCGCCATCTTTAGCCATTTGGTTAAGACGGATTACGCCAGTTGTGGTCTCTTCGCAACCACCTGCAATATTTGGAAGAAGTTCTTTACGAGTTGTGTGAAGAGTATTTACTAGATCGCATCCATCATCGAATACTTGATGTGGTTCAATATCTAGCGCTGCGTTGATGTGCGAGTAGTAACCATCACGATCAACTGCGTTGCGCGCGAATACCGAAATTCCATATTCGTGAACGAGTGCTGCAGCTGTGTCATCTTGTGTTGATAAAGGATTTGAAGCACAGAGTGCGATTTCTGCTCCTCCTGCTTTTAAGACACGCATTAGATTCGCGGTCTCTGTTGTGACGTGCATGCATGCTGCGATTCTTACGCCGGTAAATGGCTGTGACTTCTCGAAGCGTTCACGGATCTGTGCGAGCACTGGCATATTGCGTTCTGCCCATTCGATCTTCTTGCGACCTTCGGCTGCGAGTGATGCATCTGCAATGTCGTGGCGTGGAAGTGTTGATGTAACTGGTGAATTCATGGTGTTCTCCTTAATTGGTAATAAATAACAGTTGATTGGACTGTGCTTACCTAAGGCGTAGGGCTCTACTTTGCTAGGCGGCTATGTGCATAGGTTAGCGCCCGCGGACCCTTACTGGCTATTTAGACGCTAGCCCCTGATTGTGGCGAGCACCTCATCTCTAATCTTCTCCATTCGCGCTTGCGTCTTAGCTTCTACATTTAATCTCAAGAGCGGCTCAGTGTTAGATGCGCGGACGTTAAACCACCAGGTATCACCATTAACGGTCAAGCCATCTAGGTGATCCACATCATTACCAGCGCTTTCACCAAATTTCTCTTCAACCTCTGCCATTGATATTTGTGCATCTGCAACTTGTGAATTAATTTCACCGCTAGATAAATAGCGACTATACGGTTTCAGTAATTTAGAGAGCGGAGTCTTTACTTCACCTAGCGCAGCAATTGCATGTAGGGCAGCTAACATTCCAGAGTCAGCACGCCAGAAATCACGGAAATAGAAATGTCCTGAGTGTTCGCCACCAAATACCGCACCAGTTTCTGCCATCAATTTCTTTATATATGAATGGCCAACTCTTGAGCGGATCGCTTGGCCACCACTTTCTTCAACAATTTCTACTACCGCACGCGAAGAAATCAAGTTGTAAATAATATTTGCGCCCGGGTTTTTCTTTAACTCACGAGCTGCAATTAGCGCTGTAAGGGTAGAAGGATTAACAAGCTCACCATTCTCATCAACTAAGAAACATCGATCGGCGTCACCATCGAAAGCAAGTCCAATATCGGCACCGTGCTTCTTGACCGCTTTCTGAAGATCCTTCAAATTCTTAGCATCAATTGGATTTGCTTCGTGATTAGGGAAGGTTCCATCTAATTCAAAAAACAAGGGAATAACTTCGCAATTTAAGCGAGCAAAAACTGCCGGGGCGGTGTGCCCAGCCATTCCATTTCCGGCATCGATTACGATTTTTAGCGGGCGGATTTCAGATAAATCTACGAGAGTTAGCAAGTGATCAACGTAGGCGGTCAACATATCTTCATTACGTTCATTGCCAACGCTTCTAAAGTCAATTGGTGAGCCTTCAGCAACATATCGCTCAATAGCTAATAGCCCAGACTCTTTACCGATTGGCCTGGCACCACTTAAGCATAATTTTATGCCGTTATATTCAGCTGGATTATGACTAGCTGTAAACATAGCCCCAGGAAAATCTAACTTTCCGGCTGCAAAATAGAGAAGATCAGTGGAAGCCAAACCAATCCGAATTACATTTAATCCTTGTGAAGTTACGCCTGCGGAAAAAGCATCAGCAAATATCGGTGATGAAGGACGCATATCTTCGCCAATTACTACGGTTCCGGGTTCGCGCTCTTGTTGCAGAAAACGCGCGAATGCAACTCCTGTAGCAAAACAAAATTCGGCAGTGATTTCTACATCGACTAATCCGCGAATGTCGTAGGCTTTAAATATTGAAATAATAAACTTCTCTCTTTAGCCAGTAAAACACTGATCCAGAATAATTTTAAGAGGGAACCGCCCGCAAGTGGCCGCGGCGACCAATCTGCCCATCCTGGTTATTCAAATTGGTGCTTGCATTTTCGGTGCCGGAGCTCGCTGACGATATATTCAAGTTTGCTACTTCACGTACGGCATCGGCGATAGCCATCAAATCGTCTTCACTCGGACCGATATCTGTTAGAGAACTTTCCTCTTTTATTACATTCCAGCCATTAGGAACTGTCAGGCGCTTGCCATGTATTTCACATAGATCATATGAATGAGGTTCTGAAAAAGTCGCTAATGGTCCAAGCACTGCGGTTGAGTCAGCATAAATATAAGTTAGCGTCATAGAAGCAAGGCTTCTGCAACTCACGCGCGAACAGCTGCGCCCTGTTCTAGCCAACTTACTCATGACCATAAGGCTAGTGGAGTTATGGGTGAAAAACTGGGATTGTCAGGGAGTTAAGACGCGAATATTTGAAAGGGGTACGGAAGATTTAGTTAGAACACTTCCTGGCGCTAGAGGAAAATATCCGTAACCGCTCTTGGTAGCGATCAAGCCGGCGCCATAAATTCCCTTCTCCACTTTTACAAATGTGATTGACCGAACACCATCCGGAATTTTAATCGTTGCGATCTCATCGCCTCTTACTTCGAGTACTTTTTTCTTGCCTTTATCAAGTAATAGCTCAATATCAATACTTATCACTCCCCCAATAAAAACTAACTGAGGAGATAGACCAGAAGTTGCCAGGGATATTCGGGTTAATTCTGGAGCAGAAGTACTCCAAATAAAGTCAGTTTTCTTCTGTGAATATGTAGGTGAGTAAACCGATGCGACAAGTGGCTCATCTGAAGAAATATGTAATCCGAATTTGCTTGCGGGAAGGTTCGGTTTAAGAGGTAACGATACGACCGATCCGGCTTTAACTATCTTATTCTCAAATCCAGATGGAATAAAACTTCCATCAGTTGATATAACTTTAACCGTCACGCGGGCATCGAGTTCACCGGGCACCAATAAACGTAATGAGTGCGAAAGTTCTTCTGATTTATTGCCGACTTTGCGCACCGTGTGCGGCACGGCAGGAATATATATTTCTTTAGTTGCTTTTGAGGAAAAGTTAACAATATCTCCGCCGAGTGCCTTTAATCCTCGTCCACGCTCATCCAACAAATAGCTTGTCACACGCCCCGACCTGGTCAGCGCACGAATAACAATTTCGCGAGATCCAGGTGCCAGCGCATCTAGCCCAAGTTCACGGTAAGAATTTGCCTTCAAAGTAATTGGTTTAGTCGCCTGCGCTCCGATTTCATTCCAAATTTCTAAATCAACAATCGCGGAACTAAGGCCGCTATTTACGATTAAAACCTTTCCCTTGCTTGTGACATCTGCAGTTCCACCGACAAACCATTGTTCGTTTTGAAGCGATGAACAAATGGTCGCGCCGGCCCAAATTCCTTTACGTATTTGCCAAACAACCGGTGTAGAACCCTGCGATTCAACTATGACGGGGGCTTTTATCTGTGTATACCTGAGGGTCTGTGAAGGAACGAAGGAAAGAGACTGAGTTCCCGTCTTGCGCAATGGCGTTTTACTTGATGGAAGTGAAATTGCTGTTGTCATTTTAGATGGAGTTGGGGGACATACGACTGCGGGAAAATTTGTTGAATACTCGCTCTTGGATAGACCAACATTTAACCCATTTGCGGCTAAAACAACTGCAATCGCAGAAATTACAATCAGTGTGGGGCGTTGAAATCTCATGCCAACTCCGCATCTTCGATTTCGCGCCTGCGCCGACCTGCAGGGAGAGCGAGCACGATAACGGTGACTAACACGATAGTTTGAATTGAAATCCAGGCGCGACGAGAAGTTCCGTCATACATTAAAGTTACTAATCCTGGCTCGGTTACTGTAAATACCGGCATGCCATCAACGCTTCGTTTACGTTCTAAACGGGATCCATCCTGCATCGCCCTCCAGCCTTGACTGTAGTTCTCGGTAAGAGTTAATTCACCCGGTTCATTAACGGTGATTCCTAATTTGCCTTGTTGAACAACAGAATTTTTGCCAGAGGAATCGGTGAAGAGGATCGCTCCGGTATTTACTGATATTTTCCAAACTATTCCTGCGTTTGTAGAAGAAGCTCTAGAAAATCCGCCTAAGCCATCGATTACGCGTGCAATACTTTCATCAACTGGACTCTTCAGGAAAAGATATTTAATTCCGTGAACGGCAAAGGTAGTGCTCGTAGTTAAACCAGTGCCATCGGCTAACTCCTGCACCGCCACAGATATTTGTTCTCTATCGGGTGGCGCTATATCCGGTTGTGCCAGAGTGGCGTCTCCACCGCGTGCTAGATAGTAATTTAAAGTTACATCTTGACCACTTGCGCGCGGGCGAATAACCATAGTTTTGGCATCGCCTTCTATGGCAAGAAATGCCGGTAGTACATCACCTTTACCCGTTTGCAATTGAGAATTCGCACCCGTACTTACCATCCAAGAAATTGATGTGACTGTATACAGCGCAGTAATAACCAACAGTAATCCGGCGGAGATATGACGGAAATTTATATTTGTCACAACGAGTCTCTCGCGTAATTTATCGAGCATGATTACCGATGCTCCTATTGCTGCAATTGTCGCGAGCGTTAGAAGTGACCCGGCATAAATTGGAGTAGCGATAGAAGTTCCGTTACCTGTTGTCGATGCCGTGCTCAGTAAGACCGCGGCTATTAGCGAGATAAATCCGAGTTCAGCCACAAAACGAGCTTTCGTTGAAGAAAATAGCGAAATTCCCAGCACCAGGGTTAGCGGGCTAATAATAAAAATTGGTAACGATCCAGGTCCTCCTGGGTTTCCCATCAAGGCAAAGTTCGGACCGCCTCCTGGAAGTAAAAATCCAGAATCAATGAAGAAACGTTTTGGATTGACTAATAATTCAAAACTCCAGGGAGCACAGATTAAAAATGGCGTAATAACTAGCGCCACACGCCGATACAACCTTTGATTAAAGAGTTCGGTATTCGTTCCGCGCTCACTTGCGGAGTAATCACGGTAAATTGCAAATGCATTAATTATTAGGCCGACGATTAACAGGATCGGTGAGAAAGCGAAAAGAACTGTGCCAAGGAGGGAGAGCCCAAATATGCGGCGCCAAGTAAGTTGATCGATCGCGAATATTCCTTGTGCTGCGCTAATGAATAGCGGTAACAAGATGAGCACCATCACGGTGCTTAAGCGACCTGAATTTACAGCGGAGATCGCAACTGGAGAAATTGCATAAAGTAAAGATGCTCCGACGGTTAGCCAACGATTATTTGTAAGCTGGCGTAGTAGAAGATATCCCGTCCCTGCAATAAATAGTGGGGCAAATAAAAATAGAATTGCAATAAATAATTTCAAACTTCCAAAAAATGGAGTTGCCAGAACTGCAACTATGGCTAACCAGGGGGGTGCTGCTGCGGAAGATCCCATTCCAATTGAATGCCACCCACTGAAATATGTATTCCAAATATCACTAACTCCGGCGGGCTGTTCGGGTAGTGCGCCTCCAAATATCGAGCCAAAACGATTACGAGACCAAATTAGAGCCAATACAAATAGAAATAAAGGTAGAGCGATTAGCGGACGCTTTATGATTGAAAACCAATTGCGATTTGATGCAGGGGTTAACAAATCTTCTTCATCTAAATTTTCATCTAAGATTGAAATATCGCGAACTTCGCTAATTTCATTAGGGAAGAGTCGAGATCGAATCCATTCTGCAGATCTGGACAGGGATTGGCGAATCTGTGACCAGCGCGAAGGGATGAATTTAAGTGCAATTCCCGCGGGCACCAATCGCTGAGATCGCCTGACCTTTCGAGCAGCAAATAACTCTCCAGGATGTATAAATAAGGTTCCAACCGCCAAAATCTCATCGCTGGCATAGCCAGGTAATTTTGCGAATAAAAATCCAATCGCACGAAAAACCGAACCAGTCAGAAGTTGGACGGTGAGAAGAGGTAAACGCCACCACGAAGAATTAGATAAGAGAACATAAGCGGCATTTCGCCGATCTAGCAATAGTGGGCGATGCAAGAAAGCTTCTGCGACATCAACAGTTCGTCGCTCGTTTGCGGATGCTTCCGCGTGAAATGCGACGGCGCTAGATACTGCAATTGCGGCATAACCAGCGGAATAAAGGCGCCATCCAAAATCTACATCGTCGCGGAAAAGATCAAGATTGGGATCGAAGCCACCTAGTTGTTCAAAAACATCACGGCGAATAAGTGCACCTGCTGTACTAACCGCAAGAACTTCGTGAACACCATCTCTCTGCCCTTGGTCATACTCTGATGGTTCAAGACCGGTCCAGCGATTTCCATTCGCTGCGATACTGATTCCAATTTCCAATAGATGTGTTCGATCATGCCAACCTAAGAGTTTGGGTCCAGCCATCGCTACATTCGGGCGGGTTTCTACCTCCGAAATTAAATTTGCTAAAGCTTTACGGTGTACCGATAAATCATCGTGAATAATCCAAAGCCATTCACTTTCTGGATCAGTAATTGCCGGCAGAGTTGAAACTGCGTGCAAGATTGCTTCACCAAAACCGGTTTCGCGATCCATTGGTAAAACTGGTATTCGCGCACCCTTAACCAATTTTGCAGATGAATCAATCGATCCAGTATCAACTGCAACAATTTGATCAATCTGATGAGTTTGGGAAGTCAGCGATGCAACAACTTCTGGCAGCCAAGTTGCGCCGTCGTGAAGTACAAGAATCGCGGTGACGCGATGTGAACTCATGAGAGTTACGCTGGGCGGCGCTTCAAACGGCGACGCTCACGTTCGGAGAGTCCACCCCAGATACCAAAGCGCTCATCGTGTGCGAGCGCGTATTCCAAACATTCTTGGCGAACATCGCAAGAAAGGCAGACTCGCTTTGCTTCACGAGTTGAACCGCCCTTTTCAGGAAAGAATGCTTCTGGATCTGTTTGCGCGCAAAGTGCACGCTCTTGCCAAGAGAGTTCAATGTTCTCTCCATTTGCTAATTTAATAGATGGACCAGCAGTAGGGGCTGTTGGATTGCCAGTAGGTGTTGCTTCTGGACGAATCGGCATTGACTAATCTCCTAAAGACCTTCGGGGTCACGTCTCGATATGAACGTAACTTCTCTATAACGAATTACACGCTTGTAATCCCTTTTAGTCAAGTCCAAGGGCTGGGTTGATACCTGTTAATTGCGCTCAAAATCGCGGATTTATCGACTTATTGGGCTGAAATTGGCAGATTTTCTGTTGGTGAAATGTATTTTCTGAGGATATTTGAATTATCAGGGATCTCTGAATTGTGAAGAATAAATGAGTCAGCGATGGTGCAGCCATCCCCAATTACCACGCCATCTCCAATTATTGAATTATCGATCTTGCAGTTAGCGCCGATCGTTGATCCCTGGCCAATCGAAGTACCCCCAGAAATGGCTGATCTCACACCAATTTTACTTCCCGATCCGGCAAGAAAGCCTTCACCGACGATATCGCGCGAACCTTGAAATAGAGCAGCTGGAGTACCGATATCGAGCCAATAAGACTGCTCGTTATAACCAAAAACCGGTCGACCACTTTTAATTAATTGAGGAAATGTCTCTCGTTCTATGCTGACAACTTCTCCGGCAGGAATCTGTGAAATAACAGATGCGTTAAATACATAGCACCCAGCATTTATCGCATTAGTGACGGGATTCTCCATCTTCTCGAGAAAATCAATGACTCTTCCATTTGAATCGGTCGGAACACAACCAAAGGCTCGCGCATCGCCAACTTCAATTAAATGAAGTGTGGCATCGGCGCTATTTGCTCTGTGAAAATTGATCTGCGCTGAAATATTGTGACCACTCAAAACATCACCATTAAAAATCACAAATTCTTCACCTGAATCGGCAACTAGGGCTGCCGCGTTTCGAATTGCGCCACCTGTGCCAAGTGGTTCACTTTCTACTGCATAAAGTAATTTCATTCCCCATTTTGAACCATCGCCGAAATAAGGCGTGAATACCTCAGAGAGATAAGAAGTGGCCAAAATAACGGTTTCAATGCCTGCTTTCTTCGCAGCAAGTAACTGTCGCTCGGTCACTGGCAAACCACCGACTGGCAACATTGGTTTAGGTGTCTGATTAGTCAGTGGTTTTAAACGTGTACCCATCCCACCGACGAGCAATATACCGATCGCCATTTTTAAAGCACCTGACCTTTAATTGCCTGTCGAATACGCGCTGCAGCATCTGCAATTTGTACATCGGTAGCCGTCATTGCGATGCGAATATGTGATGCTCCAAGAGGGCCATAAAAAGTTCCGGGGGTGGCCAAAATTCCAAGGCTGGCTAGCCAATCCACCGATTTCCAAGAGTCTTCCGATCGCGTGCACCAGATATAAAGTCCCGCTGCAGAATCATCGATTTGAAAACCCGCTTCTTGCAAAGCTGGAGCAAGCATTGCGCGGCGCGAGTTATAACGTGCGCGCTGTTCTTCTACGTGTCTTTCATCACTAAGTGCTGCGACCATTGAATTTTGTATTGGCAGCGGAACCATCATCCCCGCGTGTTTTCTAACTTCGCGAATTTGTGCAATTAACTTTGAATCGCCAATAAGGAATGCACCCCGGTAGCCAGCCATTGATGAGCGCTTTGATAAAGAATGCACAACTAGAATATTTGAGTTATCGCCATCGGTGTATTTGAGCAGCGAAGTTGGAACCGCTGTATCACCAAAATCTATGTAACATTCATCGCAAACCAAAACTGCTTTATTGCTACGCACCCAATCAATGGCTGCGCACAGTTCACTTTCGGAATGGACGCGGCCTGTTGGATTTGCTGGGGTATTTATCCATGCGAAGTCAGCGCTCGGCCAAGTTTTTGCATCTACTCCAACAGCGATGGGTTGAGATTGTGCCAATAGCGCACCAACTAAATATGTTGGATAAGCAACCTCTGGATAGATGACTTGCTGGCTTTCCAAAACGGTTGGCAGCCATGCGACTAGTTCTTTAGATCCAATGACAGGAAGTACATCAAAGTCTCCAGTTGCACCGAGATGCTTGATTGCCCAATTACGTATTGCACTTTGTAACTCTTTTGTTCCTGCTGTCACCGGATAACGCGGTGAATCAGAACTTGCGCGAAGAGCGCTTTGAATTAACTCAGGTGTTGCATCAACCGGAGTTCCTTGCGAAAGGTCGATAATTCCTGCGGAATGTCCGCGTGCTTTTTCGGCATAAGGCGCGAGTGCATCCCACGGAAAATCCGGCAATGGTTGGCGCATGATCGTCAGGTACAGCAGCCTTACTTAAATTACTCTTTAGGTGGAAGCGCAGCGACTATTGGATGATCGCTATTTGTTAACCCAACTTTGGCAGCGCCACCAGGTGAGCCAAGTTCGACGAAGAACTCGGTGTTTATCTTGGTGGAGTCTTTCCATTGAGATGGAATGTCATCCTCATAATAAATCGCTTCAACTGGGCAGACTGGTTCGCAGGCGCCACAATCCACGCATTCGTCAGGTTGGATATAGAGTGCGCGCGCTCCTTCATAGATGCAGTCAACTGGGCACTCTTCGATGCAAGATTTATCCTTAACATCAACGCACGGTTGGGCAATTACATAGGTCACGAGCTAACCTCCAGATTTGATAGCGCTCCAAAGGCGCACCTTACGATGGTGCTTATTCTAACCATGCGCAGGCGAGGTTGCCCGATTAAAGTATCAACATGACCCCAGCGGCCGAAAAATCTGTGTCATCACTTCTTGGGGCGATCGGTAAACGAGTCACAATTCGCCTGCATGAACCAGGTGGCGGATATCGGGATATCGTCGGGATTTTGCAGAACGAGCGAGAGTTAATTAATTCTAAATCTAAGTTGATCTCATTTTCACCTGATGAGATCGCAATCTGGCGTGAGATTAAACCACTTCCTGATTTGGCCGGAAAAGGTGCGCCTCTTTCACAAAGAATTATGGAGTTGGAAAAACTTTCGGATCTGACCTGGCCTGCCGAGGAAATTGTCGAATACGGCAAGTGGAGACTGCGAATCTCCGATGGATTTAGTATGCGCGCTAATTCAGTACTGCCTATTGGCGCTGCCCCAGTCGGTGAACCTCCAGTTGATCTCGCGGCCGCAGTCAATAAAGTAATAAGTACCTACCGCGAAAAAAAATTAAGACCAACCTTTAGCATTCCTCTTCCTATATTTGATGAGTTAGACCAATATTTACAGCAGGCCGGCTGGAATATAAAGATTGATGCAAATTTCTTGATTCGAGATATAGGCACAATAGAACTATCTAACCATCCAGATTATTCAGTTGAAATGTTGGATAACCCGTCCAAATTATGGCTAGAACTAAATTCAGATCAGCCGCTAGATAATTTGATGCGGCGATATCCAGCTCGATACGGAGCAATAAAATCTGATGGACAATTAATTGCTATCGGTCGAATCGCAACCGCTGACGGTTGGTCAATTGTCACAAGAGTATTTGTTAGCCCTTCATTTCGCGGTAAAGGTGTTGCGAGAGCCTTAATGAATAATCTGTTGGCTGCTGCGAGTGAAGATGGCGCCACCAAAGTTGCTCTGCAAGTCGATGATGAAAATGGCGCAGCGCTTGCTCTCTATCAATCCATGGGCTTTAGGATGCACCATAAATTTGTATATCGCGTCTTGGCTAATAATTCGGTTAAATTATGATCGCAATCTATGACACTTTAACTCGCGGGCTTCAAGATATCCCGGTCGACTCAGAGACCGCCAATATTTACTGCTGTGGGCCAACTGTCTATCGCGATGCCCACGTGGGCAATTTAAGAACCTTTCTTCTCGCGGATCTGATTGTCCGTGCTTTAAGACTTGAAGGACGCCAGGTTAGGCTAATTCAGAACATTACTGATGTCGGTCATATGTCAGAAGATTTTCAAGGCGAAGATAAATTATTACAGCAAGCACTTGTGGAAAAGCGAGATCCATTTGAGATCGCTCGTCAATACGAAGAGAAATTTCACCAAGATTTATCAAAAATCAATATTCTGCCAGCAGACTCCTATCCACGGGCCAGTGAAACTATTGATTTAATGTTGAAAACTATTGCTCAATTAATCTCTAGCGGACACGCCTATGCAACAGATCTTGGCTCGGTTTACTTCGACGCACGATCTGTTGAAAGTTATGGTGCGATAAGCGGAAATAGATTGGATTCGCTAAAGCCAGGACACCGTTATGAATACAGCGATGAAGGTGATAAACGCTTCCACGCAGATTGGGCGCTCTGGAAATCTGCAGGCAATCGCACTGAAATGGTTTGGGATTCGCCGTGGGGTAAAGGTTTCCCAGGTTGGCATATCGAATGCACGGCAATGTCACTTGATTTATTAGATAAGCGAATTGATCTGCACGTGGGTGGAATTGATCTGCGTTTTCCGCACCACGAAAATGAACGAGCTCAGTCAAACTCAGTTATTGGACACGAAGCGGTGAAGCTGTGGGTGCACGGAGAACATCTGCTTTTTGAAGGACGCAAAATGTCTAAAAGTGCTGGAAATGTTCTCCTAGTTCAGAATTTAGTCGATCGTGGATTAGATCCTCTCGCTTTACGACTTTCTTTACTTGAGAATCGTTACCGCTCTCAGATGGATTTAACCTGGGCCGGATTGGAGGCTGCAAACTCAACTTTAAAGCGCTGGCGTACCAGTATGGAAAGTTGGGGAGGAAATGTAAATCGTTTGGAAGATCTCGAGATTCTTAGCGCTATCGAAAGAGATTTAGATACACCCCGTGTTTTATTGAGATTGCGTGCGCTAGAAAAGGACGCATCGGTACCAAATGACGTTAAGCGCTCAATATTTCTCTATGCAGATTCTCTGCTTGGTTTAGATTTAGATCGAAAGATTGACGTGCCCCCACTTAGCCCTGATCAAGCGGAGATATTGAAAGAGCGTGCGCAAGCCAGGAAGGATAAAAATTGGCAAGAAAGTGACCGCCTTCGCGATTTGTTAGCAGATATGGGGATTGCAATTAGTGATGGCCCCGATGGACAGAGTTGGAGTTGGATTTAATTAGCCGGCAGCGCTATAGCAAGAATTAGCGCAAGGACTGAAGATAGTATGAAAATATTCCCCAGCCTATCTCCCTGAATAAATAGTTCACTGCCAACGCCTAGCGATGCTGCGCGCCAAAAGATTGCCAACCAAGATGTGGCCGCGACAAACTTATAAAAACGTTTACCGAAAGAGCGACCCACAGACCAGATCGCTACGAATGTGCCAGCAATTGCAATTGAAATTCCAAATGGCGGAGCAAAGTGGTGAAGAAATGTTGCCGCTACTCCAGAGGCGACTCCAACTGCGAGAGCACCAATAAACTTCATTTAGAGCGTAACTCCTGCGAATAAATCAGATTCACGGCCATTGGCATCAAATGGAGCGCTCTTCTCCCCTTTAACTAGCGTGTAGTACTCGTGG
>Ga0209442_1000436_pt1 | contig 24589 bp, 19 predicted proteins | sample LauGreSBDMM110DD_2_FD_187565 | JGI IMG/M metagenome (GOLD analysis project Ga0209442, IMG submission 187565) | Freshwater lake microbial communities from Lake Michigan, USA - Sp13.BD.MM110.DD (SPAdes) (version 2) | ecosystem: Environmental > Aquatic > Freshwater > Lake | place: Lake Michigan...
GCGAGCGTGTGGTCCAAATAAACCAAGTCCAACCGTGCCAGAAGTTACATCCTTGATGTGAACTGTGTCTGGAGCTGCGGACTTTAGGCGAGCCACATCGATTGCACTGTTGGCACCAATCATGAAGTGAGTTTCAGCTAACCGAGTAACTGTTACGTCAGAAAGAATTCCAGCGTCCTTGGTAAGCATCAAGCAGTAGGTGACTGAGCCTGGAGCCTTATCGAGTTTGCCTGTTGTCTGTTCCATCAAGAACTCCATGGAGCCTTTTCCGGTAACTTCAATCCGCTTAAGTGCAGTGATGTCGAACAAACCAACATTTTCGCGAACGTATTGCGCTTCAGCGCCAATGATTGGTGACCAGTAACGAGCCGACCATTCATCGCGGGCTGGTGTTGGATACTTCGCAACAAGATCTTTATTGGCTTCGTACCACTGTGGACGTTCAAAGCCGGAAGCTTCGAGGAAGTATCCACCAAGTTCCTGCTGGCGATGATAGAAACCTGTGGTGCGTAGTGGCCGAGGCTTTTCCATTGGCTGCAATGGATGAATGATGTCGTAAACCTCAATGTAGTTCTGAGCACCACGCATTGAAATGTGGTTTGGCCCAAGTTGATGTGGTTCAAAGCGATTTACATCGCATTCGTGAACTGCAAGTTTTGGATGACCATCAATGATCCATTCAGCAGTAGCCCGAGCAACTCCAACGGCCTGCGTAACCCAAACAGCCTCGGCAACCCAGAATCCCTTTAGACCGTTCCATTCACCCATAAGTGGGAAAGTGTCAACGGTGAATGAAAACATTCCATTCATGCCATCGATAATCTTGGCGTCTTTTAGTTCAGGAAGTACTTGACCTGCAATTCCTTGAACTGGTTCCCATTCAGGAGCAGTAAACGGCATCTGGCTTGGCATGATTTCTGCTTTGTCGAACGGAAGGATTTCTTCAGATTCAACCATGAGTGGACGATGCAAGTACGAACCAATTCCCATGCCATTGAAACGCTGACGGAAGTAAAGATCCTCGCCTTGGTGACGCATGATCGGAATTGTGATTTCTTCAGTTTGATCTGCAAGGGAAGGGATGTCTTCAGTCCAAGCAAGTTGATGCGCAAGTGGTTGGAAAGCTTTTGCCATGCCAAACATGCGGCCAACTTTTGGACCCCAAATTCCAGCGCAAGAAATAACGATTTCAGCCGGGAAGAATCCTTGATCTGTCATTACGCCAGTTACTTGACCAGCTTCTTGCTCAATCGAAATAACTTCGGTGCGATCTTTGAAAACTGCACCACGTGATTCAGCAAGACGCTGTAACGCTTGAACTGAACGAACTGCCTTAGCGATGCCGTCAGTAGGGCAGTAGATCGCACCAAGAATTGATTTTGGATCGAGCACTGGATGAAGTTCACCGGCTCGTTCTGGTGAGATTACTTCAGCTTCGTAACCGTAAGCATGCAGCCAAGCTGTGCGTCGGTGTAATTCTTTAAGGCGCTCTGGGGTAGTTGCAACTTCAAGGGAGCCAACTTGGTAGAAGCCTGGTCCTTCTTCATGTTCGATAGTTAAAAGTTTGTTGATTGTTTGATCCGCCATAGCAGCAAGTGTTTTGTTTCCGGTTACTTTTTGCACGAGACCTGGTGCATGTGAAGTAGATCCACCTGGTGCGGGCATTGGACCTTGCTCAAGAACGGTTACATCAGTCCAACCGCGTTCAGTTAACTCGTCAGCAAGTGAGCAACCAACAATTCCGCCACCAATGATTACGATTTTCTTCACGAGTAACCCTCATTCGCCTGAAATTTACTGTTGCGAACTATGCAACAGAGTGCGTTGTGCGCAACAAGATAATCGTCCTCTTGAAGGCGCCTAAGGTCAAGCGGAATGAAAAAACTGGTGGGTCCAATTGCTTGGACCCACCAGTTTTAGGTGACTTAATAGCCAGGCTTACTTCAGCCAGCCATCCACTGTTGCCTTGTTGGCATCGATCCACTTCTGAGCTGCTACTGCAGGATCAGTTCCGGATTCGATGTCAGCTGCTACTGCATTCTGGTCATCATTTGTCCATTTGAAGTTCTTAACGATCTTCGTGAATGCATCGTTAGCGTCCATAGCCTTAGGTGTTGCTAACTTAATCAGAGGCAACTCTGGGTAGTCAGTTAGACCTGAAGCTTCTGCAGGATCTGTCCAGTCATTAGCTGGGAAATTGACGCGAGCCATAGGAACCTTCGCTAGGAAGTTCTGTGGCGTCCACCAATAACCGATTGCAGCAGTCTTGTTCTCTGATGCCTTTGTGAACACATCAATTAGAGCTGCTTCTGATCCTTGTGGGAGAACAGTGAAGTTTAGTTCGTTAGCCGAAACCATCTTTTCACCGATTGTTGTGTATCCCGGAGGACCTTCATACCAAGCACCCTTGCCCTTTGATTCGTCAGTGACGAAAAGGTCTGCGTACTTGTTTAGGTTTGCTGAATCAGTAATGTCTGGGTATTCATCAGCCATCCACTGTGGAATGTACATACCGATGATGCCTACGTTTCCATTGTCGCCAACTTCAACAAGTGCGCCACGATCTGCCCATTCTTGCCAGCGGCCGCCGCCCCAGTCTTCTACGACAAGGTCAACAGATCCACTTTCCATTGCATCGTAAGTTACGCCTGCTTCAGCAAGTGTGACCTGCGAAATGTCGCAACCGTTTGCCTTGGCAACTTCGGTTATGACCTGTGCTGAAGCTGTGTAACCAACCCAAGCGTGCATTGCGATTGCGTATGAACCACACTCTGCTAGTGCTGCATCACCTGATGGGGCTGCTGATGCTTCTGCATCAACGCCTGCGCCACCACATGCAGTTAGCAACAATGCAGCTGCTGCGGCAAGCACAGAGGCTTTTGCACCAACTCTTTTGTTCCGAACCATTCTTATCTCCTCGCTAGGAAATGAACCATCTTGCGACAGTCCCTCAAACCAACGTTTGTTAGTTTGAAATCTAGTGCTTTGGGGCCGAATTTCGGGCCACCATGTACTGTGCGATTCGGTCGATCATCACGCCAAGCAACAAGATACAGAAGCCTGCGACCAGGCCTTTTCCTTGAAGTTCGGGCTTTGAGGCTCCGAGTAGCACCAAGTAGCCGAGGCCACCGCCGCCTACAAAGCCACCGATAACCACAACCGCTAGTACAAATATCAATCCTTGATTAGTTGCCAGCAGCAGGGACTTCTTTGCGGCTGGAAGTTGTACTTTCGTTATAAGTTGCCACTTGGTGGAACCTGTGGATGTAGCTGCTTCGACCATGTTTACTGGCACTTCTCGAATGCCCTGACCCACGATTTTCACCACAATTGGAATCGAATACACAATGCCGGTGGCAATAGCGGTAAATCTCGATGGTCCAAAGAAGCCAAGCATCGGGATTAGATATACGAAAGCGGGCAGGGTTTGACCCGCGTCCAGGATTGGCCGCAAGGCTCGCTCAGCTCGAACACTTCGTCCAATCCAAACCCCGACCACTACACCAACAATCATCGTGAGCATCGTGGCCACAATGGTTTGCGTGAATGTGATCATGGTGTCGTACCAAAGACCAGTTGCAACAACAGCAATCAATAAAGTTGCAGAAACAATTGCGGATCTAATGCCACCAAGAATTAACGAGATCAAAGTGATCATGGCAATCGTTAAGTACCAAGGGGAGTTAGCCAATACGCTTTCGAGCGGATTTAGCACTCCAACTGTGACTGCTTTACTCAGGCCTGCAGTTAGCAGTTCCATGTTTTCAGTCACCCAAGTCACAGCAGAGTCAGATACATCTGCCACTTGCGAGCTAATGTCTATCTGTTTTGGAAAGAATGCCGCCCAAGCCATTTGACGCGATAACACAATGCCAACGATCGCTGTGATGCCAGCAATTATGAGAGCAAGTTTTCTGCGCTTTCGATCCGCTTCAGACGGTGGAACAAATGTGTCCTTCTTTGTGATCGCAGCAGACGTACTTCGATCCAACATAATTGCGATCAGCACAACTGCAATGCCAGCAACAAACCCATCGCCGACATTTCGAATAATCAAAGCATCAATAACCGGCTTACCAAGTCCAGGTGCGCCAATAAGTGCCGCAATAACCACAAAGGAAAGCGCTGCCATAACCGTTTGGTTAACGCCCATAATTATTGTCCGTGATGACATCGGGAGTTGAACTTTACGCAGAAGTTGTCGCTTTGTCGTTCCCATTGAAGTACCGGCTTCAACTGGGCTAGTTGGTACACCACGAATTCCAAATGCTGTTAAGCGAACCGCAATTGGAATGCTGTAAACCATCGTGGCGATAGTTGCAGATGCTGGACCAATCAAAAATACAAGAGCAAGGGGAGCCAAGTAAACCAAAGTAGGCAAGATCTGTGCCAAGTCGAGAATCGGTGTTACAACTTTAAGTACTCGATCTGAAAGCCCAGCCCAAATTCCAACTGGAATACCAATTGCAAGCGAAAGGATCACGGCAGCAAAAGTCATTGCCAAGGTATCCATGGAATCCGTCCATAGACCTAGGGCGCCACAAGCAAAAGTTAAGGCAACTGCAGCAAAAGCCATGCGAACGTTCGAGACTGCAAAAACCACAAAGCCAATTAATGAAATAACACCAAGCCATCCAAGGACAGGAATACTCGAGCTGCCATTAGGAATCGCAATGAATTCGCGAATGATATTTACGAAACCATCAACAAACTCTCGAATTGGATTAAAGAAATACTTAAAAGCAAGGCCATCATTTCGGTTATCTCTAATTGAGTCCGCAACTTCACCAGCCCAGGCAGTGAACCTTGAGTTATCTGGAACGGCTAGCTCCAATGTTGCTTTACCTTGCAGGATTTGGGCAACGGCAATCCAAATGATCAACAGGCCACCAAGAAGCCAACTACGCCTAATTGTTTTAGGCGCAATCTTTATTGCCGGTTCAGTCCTAACGCTCATGCGTGAGTACCGCCTCCGACAACCTGCAAGATGTCGCGGGATTTAATGTAGCCAATTATGTTTCCACCTTCGACCACTCCAACTGGTCCGTTTGCATCAAGCACGGCTGCGGTTGCATCACGAATTACTGTGTCTGCTGGAATTGTGCGTCCAGTCGCAGTCTCGGAATCTGCTAGTGGTCGGGCAATAGTGCGAACCGTAAGAACATGGGACTTAGGAACATCGCGCGTGAAATCTTCCACATAAGCATCGGCAGGATTTGCAATCAGTTCTTCAGCAGTTCCCATTTGCACAACTGCACCATCACGCATAATTGCAATGCGATCACCAAGCTTTAAGGCTTCAGACAAGTCATGAGTAATAAAAACCATGGTCTTACCGAGTTCTTCGTGAAGTCGAATAACTTCGGTCTGCATATCCCGGCGAATTAATGGATCAAGTGCCGAGAATGGTTCATCTAGGAACATAACTTCAGGATCCACTGCAAGAGCGCGAGCAAGACCAACTCGTTGCTGCATACCGCCCGAAAGCTGTTCTGGATATGCGTAGGCAAAACCTTGAAGTCCTACAAGTTCAATAACTTCATTCGCACGAGCGTGACGCTTTTCTTTGCTGACGCCATTAACTTCAAGTGCAAAGGCAATGTTGTCAATTACTTTGCGATGCGGCAATAAGCCAAAGTTTTGGAACACCATAGAAAACTTTGTTCGGCGTAATTCTCGAAGCCTGGCATCATTTGCTTTCATGATGTCTTCACCGTCTAGTACGACGCTTCCCGAAGTTGGTTCAATAAGTCTGGTTAAACAGCGAACCAGTGTTGATTTACCAGATCCCGAAAGACCCATGACAACGAAGACTTCACCTGGAGCTACGTCAAATGAAACGTCGCGAACAGCGGCAGTATTGCCGGTCTTTTCGCGCAGTTCGGCACGCGGCAAGGCGGCATCTGGGCTGTCAACAATCTTTTCTGGGTTGGGACCGAAGACCTGCCACAGATTACTAACTGAGATCGCACTCGAGTTGTTAGACATTTACTTGCCCTTTCGCTGGTGTGAACCACTCCGATGGTGCTGGAGCTAGATTTTGCCAAATGTGCTTGTGCTCTAGATATTCTGCAAGCCCTGCTTCGCCAAGCTCGCGACCATTACCTGATTGCTTGAAGCCACCCCATTCTGCTTGCGCAACATAAGGATGATAATCGTTGATCCAAATTGTTCCATGACGAAGGCGCCGTGCCATACGTTGCGCCTTTTCCGAATCAGTTGTCCATACGGCTCCGGCTAGTCCAAAGATTGTGTCATTGCCAAGTTTGATCGCTTCATCTTCAGTTTCGAAAGTTTCTACGGTCAAGATTGGTCCGAAAGATTCATCTTGGACACAGGACATCTCAGTAGTGCAGTTGTCTAAAACAGTTGGGCGATAAAAGAAGCCATTTGCAAACTGCGATCCTTCAGGACGCTTTCCTCCGGCACGTAGCACTGCGCCTTCGGCAAGGGCATCAGCCACATAACGTTCTACTTTGTCGCGATGAGCTGAGCTGATTAGAGCGCCGGTTTCTGCCTCTTCATCGTGAGCGCCACCGAGGCGGATTAGCTCAGCTCTCCGTGCGATTTCATCAACGACTTGGTCGTGAACTTTTTTCTCGACTAGAAGTCTCGCGCCCGCTGAACACACTTGGCCTGAGTGCAGGAAGACGGCAGTTAGCGCGTTATCGATTGCAGCGTCTAAATCTGCATCAGCAAAAATAATATTTGGATTCTTACCACCGAGCTCAAGGGCGACTCGTTTGATTGTCTCAGCAGAATTAATCATTAACCGTTTCCCAGTGGCAAGACTGCCAGTGAATGAAACCATGTCCACACCAGGATGAGTACTTAGTGGACCACCAGCAACAGCTCCTGCACCAAGAACTAAGTTTGCAACACCGGCTGGAAGTCCGGCTTCAGTAAACACATCCATCATCATTGATGTTGTTGTTGGCGTAAGTTCACTTGGCTTGATCACAAATGTGCAACCAGTAGCAATAGCTGGCGCCATCTTCCAAGATGCCTGCAGCAGGGGATAGTTCCAAGGGGTAATCATTGCAACTACACCAATAGGTTCAGATGTCATTGTGCTTCTTACATTTTCACGACCTGGATCAACTTCTCGATCATGCGACTTTGGTGCCAACTTGGCAAAGTATCTAAATACGGAAATTACATCATCGATGTCATAACGGGCTTCAACAATTCTTTTGGCAGTGTCTTCTGATTCAGCTTGGGCGAATAGTTCTTTGTCGCGCTCCAGAATCTCGGCAACTTGTTCCAGAATCTTTCCACGTTGCTCACCACTAAAGGATGGCCAGTGCGTGCCATCAAAAGTATTTCGCGCGGCATCGATAGCCGAGACCGTATCAGCTGCGCCGCCCTCATGGAACGTGGCAACTAAGTGTCCATCAGCGGGATGCAAGACATTTCGGATTTCTCCCGAGGAGCTGCCTTGACGCTTTCCGTTGATAAACAGTTCAGTCACTTTTTCGTATTTCATAAGTAAAAACCTTACTCTCGCCAGAAGTTCGGATTACCCGAAAGCTTGGATGCACTCTGTTTCACAATGTGGCCTAACGACTCAAAATCTTCAGGCTTAATACGGCTGGCTGGCCCGGAAATAACCAGTGCCGCAGTTACCTCATCGTGCTCGTCTCTAATGGGCGCAGCAACAGCCATGAAGTCAGTTTCCATCTCTTGGTTTGCTGCCGCGTAACCCAACTCCCGAACTCGCTTTAATTCCTTCTCAAGAGCTTCGCCAGAGGTAATGGTGTTCTGGGCTAATTTCTTCCAAGATTCGGGTCGAGCTGCAATGCGATCAGATTCATCGAGCCAGGCGGTTAACACTTTGCCGCTTGCAGTGCAATGAGTAGGAACACTTTGTCCAAGCCAACTTCGCATCGACACCATCGAGGGGCCGATGACCTGGTCAACGTACAACACTCGGTTGTTATCAAGTACTGCGATGTTTACGGTTTCGCCGACTTCAGTAGCCAAGGCCTTGGTGACAGCTCGGGATCCTGATACCGCATCTAGTGAGCTAGTAACTGAGCCGGCAAGGCGAACTAAGCCAAGTCCTAATCGGTAGCGACCGCGATCGGAAACTTGATCAACCAGACCGCGATTCAATAGGGCAGACATAAGTCTGGAAGCGGTTGATTTGTGAACCCCAAGGTCGGCGGCGATTTCAGTAACACCAGATTCACCACGTTGTGCCAAGATCTCAAGGATCATTAAGGCTCGATCTACCGATTGAACGGAACTACTTTCCGCCAAATTAGTGTTGCCCATGGCGCAACATTATGCGTCATGGGCAACACCTGTCTGGCGTTTTACAAACTTGTTAGAACAAACCTACAACTTCGCCATTTTCGAGTTTGATGCTATTTGCAGCCGGAACCTTAGGCAGTCCTGGCATTGTCATGATGTCTCCAGTTACAACCACAATGAACTCAGCGCCCGCACTTAAGCGGATTTCCCGAATCGCAACAGTGTGGCCTGATGGCGCACCCTTGGCTGCTGCATCTGTTGAGAATGAGTACTGAGTCTTAGCCATACAGATCGGGAAGTGACCGTAACCGGCATCTTCAAATACCTTGAACTGATCCTTCACGCTCTTGTCTGCAACTACTTCACCGGCGTCATAGATTTCAGTTGCAATCGTCGAGACCTTGTCCCAAAGCGACATGGTGTCTGGGTAGAGCGGCTTGAAAGCTGCAGTTCCACCTTCAACAATTTCAACAACCTTTTTCGCAAGTTCAGTTGTTCCCTTGCTACCTTCGGCCCAGTGAGTACAGCGAATAGCGTCAACGCCCATTTCAGCACAGTACTTCTGGACCGCTGCAAACTCAGCATCGGTATCAGTGGTGAAGTTGTTGACTCCCACTACAACTGGAACGCCAAACTTTTGAACGTTGCGGATGTGACGACCAAGGTTTGCAAGTCCAGCTTCAACGGCTGCAACATTTTCTTTACCAAGGTCATCCTTTGCAACACCGCCATGCATTTTAAGCGCACGAACTGTTGCAACGATTACTGCCGCAGCTGGTTCTAGACCGGCTTTGCGACATTTAATGTCGAAGAATTTCTCAGCACCAAGGTCAGCTCCGAAGCCAGCTTCGGTAACTACATATTCACCAAGCTTTAGTGCAGTATGTGTTGCCAATACTGTGTTGCAACCATGAGCAATGTTTGCAAATGGTCCACCGTGTACAAATGCCGGATTGTTCTCAAGAGTCTGAACCAAGTTTGGCATCAAGGCATCTTTAAGAAGCACCGTCATCGCACCATTTGCATTTAGTTGTGCTGCAGTAATCGCAACTTTGTCCCGGGTGTAGCCAACAACAATGTTTCCAAGGCGACGCTCTAAATCTTCTAGATCCATTGCTAGACAAAGAATTGCCATAACTTCGCTTGCAACTGTGATGTCAAAGCCTGCTTCACGTGGGTAACCATTTCCAGGTCCACCAAGTGCAGCCGTGATTTCGCGCAAGGCACGATCGTTCATATCGATTACGCGCTTCCAAGCGATACGACGCACGTCGATGCCTAGTTCGTTACCCCAGTAAATGTGGTTATCAAGCATCGCGGAAAGCAAGTTATGCGCGGCACCGATGGCATGGAAGTCGCCAGTGAAGTGAAGGTTGATATCTTCCATTGGAACTACCTGTGCAAAACCGCCACCTGCAGCGCCACCCTTCATGCCAAAGCATGGACCAAGGGATGGTTCGCGCAAACAAACAATTGCCTTTTTGCCAATGGCGTTTAGACCATCACCTAGACCAACTGTGGTGGTGGTCTTACCTTCACCAGCAGGTGTAGGAGTCATTGCGGTAACAAGGATTAGCTTGCCGTTTGGCTTTGATTTCAGCGAAGAAATGAAGTCCATGTTGATCTTGGCCTTTGTTGGACCATAGTTCAGAACTGCATCTGCTGGAATACCGATTTTTGCTGCAACCGAAACAATAGGTTCAGTCGTAGCTGCCCGAGCAATATCGATATCTGATTTCATGCTAGTAACTCCTTCTTGCGCTTGTCGACCCATTCGTCAAGCTCTTCTTTGATTGCGGAATCCATTGCTGGCGGTTCGTACTCATCGATCATTTTGTGTGCCAATTCGCTTGCACGTACATCTGTGGTCTTAGATCCATTTCGTGACCAGCGATCGAAGTTATCTGCCGATGAAAGGAATGGACGGTAGAAGCAGTCGCGGAAGCGCTCCATAGTGTGCATGGTTCCTAGGAAGTGACCACCATGACCTGATTCTTCGTGCGCTTCGTAAGCAAGTGAAGCTTCGTCAATTTCAAACGGAGTGAACTCAGCCTTCATTGCCTGCAAGATTTCAACATCCATTACAAACTTTTCGTAAGAGGCAACTAGGCCACCTTCGAGCCAACCAGCTGCGTGCATAACGAAGTTTGTGCCAGCAAGGAATGTTGCGTGCATTGTCATCAAGGTTTGGTAACCCGCCTGCGCATCAACTGTCTGGGCAGCATTTAGTCCACCACCACCACGGAATGGCAAGTTAAAGTGACGAGCAATCTGGCCGGTGCAAAGAAGACCCATTGCTGATTCAGGAGTTCCAAACATTGGAGAACCGGACTGCATGTCAATATTTGAAAGGAAGGAACCAAACACAACTGGGCAGCCTGGGCGAACTAGCTGTGCCAACGCAATACCGCTCAATGCTTCAGCAATTTGCTGAACCAAGGAAGCCGGAATTGTTACTGGACTCATTGCACCCATCAATAGGAATGGGGTGAGAACACAAGGCTGACCTGCTTCGCTGTATTCAAATAGCGATTCCAGCATGCGATCATCCCAGCGAAGTGGGGAGTTGCAGTTAATCAAAGAAATGATTGCTGGAGTCTTTTCAATGCTTTCGCGAGAACCGAAAACAATCTCAGCCATCTTGATTGTGTCTCGTGCATTTAAGCCAGTAACAACATTGCCCATGAATGGCTTGTCGCTAAGTGTCATCAAGTTGTAGATCATGTCGATGTGACGGGTATCAAGATGTGCATCATTTGGTTCAACAACAACACTGCTGGAAACATCAAGGTCGTCAAACATGTATCCGAGCTTGGTTAAGTTCTGGAAGTCAGCCATGGTGCCATCGCGACGCTCACCTAGATCGCGAACAAACGGCGGGCCGTAGACGCCAGCAAAAACCATGTTGTCGCCACCGATGATGACGTTCTTTGCAGGGTTACGTGCCTGCAATGTGAATTCGCTAGGAGTCTTAGCTACTTGTTCCAGAATCCATTCTGGATCGAACTTAACGTTGTTGCCTTCAACTTTTTGCCCAGCAGCGCGGAACATGTCCAAAGCACGTTCGTGCATAAACTCAATTCCCATTTCGGAAACAATGCGTCGCCAACCCTTATCCAGGACTGCCATGGCATCCTGCGACAGAATTTCATAACGTGGGCTTTTGTTCTGGAACATAACGGGCTCCTGTTGTGCGGCTATCTAGTTAGATAACAAGTTGAAACTTTTCATCAAAAAGGCTTGACGAATACCCGATATGTTAGCGTACGATGTGGAACATAGGTTCCAGATCGTGAAACTTTTTCGAAAGCTTCAGATCTAGATTTGACCTCTATATAGGGGGAGGCGAGATGAGCGAAGAGTTAGGCGAAAAGCCAGTAACTGGAACGCAATCCATCGATCGCGCCTGTGACCTATTGATCCGAGTTATCAATTCCGAAGATCCACAAACTTTAAGTGAATTAGTTGCGGCCACAGGTCTTGCCAAGGGAACAACTTCTCGAATTCTTAGCGCCTTGGAACGAAGCGGACTTTTGGCCAGAAGCACAGTTGGTGGCTTTGAAGCTGGGCCAGTTTTGAATCAGTTCGCAGTTCGCGGCGGTGCCTACACTGCTTTGATTGGCTCATTAACTCCAGCCATGGAACGCATTGCCGACATTACGCACGAAACCGTCAGCCTGGCAGTAACAGGACATAACGGCATCGACAACATTGCTCAGGTTGAAGGCTCCTATTTATTGGGCAGCCGTAACTGGGTTGGCGAAAGTGTGCCATCACATTGTTCAGCAGCCGGCAAAGTGTTAATTGCTTTTGGGGGAGCTACTGTGCCCAGCACTTTGGCGCCGCGCACAACTGAAACAATCACAGATTTTGGATTACTAGATCAGCACATTCGAAAAGCTCGTGAAGTTGGTTACGCAGTTATTCGTAACGAACTTGAACAAGGTCTGATTGCTGTTGCGATCCCAGTTCTAGGTGCCAACGGAAAAGCAATCGCGGCTTTGTCGGTTAGCGGTCCGGCTGAGAGAATTACGCCAGGCGATGAATTGCACATCGCACAACTTATGCGTCGAGAACTAAACCAAGTGCAAGGCTTACAACAAGAAGGAGCGGCATGACACCCGACGAAATCCTAAAGGAAATGTACGAACGCACCATGGAAGGCAATGCACCACGCGTGCTTGAGCTAACTCACATGGGTCTTGATGCAGGACTAACTCCTGACTCAATTCTGTTCGATGCATTGATCCCTTCACTTGAAGAAGTTGGCGCACGTTTCGAGCGCGGCGACTACTTCGTGCCAGAAATGTTGATTGCTGGTCGTGCAATGAGTGGCGCATTAGATGTTCTACGCCCACTACTTGCCGACACTGGTGCTGAGACCGTAGGAACATTCCTAATGGGAACCGTTAAGGGCGACGTTCACGACATTGGTAAGAATCTAGTAAACATCATGCTTGAAGGCGCTGGCTTCCAAGTTATTGATATCGGTGTTCAGTGTGCACCTGAAAAGTTCATTGATGCAATCAAGGAACATCAGCCAGACGTTGTTGGTATGTCCGCATTCCTAACAACCACAATGCCGATGTTCAAGGTCAACATTCATGAGATTACCAAGGCCGGTATGCGCGATGACGTAATCATCATGGTTGGTGGAGCTCCGGTTACCCAGGAATACGCTGATGTTGTTGGCGCTGATGGTTACGCAGCAGATGCATCAACTGCAGTTCGCAAAGCTAAGGAACTAATCGCAGTTAAGCGTGGCAAGTAATTTCAACATGACAACTTTTATCGCCACTATTGAACACGTAGTTAAGGGACCCGTTTGGGGTTGCCAAGACTGCGGGCAATGTGTTTTGCATTCAACGGGCATGACTTGCCCAATGAATTGTCCAAAAACATTGCGCAACGGTCCATGTGGTGGAGTGCGCGAAAACGGTCACTGCGAAGTGAAGCCAGAAATGAAATGCGTTTGGCTAAAGGCCTACGACCGCACACAAGATTGGCCATTGCCGACATCTTGGAAGGACGAATACAACCATTTGCGTCCGCCGGTTGATAACCGCCTTAAGGGAACTTCATCCTGGAAGAACTTCTTCACTAAGCGAGATCGCTGGACTCCAGCTGGTTGGAAGAACACAACTGATGAATCGGTTGCGCAAGGAGTTGATCATTAATGTCAACGCTTGAGCACAAGTTACTGAATACAACTGAAACCGTCTTTACTGCTGAGTTCCACACTCTTGATGGAAACGGATTCGAAAAAGCAAAAAAGTATGCAGATCGTTTTCGTGGTTGGTTCGACGGTGTTAATGCAACTGACAACACTGCGGCACATGCTCACGTCTCAAACGTTGCCTCTGCAATTGCAATGAAGCAACTTGGCTTAGAGCCAATCTTGCAAGTTGTGTGCCGAGACAAGAATCGCTTAGCTCAGCAAGCCGACATTATGGGTGCCTCGATGTTCGGTGTTGAAAACTTTGTTGCACTTACTGGTGATGATGTAACTGCCGGTGATGAAACCGAAGCCCGTAGAGTTTTTGATTTAGATGGCCCACAACTTGTTCGCCTAATGAGCACAATCAAACGTGGCGAATACATGTCAGGTCGCAAGATTGATCCAGCTCCGCACATGTTCATTGGCGCAGTTGAAAATCCTGGCGCTCCACCGTTTGAGTATCGAGTCCAACGCGTTGCTAAGAAGTATGCAGCTGGCGCAAAGTTCCTGCAGCTACAGATTTGTTACCACCAAGATCGTCTGGAGAAATTCTGTGCTGGAGTTCGCGATGCGGGGCTTGCCGGGAAGATTGCAATCATTCCAACTGTTGTTTTAGTTAAGGGCGCTCGGCCGCTGAACTTTATGCACAACAGTGTGCCGGGTATTGATGTGCCAGCAGATCAAATTGCTCGTGTAGAAAAGGCAGCTGATCCAGCAGAAGAAGCGTATTTGCAGACTCTGGAGTTTGCCCAGCACGCATTGGCACAACCAGGCGTGCGAGGCCTACACATAACTGACTTTAGAAATGATGAGACACTAGAAAGACTTATGACAGATCTCGGCAGAGTCCGTGATTTAACAACAAACAGCTCAACCACAAACGAAGTAAAGGACGACCATGCATACAGTGCTTAGTTCCGCCACAAAAACAGTAACGATGGGTCACGACCTGCCTTTCGTAATCATTGGCGAACGCCTGAATCCGACTGGCCGCAAATTGTTCCAGGAAAAGCTTCGTGCTGATGATCTTTCAACCATTAACATTGACGTTGCTGACCAGGTTGCTGGTGGCTGCGACATGCTTGACGTGAACATGGGTGTGCCACTTACAGATGAACCAGCACTTTTAGCCCGAGCCATCAAGCTAGTTCAGTCACTAACTGACCTGCCAATCTGTATCGACTCATCTGTAATCGAAGCACTTGATGCAGGCCTGGCCGTCTACGAAGGAAAAGCGCTGGTCAACTCAATGACTGGTGAAGACGAGCGCATGGACATCATCCTTCCTTTGGTCAAGAAGTATGACGCTGCGATCTTGGCTCTTCCAAATGATGAAATTGAAATTCCAATGCTTGCCAAAGATCGTATGGTAATCGTTGAAAAGATCGTTCGTCGCGTAGAAAAAGAAGGCATCTCACTAGATAACCTTTTGATCGATCCACTTGCTATGCCAGTTGGTGCTGATCCGGAAAACGCAAAGAACACACTTGAAACGATTTACTTGATCAAGGAAAAGTACGGGTTAAACATGTCGATTGGTGCATCCAATGTTTCATTTGGTCTACCAAACCGCCATGCCTTAAATGCCGCATTCATGCCAATGGCCATGTCAATGGGTCTAACCTCGGCAATCATGGACGGCCGTACCCCAGAAGTAGTGCAGGCAGTTCGCGCTGCAGATTTACTACTTGGATTAGATCAATGGGGCGCAAATTGGATCACCAATTTCCGTGCTAACAAAGAAGCGTAATTTCAAACTAGGCGAGAGATAAAACGTGCCAAACGAAGAAAGCACAAAGGCTGACACAACTGTCAGTGGACTCGGTCGCGTTCAATTGCAGTTCACCCCAAGTGGAACTGATGTTCGCGTACCACCAGGAGTAACTGTCTTTGATGCGGCTTCGTGGAATGGTCTAGCTATTGACTCAACCTGTGGTGGTCATGGAACTTGCAAGAAGTGCAAGATCCAAGTTATCGAGGGTGAAGTTCCGGTTTCACGCTTGGACATTCGGGCTTTCAGCCCAGAACAACTAGCCGATGGCTGGCGTTTGGCTTGCGTTGCTCGAGCAAATGGAAATTTAAAGGTTGATGTTCCACCGCTTTCAACTCGCCCAAAGGCAGCAACTGTTGGTGTTGGTCGTCAAGTGATTCTGCGACCAGCAGTTCAAAAGCGATACGTAGAACTTGTTGAACCAACCCTTCACGACCAGCGTCCGGACATTGATCGCTTGCGCGACGCTATGGATGACTTGGAATTCGAAGCCGATCTGTCAGTACTAAAGACTCTTCCAACAGTTCTTCGCAAGAACGATTTCAAAGTCACCGCAGTTGTTGTGAATGAAGCCTTGATTGCAGTAGAACCAGGGGATACCTCGGCACAAAACTATGCAATCGGTATTGACCTTGGAACCACAACGGTTGTGGCAACACTGCTAGACCTAGTTACTGGAACCCCAATGGCAGTTAAATCGATGCTGAATAAGCAACAGCCATTTGGCGCCGACGTTATCTCACGCATTTCGGCCACCATGATGGATCCGCTAGCCGCAGGTTTGATGCAAACTGCGGGTCTTGCCACCTTGAATGAACTGATAGCAGAAGTTTGCACTGAAGCTGAAGTCTCAGCAGACCAGATTTATGAAATTGCAATCGCTGGAAACGCCACAATGGTTGAGATTTTACTTGGCGTAGATCCTGAGCCAGTTGGTGTTGCGCCATTCATTACTGCTGCTCAGAAATGGCCAATCTTTACTGCTGCTGAAGTTGGCATCGAACTATTGCCATCAGCACGAGTCTTCTTATTCCCAGCCTTTGGCGCATACGTTGGTGGCGACATTGTTGCTGGTGTCCTAGCAACTGGGATGGATCGCGATAAGCGAGTTCGGCTACTTATTGACGTTGGCACTAACTGCGAAATCGTACTTTCAAATGGCGATCAAATCCTTACAACCGCAGCGCCTGCTGGCCCAGCATTTGAGGCTGCTTCGATTGCTTGCGGTATGCGCGCAGCAGATGGTGCCATTGAGGTTGTTCAAGTTACTGACGAAGGAATCAAACTTGGAGTCATTGGAGATACAACTCCAGTAGGTATTTGTGGCTCTGGCTTAGTTGATGCCGTTTATGTCTTGCACAAAGCAAAGTTAATTGATGATTCAGGCAGATTTGTCACAGATGAAGACGCCATGAAGATTGCTCCACATTTGGCATCACGGTTGTTGACTCGGGAAGCTGGAGATCGAATCTTCGTCCTACATTGGGATGGCGAAGAGCCAACGGTTTACTTGTCGCAGCGCGATGTTCGCGAACTTCAGTTTGCTAAAGCCTCGATTGCAACCGGCTGGCGTCTGCTTCTTGAAGAAGTAGGCCTAGTTGACGATGATGTGCAGCAAGTTCTACTAGCTGGATCATTTGGCTCCTACTTATCTCCAGCCTCTGCAATTGGAATTGGACTTGTTCCAAAACTTCCAGTGATGCGAATCGTCAGCGCTGGAAACGTTGCAGGCGAAGGCGCAAAGATGGTTCTGCTTTCAAGCACAGAGCGAAGCGGCGCAACAACTTTGCTGGATGAAGTTGATTATGTGGAGCTTTCCGATCGCCCTGATTTCAATGACAAATTCTTTTTGGAGCTGGCGCTTCCATCATGAGCGTTGCAGTTATAGCTTGCGGTGCACTGGCAGCCCACGTGCACGAAATTGCCGATCGTCGAAATCTGACTTTGCGGATCGAGCCAATTAATCCAATGCTTCACAATCGTCCTGAAGGTATTGCACCCGAAGTTGAAAAAATGATTCTGGAATTGCAACCAACTCATGACCAAGTAGCGATTGCCTATGCAGATTGTGGAACTTATGGGGCAATAGATGCACTTTGCGACAAGTATCAAGTCTCTCGCTTATCAGGCGACCATTGCTATGACGTATTTGCTACTGCCGAAAAAATGAAAGCTGAGTTTGAGGCGGTTCCGGGAACTTATGTGTTCACCGACTACTTAGTGAAAACTTTTCGTCGCAGCGTAATGACGGAAATGGGCTTAGATCGTTACCCAGAATTGCGTGATGACTACTTCCATTCCTACAAAAGAGTCTTGTGGCTGGCTCAGCACCAAACCCCTGAGCTTGAAGCTGCAGCTAAAGACGCCGCTGAGTTAATCGGATTACCACTTGAAATCATTCAAGTTGGGGACCTGCACCTTGAAGAACAACTGTTAAAACTAATTGGAGCGCCAAGTGAGTAATTACTCGGAAGAAAGCATTCTCAACTTCTTGGGACCTTACAAAGGAAACGGGTCTGCAGTCTTACGCTCGTTGCAACTTGTACAGGAACTCCTTGGCTATGTACCCGATAGTGCGCTTGACATCATCGCTAAGAATTCCAATGTTTCGCGCGCTGAGGTTTATGGCGTATTCACTTTCTATAGTGATTTCCGCTCAACACCACCAGCAAAGGCAGTAGTCAAGGTTTGCGTTGCTGAAGCCTGCCAAGCATCAGGAAGTGCAAGCCTTATAAGCGAACTACATGACAGGGGCTATGACATCCATAAGGGAAACATCAAGGATGACATCCAAATGGAACAGACATTTTGCTTAGGTAATTGTGCGCTAGGCCCGGCAGCCATGGTCAATGGCGCACCAATTGGCAGAGCAACTTGTGAAAAAATCTTTGCCGCAACTTCGGCGGTGACTGCATGACACAAGTTTTCGTTCCTCTGGACTCAGCAGCTCTTTCAATGGGTGCTAATGAAGTGGCTCAAGCAATTTCCGATCATGCAGCCAAGGCTGGTCTTGAAGTAACGGTTGTGCGCAATGGGTCCCGCGGCATGCTTTGGTTAGAACCACTCGTGGAAGTTGAAACTGAAGCTGGACGAGTCGGTTATGCAAATGTTTCGGCTGACCAGATACCTGAGCTAATTTCTGCTGGGCTATTGACTGGAAGTTCGCATGAATCCTGCTTAGGCCTTGTTGAAGAGTTGGATTTCATAAAGAATCAAACACGAATCACATTTGCGCGAGTAGGTGTAATCGACCCACTTTCACTTGCTGACTATGAGGCCCATGGCGGACTAAAGGGTTTACGCAACGCAATCGCAATGACCCCGGCCGACATCGTCAATGAAGTAACTGAATCAGGACTTCGAGGCCGTGGTGGCGCTGGCTTCCCTGCTGGAATCAAGTGGAACACAGTCCTAAACACTGAAGCTGATCAGAAATATATTTGCTGCAATGCCGATGAAGGTGACAGTGGAACATTTGCTGACCGAATGCTTATGGAAGGCGATCCGTTCACGCTGATCGAAGGCATGATCATTGCTGGAATCGCGGTTGGCGCAACTGAAGGTTTGATCTATGTCAGATCTGAATACCCACATGCAATTGATGTTTTGGATCAAGCAATTGCAATTGCAAATGAAAGCAAAGTACTTGGAGATTCGGTTCTAGGTTCTGGTATCAAATTCAATTTAGAAGTACGAGTCGGCGCCGGCAGTTATGTTTGTGGCGAAGAGACCGCGATGTTGGAGAGCCTGGAAGGTAAGCGTGGCATGGTTCGCGCCAAGCCACCAATCCCGGCATTAGTTGGATTGTTTGGCAAGCCAACTGTTATCAACAACGTGATGACTTTGTCAGCTGTGCCAATGATTCTGGCTGATGGTGCAGATTCATATCAATCCTTTGGAGTGGATCGTTCGCGCGGAACTCAAGTTTTCCAACTGGCTGGAAACATTTTGCGAGGTGGCATAGTTGAACTTCCATTTGGAATCACACTTGGCGATCTGGTGAACAAAGTTGGCGGCGGCACTCATAGTGGACGACCAGTTAAGACGGTTCAAATTGGTGGGCCACTAGGCGCTTACCTTGGTGTTGAATCATGGGACGTTCCAATGGGCTATGAATCCTTAGCTGAAGTTGGCGGCATGCTTGGCCACGGTGGCATCGTAGTTTTTGATGACACTGTGAATATGGCTAAACAAGCTCGCTTTGCAATGGAATTTTGTGCCGAAGAATCTTGCGGCAAGTGCACACCTTGTCGAATTGGTTCAACTCGTGGCGTTGAAGTCATTGATCGCATTGTTGCCGGTGAAGAGCAAGCCAAAAACCTTGAACTTCTTGAAGATTTATGTGAAGTCATGACAGACGGTTCACTATGTGCAATGGGTGGCTTAACGCCACTGCCAGTTAGAAGCGCACTCAAGTTATTCCCGGCAGATTTTGGTATAAAGGTAGAGGTGAAGTGATGACATTACTTTCAGATCCACGCGGAACTATGCCGATGCGCTCCGGTATCGGTGAAGCCGATTACGGTACCCCAAAATCAAACTCTGATGTCATGGTTAGCGTCACTATTGATGGCGAAACTCACTTAGTTCCTGAAGGTACCTCTGTAATGCGTGCTGCCGGTGAAAATGGCTGCGATATTCCAAAACTTTGTGCCACAGATTCACTTCAGCCATTTGGTTCTTGCCGTATGTGCATCGTTGAAATCGATGGTCGTCGTGGCACTCCAGCATCATGCACAACTCCGGTTGAAGATGGCATGGTTGTGCGCACCCAGACAACTAAGGTGGCCAGACTTCGCAAGAACGTTATGGAACTCTATATTTCCGACCATCCATTGGATTGTTTGACTTGTTCCGCTAATGGCGATTGTGAACTACAAGACATGGCCGGAGTAGCAGGACTTCGCGAAGTTCGCTACGGCATGGATGGCAAGAACCACTTAGATGCTCCAACAGATGCTTCAAATCCTTACTTCTCATTCGATGAAAGCAAATGCATTGTTTGTAATCGATGCGTTCGCGCTTGTGATGAAGTTCAAGGAACTCTCGCGCTAACCATTGAAGGTCGTGGCTTTAACTCGAAGGTAAGTCCTGGTGGCTTGAACTTCCTTTCTAGTGAATGTGTTTCCTGTGGAGCTTGCGTTCAGGCTTGCCCAACGGCAACTTTGCAAGAAAAGTCAGTAATTGATCTTGGAATGCCAACTCGCACAGTACAAACCACTTGTGCTTACTGCGGTGTTGGTTGCTCGTTTAATGCTGAATTACGTGGCGACGAATTAGTTCGAATGGTCCCTACAAAAACTGGTGGAGCCAATGAAGGTCACAGTTGTGTTAAGGGCCGCTTTGCTTGGGGTTACGCATCGCATTCAGATCGCATCACTAAGCCAATGCTTCGCGAAAAGATCACGGATGAATGGCGTGAAGTTTCGTGGGATGAAGCAATTCAATACACCGCAACTAAACTCAAGGCGATTCAAGAGAAGTATGGCGATAACAGCATTGGTGGCATCACATCTTCTCGATGCACGAATGAAGAAATCTTCGTCGTTCAAAAGATGATTCGCGCTGCCTTTGGTAACAATAATGTCGATACCTGTGCTCGAGTTTGCCACTCACCAACTGGTTACGGCTTGAGCACAACTTTTGGTACCTCTGCTGGAACTCAAGACTTCAAGTCCGTAGCCAACACTGATGTAATTGTTGTCATTGGTGCGAATCCAACAGATGCTCATCCAGTGTTTGCATCTCGCATGAAGCGCCGCATTCGCCAAGGCGCAAACTTAATTGTTATTGACCCGCGCAAGATTGATCTTGTTGAGTCAGCCCACATTAAGGCTGACCATCACTTACAGCTGCAGCCAGGTACTAACGTGGCAGTAATTAATGCAATTGCACACGTAATTGCAACTGAAGGTTTGATTGATGAAGAGTTCGTAGCCGAGCGTTGCGATCCAGGACCATTTAATCGCTGGCGCAAATTCATCGAACTTCCGGAGAACAGCCCAGAAGTAGTAGAAGCACAATCTGGAGTTCCAGCCGAAACCATTCGTCAGGCCGCGCGCTTGTATGCAACTGGCAAAAATGCAGCGATTTACTACGGTCTAGGCGTTACCGAACATTCCCAGGGTTCAACCATGGTTATGGGTATGGCAAACCTAGCCATGGCTACCGGAAACATCGGCCGTGATGGCGTGGGAGTTAACCCACTTCGTGGCCAGAACAATGTGCAAGGCGCTTGCGACATGGGATCCTTCCCACACGAACTCTCCGGTTACCGACATGTCTCTGACAATGCAGTACGTGAGCAATTTGAAATGCTCTGGGACGTAAAGCTCATGTCTGATCCGGGAATGCGCATTCCAAACATGTTCGACAATGCAATCTCTGGTGAATTCCGCGGATTGTTTGTCCACGGTGAAGATATTGCACAGTCAGATCCAAACACCAAGCACGTTGAACACGCGCTCAAGTCCATGGACTTAGTGGTTGTTCAGGATTTGTTCCTGAATGAAACTTCAAAGTTTGCTCACGTATTCCTGCCAGGAACTTCATTCTTGGAAAAGGACGGCACCTTCACTAACGCTGAGCGTCGCATCAACCGAGTCCGACCAGTAATGGCTGCCAAGAATGGCAAGCAAGAGTGGCAAATCATTTGTGAGCTATCCCAGGCCATGGGTTATGAGATGCACTATGACAATGCCGCTGCGATCATGGACGAAATTGCCGAGATCACTCCAACATTCAAGGGCGTTAGCTTTGCGATGCTCGATGAAGTTGGCAGTGTGCAATGGCCGTGCAATGATGCAGCTCCGACTGGAACTCCAATCATGCACGTTGAAGGTTTCGTGCGTGGCCAAGGTCAGTTCATGGAAACGCCATTTGTGCCAACTGAAGAGCGCTCAAATCGTAAGTTCCCACTGTTGCTTACAACAGGGCGCATCTTAAGCCAGTACAACGTGGGCGCGCAGACTCGTCGAACTGCAAACGTAACTTGGCACACTGAAGATGTTCTAGAAATTCATGAGGCCGATGCTGCAATGCGTGGAATTGTCGATGGTCAAAAGATCGCAGTGTCTAGTCGAATTGGTGAAACTATTTTGACTGCGCTAGTTAGTGATCGAGTTCCTGCCGGAGTAGTTCACACAACTTTCCATCACCCAACAAGTGGCGCAAACGTTGTTACAACTGAATATTCAGATTGGGCAACAAACTGCCCAGAATTCAAAGTAACTGCCGTAGAGATTCGTCCAGCCGATTCCAGTGCTGCACCAACTAATACGCTCGAATCCGTTCTGACCAAGGCCTAGTCGTGGACATTTCAATTCTTACTCGCATGGCGGGGGACATCGAAAAGAATATTCCAGTGCATGAGGAAACCTATTTACGTATTTCTGAGCACTTAGTTAAATTCTGGACGCCAAAAATGCGTTCTGATTTCTATCAGCACGTAACTAGTAATCGAAATGACTTTAGTGAGACTTTAAACAAAGTCGTTGATGAACTTCGCGCAAAGGCTAATGCTTAGTTAACTCGCCAAGGTAGCGGAAGAACTCTAATCAGAGTTCCCGCTGGATTGTCACCAGGAGAAATAACTCCGAGTGCATCCGCATGCGAAAGTCCACGCAACATAGCTGAGCCTCGGAATTCAGTCATTTCTGCCATTCCAGAAGACACCACAATTGGCACTACTCGAGTTCGGTCACACGCGAAATCCTTAGCCAGTGCAATCTTGCCCATTCGGTATTCGCTTTGCCCAGATAGACCGCGCAGCGCGGGTGCTACAACAGTCATAAAACTTACGAGGGCAGCAAGTGGGTTTCCAGGTAGACCTGCAACTAACTTGCCGTCGGGAAGTTTGGCAAGCAGGGTTGGATGCCCAGGTCGCATCCAGATTTCACTGACGACATAAATGGCACCAAGTTGCTCGAGCGCAGGTCGCAAGTAATCATGTTCACCGAATGAACTTCCACCCGTGACAACCACAATGTCTCCGTCAGCTTTTGTAATTGCTGCACATAGCTCAATTAAGTTATCGGCACAGTTAACACTTGAGTTCACTGTCGCTCCTAGGTATTGCGACCACGGAGTAACTTGCACAGAAAGTGAATCACGAATCTGACCGGGTCCAGGCGTTCCAGATGTTGCTAGTTCGCTACCCGTTACAACAACTGCAACTGTTGGAGAGTGATATACCGAAACTTCATCGATACCTGAGCTAGCAGCTAGACCGGCAATTGCTGGAGTTAGTAATGTTCCAGCGGCGGCAATACTTTCGCCGGCAAGGGCTTCGTCACCGGGTTGGCGGATGTGTTGGCCAGGTGTGAACGAGCTTTTACTGGCCACATCACCTTCGAAAAGGGTTGCCATTTCTTGTGGAATAACAAACGAACAATGCGGCGGTAGGTGAGCACCAGTACTTACCTTTAGGGCACAACCGGTTTCCAGGTAAGGCAAGAAACTTCCGGCATGCAGCTCGCCAACGATTCGCCATGGGCCTTGTCCAAATACTGCGTAGCCATCCATCATTGCGGTGTGAGCCGGTGGCAGATCAATGTCTGAAGTTAAGTCCTGCGCTAAGACCATGTTGATGGCTTGCGCTAGTGGCAACTGGACCGCAGATTTGGGAACCACGGATTCGAAGCTCAGCTCTACGGCCAAGTCCCATTCCACATTGTGATTAATCTCCGCTGACATAGTCACAATCTATCGAACCCATGTCATGCTTGATAACTATGAGCGCTGTTACCGCATCAATTCCTGATTCGATCGTTGTTGCTGGCGGTAAAGCAACCCGCATGGGTGGTTTAGATAAGGCGATGTTGCCACTTGGGCTAAGTGGCAAGACGTTACTTGAAGACATCATCAAGTCCTGTCCAGGAAAAGTTTTTGTAGTGGGTAACCCGCGTGAAATTGAAATTGATGGCGCCGAAGTTATCTGGGTTCCGGACTTGCATCCAGGTGGGGGACCGGCGGCCGGGCTCTGGTCAGGACTAGCAAGCGTGACGAGCGATTACGTCTTCATCTCGGCGGCAGATCAAACTCTTTCCAGTGCCACCGTTTCGGCATTGAGGTCAGCTGCGCATGGCAGCGATGGGGCTTGGGCGATTCGAAGTGATGGTAGTGGGCAGCCATTGTGTGCCTGCGTTCGAACTGATTTATTGCGGGAATTGCTAAGGCCGACCCAAGGGGTGAACCAATCACCATTGCGCCTGCTTTCAACGCTAAAGATGGTTGGAGTAAACGTTAATCCTGATCAAGTAGTTGACTTTGACTCGTGGCAGGATGTTGCTAAGGCTGTTAACGGGAGCGAAGCAATGGATCAAATCACTCAAATGTGGATGACT
>Ga0209442_1000438_pt1 | contig 24466 bp, 24 predicted proteins | sample LauGreSBDMM110DD_2_FD_187565 | JGI IMG/M metagenome (GOLD analysis project Ga0209442, IMG submission 187565) | Freshwater lake microbial communities from Lake Michigan, USA - Sp13.BD.MM110.DD (SPAdes) (version 2) | ecosystem: Environmental > Aquatic > Freshwater > Lake | place: Lake Michigan...
TGGCCGCGTCATGCCCTACGGCACGATGGGAGGTGAGGGTCAGCCGCAAACTCAGGCCGCAGTGTTCACGCGTTATGCGCGCTTTGGACAGTCGTTGCAACAGGCCATCACCGCGCCGCGCTGGCTGCTGGGCCGCACTTGGGGTGACGTCAGCACCTCCCTCAAACTCGAAAGCCGATTTGACCCGGCCTTGATTCAAGCCTTAAAGGATGCAGGCCATCAGGTGGAGTTGCTACCGGAAGCCTTTAGCGACACCATGGGTCACGCGGGCGCGCTGGTGAGTCATCCGGACGGCTTGATTGAGGGCGCGGCGGACCCGCGCAGCGACGGATTGGTGGCTGGCGTTTGAGCGATCGCTGCGCCTTGGCACGAAGAGGCCGCATCTCGCTTGGCGAATATACTGCCTCATCTTGGCTCAACACATTTAAACAAAGTGGGGTTTTGAATGGATATCAATTTGCCAGATGTGGTTGCTGAAGTGAGCGCTGTTTTTGAACAATATGAGCAAGCCTTGGTGAATAACAACGTGGAGGTGCTGGACGCGTTGTTTCACAACAGCCAGCACACCTTGCGCTATGGCGCTACCGAGAACTTGTACGGCTACGAAGCCATTCAGGCCTTTCGGGCCGGGAGGCCTTCGCAAGGGCTGGCGCGCGAGCGCATGAACATCGTCATAACCACTTATGGCCGCGACTTTGCCACGGCCAACACAGAGTTTCAACGGGTGGGCATTGAGCGTACTGGGCGCCAAAGCCAAACCTGGGTGCGTACCGCAGAGGGCTGGCGCGTGGTTGCAGCGCACGTCAGTTTGATGGCATAAGTCAAACGTCTCTAGCAAGTCGTTAACAGTGCACTTGTGATCCCAATTGCTTTGTTTTTAAATTGCTAAGTTTGAAAGTCAGCTTACTTGGATAGTCAGTCTAGTTGTACGCCGGTGGCTTTGATTGGTTTCTCCCACCGAGCTAAATCGGTCCTTTGAGCCGCTGCCAAGTCGACACTATTTGATCCAATGGGTTCATAGCCGAGTTTGATCAGTTTGTCTTTCATTGCTGGATCACGTACCAATTTCATCATGGCACTTTCCAGTTTATTCAGAGCTTCCCCTTTTAAACCAGCAGGTCCGTACATGGCGAACCATGCTGTGGCTTCCATGTTCACGCCAGACTCCTTGAGTGTGGGCACATCGGGTACTTGAGGGTCTCTTTGTGGGCCAGTCACTGCAATGATTCGTGCCTTGCCAGCATGGTGCATTTCGGCCGTTTCAGAAACGACGTCAAACTTGTAGCCAATATGACCTCCCAGCAAAGCATTGTTGGCTGGCGCGCCCCCTTGAAAAGGCACGTGGTTCAAGCTCACTCCGGTTGATTGCTCAAGTAGCACACCCATGAAATGGGGCAGGGTGCCAGCACCTGGTGTGCCATAGCTCGCTGAAGCCGGATCACTTTTAGTTTTGGCCAGCATGTCTGCAATGTTTTTGGCTTTTGTGGCGGGACCAGATACTACGCCAAACTGAAAGCGCGCAATTTGTGAGATGGGGGTGAAGTCTTTCACCGCATCGTAATCAAGCTTTTTATAAACATGAGGGAATAGCACCATGGGCCCGCTTGGCAACACGATCACAGTTTGCCCGTCGGGCTTGGCGGCTTTGACATAGGAGAGGGCAATGCGGCCTCCCGCTCCGGCTTTGTTGTCCACGATGGCCGAATAGTCTTCACGCAGGGCGTTGGCTATCATGCGAGCCAGAATATCGGCAGAGCCGCCAGGTGGAAAACCAACCACGACACGCAGGGGTGGTTTTTCTTGAGCCTGTGCTGCGGGCAAAGCAGCACCCAACATAAGGGCAGTTAAGAAACTTAAATAAAAGGTAAAGGGTCTTCTTTGCATCGGGTATTTCACTTTCATTCAGCGCGGCATCTTGGTTCAAATTTGGTTCTGCAACTGGTTGAGGGTTTTTTCTCGCGCGGACAAAATCAGCAATGCCAACACGCCGCTGGCAATGAGCAACATGGAGACATGGATGGCTTTTTGCGAAATGGCATAAGTGACGCTTGAATAAGTCAGCCATGCACAGACGGCGCAAAAAATCAGGGGAAGCAAGGGGTAAAGCGGCACCTTGAAGGGGCGTGTGGTGTCCGGATCTGTTTGCCTCAGTCGAAGCAAGGCCAGCCCGACCAGGAACAAGAAGCCCCAGAAAACGGGGGCGGTGAACTCAACCATGGCAGAAAAGCCGTCGGCTTCTTGAGTGCCCAAAGCAATCAAGCCAATGCTGATCAGGGCTTGAAGAAGCAAGGCTTGTTTGGGGCTACCAATGTCCAGTTGCCATTGCCCAAGTTTGCGCAGAGCTTTCCAGTCACTGCCCACCGCAAAGTTGGTACGAGCGCCGACAAACATGGTGGCATTGATGCTGGTCAATGCAGCAATGGCCACAAACAAGCCCAGAGCTTTTTGCGCCCATGGCCCGAAGGCCAGGCCCAGCAATTCGCCTGCTGCGGTTTTGCTTTGGCTCAAGCCACTCAAGCCCAGGCCCAACAGCAAGGCCGTGTTGACGAGGAGGTAGATGACTGTCAAGGTGACCATGCTGGTCAAAATAACCCAGACCATGGTGCGAGGCCCGCCCTTTAATTCGGCCGATATGTAGGCGGCTTCGTTCCAGCCGCCGAAGGTGAGTAAAACAAAAACTAGGCAAAGTCCCCATTGCGTTGGCGCAGGTGCTTGGGCAAACCATTGGATGGTGCCTGATGCGGGGGCATCGACCCAAAATCCTGCGACTACAACGGCCAACAAGCCGACGATTTCTATCAAGGTCAACCATGTTTGCATGGCGGAGGAAGCGTGAATGCCAGCAAGATTGACCGCTGTTAAGAGAACCACAATAAGCAGTGCCCAGATGGCACTGGAGTAGGTGCCAAGGTGTATCAGCGTGCTCATGTAATCACCAAAAACAAAGGCCAGCAATGCGATGGAACCGGTGTTGATAATCGTGGCGCGTGACCAGCCATAGATGAAAGAAATGTTGCGCCCAAAAGCCCTGTGCAGAAAGTGGTAGTCGCCTCCTGCATTGGGGTAGGCTGTACAAAGTTCTGCATAGCAAAGCGCGCCTACGATGGAGATCAGCGCACCTGCGATCCACAAAACCAGCGCCCAGCCTGCATCTCCGCTGATGCCAGCAACCAGTGAGGGAGTTTTGAAAATGCCTGCACCAATCACGATGCCCACAATCAGCGCCACTGCTGAAAGGGGGTGCAGCAGACGGAGTATCTTGGCGGGTGCGGAGCTATCTGATTTCATCTGGATCATCCAACAAGGTGATGTGGTTTAAGTTTGCTTCAGGGTCGGGTGATTTCGACGGGCGTGTGCGTGAAATCAGAAACGACTGTGCCTGTTAAGCGACGACCTTCCAAACGGCCAGAAAAGGCGTGCACCTTGCGGTCCTGGGTGATGAATTGAAACTTGACTTCATCTCCACGCAATCTCGCACCCAGCAACGCAAGGGTTTGTCCGCCACGGTTAAGTGTGCCTCCAATATTTTGAAAGGATTGACTCATGTTCAAGCGCATCGGCCCACCTTCCAGGCCCGTCATCACCCAAGCGCCTTCAATTTCCGCGGGGACAAGCCAAAAATAGGCCTGTGCGTGTTGATGCGACATGGTTTCGTCGGGCTCCCACTCACCCATGTTGAATGCGTGTGAGACCACACGAGTGCCTGGCCTCATCTTAAGCAAGATGGGACGAAGCTTCAAGTTTAGGTGAGGCATCAGGTAAAGGGTGACCACGGTTGCAGAACTGAAGTCTTCTTGGAAGATGTCCCCCGTGATGATTTTCACTTTGTCGTTCATGCCTGCTTCGGCCACTTTGCGCCGGGCAAATTGAGCCATGTCGGGGTTGAATTCAATGCCCACCGATTGCGCCCCGTATTTGCGCGCAGCGGTGATGGCGATGATGCCGTCGCCCGAGCCCAAATCAAACAATTTGTCTTGATCGCTGACCTTGGCTGTTGTGAGCATTTTTTCGATCAGGCCTTCCGGGGTGGGGATCCAGATGACATCCTTGCCAGCTTGCCCGCGCACAGGTTCGTAGGCCGCTGGTGGGGTGGTGGTGGTTGAGTTGGCCAAATTCAGCCAACTGGTCAGTAGTACGGGCAACAAAACACGGAATAACTGCATGATCAACTCCTTTTTTTGATTCATTTGGTTGGGTCAAGGGTCTGTGAGAAAAAACAGCTCTTTTACCAAACCATAAGATTAATCTGTCTTTGCAGTAATTTTTGATGCATCTTGATTTTTTTACCTCTTCATCAGTGCTTACCCTAGATTTGAGAATCATGAAGCCATTAACCTTTTCACGGGACAGATCCCAATGATGTACAGACATTTGAAGGCCGACCAGGGTAATTTTCAGGGTTTATATCTAGGGGAAGCAGCGGATATTTGAATCAAATTAAAATAAATCTTTTGAATTATTGGCCCAACACTTCAGAGGTTATTTTGAAAAATAGACTGATTGCATCTTTGCTCGTTTTTTCTTTTCACGCGTGGTCGGCAGATTCAGCGCCAACGCAGCCTGTAACTAAATCGGTTGCAGAAATACTGCTGCCAGCCAGAAATGCCATCAAGGCAGGCAATTATGAAAAGGCCATTGATTTGCTGACCGAGGCGGATCAAAAAAAATCGGCTGATTGGCATAACTTAATGGGTTACAGCCTTAGAAAAAAAGCAGCGCCTAATTTGAATGAAGCTGAAAAATTCTACCAATCCGCTTTGAACTTGGATGCGACTCACAGGGGTGCTTTGGAATATTACGGCGAGTTGCTGTTGCTTAAAAATGACCTGGCCGGCGCTGAGAAAATGCTTGCCAGATTAGACAAAGCCTGTAGGTTTGGGTGCGAAGAGTTTCAAGACTTGAAACAAAGCATCCAGCAGTACAAAACCAAAAAACCCTGATCTTATGGCAGTCTCAAAGACAGCCCTTGGTGTGCAGGCCTCTAAAGTGTGAATGTGATATCTGACATTGTCCAAATCGTGAAGCCTTTGGCATTTGATGCCATTGGAAAAGGGCTTCAAAACATGACGGGTGCTTCCTCGTCGTTAGAAGAATTTAAACAACCCATTGGCGACCCTGGCTTGTTCGGACCTCAGTCTGTTGTCTGGAAAGTCCATGCCAATTTTTCCGCCATGATGGTGGGTGGCTTATCTTCTTTGATGATTCAGGCGTTGCACCCAAGAGCTTTGGCTGCTGTTTGGGACCATTCAAACTTTCGCCAGCAGTTAAAGGCACGCCTGGGTCGTACAGCCTTGTTTGTTGCGGCTACAACCTATGGCAGTGTCGATCTTGCTACGCGGCATATTCTGCGTGTGAATGCCATCCACGCCAAAATTCGGGGTATCGATTTGAAGGGCCAAGCTTATTGTGCCAACGAACCTCATCTGCTGCGATGGGTCCATTTGGTTGAAACGATCTCTTTTTTAAATGCCTATCAACATCTTAGCTTGCAGCCATTGCCCTCATCAGAATGTGACAGGTATGTTGTCGAGATGAACAAAGTGGGTGAGATGCTGGGTGCTACCAATTTGCCCGTTACATTCAGCGATGCCAAGCATGCAATGTCGCAATATGAACCCGAGTTGATATTTGATCAGCGAACTCGCGAAACGCTTCAGTCGATTGAGTCTTATACGGTTGATCTCACTGAAAAACCATTTTTTGCTTTGATACTGAGCGCATCCTTTGACATCGTTCCCCATTGGCTTTTGGCAAAGCTAGAGAAAAAATCAGATTCATGTTTGCAAATCAACGCTCGCAGGCTTGCTTTGCAAATTGCGTCAAAGCCAGTTCAGTGGATGCTTGACGAGCAGGGCGTGAGTGCAGTGGCAAAAAGAAGAGTTAAATTTCAAAGCGTGGCTGACTAAAATTTCAACGTTTAGAGTTGAATGTCAATGCTTGAATACAACCGCGACTTTGCACCAAGGTTTATTGGCCTGAACCTTCTCTAAGTTGTATGCCTTCATGTTTGGCCACCATTTCAAGTGCAGACTCAAACAGCGCCCTGGCAGAACCCGAGACTTTACTGAGGTAAGAGTGGAGGTGTGCATCTTCTGTCGACTTATTTAAGCACTCACGACTGTACTGTTCAAAGCTTGAAAGCAGCGTAATAATTTCTGCAACGTGTTTTGGGCATTCGCACAATACGTTGGTAGATATTCCAGCAACACGCATGAGTTCAATATCGTCATACTTTCGATTTGGAATGAGCGCTCCGGATGTCAAGCCAGCTGAGCTTGACTCAGTATCGACAACACGCAATGAGTCAATCAGGTCTGCCAATTCGGAGTCGCTGATGGGTTCCCTGCGAACAAGCATGCCACTGCGTTTCATAGATTCAATGATCGGCTCTTGGCCGAAGTTGTAAAGAACGATGACTTGCAAAGCATCGTTAATTTCAGCCAGGCGATGAATGTCAACTTGAGCGCCAGCATCTAGAGAGTTGGTGTGGATGATCAGAATTTGAGATTTCTTTTGAAACTCGGCGACCAAGGCCTGGGCCAGGTTGCTAAAGATGTCTGTGATGCGAATTGCTTGGTTGTTAAAACTCAAGGTGAATTTTTTAGACTCAATGCGAGCTGCCAGCGCAAGTCCAACGACTGCCACAGAGACAGATTGACATTTCGAGTCTGACCTGGCTTTTCTTTGATTGGTCTCTTGTTGCTGTTGCAACAAATTGTTGAGATCCGTCGTGCTCAGTTTTGCAATGTTGCTGATGCCATGACCTTGCTCTGTAAGTCGTTTGAGCAATGTTGCCTTTAAAACATCGTCGTCTGTGAATAAGCGATGCTTACTTTCTGTTTTGAGTGGTTGAAAGGTTTGGTATCGCAACTCCCACACTCTCAGTGTGGGGGTAGGCACACCGCTAAGGCTTGAAACGGCCCCGATCTTGTGCAAACTGAGAGAATTTTGAGTATTTTTTGTCATTTTTTTCTAATTTGAGTTGATTTTGAATAGATTATATTAAATATTTTAAGATTTGCATAACTAAAAATCTCATTACGTGATAAATTTTACGCAAATAAAGGAAACACGATGCTTACCAAACGTTCCACCCTCGGTTTAAACGTCATCATTCTGATTGCTGGGACGCCCAGCCACAGAACCATCACAGCAGACACCCTCGCATCAATGTCGGATGTTTGCTTGTCATACATAGAAGGCATCTTGAAAGATGCAAGAGAGCAAGGCTTGATTCGTGCCACCCGTGGGCCTGGAGGTGGCTATCAGCTCGTCGTTTCCTTGGACCAGTTGTCCGTTTGGGATGTTGTTTTGTGTTTCAACCCAAATAATTCAAGTCTCCCAAAAAATCATTCTTCGCCAGAGTCGCGTTCGACAAACTTAATTGCTGAAAACGCTTACGAGTTTGAAAAAGAGTTTCTTCAAAATTACCCCTTAGCTCAATTGGTCACTCAAAATTCAGTGCCGTCGGACTCAAAGCCGACCAAATCTTTGGCAATGAACTTCAAGCCGCTACCCACTAGGGCCATACCTTCAGCACCTAATTCAATTTTTGACTTGTCGAATTTTTTAAATTTACAAACGGCTTAGATTTTTAATAAAACTGACCTAGCACGCTGCACACACCAGTCAAGACAAATTAAATCCAAATGTACAAAGTCGCTATTTTTTCCGGTGACGATAAGTTTGTTGAAAAAATTTCACGATCAGTTAATTTTTTAAATTGCAATATATTTAAATTTCCAGCACTGCGGTCTAATCATCAGGCGCGCTTCTTGCAAAATTTTGATTTGATATGTGTTCATAAAAATGAATTTACTTTGAAAGTAAATAATTTGATTGAAAAAATCTCAAACGATCATATGCCAGCATGTTCTGTGGTTTTTTTCCCAGACGGTCAACCTCATCTAGCCGGCCCATTATTGGACTTGGGATATGACAGGTGTATCAATGAATCATTTGATGAAGAACATCTTGCTGCACTGGTCAGGGCTTTGCTAAGAAGACGCCGTGGTTTGTGTTCAACAGTTAGTTTTTATGGTGATCTTGAATTTAACCATACGACCAAACTGTCTTTGTTGAAAAGCACAGCATTGCAGTTGCCAATTCGAGAGGCTCAAATTTTAAGTCTCCTATTGCGTAAGGTAGGGCAAATAGTTCCTACTGAAGAATTTTTAGCCGAAATCGATCCCCTTTCAAATCGCATGAGTAAGTCAACAATTCATGCATACATTCACAGATTGCGGAATCGAATTTCGTCGAATATTCTTCCTATCCGAAATATAAAAAGAAGCGGTTATTTTTTAAAAAAATACATTCAACATGTTCATTCAAAAGAAGCGAATACAATTTTCGGAAATTTATACAGATGATCAATTTACAAATTACCATCTTCACTGAACTCAAAGACAATGCAATTTTGAAATGAAAAACGACCATCTCTCGGAAAGTATCTTAGGCAGGCAAGACGGCTCATCATGGGTCTGGCATTTAAAAAGAAATATTTCAATTGCACCGTCACACATGGCATTTATTTTTTTTAGCCTAGGCGCTTTTTCACTCCTCATCGGTTTTTGTTTTTATTTTTTGGGCGCATCACTTGTTCTTCCCTTTTCCTTTGTGGAAGTTACCGCACTTCTTATTGCTTATTTTTACAATGCAATTCATGCAAATGATTATGAAAAATTAATCGTTGATGCCAATGTCATCAAAATAGAAAGTAAATTTGGACTCAAAACAAATCAGATGCAACTGGTCAGGTCGCTTACACGCATAGATACACTGAGTCATATGAATGAAATTGTTCATCTGAGGCAGGGTGCCAAAAATGTTTTATTTGGAAAGTTTGCACATGCTAATCTAAGGCCTATCTTGGCCAACAAAATTTCAGAGCGACTGCATCTGAGTTATCACTGAGGCACTACATTCTGAGAAGCGAACGTGTACGGACGTATTAAAAGAGAGCGAATTCAAGCGAAGCTAGCAAAGCTCGCAGCGCAAGTCGACAAGGATGTTGTTTGTCCCTTGTGCGAGCGCCCTATTTCACCTTCTCAAAGAGATGCGCATCACCTCATACCTAAATCTCATGGGGGCAAGAAAACTGTCTTACTTCATCGCATTTGTCACCGTCAAATTCACGCAATATTCAGTGAGTCGGAGCTTGCGCGTCGATTGAACAGTGTTGAGTGCTTAAAAGCCACCGAAGAACTTCAGTCCTTCATCAAGTGGGTCAGTTCAAAGCCAGATGACTTTTTTGGACGTACTTTTAAAAGCCACAGGCTAAAGTCTCCAGCCAACAACAATTGATCAAAATGGTTACTTTGTGTTGAGAATGGGGCTGCCAGTTTTAATCAGCTCATCCAAGATGAAAAACGCATCCTTGGCTGATGCTGTGTAGGGGTCAAACTCTGGATGAGCCATCTGGACCATGGGGTCGTCCTTAGACAAATAGACAAGCGCCATAGACCATTGGCCAAAACGTCTGTGCGTAATTTCTTCCATTGACAGTAGCTCAACATTGCGGTGAATTCGATCGGCCATGATTCGCGCGTAAAGCAAATTGACTTGAGATCTCTCGCCTTCCAAGACTTGCATCCATAAGCCTGAGCCTTGACATAAAACACCCGTGATATTTTCATTTTTGTTGTGTGCAGCAGATTTTTCTAAAATTAACGTGGTCGTTGTCGTTGTAATGGGGCCTACTGGTTGGCTGACATACAAGAGGCGTACAAGCATGAGTGGCTCCTTTTTGAGGTAACAAAGCAATCTATAAGGGTCATCTTGAGCGGATGACTGATCCCATACTAACTTATCTCAACTCTGCCGCATAAAAAAAGCCCGTTGAAGATTCTCAACGGGCTTTTTGTGAATTTAAAGAAATTACTTCTTCTTTTCGCACTCTTTGGCTTTTTCGTTTTCTTTTTTGGAGCAATCGACTTTTTTCTCGTCTTTTTTGTCGTCCATCTTGCCGCCGCCATGGCTGCCAGCAAAAGCCGCAGTTGAGACCAACATAAACGCTGAAACGATTGCAGTAACTAAAATTTTCATGTTAATTCTTTCAAAGTGAGTGAAGTAGTGAAGCGAGGTCACCAGGAAATACTGATAACATTTTGCATATTAGCCTAAAAAATAATGGGCCTAATCTATGTACGGACATACCTTTTCTCACCAACGAAAAAGCCAGAGGCGGTGCGTGACTCAATTCCTAAAGATCTGCATTGCCTTTGTTTTTTCAGGTGGAATTTGTTTTTCAACACAATCTCAATTTAGGTTTTCGCCCGAAGAAAGTTCAATTGTCTTAAGTACCTCTGTTCATGACAAGGGCGCCCAAAACAACACTTTCAGTGAACTGACAAAGGCTTGGCGTTCACAACCTCAAAATTTAAGCGTCGCTTTGTCATACGCAAGAGCAGTCTTTCAAATCGGACTCGCTGAAGGCGATCTCCGCTGGTTTGGTGCCGCAAAGGCTGCCTTGCTGCCGTGGTGGAAAAATGACGACTTACCAGCCGATGCTTTTTTTATGAGGGGGCTGGTCAAGCAAGGGTTTCATGACTTTACAGGGGGCTTGACTGACATCAATAAAGCCATTGACCTCAACCCCAACAAAGCAGAGTTTTGGTCTTGGCGATTTGCAATGCACTTATTGCAGACTGACTTGGTGGCTGCATTACAAGACTGTGAAAGTATTGAACGACTTTTTGGTCAAGACGAGTCAAAAGCTTATCGTGCTATTTTGCGTTATCGAACTGGCGATCCTCAAACTGCAATTGGCTTACTTAAAACACTGGTGAATTCGCCAAACTTTCAAAGTGCATCGTCCAAGGAGTGGTTAGCCCTTCACCTGGGGGAAGCTTACAGAGTGGGAGGTCAGTCAGACATGGCCATCGCCACATGGAAAAAGCAATTAAAGATCACGCCAAAGTCTCACGCGATCAAACTCTCTCTCGCAGAACTTTGGGTTCAAGAGGGGCAATACCTTCAGGTCAAACAAATGTCAGGTTCTGTGGCTTCTACGGATGCTTTGTTGATGCAATATATTTTGGCGTACAAAAGACTTCAAGATCCCGCAGAAAAAAATCTTGCAACGCTTTTGGAATCTAGGTTGAACTCACAGTCATTGCGCCAAGAGAAATTGATTGAACGTCCTCAACTGATTTACTTCATTGACTATGCCAACGACCCAGCTGCTGGTTTGCGTTTGTCAATAGAAAACTGGAAGATTCAGCAAGAACCCCGTGATGCGGTGCTTTTTCTAAAAGCGGCATTGGCGCTGAACCAGCCGCAAGCCGCACAATCTGTTCTGGCATGGATTGAAAAGACGAATTACTCAGACCCACAGATTAAAGAACTGCGAACAAGATTGAAATCGCAACTTCAAGCTCCTCCGTCTGCCAAGTAAAGAAGTAAAAATGACTTCAAATATTCCAAAGATCTTCGCCACTTTAGGGGCATGCATTCTTTTTCTCATTGCCATTTCAAGCGGCAATGCGCAGGCACATTCAAGCAGCAACAGTTACATCATATTCAGCACTCAAAACCAAGCCAGTGTGTTGCGTGCCGATATCAATTTCCGCGATGTAGATCTTGTCTTTGATCTTGACCAAAACAAAGATGGCAAGGTAAGTTGGGGTGAAACGCTGGCCAAAACAGCTGAAATACAAGCTTGGCTTGAGCAAGGCATTCAGTTAAATACAACAAGTCAAAAATGTTCACTGACGCAGATGAACATGAAAGCCAGTGACCACGCTGATGGTACTTACCTTAGTGTTGAATGGGCTGTTGCTTGTTTAGGTGCTGCACAAGAAGGGCCAACAGGATTAAAGCTTCGATACAGCTTGATGTTTGATCAAGATAATTTGCACCGCGCGTTGGTTAAAATTGATTTGCCTGACTCTCAAAGCAGCGCCATCCTAAGCCCTGAAAGACCTGAAGTAAGCCTCACCAAAGCCAATGACTCTTTAACCCATGTTTTGGCGCGGTATTTGATCGAAGGTGTTTGGCACATATGGATAGGTGTTGACCACATTCTTTTCCTCCTAAGTCTTTTGATATTGGCTTTTTTAGAGCCAACCCGAAAGAGTGTGATTCATTGGCCAGCGGTTAAAAATGTAAAGACTTCCGTACTTGATGTTTTAACTGTGGTCACTGCATTCACATTGGCGCATTCAATCACTTTGGGATTGACCATCTTTAAATGGCTTGAACCTTCAGCAGACTTTATTGAACCGGTTATTGCACTTTCAGTGGTTGCTGCCGCTTTGAACAATTTGCTTGGATGGGCGGCACTTCGCCGCTGGCAACTTGCTTTTGCTTTTGGTCTGGTGCATGGCTTTGGTTTTGCCAATGTTTTGCTAGATCTCGGTTTACCTTCGGACCAACTGGCCATTGCCTTGGGTGGTTTTAATTTGGGCGTGGAATTTGGCCAAATTGCAATTGTGTTGATGTTTTTGCCTTTGGCGTGGACGCTTAGGCATACTATTTTTTATCGATGGGTGGTTGTGGTTGGTGGGTCCTTGGCCATTGCAGCTTTAGGCCTCATTTGGACATTGCAGCGCACAGGAATTTTGAATGCTTAAAGTGCGTCAATTTTAAATTTGAAAAAATTTCAACGCTTTGTTTATAGAAGCTATGACCTATTAACCCTCACAGACTTCGGCTGATGCGGCCAACTTGCTAATGCACTCAAAATTTTAGTTATAGTTGTCTCAAATTCATTACAGGCCTTCAAAAATGACGAATTTCATTGATTCAAAAAAAATAGTTTTACCTTTTGTGTACGCTTGCGTGCTGGCTTTTTCGGCCATGACACACGCACAGGCCCAAACCACGCTGCGGGTCACCACCATTCCCGAGGAGGCAGCTACCGAGCAAGTTCGCAAATTCACGCCGCTTGCAACTTATTTGGAAAAGCAGTTGAACATGAAGGTGCAGTTCACACCTGTGACCGACTACCCTGCAGCAGTTGAGTCTCTGGTGAACAAAAAGGTCGACTTGGTTTGGTTTGGTGGTTTTACTTACGTTCAAGCCAAGCTTCGCTCAGGGGACAAGATTGTGCCCTTGGCGCAGCGAGAGGAAGACACCAAATTTCAATCGGTGTTCATTGCCAAGACCGACTCGGGCATCAAAACGCTGAATGACATGAAGGGCAAGCAAGTCTCATTTGGCTCGCAAAGCAGCACTTCCGGACATGCGATGCCCCGGGGTGTTTTAGTGCAAGCAGGAATCAACCCTGAAAAAGACTTCAAACGCATCGCTTACAGCGGCGCGCACGATGCGACGATTGCCTCGGTTGTCAGTGGCAAGGTAGACGCTGCCGCGCTCGACATCACCGTCTGGAAAAAGTTCGTGACGGAAAACAAGGTTGATACGAAGGCTGTAGACGTTTTTTTTACAACGCCACCATTCTTCAATTACAACTGGTCGGTTCATGCCGACATGCCGGTCGCTCTGCAACAAAAGATCAAAGCGGCGCTGCTTGCCTTGAACCCGGCTAACCCTGAACACGCTGAAATTTTGCGGCTGAACCGCGCTACGCGCTATATCGAAACCAAGCCTGAGAACTACAAGGAACTTGAGGCAGCAGCGCGAAATTTGGGTCTGCTTTGAAGCAACGGCCCAGACAGGTTTGAACATCGAGCTTTTTAACCTGGATGCCCGGCATCCAGCTGCGTTACCCGGCGTTGCAGCGGCTTTGCGTGCGCTCAACCTGCGAATCAGTGCTGGCGAGCAGGTGGCCATCATTGGTCCGTCTGGCGCTGGAAAGACGACCTTGTTGCAGGTTCTGGCCTGCGCCCAGCCCCCCGCAGAAGGCCTGTTACAGCTGGCCGGATTGAACCCTTGGACACTGCCCGCACAAGCCTTGCGACGCCTGCGTGGCCAGTTGTTTCTGGCCCCACAGGTGTCGCCGCTGCCTCCACGCCAACGCGTGGTCACCTCGGTGCTGGCTGGACGTTTGCCCGCCATGGGTTTGTTGGCCAGTTTGCGCTCGTTGTTTTACCCGGCCGACATCCCGGCCGCTTACGCAGCGCTGATGCACTTTGACCTAGGCGACAAATTGTTCGAACGTGTTGACCGTTTGTCGGGTGGCGAACGTCAGCGTGTGGGTTTGGCCCGGGCCCTGTTGGCTCCTGCTAGCTTGTGGCTAATAGACGAGCCCCTGTCAGCGCTCGACCCGACCCGCGCCCGAATGGCCATGGCCGCGCTGGTAGGCCAGGCACGTGAAAGGCAAGCCACACTGGTAGCCACGCTGCACCAGGTGGACATGGCGTTAGCGCACTTTCCGCGCATCATTGGTCTGCGCGAAGGGCAGGTGCTTTTCGATTTGCCCGCAGAGCATGTCAGCCCTGAGCGTCTGGCTCATTTGTACGACCAGCATGAGCACGAGTTGCGTGGCGACACTTTGCCTTTGACCTTGCCAGAAGATGCACCTGCAGCTCCCGCGCCTGTGTTGATGCATTGCCGCTGATGCTGCCAGGTTCTTCAGGCCACTTGCCCCGCACATGTCCGCCGCTGCTTCTAATTTGCCGATAGCTCGCCCCTCAGGTTCACCGCCTGTTGGCCCGCTAATGAAAGCACCCGCACGCGACCCAGCTTTTGCCGCGCGCGTGATGTGGCTTAGCGTGGCGCTGGTGCTGTTGTGGCCGCTGGGTGTCGCCACCGAATTCCGTTTGTGGGTGCTCTGGGAGCCCGAGAACCGAAAAGTCTCAGCCAACTTTGTACGCAGCTTTTGGCCGCTGGTGTACGACACCGAATTTTTGGAAATGTTATTGCGCGAAACTTGGCGCACTGTGGCCATGGCCACTGCAGGCGTCACTTTGGCGCTGGTGCTGGCAGTGCCTTTGAGCTTGCTGGCCACACGGGTGTTGTCCCTCTCGGCCTTGTCCGGTCGCATGGACCGCTGGCCAGCTGTGTTGCGCTGGTGCGTGCGGGCCACTTTGATCGTATTGCGCAGCATTCCTGAATTAATTTGGGCACTGGTGTTTGTGCGTGTGGTGGGCCTGGGGCCTACTGCGGGCGTGCTGGCGATCGCGTTGACCTATGGCGGCATGTTGGGCAAGGTGTACGCTGAGATTCTGGAAAGTGGAGAAAGCCATGCCGCCCAGACCCTGATGCGCAATGGGAGTGGCCGACTTCAAGCCTTTGTTTACGGGTTGCTGCCGAGCCACGCAGCTGAACTCGCCTCTTATACGGTGTACCGTTGGGAATGCGCTATCCGCTCTTCGGTCGTTCTTGGTTTTGTGGGGGCGGGTGGTCTGGGTCAGCAACTGGACAACTCGATGAAGATGTTCAATGGCGGTGAAGTGGCCACTTTGTTGTTGGTCTTCATCGCCCTGGTGGCTCTGGCCGACCGGGTGAGTGCTTGGTTGCGAAAGGCCTTGGCATGAAGCCCACCCCGACACCCACCTCAATATCCGACGCAACTCCTCTGACTCGGGCCTTTGGCCAGGACGCGGCCAACCCGCCTTGGAAACTGCCGCCGCCCCTGTTTGACGCCCGCTGCCGCGCTTGTTGGTTCACTGCCGCCTTGCTGGTTCTGGTGGTGGCCAGCTTTGTGTCGCTGAATTTGGACTGGGCAGCCTTTGCATCGATGGACGCGGCGCGCAGCATGGGCCGCTTTGTGGCCGAATTTTTCCCGCCCGATTTGTCGCCCATCTTTTTAGGCAAAGTGGTCTGGGCCGCTTGGGAAACTCTGGCCATGTCGGCGCTAGGCACGGCCATTGCCGCGTTGCTGGGCCTAGCGCTTGCCGTGCCAGCCAGCCGATTGTCAAGCCAAGACCCGGCCTGGCTGCGCAGCCCCACGCGTTGGCTGCTTAATGCACTGCGCGCCATTCCTGAGTTGGTGTGGGCCGCTTTGCTGTTGATCTCGGCTGGGCTGGGGCCCATGGCGGGCACGCTGGCTCTGGCACTGCACACCAGCGGCGTGCTGGGGCGCTTGTTTGCAGAGGCCATGGAGAACGTAAACTCGGGTCCAGGCGACGCCTTGCGCACTCAAGGTGTGGGGCCACTGCGGGTGTTTGCCTACGCCACCTTGCCGCAGGTCTTGCCGCAGTTGATGAGCTACATGCTTTACCGTTGGGAAAACAACATTCGAGCAGCCGCCGTATTGGGGGTCGTGGGGGCGGGTGGTTTGGGCCAGTTGCTGTCTTTTCACATGGGCCTGTTTCAAATGAACAAGACAGCCACTATTTTGGCGGCCATGCTGCTGATGGTAGGGTGTGTCGATGCACTGAGTTTTAGTGTGAGGCGATGGCTAAACCGCTGAGCCACAGTACTATTCAAAAAAATGTGGCGATCAGTTAAACCAAAATATTCATTGAGATTTTGATGCAAGTAAAACAAGCTCTATTTTTTGACATTTACAAAGAAAATAAAGATGCAAATATTCAAGAGTTAAGCCAAGGCTTGCTTTGCCCCCAAGCCACGCTTTCCCCAAAGTACTTCTATGATGAGATGGGGTCGGTCCTGTTTGATGCAATCACATTGTTGCCGGAATATTATCCAACCCGTACCGAGTTTGAAATTTTCATTGATCAAGCGAGTGTCATTCATGCCCAATTTCCCAAGCAAGCCACGTGGGTTGACCTGGGTGCGGGCAATTGTCAAAAAGCAGTTCAATTATTCACACACACCATGCCGGCGACCTATGTCGCTGTAGATATTTCAGTTGACTACCTCTCCAATAATTTAAAAGATTTGCAGGCCAAATACTCGGAAGTCAATGTGGTCGGCGTGGCTATGGACTTTTCAAATTCACTGACATTTCCAGAAAAGCTACAACAACAACTGACGGCAGAACCCCTGCTTGCCTTGTACCTTGGCTCTAGTTTGGGTAACTTCAATCCCACTGAGGCCTTGTACTTTTTGCAAAGAGTTGCCAATCTTTGCAAAATGGGTCAGTCTGGCTCAGGGCTCATCATTGGCATAGACTTGGTCAAAGACTCAAGCACACTTGAGCGCGCTTACGCAGATGACTTGGGCGTGACGGCCGCCTTTAATTTGAACGTGCTTAGGCGTGTCAACAGTTTATTGGGCTCAGACTTTGATGTGCGCGATTGGCAGCACAGTGCACGTTTTAACGTGCAAGAATCTCGCGTAGAAATGCACTTGCAAGCCAAGAAAAATCTGACCGTTCAGTGGCAGGGGCAGCAACGTCATTTCAAACAAGACGAAACCATTCACACTGAAAATTCTTACAAATGGTCAGTCGATAAATTTACCACTTTGTTGCTTCAGTCAGGTTTTTCAAACACCCGGCATTGGACCGATCAAAAATCGCACTACGCTTTGTTTTGGGCCAGTTAAAAATCAAAGCGCGCAGGTTCTAAAGCCTGAATAAATGTCATCGCGTTCTGGCGTGAAGAAATTTCGATAATTGACATCTCGCAATACAGCGTGAGTGAACTGCGACGCACCTCTTAGCACTTTGTGCGTGCCAAACCAAGGCTCTGAATATTCGGTGTAGGGGTGTGCCACAAAGCCCTCATAGGGTTCAAACGTGTCTTGCGTCCATTCCCAAACATGACCCCACTCAAAGTCCGTGAGTGTTTTGGCAGCACAGTCCCACTCGGCTTCTGTTGGTAAGCGGCATTTGGCCCAAGCACAGTAGGCTTGAGCATCCGTCCAAGACAGGTGAACTGCAGGTGCGTCCTTGTTCAATGGCTGCCAACTGCCAAACACTTCTGTTTCGAAATCAGTGCCCGTTTGTCGAATGTAATTTGGGAGACGGTAATTCGTATCGATTACAAAATTAATATATTGCGCCCAGTTGACAGGCTGCAGTGAGATTTCAAAGTCTTGAATTGAGCAAGTTTTTTCAATCAACTCGTTGTCAAAACAAAACGGTGTTTCGTCATGCGCTGAGTTAGAAGAGAAATCTCTTGATCCGAGTTTCCAATTTTGTGAGGGCACGCGTGCTGTTCTGTATTCAACACGCTGCTGCTCGAAGTTGGACGCTGTTGATTGGCTATTTTCTGCAATTGCAGCCTCGTGCTGCCAAAGTGCCTTGAAGGGCATGCTGAGCGATTGCGCCATGTAGGCGCTAGCCTCTAGGTGCATGGCCTCATGCTGCAGTACCAGCCAATAGAAATACAGGGCGGGGCTGTGATCGGTTTCATTGCGCAAGAGCTCAAGTGTTTGAGCCAAGCTTTCCTGAGCGTATTCGATGCACTTTGGGGGCGTTAAGAGTTTCAAATCCCAGCGCGTCGAGTGAGCTACCTTGGCGCTGTCAAACCACGCATCAGCTTCATTGAGAAGCGACGCTTTGCGTGGTTGTGAAAGATCAGAGGCTAGGCCGTGTGAGCGTTGCAAATTTCGGGCAATCCAATATTCTTGAAACCATGCAATATGGCCCAGTTCCCAGGCGGGCGGGTTCAAGCCCTTATGATAGGGAAGGGTGAGTTTGTTGGCACTTAAGAAGCATTCAAAAGAGCTGAGTGTATGGCCTCTAAGTTGTTGAAGAGCCTTTGACAATGTCAGGATATTTACTTGCCGCATTGATTGCTTTTGTCCTTTTAGATATGCTTAGCGACTGAATATGAATCAAGCTCCTAATTCAAAGTTACTTCCCAAAAAGTTGCCCAAATCAGAAGTGCTTAACGCTCAACCCGCTAAGCCAACATTGGTCATTGTAAGTCCTGCTCTTGCAAGCGCAAACAACGGCAATTGGCAGACCGCCAAACGTTATCGGCAGTTGTTGAACGCGCATTTTCGGGTGCGGCTGGTTAGCGAATGGGACGGCACTCAATCGGACGATGTCTTAATTGCTTTGCATGCGCGCCGCAGTTTCTCCTCGATTGCTGCTTGGCATGCCGCGCATGGCGCCAAAGGTTTGGTTGTGGTGCTGACGGGTACTGATTTGTACCGCGATATCCAACACGATTCACGGGCTCAAAAATCTCTAGAATTGGCGGCTCGCTTAGTGGTTTTGCAGTCAATGGGGCTTGATGAATTGCCGGCGCCATTCAAGGCCAAAACATCGGTACTTCTGCAGTCAACCACACCCCGAGTCACCTTGCCTAAAACAAAGCGTTGCATACGGGTGGTGATGGTGGGCCATCTGCGCGAGGAAAAATCTCCGCGCACCTTGTTTGAAGCAGCAGCGCTGCTTGAGCAGCAGCGCGATATTCAAATACAGCACATTGGTGCAGAGCATGATCAGGTACTGGCAAGCATGGCGCATCAAACAGCGGCGCTTTACCCCAACTATCAATTCACAGGTGCTTTAACTTATCCAGAGACGCGTCGCCAAATTCAGCGCTCGCACGTGTTGGTTCATACCAGCGTCATGGAAGGTGGTGCCCACGTGATCATGGAGGCCATTTGCAGTGGTGTGCCTGTCATTGCTTCGCGCATACCAGGCAACATGGGCATGCTTGGCGAAGACTATGCAGGGCTGTTTCCAGTGGGTGACGCCAAGGCTCTGGCCGACATGCTCATTCGTTTTCGGCATGACGCCAAATTTGAACAACTGTTAAAAAAGCAGTGCGCTTTGAGAGCACCTTTGTTTTCGGCTGAGCACGAACGCAAAGGCTTGCTTACAATCGTGCAAAGCGTATTGTCTGCGCGCCACTTGCCTTGAATGCTTAGCGCTTCAAGCAAGCCCTCATTTTTTGTATTTAGGAAACACCATGAACCCCTCTGAACCCCGTTTGACCTCTCTCTCGCATGGTGGGGGCTGTGGTTGCAAAATTGCGCCTGCGGTTTTGTCTGAAATTCTCAAAGGCACTTTGCAGATGCCCATTCCCAAAGAATTGATGGTGGGCATTGCCACAGCCGATGACGCAGCGGTTTACAAGCTAAGCGATCACCAAGCTTTGATTGCAACCACCGATTTCTTCATGCCCATCGTTGACGATCCTTTTGAATTTGGGCGCATTGCGGCCACCAATGCCATCAGCGATGTCTATGCCATGGGCGGCAAACCCATCTTGGCTTTGGCTTTGGTCGGCATGCCAATCAATGTGCTGTCAACAGACACCATTGGCAAAATTCTGGCAGGCGGTGCATCGGTTTGCAATACAGCCGGCATCCCCATTGCTGGCGGACACACCATTGATTCAGTTGAACCTATCTATGGCTTGGTTGTTTTGGGTTTAGTCCATCCAGACCGTGTCAAACGCAACGACGGCGCGCGCGTTGGCGATGTGCTGGTTCTGGGCAAGCCTATTGGTGTCGGCATTTTATCGGCGGCACTCAAAAAAGAAGTCCTTGATGCTGCAGGTTATGAGTCCATGATTGCCAATGCCACCAAGCTCAACACCCCAGGCCCCGAGTTGGCTGAGTTGTCTGGTGTGCATGCTTTAACTGACGTTACTGGTTTTGGTTTAGCGGGCCATGCCCTTGAAATTGCGCGAGGCGCCAAATTAACGGCACACATCAAGTGGGCCGATGTGCCTTTGTTGCCCAAGGTCTCGGCCTTGATCAAAGAGGGCAATGTCACAGGTGCTTCAGGTCGAAACTGGGAAGGCTATGGTCCAGAAATTAGCCTCGGCAGCGGTTTACCCACTGAATGCCAAACGCTTTTGTCTGATCCTCAAACAAGCGGTGGTTTGTTGGTCAGTTGTACGCCTGAAACTGTTGCCGAGGTGCTGGCTGTTTTTAAGCGTCACGGTTTCAATGATGCAGCTGTTGTGGGCCACATTGGTGAAGCTCAAAAGTCACGCCTCGTTGTCAGCTGATCTTGTGTGGCCATGAAGGGCCAGGGCTAGCCAATCAAACGCTAAGTCGGCTGCAATGGCCAGCAGCGCCACCATCATCGCCCCTTGTAAGACGTAGGCTGTGTTGAACCCAGAGAGTCCGACGATGATGGGCAAGCCGAGAGTTTTAGCACCCACAGTGGATGCAATGGCGGCTGTGCCGATGTTCACCACAACCGAAGTTCGCACGCCTGCCAACCAAATAGGCAGAGCCAATGGCATTTGCACTTCGGTCAGTATGTGCCGAGGCGACATGCCCATGGCGCGTGCTGAATCAAGGACGGGTGTTGGGACTGAAGCCAGTCCGGCCAGCGTAGCCTGAAGCACGGGCAGCACGCCAAAAATTGACAGCGCAATGAGTGCGGGCAGTTCTCCAAAGCCAACGACCGGAACGGCTACCGCCAAAACTGCGACAGGCGGAAAAGTTTGCCCCATGGCGGCCAGTGTTTCCATGAGGGGCTTGAATGCACGCCCCGTTTGGCTGATGGTAGCCAGTCCTGCTAGCGTTGCCATAACAATAGCAAGTGAGCTTGACACTAACACCAGCCCTATGTGTTGCCACATCAGTTCTGCCATTGGCTCTTGTAAATAAACCGGACGCGGCAGCAATGGAAACAGGGCTGCAAAAAGCGGCTGGGAATAGGGCAAGCCATACGCCAGCAACAGCAGCGCCGCCACACTAAAGCCTAGCCGCTTAGCCCAGGGGCGAGGTGCTTTCAATGGCAGTGCGTGCGGCTCAGACATAGGAAGTTTCTAGTAGATCAGTGGCATGCACCTGACCCAGCACTGTGCCGTCTGCACTCACCACGCACAAGCTAGACACATGCAATGTTGCCATGTGCGAAATGGCTTCTTTGAATGTGGCTGTATGGCTGATGGTGTGAATAGGCTCTGCGCCATCCATCGCTTTGATATGGGGTGCTATGGGACGCAGTGAAAGCAGTTTGAGTCCCAGATCTGCGCGCCCCAGAAAGTCGGCGACAAAGTCGTTGGTGGGTTGTTGCAGTAATTCAAGGGGTCTGCCCATTTGTACGATACGACCATGGTTCAGCAGCACGATACGCGTTGCCAGCAACAAAGCTTCATCGATATCGTGAGTCACAAACAGAATGGTTTTACCGGTAGCTCGGTGAATCTTTTTGAGCGACAACTGGAGCGCAGCACGGGTGACTGGGTCGAGTGCGCCAAAGGGCTCGTCCATCAGAAGGACATCTGGGTCTGCAGCCAATGCGCGCGCCACACCAACCCGTTGCTGCTGACCACCCGAGAGTTGGTGCGGATACCGATTGGCATATTGCTTGGGGTCCATAGCCAGCAAATACAGCAGTTCGTTCACACGGGATTGAACACGCTGTGCGTCCCAGCCCAGTAGCTTGGGTACCGTGGCAATGTTGTGCCCAACGGTTCTGTGAGGAAACAAGCCAACCGACTGCATGGCATAGCCCATGCGACGACGCAAGTCTTGCACGTTAAAGCTGTTGATGTCTTTGCCATTAAAAAAGATGTGGCCGCCATCGTGGCTGACCATGCGGTTGACCATTTTGAGAACCGTCGATTTGCCAGAACCTGAGGGTCCGAGCAGTACCACCAACTCGCCTTGTTGGACGTCTAGATTCAAGTCCGTGATGGCTGCTGCGCCATCGTAAAACTTGCAAATATTTTGAAACTTGATGGTCATGGACGTGTCTTTATCAAGGAACTTAGCACTTTGAAAAAAGTGTCTGCCAACATGGCCAAAAGCACGATGGGTATAACGCCCAGTATCACCAACTCATTGGCAGCGCTAAAGAGCCCATCAAACATGATTTGACCTAGCCCGCCTGCACCCACCAGAGCGCTGACTGCTGCAAGGCCTGTAGTTTGCACAACCGCTGCGCGCAGCCCGATTAGCAGCACGGGCAATGCCAGCGGTAACTCAACTTGCCACAACAACTGCCGCGCAGTCATGCCCATGGCGCGAGCAGCATTGACCGCCTCTGTAGGCACTTGCTCTAACCCAGCCAGCGCCGAGCGAACAATGGGCAACAGCGCATACATGAACAGCGCAATCACGGCAGGCGCGATGCCCACACCGCTGATGCCCGCGCGGCCAAGTACTGGTAATTGAATGGCCAACCAAGCTAATGGCGCCATCAGCAGACCGAACAGGGCTATGGAGGGAATGGTTTGAATCACATTGAGAATTGGAAACAGAGCTTGCCGCAAATTTCGTGTTCTGGTCATGCGCCAGGCCAGCAGCAAACCAATGACCAAGGCCGGTACCACGGCTAGAAAGACGATTTGAAGGTGGCGCAAAATAGCGGGCCCGAAAACATCGCTCTGATTGGCATATTCTTGAGCGATCGACAAGTGCTGGCCCTCATTCAATGAAAGCAAGAGCGGCAGAAAAAAAGCAATTTGCAAAAACAGGCGCGGCAAAGTTGGCAGTTGAACACGCGCAATGGCGTCAAGGGCAATTAACCAGGCCAGTGCAGCCAGGGTCCAGAACCCAGCGCCTAACGTTGTTCGCCTGAAAGGGTTTTCTGCTTGGATGGCAGTTCTGGCGAAGTCGCTAGCCAGCAACCACACGCCGGCGAGGCTAGCGGCCATTGCCAAAATAAGTAACGCTTGGGTGATGCGTTGAACGGGTTGCCAAACGGCAATGCACAGCAGCACAACGAGGGCCAACATCAGCGCATTGATTTGTTGGTTGCCTAGTTGCTGCAACACATCCCATAAATAAACGGGCTCGCCAGACAGCAGTCGGTTGGGTGCAACTCGCAAAAACGGCAGGCCGCCTGCAGCGCCAATGGCCAGTGCCACATAGAGCGCTAGCACCGGGTTGGAGCGTTGCACGAGCGACAGTGTCATGGTGAAAATTACTTCAAAAACCCTTTGCTTTGAAGGTAGCCGCTTGCCACTTTTCGCGGGTCTTGACCTTCCAGTTGAATGCGCGCATTCAGCATTTGCAGGGTCGGCCTGTCAAGCGATTTGAAGATGGGGGCCAATATGGTGGCAATGGCGGGGTGGCGCTTAAGTACTTCTTCACGGACCAATGGTGCGGGAGCGTAGACCGGCTGCACGCCCTTGGGATCTTCTATGGCCAAGAGACCGAGCGCGGCCAAGGGGCCGTCGGTACCGTAAGCCATTGCGGCGTTCACACCTGAGGTTTTTTCTGCAGCAGCCTTGATGGTGGCGGCTGTGTCACCCCCCGCCAAAACAAGGGCTTGGTCAGCGCGCAGTTTGAATCCGTAAGCTGCCTGAAATGCAGGCATGGCATCGGTTCGCTCCATAAACTCGGCCGATGCGGCCAGCTTGAAAGTGCCACCCTTGGCGATGTAGCGACCTACATCGTCCATGCTGCGAAGTTGGTTTGCAGTGGCCAGGTCTTTGCGCACGGCAATGACCCAAGTGTTGTTGGCATTGGCGGGCTCTAGCCACATAATTTTGTTTTTATCAAAATCCATTTTTTTAGCCAATTCATAACCTGCTCGAAAGTCCTTCCAAGCTGGACTTTTTTCTGCGCCCAGCATGAAGGCGCCATTGCCGGTGTATTCGGGGTAAAGATCTATTTCACCGGCAAGCAGTGCTGTGCGAACAATCTTGGTGTTGCCAAGCGATACCTTGTTTTCAGTCTTGATGCCGTTGGCCTCGAGTGCGAGCACCATGATGTTGCCAAGCAACTTGCCTTCGGTATCGATTTTCGACCCAACACGCACAGGTACTTCCGCTTGGGCGGACCAGCTGAAAAGCAGGCAAGTTCCCATCAGCAAGAAAGTACGACGTATCAGGGA
>Ga0209442_1000439_pt1 | contig 24457 bp, 22 predicted proteins | sample LauGreSBDMM110DD_2_FD_187565 | JGI IMG/M metagenome (GOLD analysis project Ga0209442, IMG submission 187565) | Freshwater lake microbial communities from Lake Michigan, USA - Sp13.BD.MM110.DD (SPAdes) (version 2) | ecosystem: Environmental > Aquatic > Freshwater > Lake | place: Lake Michigan...
AGCAACCGGTATTGATTTAGTTGTGGTCGATGCTGTTGAACAATTCCTCAGCGCACTTGCCGGTGTGACCGATCCAGAAACTAAGCGAAAGATTATTGGCCGCGAATTTATCCGCTCCTTTGAAAAAGCGGCGCGCGATATTGCAGCCGGCGGTGATGTGGAATTCTTAGTACAAGGCACTCTCTATCCCGATGTTGTGGAATCCGGTGGCGGCACAGGAACAGCAAATATCAAGTCTCATCACAACGTTGGTGGCTTGCCCGATGATTTGAAATTCACCTTAGTAGAACCGCTGCGCACGCTCTTTAAAGACGAAGTGCGCCAAGTTGGTTTAGAACTTGGACTTCCAGAAGAAATTGTTTGGCGCCAACCTTTCCCAGGCCCGGGTCTTGGTATTCGAATCATTGGTGAGGTGACTAAAGAGCGCCTGGATTTACTGCGACACGCAGATTTGATTGCGCGCGAAGAGTTAAAAGCTGCCGGCCTGGATCGCCAGATCTGGCAATGCCCAGTTGTTTTATTGGCAGATGTGCGCAGCGTTGGTGTGCAAGGCGATGGCAGAACTTATGGCCATCCAATTGTTCTGCGTCCGGTATCTAGCGAAGATGCGATGACTGCCGATTGGTCGCGTGTTCCCTACGAAACTCTAGAAAAGATTTCTACTAGAATTACCAATGAAGTACGAGATGTAAATCGCGTTGTGTTGGATGTGACTAGCAAACCGCCTGGAACGATCGAGTGGGAATAAAATGTACACTCGCAAAAAGATAGAGTGGGAATAACTATGAAAAGATTTACTGCGCTCTGTGCCTTGGCAATTGCCGTTAATTCTCTAGCATTTCTTCCGACATCCCAAGCCGAGGAACGCCCGCAGACAGTTGCTGGTTGCGCTAAACCAACTTCGAAATTACGAGTACCTGACACGGTTAAGCAGCCCAAGAGCATTGATAAAAAATTAGCAAAAACGATGACTATTACTACCAATTGCGGTGTGATCACGATTGCAATGAATCTAGATGCGCCACAGACGGTGACAAATATGTCAGCGCTGGCTCGAGCCAAGTATTTTGATAAAACTTATTGTCATCGCCTAACCACCGAATCGATGTATGTTCTTCAATGCGGTGATCCATCTGCACAGAAAAACGGTTCACCTGGATCCTGGAAAGGCTATCAAGATGAAAATTTACCTAAAGGTAAAGGGATCAACTACCCAGCGGGTACGGTAGCAATGGCGAACTCTGGTCCAAAGACCAATGGCAGCCAATTTTTCTTGGTCTATAAGGACACTACTCTGCCTGCGAAATATTCAATTTGGGGCAAGATCACCAGTGGATTGCCACTGTTGTTGGAGCTTGAAAAAGTTGGGGCATATGCAATAGATAAAGCTTCAGGAAAGGCCTACTACTCAGACGATGGATACCCAGTACAACCGGTAGAAATTAAGACGGTAACTGTTCGTTAATTTGTATTTATAATTTTAAAAGCTTCGGCGATACGACCTTCTGGAAGTCCTGCCATACCTGCGTTGCGTTTTCCCCACTCGCGAACCATATTTTCTAGCTCTTTATTGTGACTTGTTTGCGAAGCATGCGAGTGCAGTGCCTTCATCTTTAAATCAAAGGTATCAGTGATATCTACCCAGTGATCAGGATTTGCAAAACCCATCATCCAAACTTCTTTAACGCGATGTGGTTGTAAACCTTCGCTATCCAAAAGATCGGTAAAAGCAAAAGGATTTCGTGCATCGGGATACACCGCTTGTATCGCAGCTTCTCCTGCTGCCAAATGATCGGGATGGCTTGCACCGATTCGATCCCAGTTACGTTCAGGAGATTGGCAGACCATGCGATCTGGTTTGCTGATGCGAATACGTCGAACAATATCTTTGCGAAGCGCCAGCGTTGGTTCGAGGTGGCCGTCTACATAATTTAAAAATGTAATGTCAGTAACGCCAATTGCCGCACCAGCTGCGCGCTGTTCGCGTTGCCGGATTGCGGGCATCTCTTCTTTTGTGAACCCTGACTCTTCGCCACCTTGATCGCCATTTGTGCAGAAGACATATGCAACCTCGATGCCTGCTTTAACCCATTGCGCGATAGTTCCGGATGCGCCAAAGTCTGAGTCATCGGGATGAGCGTTAATCACGAGTACACGTTTGATTTCAGAATTTGGTAGCGGCTCCATGACAGTCAAGCCTAATAGACTCCGCGCCATGGTTGATACAGATGTGCTGCTCGCGGGCCTTAATCCGCAGCAACAGAAAGCTGTCATCCATCAAGGTGCGCCGCTCCTGGTTGTTGCCGGCGCAGGATCTGGAAAAACTCGCGTCTTAACACGGCGCATCTCCTATTTAATGGCTGCACGCGGGGTGCGGCCATATGAAATCTTGGCGATCACATTTACAAATAAAGCAGCTGGCGAAATGAAAGAGCGAGTCACAGATCTCGTTGGGCCAATTGCAAAATCTATGTGGGTCTCAACTTTCCATTCGGCTTGCGTTCGATTACTGCGCCAAGAAATTGAACGCTTGGGTTACAGCAGCACATTTAGTATCTACGATTCTGCAGATTCGCAGAAGTTGATTTCGCGGGTGATGGAGACTTTAAACCTTGATCCCAAGCGTTATCCACCCCGCCAATTTCAATCTTTAATCTCTAACGCAAAAAATGAACTCCAGACTCCATACCAATACCTCTCAGCTGCCCAAAATCAATTTGAAACAATCGTCGCCGATGTTTACACAATGTATGAAAAGCGCCTACAACAGGCTAACGCTTTAGATTTTGACGATTTGATAATGAAGACGGTTCAGGTTCTTCAACAATTCCCAGAAACGAAAGCGCGCTTTCGGTCGCGCTTTCGCCACATCCTGGTTGATGAATACCAAGATACAAATCATGCGCAATATATGTTGGTAAAGGAGTTAACCGGTGCTGAAGGCGATGGTTATCCGCTGGCCGAGCTCTGCGTCGTCGGCGATGCCGACCAGTCAATTTACGGTTTCCGTGGCGCAACAATCCGAAATATTCTGCAATTTGAAGTTGATTACCCCAATGCAGCGACAGTTTTGCTAGAACAAAATTATCGCTCCACCCAAAATATTCTTAACGCCGCTAATGCAGTTATTACTCAAAATGAGTCTCGCAAAGAGAAGAACCTTTGGTCAGATGCTGGATCAGGTGCACCGCTTGTCGGGTACGTCGCCGAATCCGAATACGACGAAGCAGAGTTTGTAAAAGGTGAGATTCGCTCGTTGCAAGATATGGGACATTCCAATCCAGGCGATACCGCGGTCTTTTATCGCACAAACGCCCAATCGCGTATCTTCGAAGAAATTTTTATGCGCGCGGCAATACCTTACAAAGTAGTTGGCGGGCTGCGCTTTTATGAGCGGAAAGAAGTTAAGGATTTACTGGCTTATTTGCGGGTACTAGCAAATCCAAATGATGAGGTTTCACTTCGTCGCGTGATCAACTTTCCCAAACGCGGTATCGGCGATCGCGCCCTTGAAGAAGTTGAAATCTTTGGCGATGGGCAAGGCATCTCGTTCTGGCACGCGCTCTTACGTGTTTCTGAAGCAACAGCTGTGCCCAATAAAGCATCGCAATCAATTACACAATTCACTTCCATGCTGACTGCCTTGGCCGTCTTAGTTGAAGCCAAGACCAAGCCATCGGTGATTATTGAAGCGGTACTAGAACAATCAGGTTTGCTCACCGAACTTGAAGCCAGTACCGACCCACAAGATGAAGTTCGAGTTGAGAATTTAAAGGAACTCGTTTCAGCATCTATGGAATATGAAGAGCGCCCCTTTGAAGAGCTCGGTGAAGATGAAGAAGTTTCTTTATCCGGATTCCTTGAAAAAGTTTCGCTGGTTGCAGATGCCGATGACATTCCCGATGGCGAAGATCACGGGGGAGTCGTCACGCTGATGACTTTGCACACCGCAAAAGGGTTGGAATTTCCCACAGTGTTTCTTACCGGAATGGAAGATGGAATCTTTCCGCACGCCCGCACCCTCGATGATCCAAAAGAGATTGAAGAAGAACGGCGTTTGGCATACGTTGGTCTAACGCGTGCCGAAAAACGTTTATATATTTCTCGTGCCGAGTACCGCTTAACTTTTGGAAGCCCCAAATACAATCCGGGTTCACGTTTCTTAGATGAGATTCCAAGTGAGTTGATTGAATGGAAGAACGAGACACGATTAAAATCTTCATCCGGCAGTTCTGCAATTCGCAGATCACGAGTTGCTACTACTGCGCCTCCGCGTGCAACTGGTAAAAAATCTTCAGCGATGGTTCTTGAAGTTGGACAGCGTGTGTCACATGACACATTCGGACTCGGTACAGTCGTGGCGCTAGCAGGGGAAGGTGATAAATCTGAGGCGACAGTCAATTTCGGCCAGTACGGCGATAAAAGACTGCTGCTGCGCTATGCGCCAGTAGTGGTTTTATGACCCGCACCAAGGCTTAGGATTACCCCTATCCACTAGCGAAAAGAAGAGCTAGTAAATCGTCGAAACGGTAAATATCTGTGGATCTCTTTGAATACCAAGCACGCGATCTCTTTGAAAAACATGGCGTACCCGTACTGGCTGGCGCAGTAGCAACTACCGAAGATGAAGCATTTAAAGCGGCATCTGCAATCGGCGGAAAAGTTGTAGTCAAGGCGCAGGTAAAAGTTGGCGGACGCGGCAAAGCAGGCGGAGTAAAACTTGCAGTTGATGCAAATGATGCCAAAGAGAAAGCCGGCGCAATTCTCGGGATGGATATTAAAGGCCACACCGTTCATCAGGTGATGATCGCCCAAGCCGCCCCAATCGTTGACGAATATTACATTTCAATTTTATTAGATCGCTCAAATCGCACCTTCTTAGTAATGGCATCTGTTGCCGGCGGTATGGATATCGAAGAAGTTGCGCGCACAGCCCCAGAAAAATTGGCGAAAGTTCCAGTCACCGCTGTAGATGGAATTTCTCAAGCAAAGGCGAAAGAAATTATCGCCCAAGCAAAATTTCCTTCAGATATCGCAGATCAAGTTGCAGATGTTCTAGTAAAACTTTGGGAGACATTCCAATCCGAAGATGCAACTCTGGTTGAAGTAAATCCACTTGTAAAAACCGAAGATGGTCGCATCATTGCCCTGGATGGAAAAGTTACTCTCGATGAGAACGCGGAATTTCGCCAACCAGATCACGCAGCACTTGTCGATCACGCTGCCGCAAATGTTTTAGAAGCCGCGGCGAAAGAAAAGGGTTTGAACTACGTAAAACTAGAAAACGGCCAAGTAGGAATTATCGGAAATGGCGCGGGTTTGGTGATGTCAACTCTAGATGTCGTTGCCTACGCTGGTGAAAAATTTGGCGGAATGCGCCCGGCGAACTTCCTAGATATTGGTGGAGGAGCTTCGGCTCAAGTGATGGCTGATGGACTCTCCATTATTTTGGGAGATCCTGATGTAAAGAGCGTATTTGTAAATGTATTTGGCGGAATCACTGCTTGTGATGCCGTTGCAAATGGCATTGTCCAAGCGCTAGAACTACTTGGAGCAAAGGCTACAAAGCCGATCGTTGTGCGCCTAGATGGCAATAACGTTCTAGAAGGTCGCGCAATTCTTACTGCAGCAAACCATCCTCTGGTTGAGCAAGCCGAAACTATGGATGGTGCAGCATCACGCGCTGCAGAATTGGCGGCAAAGTAATGTCTATCTTTATTAATTCCACTAGCAAAGTAATTGTGCAGGGTATGACAGGTTCTGAAGGAACTAAACACACTCGCCGTATGTTGGCATCAGGCACAAAAGTTGTCGGAGGCGTTACACCCGGCAAAGGCGGTCAGATCGTTGATATAGATGGTCACCAACTTCCCGTTTTCAATACCGTTGCTGAAGCGATCGCTGCAACTGCAGCAAATGTTTCGGTCGTTTTCGTCCCGCCTAAATTTGCTAAGGCGGCGGTCATTGATGCAATCGATGCCAAGATGCCGCTGGTTGTTGTTATCACCGAAGGAATTCCGGTACACGACTCGGCTTACTTCTACGCTTACTCATTGAAAAAGGGAACAACGCAAATTATTGGCCCTAACTGCCCAGGGTTAATTAGTCCAGAGCAATCAAATGTAGGAATTATTCCGGCGAATATTACAAAGCGCGGTCCGATTGGACTTGTTTCAAAATCTGGAACTCTTACTTATCAGATGATGTACGAACTTCGCGACATTGGATTCTCAACTGCGGTTGGAATCGGTGGAGACCCAGTAATCGGAACAACTCATATTGATTGTTTAAAGGCTTTTCAAGATGATCCCGAAACAACTGCAATCGTAATGATCGGTGAGATCGGTGGAGATGCAGAAGAACGCGCTGCTGCATTTATCGCTGAATATGTAACCAAGCCAATTGTTGGATACGTTGCTGGATTTACTGCTCCTGAAGGAAAGACCATGGGACATGCTGGCGCGATTGTTTCTGGTTCTTCTGGAACAGCTCAGGCAAAGAAAGATGCGCTAGAAGCAGCGGGTGTAAAAGTGGGACAGACTCCGAGCGAAACAGCGCGCTTAATGCGCGCCATACTCGGTCTCTGAGATAGCCCATGTTGCAACGTGTCCTTGCGGTCTCGTTTGCACAAGTCTTACGTACCGTTGCAATTCTGCTTTTACCACTTGGCTTTATTTCACTAATCGCTTGGGCCACAGCGGGCAGCGCAACTGGCAATACATCAGATCCAATGCGCGCAGCAATTTGGTTGTGGCTTGGCACGCACCATATTCCTTTTTTCTTAAATGGATCAGCAAGTGGATATCTCTCGTATCTACCGATTGGTGCAATGCTTTTGCCATTTTTTGCACTGCGCAATGGTTTTGGACGCGCCCTTTCTAAGTTACACGGTGATTTTCACAATGTCGCAAGCGTTCGGTCGATCTTTGCAGGCCAATATGCACTTGTCGTGACACTGCTTGCTTTGGCTAGCAAATCTCCCAATGTGAGTCCGCAATGGTACTTAGCACCCGTCTTCTCATTTCTAATCGCTTATCTAGCATCACTCACCGGAGGATCGCGTTTGCGCATGTCTGCTGCAGTGAGTTACGCAACTCGAGTGCTGGCGATTCTTCTAGGATTCTCATTTATCTTCTTGGCTTTCGCAATATTCACAAATATGTCTACCTTTAAAAATATCGCAATTGTTCTTCAGCCAGGTTTATTTGGAGCACCTCTACTCTTCGCACTAAATCTCTTTTATCTGCCAAATCTGGCGGTCTCAGTTCTCGCATATTTCACCGGAACCGGATTCGCAGTTGGTGACGGAACTCTTGTTTCACCATTTATTTACCGCCTCGGTGAAATTCCTGCGCTACCGATTTTGGCGGTATTGCCAACTTCATCATCTAAGTGGGCGCTGGTTGCTGTTGGATTTGTAATTGCACTCGGTGCGCTAATGGCCACTTGGGCGCTTGCTTCCAGCTCTCGCTCTTTATTTCAAGCAGTTATCCTGATTGCAATTTCACTCTCGGCAATTGCATATTTGGCTAGCGGTTCGTTGATGACTGAAGCGATGAGCGCAGTAGGTGTTTCAATTTGGAAATTAACGCTATCCATTGTCATTCAAATTGGGGTTGGAATAGCAGCTTTAGTCTTCATTCCTCAAATTAAATTACGGTCGCGTTAATGAAGCAGGCGCGCATTGTTTTACTTGCTTCAGGAAGTGGCTCAATTGCGCAGGCGATAATCGATGCTATTGCCAACAAAACTCTGGATGCGCAGATAGTTGGGTTAATAAGTGATCAAACTAGAGCTCAGGTTTTAACGCGCGCGAGCGATGCCAAGATTGAAGCGTTTGTAATTCCGATGAACCAGGATCGCAAGACGTGGGATCAAGAAATTCAAAATAAATTAATCGCACTTAAACCAGATCTGGTAGTCAGTGCGGGATTTATGCGAATTTTATCTAGTGAATGTGTATCTAACTTTCGCACTGTAAATAGCCATCCAGCCTTGCTGCCACTCTTTCCGGGCGCTCACGCTGTCCGCGATGCACTAGCCGCGGGTGCAACCCAGACCGGAACCACAATTCACTGGGTAGATAAAGGCGTGGATACTGGTGAGATTATTGCTCAGGAAAGTGTGGAAATAACATCTACTGATACCGAAACCACGCTGCATGAACGCATTAAGATTGTCGAACGACGTCTCTATGTTGCAACGCTGCAGCAACTTCTAACTAATCTCGTGAGGTCCTGATGGCAGATCGCAAACCAATTCGCCGCGCACTAGTCAGCGTTTACGATAAAGATCGCTTACTCGAAATTGGCGCTGTGCTGAGCAAGGCTGGAATAGAAATTATCTCCACTGGTTCAACAGCTAAAACTTTGCAGGGTTCAGCAATCGCAGTTACCGAAGTTAGCGAATACACCGGCTTTCCAGAGATTATGGGCGGCCGTGTTAAAACTCTTCACCCCAAAATCCATTCTGGAATTTTGGCTGATCAAGATAATTCAGAACATTTAAAGGCGATTGCAGATTTAGATATTGCACCTTTTGATTTAGTGATAATCAATCTTTATCCATTTGCCGAAACAATTGCATCTGGTGCCGAATATGCCGAATGCATTGAGCAGATTGATATTGGCGGCCCATCCATGTTGCGTGGTGCCGCAAAGAACCACGGCTCAGTCGCGGTGATTTCCAAAGTTGCCCAATATGACGCGCTAATTAAAGCAATTAGCGCCGGAGGAACCACCCTCGAGGAACGCCGCAACTTTGCCCTACAAGTTTTCCGCACAACAGCTGAATACGATTTAGCGATCGCCAGTTGGATGGGCACTCAAATAAGCACGGATATTCCAGATTGGTTTGGTTTAATTTGGAAGCGGGAATCTTCACTACGTTATGGAGAAAATCCCCATCAGAGCGCTGCTATTTATCGCGGCGGACCCGCCGGAATTGTTAATGCAATACAAAGCCACGGTAAAGAGATGTCATTTAATAATTACACAGATGCCGATGCGGCTTGGCGTGCTGCCCTTGATCACGCCGAACCTTGCGTTGCCATTATTAAACATGCCAACCCGTGTGGAATTGCAACAGGAGCTGACATTGCTGCGGCATATCTAGCAGCGCATGCCTGTGATCCAGTTTCCGCATTCGGTGGAGTCATCGCCGCAAATCGTAAAGTCACTGTCGCAATGGCCGAACCACTTTCTCAAATTTTTACTGAAGTAATCATCGCTCCCGAGTATGAACCAGCAGCGTTAGAAATCTTGACGAAAAAGCCATCGATTCGTATCTTGACTTGTCCAAATACAACTCTGTCACCACTTGAAATTCGCCCAGTATCTGGGGGAGTACTCCTTCAAAACACTGACAAGATTGATGCCCCTGGTGATAATTGCTTAAATTGGAAGCAAGTAACTGGCGAAAAAGTTTCGCAAGAAGTATTAGCAGATCTGCTATTTGCTTGGCGCGCAGTACGCGCCGTTAAGAGCAACGCCATCTTGTTGGCTAAGAACGGTGCCGCAGTTGGAATTGGTATGGGTCAGGTGAATCGCGTTGATTCTGCCCGACTTTCAATTGATCGCGCGGGAGAGCGATCCAAGGGCAGTGTCGCTGCCAGCGATGCCTTCTTCCCATTTGCTGATGGGCTACAAATTTTGATCGATGGTGGAGTAACGGCCGTTGTTCAGCCAGGTGGAAGCGTGCGTGATGAAGAAGTAATCGCCGCCGCAAATGCCGCAGGAATAGCTATGTTCTTCACCGGAACACGACACTTCTCGCATGCGTAACTTCGCTTGCTACGAGCGCTTCTAATAGGATCACGCATATGAGCGCAACAATTCTGGATGGCAAAGCTTTAGCGGCTTCCATAAAGCAGGATTTAACGGCGCGCGTCAAAGAGCTTCAGAAGAAAGGTATTACACCTGGCTTAGGAACAATTTTGGTAGGTGATGATCCAGGATCGCATTCATATGTCGATGGGAAACATCGCGACTGCCAGGAAGTTGGGATCACTTCTATTCGCGTTGATTTAAAGGCGGATGCAACAGAGTCTGATGTTCTGGCAGCAATTAAAGATTTGAATTCTGCTAAAGAATGCTCTGGTTATATTGTGCAACTTCCATTGCCGCAGGGAATAAATACCCAGAAAGTTTTGGAAGCGATTGATCCGGCAAAAGATGCCGATGGTTTGCACCCGATGAATTTAGGAAGACTTGTGGCAGGTTATATAGCACCGCTGCCATGCACTCCTCGCGGCATCGTTGCATTAATTAACCACTATAAAATTCCATTATCTGGATCCGAAATCGTGGTCATTGGTCGTGGACTCACCGTTGGGCGACCACTGGGTCTATTGCTAAATCGCAAGCAAGAAAACGCCACCGTGACCCTGACTCACACCGGCACCAAAGATTTAGCAGCACACACTAAGCGCGCCGACATTATTGTGGCAGCGATTGGTAGCCCGCACTTCTTAAAGGCTAAAGATGTAAAGAGCGGCGCAACCGTTTTAGATGTTGGAATATCACGAACCGACTCCGGATTAGTCGGTGATATAGATCCTGACGTTATGGAAGTTGCCGCTTTCTTTGCACCAATGCCAGGAGGCGTTGGTCCAATGACGCGCGCTATGTTGTTAACGAATGTGGTTGAATCTTGCGAAAGATAAACTTGCTCGGGATGCGACTTGCCTACCTAATTATTGCTTTGGGCTTTATAGCCGGGGTATTTTCATATGTTCGGCTGGGCTCAATTGCGATCGCAATTGGTATGAGCGTTATCACTCTCGCACATTGGGAATCAGGGAAAAGTGGCAAAATCGAGCGATATTTAGCGTTAGGGATCGCGCTGGCGCTATTTGCGGTGGCAATTTCGCTACCGCGTGGGTTGTAGAGTTTATCTTGACGTCAAGAGAAAGAGTTCGCTATGTCTAAGAAAGTAACCGTTGTAGGCGCAGGATTTTATGGATCAACAACTGCACTCCGTTTAGCTGAATACAACATCTTCGACACTGTAGTTCTTACAGATATTCTCGAAGGTAAGCCAGAAGGCCTAGCCCTGGACATGAATCAATCTCGCGCAATCGAAGGATTTGAAACAAAAATTATCGGCGCAACAACAACTGCTGACGGCGCAGGTTATGAAGCAACTGCAAACTCTGATGTGGTCGTGATTACCGCAGGACTGCCGCGCAAGCCCGGTATGAGTCGAATGGATTTAATTGGCGTAAATGCCGGAATTGTTCGAGGAGTAGCCGAAAACATTGCAAAGCATTCTCCAAATGCAGTAATTATCGTGGTCTCAAATCCACTTGATGAAATGACCGCGCTTACGCAGCTCGCAACCAACTTTCCGAAGAACCGCGTAATGGGCCAAGCAGGAATGTTAGACACCGCCCGCTTCACTAACTTTGTAGCGGAAAAATTGGCAGTGCAAGTATCTGCTGTAAAAACTTTAACTCTTGGCTCTCACGGTGACACAATGGTTCCGGTTCCAAGTCGCTGCACCGTAAACGCAAAGCCACTTACAGATCTGCTTTCACAAGCAGAAATTGATGAGTTAGTAGATCGCACTCGCAATGGCGGCGCTGAAGTTGTTGCGCTACTTAAAACTGGTTCGGCTTACTACGCACCGTCAGCCGCAGCAGCTCGTATGGCTAAAGCGGTGATCGAAGATTCTGGTGCAGTGATGCCAGTTTGCGCATGGGTCGATGGCGAATACGGAATTTCTGGTGTTTATCTCGGCGTAGAAGCTGAGATCGGTCGCAGCGGAGTGAAGAAAGTCGTTGAAACTAAACTCACTGATTCAGAACTTACTGGGTTAAAAGAAGCTGCTGAAGCAGTTCGTGCCAAGCAAGCGGATGTACAAACACTTTAATATCCAGAATATTTAACGATAGAGAAAAACAAGGGAAGCGGATATGAGCAAAATCAAGGTAACAGGCACTGTTGTTGAACTCGACGGTGATGAGATGACCCGCATTATTTGGCAGTTCATCAAGGATTCATTGATCCTTCCTTACCTAGATGTAAACCTTGAGTACTACGACTTGGGTATGGAGCATCGCGATGCAACCAATGATCAAGTAACCATTGATTCTGCTCGCGCTATCCAAAAGCACGGTGTTGGTATCAAATGCGCAACTATTACTCCAGATGAAGCGCGCGTTGAAGAATTTGGTCTGAAAAAGATGTGGAAGTCTCCAAACGGAACCATCCGCAATATTTTAGGTGGCGTGATCTTCCGCGAACCAATCATTATCTCCAATGTGCCACGTTTGGTGCCGCACTGGACCAAGCCGATTGTTATTGGGCGCCACGCATTCGGTGATCAATACCGCGCTACCGATTTTAAAGTCCCAGGTCCTGGCAAATTAACTATCTCCTTTGTTCCTGAAGATGGATCTGCTCCAATAAACTCTGAAGTTTTCAACTTCGAGTCATCTGGTGTAGCCATGGCTATGTACAACGTAGATGATTCAATTCGTGATTTTGCACGAGCATCACTTAACTATGGATTACTTCGTAAATTCCCAGTTTACCTATCTACCAAAAATACAATTCTCAAGGCATACGACGGTCGCTTTAAAGATATCTTTGAAGAGATATTCCAAGCTGAATTTAAACCGCAATTTGAAGCCGCTGGTATTTGGTATGAACACCGCTTAATTGATGACATGGTTGCTATGTCACTTCGCATGGAAGGCGGATATGTTTGGGCCTGTAAGAACTACGACGGCGATGTGCAATCAGATACCGTTGCACAAGGTTATGGCTCACTTGGCTTGATGACATCAGTACTTATGACTCCAGATGGAAAGATCTGCGAATCAGAAGCTGCTCACGGAACAGTTACCCGCCACTATCGTGACCATCAAGCAGGAAAAGCAACTTCAACAAATCCAATCGCTTCAATCTTTGCCTGGACTCAGGGCTTGGCTCACCGTGCGAAGTTGGATAAGAACGAAGAGCTAGCTAAGTTCTGCGCAACTCTTGAACGAGTCTGTATTGAAACCGTTGAATCCGGCAAGATGACTAAAGACCTTGCCTTTTTGATTTCAAAGACCGCTCCGTGGCAGACAACCCAAGAGTTCCTGAATTCAATCGATGAAAATCTGAAAGTGGCGATGGCCTAATAATGCTTGATAACCAGCCTGGTGCGATTGCCCTTGTTGGTTCTGGTGAATATTTGCCACAAGCGCAGTCACTCGAAAGCGAGCTCTTGCGCCTAGCAATTTCAAGAGGCAAGAAAAACACTTTTATTCAAATTCCAACTGCCGCTAGCAAGGAAGGCAGCGACAGTTTAGATTTCTGGAAATCGCGTGGAGCAGATCAAGGAGCGCGGATCGGCTGCGAAGTTAAATATCTGCCGGTCCTAAATCGCGAAGATGCGCATAATCCGCAATGGATAGAAGATGTTAAAGACGCCGGACTAATTTATTTTTCAGGCGGGGATCCAGTTCACTTGGCAGATACTTTTCGAGACACCCCTTTATGGTCGGCAATTGTTTCATCTTGGAAATCAGGTGCATCACTGGCTGGATGTTCGGCAGGTGCGATGGCCTTTGGCGGAAAGATTATTGGAATTCGCAGGTCGCATATCAGCGAAGGCCTTAAATTATTGCCTGATATTGAAGTAATTCCGCATTACGACAAATTTTTAGGATGGCTTCCTGATCGAGTGAGTGCAGCGATAATTCGCCCAGATGCAGATACAACGCTAGTCGGAATAGATGAAGATACCGCATTGGTATTTACAGATGTTTGGCGCAAATACGGTCGCGGCAAAGTTCACATATTAAGAGGAAGCCTAGAGTTTTCTTAAGTAATAATTATAAAAATAACCCCCACCAGATCACCGGTGGGGGTTATTTTTAACGATTACTTTAAGCGCTCTCCTGTTGAAGAGTTAAAGAGGTGAACCGAATTTGCTACTGCAGAAACGGTAACTGTTTCACCTGGCTTAGGAGGATTTTTTGGATCCCAACGAACAATTACTTGCGCACCTTCATCACCAGATTGCGCAAATTTAACTGAAGCATCAGCGGGTCTGCCGTAAACAAATGCATCTGCGCCGAGTTCTTCAACTACTTCTACTACAACCTTAAATCCGCTGGCTGCGGGTGCGAAACCTTCGGGACGGATACCGACAGTGACGGTGGCACCAGCAGATCCTGGTACATCAATTGCGAGATCACCGAGAATCGCTTTGCCACCACTAACAGGTGCGGCAAGTAGGTTCATTGCAGGAGATCCGATAAAGCCGGCAACGAAAGCGTTTGCTGGACTTTCGTAAAGATTACGTGGGGTATCTACTTGCTGAAGTAGGCCATCCTTTAGAACTGCAACGCGATCACCCATTGTCATCGCTTCAACTTGGTCGTGTGTTACATAGACGGTTGTGATTCCTAGGCGGCGCTGTAGCGCAGCGATTTGTGTACGAGTTGCAACGCGCAACTTCGCATCAAGGTTTGAAAGTGGTTCATCCATAAGGAAGACCTGTGGCTCGCGCACAATCGCGCGACCCATTGCAACGCGTTGACGTTGTCCACCCGAAAGAGCTTTTGGCTTGCGCTCTAGGTATGGTTCAAGGTCTAGCAACTTCGCTGCTTCACCAACGCGCTTATCGCGTTCTTCTTTGGCAACTCCGGCAATTTTTAGCGCGAAGCCCATATTTTCTGCAACAGTCATGTGTGGGTAAAGTGCATATGACTGGAAGACCATTGCGATATCGCGATCTTTTGGTGCGACATTTGTTACATCGCGGTCTCCAATAAGAATTCGACCTTCGTCAACTTCTTCAAGACCTGCCAACATACGAAGTGATGTTGACTTACCGCAACCTGATGGACCAACAAGAACTAAAAACTCGCCGTCATTAACGGTTAGATTTAATTTGTCGACTGCAGGTTTGGTAGTTCCTGGATATGTACGTGTAGCGTTTTCGAATATTACTGATGCCATGACAGATACTTCCTTCTCCGGGCAGGTACGTGCCCGACGGTCCGAGGATGAAGGTGCTAGCCGGGTGGCTAGGCTCGGCAAGGATAATGCACATAATTCAGCGAAGGCAATCAGGTTAGACCAGGTTTCTTTAGCCAATCAGGGCTCGGGTTAAAGGGCAAAAGAAGTAGAATTGGCAACATCATGGACCCATACCCGATTGGTTCGTTACTGGGCGACCTAGCCACCGTAGCCGGCCTCATCATGCTCGGCTCACTCTTTGTAGCAGCCGAAATCGCACTGATTTCTCTACGTGAAAGTCAGATTCGCCAAATCTCAGCCAAAGGTAAACGTGGCGCAAAAGTTGCACAGCTTGCAGCCAACCCAAATCGCTTCTTAGCCGCAGCACAGGTGGGTGTAACTGTGTGCGGATTCTTATCTGCCGCCCTCGGTGCGGAAAAACTTGGTGTTTACGTAATTCCACAACTTGTCGAACTAGGGCTAACTAATGATGTTGCAAATGTAACTTCACTCGTTGGAATAACTCTTGTCATCGCATACTTTTCTCTCGTCTTTGGTGAGTTAGTTCCGAAACGTTTAGCACTTTTTCGTACGGAAGAGATTGCCCTTTGGAGTTCAGGCGCTATTGATTTAACTGCCAAGTTTTTCCGTCCAGTTATTTGGCTGCTATCACGTTCTACAGATATTGTCGTTCGCGCTTTCGGAGTTGATCCGAAAGAACAACGAAGTCAAATGTCGGAAGAAGAGCTATTAGATTTGGTCAGTGGCCACGCCGCGTTAACCGCCGAAGAGCGCGACATCGTCGAAGAAGTCTTTAATGCATCAGAGCGCCAAGTGCATGAAGTTATGGTGCCGCGCACCGAAGTAGATTTTATGGATGCCTCACTTACAGTTGGTAAGGCGATAGCGCTCGCTGTAGATCGGGCACACTCTCGCTATCCGGTGGTTCGTGGTTCTACTGATGAAGTAATCGGATTCATTCACGTTCGCGATTTATTGGATACATCTCTAGTAAGTGCTGGCGGAAAGATTCAAGAGTTAGTTCGTAACATAATGTTCTTGCCTGGCACAAAGGGAGTACTTCCTGCGCTAACTGAGATGCGCAACCAACGCCAACACTTAGCAATTGTGCTCGATGAATATGGTGGCACCGATGGCATTGTTACTTTGGAAGATTTAGTGGAGTGCCTAATCGGTGACATCAAGGATGAATACGACAGCGATGATGAAGAAGTCTCGGAACAAGCGCGAACAGGTGATTTTGAAGTAGATGGACTGATTTCACTCGATGATCTGCGAGATCAAACTGGCATTGATATTCCAGATGGTCCATACGAAACAGCGGGAGGATTTGTTATGCACTTTTTAGGGCGGATCCCTGTCATCAATGATGTGGTTGGCATAAACGGTATTCGTATCACCGTTTTAACCATGGAAGGCAAGCGCGCAGGGCAGTTACTGATATCGCGTAATTAGCGATCCGTGCGAGAATAACAACATGTCCAAGCGCATCCTTTCAGGCATTCAGCCGACAAGCGACTCATTCCACCTTGGGAATTACCTTGGTGCGCTAAAGCAGTGGGTGGAGCTTCAAGAGGGAAATGACGCTTTTTACTGCATCGTAGATTTGCATGCGCTTACCGGCGATATTGATCCCGCGCTTTTGCGGAAGAGAATTTTGACATCGGCAGCACAATTGCTTGCTCTCGGAATTTCGCCCGAGAAATCGACTCTATTTGTTCAATCACATGTCGCCGAACACAATCAACTCGGTTGGATTATGGAATGTATCGCTGGCTTTGGCGAAGCAAATCGCATGACTCAATTTAAAGATAAATCTGCCAAAGGTGGCGCAGATTCAGCTCGCGTTGGCTTATTTACATATCCAATGTTGCAAGCAGCCGACATTCTTTTGTATCAAGCACACTATGTTCCGGTTGGTGAAGATCAGAGACAACATATTGAGTTAACTAGAGATTTAGCGACTCGCTTTAATACTCGCTTCGGAGAAACCTTCCGAATTCCTGAAGGTTACATTCTTAAATCCGGCGCTAAGATTTATGACTTACAAGAGCCGACAAATAAGATGAGCAAATCTTCCGGTTCCGCCGCTGGTGTCCTTGAAATTATGGATACTCCAGAGGCGAATGCCAAGAAGATAAAGAGCGCCACTACTGATGCAGGGCGGGAAGTTAAGTTTGATGAAAAAGATAAGCCAGGAATAAGTAACTTACTCACAATTCATTCTGCGCTTTCAGGTAAGAAAATTAGCGAGTTAGAGAATGAATTTGCCGGCAAAGGTTATGGTGACTTCAAAGGCGCAGTTGCTGAAGTGGTGGTGGAATATTTAAGCCCAATCCGTGCCCGCGCCCTTGAGTTATTGGAAGATGAGCGCCACCTCGTTCAAATCCTTCACTCCGGTGCCGATAAAGCGCGTACCGTGGCTAGCGCAACGGTCGCCGAAAGCTATAAGAATTTAGGTTTGGTGCTCTAATGAAAAAACGTTCGAGCGTTTTGATAATTGCGCTAGCCCTTGCGGCGACGCTAACCAGCCCCATTTCGGCCAACGCTGCAATCAAAATCTGCATTGCTTATGACACTGGTGGACTGGGAGATCGTTCCTTTAACGATGCAACATTGGCGGGAGTCAAGAAAGCACAGACTAAATTCACCTTTACCTTTGAAGGTGTCGTAACAGATGGCACGGCCGCTGATCGAGTCAAACGCTTACGTAGCCTGACAGGTAAGAGTTGCGCAGTAATCATCGCTGTAGGTGCTGAGTACAAAAAAGCGGTAGATCAGATATCTAGTGAATTTCCAAATACTCAATTCGCCATTATCGGTGATGCGACAATTGCCTCACTTAATGTAACTTCTATTGTATTTGCTGACGTTCAAGCCGCTTTCTTAGCAGGCTTTAGCGCTGCCTTAACAACTAAGACCGGAAAAGTTGGAATGATTACTACGCCATCGTCAGCTGATATCTATCAGAATGGCTTTTTAGCAGGTGTTGCAGCAAGCAAAAAGAAGGTCCGCACTTTTGTTAATTACACCGCAACTGATTTAGATCTTGCAGCCACCGCCTTAATTAAAATGGGAATTGATGTGATTTACACAGCAACTTCAGGATCAGCCGAAGATGCTTTTGACGCTATTGTGAAAGCAAATACTGCAAAGAATCGCAAGAAGAGCGCTAGCGATGTCTACCTAATTCTTACCGAACCCGATTTGTATCTAAGAGTTACTCCAAATACCGCGAAATACTTAGTCGCATCTGTTGTTAAGCGAGTTGATAGCGCGGTTGAGGATGTAATTGCCGCTGCTGTCGATGAAAGCCAGATATCTGATGTACTCGATGCAGAGATTGGTATCTATGGCCGTCGCTACACAATTTCCGATAAAGGAATTGAAATTGTTCTCAAATCAAAAGCCTTAGGGACGCAGGCTGCAGCAATAAATGCAGCGGCGATTGCGGCATATGCACGTTGATTGGGATTTACTAAAATCGCACGCAATAACTGCGATGAAACAAGCCTATGCGCCTTACTCCAAATTCCCTGTCGGGGTCGCAGCTCTTGTAGATGATGGCCGAATAATTACTGGCTGCAACGTGGAAAATGCCAGTTATGGTCTTACTTTATGTGCCGAGTGTGGCCTGGTATCAACGCTAATTAATTCCGGTGGCGGGCGGTTAATTGCATTTACTTGTGTTGATATCGCAGGAAATTATCTAATGCCGTGTGGGCGTTGTCGCCAGCTACTGCAAGAGCATGGCGGTTCAAACCTGCAGCTAATGACAGATACGGGCATTAAACCGTTATCAGAGCTTTTGCCTTGGGCATTTGGCCCTGAAGAGATTGATAAGCGTCTTGACTAAGCAGAGTAATTCAGGGATTGAACCATTTGCAGCTGTTGAAATTATTGCCGCAAAACGCGATCGCAACGAATTAAGTGATAAACAAATCGACTGGACTGTCGATGCATATACACGCGGTGTAATCGCCGATGAGCAGATGTCAGCACTTCTTATGGCCATTCTTCTAAACGGAATGAATTCACGCGAAATTTCTCGTTGGACAAATGCCATGATTAATTCCGGCGAAAGAATGAATTGGTCTGCACTAGATCGACCAACTGCAGATAAGCACTCGACCGGCGGCGTTGGCGATAAAATTACCCTTCCTCTGGCACCGCTCGTTGCTGCCTGCGGTGGAGCAGTACCTCAGCTTTCCGGTCGCGGGTTAGGTCACACTGGTGGCACCTTAGATAAACTTGAATCGATTCCTGGTTGGCGCGCATCACTATCAAATGCAGAGATGTTAAAAGTTTTGCAAGATACCGGAGCCGTGATTTGTGCGGCAGGAGCAGGGTTGGCACCGGCGGATAAAAAGTTATATGCACTGCGTGATGTGACTGCAACAGTAGAAGCCATCCCGCTGATTGCATCTTCAATTATGTCGAAGAAGATCGCCGAAGGAACTTCCGCACTAATTTTGGATGTTAAGACAGGAAGTGGAGCATTTATGAGTGATCCTGCTAAAGCGGGAGAACTTGCGCGCACTATGGTGCAACTTGGTCTAGATGCTGGAGTAAAAACTCGTGCGCTCGTGACCGCGATGGATGTACCACTGGGACTCACTGCAGGAAATGCCCTTGAAGTACGCGAATCCATTGAGGTTTTAGCCGGTGGTGGACCTGCCGATGTTGTTGAGTTAACAATTCTTCTGGCGCGAGAGATGATTGATGCTGCCGAAATTGTAGGAAAAGATCCAGCGGATGCGCTTAAGGATGGTTCCGCAATGGATCATTGGAAGCGAATGATTGCTGCGCAAGGTGGCAATCCAGATGCCAAGCTTCCAGTTGCCCAAGAAAAGCATGTTATTACTGCATCTGAATCAGGAATTATGACAAAGATGGATGCGATGAAAATTGGCGTCTCGGCTTGGCGGCTGGGTGCAGGTCGTTCGAAGCAAGGTGAAAAAGTTCAAGCCGGTGCGGGAATTGAAATGCATTCCAAGCCAGGTGGCTACATTAAAAAAGGCGAACCTTTGCTGACCTTACACACTGATGAGCCAGCAAGATTCGAGCGCGCAATTGAAATTTTGACAGGTGCAATTATTATTGAAGAAAATGGCAAGGTAGATCGCCTGCCCTTGGTTGTTGAACGGATTACCGGATGAGTACCTTAAATAAAATTCCAGCGCCAGAGCAGATTAAACGTTTACCCAAGGCTTTGCTGCATGATCACCTCGACGGTGGGCTTCGTCCGCAGACGATAATCGATATTGCTAAAGAGATTGGCCACGAGCTTCCAAGTTATGACGCCGCCGAACTAGCCGAATGGTTTCGCGCATCTTGCGATTCTGGTTCATTAGTACGTTACTTAGAAACTTTTTCACACACTGTCGCTGTAATGCAGCGCCGCGAAGATATTGTTCGTGTGGCACGTGAGTGCGCTGTTGATCTGGCTCGCGATGGAGTGGTTTACGCAGAAGTGCGAATGGCGCCAGAACTTTTAACAGAGAACGGCCTGACTTTATCTGCAGCGATTGAAGCGATTCTGGAAGGTTTTAGCGTTGGTGAGAAGGAAGCTAAAACTGAGGGAAACGCTATTCGCGTGACCTCCTTACTTTGCGGAATGCGCCAGAATCAACTCTCGCAAGAAGTGGCTGAACTAGCTGTTAAATACCGCGAACGTGGCGTTGTTGGCTTTGATATCGCTGGTCCAGAAGATGGCTTCCCACCTAGTGATCAGCTAGATACCTTTGAATATCTGCGTCGTGAAAATGCGCACTTCACTATCCACGCTGGTGAGGCTTATGGACTTCCCTCAATCTGGGAAGCAATTCAACTTTGCGGCGCCGAACGCTTAGGACATGGCGTGCGCATAATCGACGATATCGATTTAAACCACACCCCACCACGACTTGGTCGACTTGCTGCTTATGTTCGCGACCGACGTATTCCTCTTGAGATGTGCCCTTCTTCAAATATCCAAACCGGAGCAGCAGCAAATTTTGCAGATCACCCGATCGGAGATTTGGCGAAATTGCGTTTCCGAGTAACAGTTAATACCGATAATCGCCTGATGTCGGCAACTTCAATGAGCCGTGAAATGACTGAACTAGTCACAGCATTTAATTGGAGTTTTTTAGATTTACAACGCGTGACCATAAATGCGCTAAAGAGTTCTTTTATTCCATTTGAAGAGCGTTTAGCAATTATTGAAACAGTAGTTAAGCCAGGCTATTTAGCAATTTCTGGAGAGTAAGTTTTAAACCCCGATTGGGTGCCAGACAGTCTTAGCTTCCATAAAGGCGTAAATCCGCGTTGGCGAAATCGCACCATCGAAACTATGAATTCGCTTTAGGTTTTCGGCTCCCGCAACTTTAAGATCGGTGCGCTTCTTCTTATCAATTCCAGAAACATCGAATCCATCGATATCCATGTGCGAAGCAGCCCACGGAGCAAGTTCATCGTGAGATCCGGTTAAAATATTTAACACGCCAGCAGGTAGGTCACTTGTTGCCAGTACTTCGGCGAAGGTCATCGCAGCAATGGCTGCCGATCCAGGAACCAAAGCGATCACAGTATTTCCAGAGACGATCGCTGGTGCAATTGCATCGATTAGCGCTAGGAAACTTTCAGCCGGGGCAACGGCGATAACTCCCTGCGGTTCTGGGATTGTGAAGTTGTAATAAGGGCCTGATACTGGGTTTGTAGCGCCAAAAGCTGCTGATAATTTATCGCTCCAGCCGGCATACCAAACCCAGCGATCAATTGCGGTGAGTACTTCATCGTGTGCTTTCTTCGCAGTAACTCCGCTAGCAAGAGCAATTTCGGATGCGAATTGATCAGCGCGACCTTCCAACATTTCGGCGATGCGATAGAGAATTTGTCCGCGGTTATATGCAGTGGCTTTCGCCCATCCACTTTGAGCCGCGCGGGCGGCAACGACGGCATCACGCAAATCTTTACGGGATGCAAGTGATGGGTTTGCGACAAATCCATTTTTGCTATTGCTCACTTCGTAGACGCGTCCAGATTCACTACGTGGGAAAGTGCCATTAATGTATAACTTATAGGTCTTCTTAACTTCTAAGCGTGGAGATGACTTACTTGCAGAACTCTTCTTTGAAGAAGCCATTTACTTTCCCTCCTTCAAATATGCCGCTAAACCATGTTTGCCGCCTTCGCGACCCCAACCAGATTCTTTATAACCACCAAATGGTGAGGCAGGATCGAATTTGTTAAAGGTATTTGCCCAAACTACACCAGCACGAAGTTGCTGCGTCGCCCACAAGATTCGTGAGCCTTTCTCGCTCCAGACCCCGGCTGATAATCCAAATGGTGTGTTATTAGCTTTTTCAATCGCTTCTTGTGGAGTACGGAAAGTGAGAATTGAAAGTACTGGTCCGAATATTTCTTCACGCGCGATGCGATGGGCTTGGGTCACGCCGGTGAAGATTGTTGGTGCAAACCAGAAGCCTTTGGCAGATAAATTACAAGCTGGGCTCCATCGCTCTGCACCTTCTGCTTCACCCGCAGTTGCTAACTCTTGAATCTTGCTTAATTGCTCTCGGGAATTAATCGCACCAAGATCAGTGTTCTTATCTAGCGGATCACCAACCCGAATTTTTGCCATTCGCACTTTAAGTTTTTCAATTAATTCATCAGCAATACCTTCTTGCAAAATCAAGCGAGAGCCAGCGCAACAAACGTGGCCCTGATTGAAAAATATGCCGTTAACAATGCCTTCTACAGTTTCATCCAATGGAGCATCATCGAAGACGATATTTGCACCTTTGCCGCCTAGTTCAAGCGTGGCTTTCTTATTTGTGCCGGCGATAGCTCGGGCAATCTTCTTGCCGACATCAGTAGATCCAGTAAAAGCAATCTTATGAATACCAGGATGGTTCACGATTGCAGCACCTGTGGATCCATCGCCAGTAACAATATTGACGACTCCATCTGGAAGTTCGGCTTGTTGGCATACTTCTGCGAACAACAGTGCAGTGAGCGAAGTAGTTTCTGCAGGTTTTAAAACCACGGTGTTACCGGTGGCTAAAGCAGGCGCAACCTTCCAAGCGAGCATAAGCAAGGGAAAATTCCAGGGGATTATCTGACCAGCAACTCCGTGAGGTTGTGGTGATTTACCGAGACCTGCATAATCTAATTTATCCGCCCAACCTGCGTGGTAAAAGAAATGTGCTGCGACTAAAGGAATATCAATATCTCGGGTTTCGCGAATTGGTTTTCCGTTATCTAAAGTTTCAAGAACAGCAAATTCACGGGCGCGCTCTTGCAGAATTCGTGCAATACGATACAAATACTTACCACGCTCTTTGCCAGATAACTTTGACCAAGTTTTGGTATACGCCTTCTGCGCAGCAGCAACTGCCTTATCGACATCACTTGCGCCACCGAGTGAAATCTGACTTAAAACTTCTTCAGTTGCTGGATTTATAGTTGCAAAATGTTTTTTACCTGGCACAAACTTGCCGTCGATAAAGTGGCCGTATTTGGCTTTGATATCTACGATCGCACGAGATTCAGGAGCTGGTGCATATTCAAAAGTCATCGCATTAACCTGTATCTACTCTCTTAATCGATCGTTACGTAGTTAGGGCTAGCGTAGTAGCCATCGTCCATTTTCATACGTTGCATAAGCAAATCATTGAGCAGAGCGCTGGCCCCAATACGGAAATACTCAGGTGTGAGCCATTCTGGTCCTGCAATCTCGTTAACCAGCACTAATTGCTTGATTGCATCCTTGGTATTTCGAATTCCGCCCGCTGGTTTTACTCCAATTCGGCGCTGCGTGATCTGATAGAAATCTCTAACCGCCTCCAACATAACTAATACGACCGGTGGGGTAGCAGCGGGCGCAACTTTTCCGGTTGAGGTCTTAATAAAGTCGGCTCCGGCGAGCATGGCTAGGTAAGAGGCTTTTCGGACATTGTCATAAGTAACCAATTCGCCAGTTTCAAAAATTACTTTGAGATGAGCGCGATCTCCACAAACTTCACGGATTTTTACGATCTCATCAAAGACCAAACCATATTGCCCGGATAGAAATGCACCACGATCAATAACCATATCAATTTCGGCGGCGCCTGCATCGATCGCATCTTGGGTATCTTGAATCTTTACCGCCATTGATGCACGACCTGATGGAAAGGCGGTCGAGACGGCAGCAACCGGAACATGTTTTCCACCAATTGCATCTAAGTGCGTGCGGGCAATTGAGACCATATCGTTGTAAACGCAGATCGCTCCAACACTTGGTACCGTTGAATCTGTTGGATCTGGGCGCACCGCTTTGGAACATAGCGCACGAACTTTTCCTGCAGTATCGGCACCTTCTAAAGTCGTGAGATCAACCATTGAAATTGCGGTATCAATTGCCCAACGTTTACTTGATGTTTTAATGCTTCGATTTGCTAACATCGCTGCGCGAGCATCTGCTCCGACTTGATCTACGCCAGGTAATTGCGCGA
>Ga0209442_1000441_pt1 | contig 24397 bp, 14 predicted proteins | sample LauGreSBDMM110DD_2_FD_187565 | JGI IMG/M metagenome (GOLD analysis project Ga0209442, IMG submission 187565) | Freshwater lake microbial communities from Lake Michigan, USA - Sp13.BD.MM110.DD (SPAdes) (version 2) | ecosystem: Environmental > Aquatic > Freshwater > Lake | place: Lake Michigan...
CGTCTAGGTATAAACGACCATTTAAACGATTGAACCTAAATCTTTGATGACCATTTAACTCTAAATCTAATAGAGCCAAATGCGACATAACTGTTTTGTAGTAGATTAAAGAAGTAGATGTTAAATCGTACAAATCATTTAATCTTAATTGATACTGCAAGTCGAAAATGTTCTTTGATGAAGATGCTTGTCCAGCAGATATAATTTGAGTGACACCCCAAACATAGTCTGGAATTTCAATATAACGATTATCATATTCACGGAGTGTGACAGAAACTGTAGTTGCAGTAACGGCAGAATTTAAACCAACAATCGCCTCACCTGCAGTAAAAGTTCCAACGATATTTTTAACTAGTAATAGAGTACCAGCAGAAGTTCTACTGGATTCTTGACATACCTCAGCAGTTGCATTAGAAGTAACACCTCTAACTTTTTCTGCTAAGCGGAAATTTGCAGCAACAGAAGTGGTAAGAACAATCTCAGAAGCACGAATTTGTTGCTTAAGATAAATCTGCTCAATACCTTCGTAGTGATATATTTTCCAATAATCTAATGCTTCATCAAGACGATCTTCTAGTTGATCATCGTCCACATTTATCTCAAGCACTGGAGCACCCAATGCTCTTAACGCATATTGTTTTAATCCATCTCTTGTAGAAACAGCCATTTTAGTTTCCTAACTTTGCTTTTAGTTCTTCGATTTGTTTTTGCTGTTCTTTAATAGCTTCAACTAATAATGGAATCATTCTTTCATAATGAATCGTTAAATATGTTGCATCGATTGGAGCAGGAACAACGATCTCTGGTAGCACTGCTTGAACTTGTTGCGCAGATAAACCAACTTCTTGTTTAGAAGAATCGTATCCTAATGCTGCAGCAGTTTCGTTAGCATGATAGTGAAAACCATCAAGAGAAAGAACTTTCTCCAAAGCATTTTCGATATTGCCAGTACGAGTTTTAAGACGATCGTCTGAGTAGTAACCAGTAACAGTTCCAGTGGCACGAATCTCACCAGCAACACCAGATGCTGCAGTACCAACTCCAATTGAACCTAACTGTATATTAGTATTAGTTGGGATAATTTCAGGGATAGTCCAAGTAACTGCAGTAGAACCATCAACTGCTTTGCCAGTGCCACCAAGAGTAATAGTTCTAGAAGTACCCCATGAAGCAGTAGTAATTGCAGTAGAACCATCAAATGCAGTTCCGTTAATATTTCGTGCGGTAGTTAGAGTCGCTGCAGAACCAGTAATACGAAGAGCATCAATAACACCTAGCGTACCAGAAACAACACCACTAGTTAATGTAGCGTCAGGTACAAATGTAAAGAAACCAGTACTATCATCAAAACCAAAGAAACCATTTTTTGCAGTTCCACTGAACCAGCGGAAAGACACACCACGATCTTGATTATCATCTACTGTTGGAACAGTGTCACCACCTAATTGTAAAATAGTATTATCTAAGTTAACAGTGCTAGAATTAACTGTGGTAGTTGTACCATTGACAGTTAAGTTACCAGTAACAGTAAGAGCATTATTGACTGTAGTTGTACCAGTTGCTGCACCGATAGAAACTGCGGTAGCTGCTCCACCAATATTAAGAGTAGTGGCTACGGTATTGTATAAGTTCTGAGTAGTATTAGAACCAACGACAGTACCTGGACGAAGTGTTAATGTTGCTGCAGTAGCATTACCGATAGCTAGTGTAGTTGCTGCACCGAAGGCATTAATAGTAGTGGCTGTAGTATTAAAAATATCCATTGACGCACTACCAGCAACAACGCTAGTAGTCAATGTCGGACTAGTACCAAACACTACAACACCTGTACCAGTTTCGTCAGTAATGGCTGTCGCCAACTGAGCAGAAGTGGCGGTTAAAGTATTATTTGTTAAGTTGATAGACTTATTAGTAAGAGTATCAGTCGTTGCTTTACCAACTAGCGTATCGCTAGCATTGGGTAAAAGTATTGATCTGTCTGCAGTAGGATCTACTGTAGATAATGTTGTTTCAAAGCCATCAGCAGTAGCACCTTCAAACACAAATGCGTTTTGAATTTCTACAGTAGTAGAATTTACAGTAGTAGTCGTGCCGTTTACTGTAAGGTTACCAGTAATAACCGTATTTGCATTATTGATTGTTAGCGTACCAGTTGCTGCACCGATAGAAATAGTAGTTGCTGCACCAAAAGCATTAACAGTTGTTGCAGTTGCATTAAACAGATTCTGAGTAGTTTGTGTACCGACTAAAGTACCAGTATAATCTTTAAGGTTAGTTCTATTCCATTGACCGACTTGAGTTGATCCAGTACCAGCAGAATTCTCAGCATAGAAATCCAAGTCACCATTTGATGCACCAGCAGATGTTTCTGCAATAATAAAAGTAAATCCATCAACTGATTTTACACCACCCAGAGATGCCCACGCAGCTGCAGCATATCCTTCAAAGGAAGACAGAGTGCTGTTGTAGCGAATCATACCAGTGGCAGGAGTTACTGGTCTTTGCCCAGTAGTACCAGCTGGAATTTTCCAGTTGCTAGTACCAGTGGCAGTAAGAATATCTAATCCAGCTAAAGAAGCACTAGTGCTACCCAAAGAGATCGCAGTAGAACCAACAGTAATTTGTCCAGCTGCCCAAGATGGAGCAGAAGAAGCACCAGTAGAAATAAGGAAAGTTCCTACAGCACCTGGAGCAATAAAAGAAGTTGATCCAGTATCTGCTTGGTAAGGTATGTAACCAGCTGAACCACCAGCAAGGTTAGTGGCAGTAACAGCAGTACTAGAAGTACCAGCAGTAATAGAAGCTGGAGAAACCCACGCAGGTACACCAGATCCAGAAGAAACTAAAAGTTGTCCAGAAGAACCAACACCAGTAAATCCAATACTACTATTGGTAGAATAAGCAATTGCACCAGAAGCAGCAGATAAAGAAGCACCAGTACCACCATATCCTAGAGGAACAGGCTGACCATTCCAAACAGAGTTTGTGGAAATGGTTTTATTGGTTAGCGTTTGTGTAGAGGTATTGTTAATCATAATGGCACCTCCACCTGGAGTCGAACCATCATGAAGTCTAAATGTTTTTACTTCAGTGTCATAGGTAATCTCACCAATTGCGCCTGTAAACGCATTGTTCTGGGTAGTAGTGCCTCTTCTAAACTGTACTTGGGTTGCCATTTAAAATTTCCTCTAATTTTGTATATTTATGCTTGCGCTTCTGACCAGAATAAGTTAATGTTTGTGGTAGCATTCGAACCCGATAGATTTCTAACAACAACTGCCAAGACATCGGGACCATCAGGATAATTACTATATCCACCAATTGCAGAATTGGTCAATTCTTTCAACTGTCCTAAGTCAATTTCAGCAAAGCCGTTAATTTGTGCTAGTGTCGCAAACACTTGTTCACCTGGAGTTGCAGTAATAGCACTTGATACTGAGATCTGCGCAAAGGATGGTTGTGATCCTAATGCGCTAGTATTAACTGATTGCCAAGTTAATGTTGAAGCATCAATATTACCTGGATTTAAAATACCGTAAACTTGAATATTTTGTGTGGATGTCATCTGTAGTTTTTGCAACAGTAACTGAGATCTATTAATTAAATCTCGTTCACCTAAAGTTCCAGAGATAGAGTTAGACACAGATGGAGCTAATCTTAAGAAGAACACTGTCTTAGATTGGTTAGCAGTAAACACTTGGTTAACCGCAGCATAGTTAAAGAAGTAACCACGATCTTGGTCGAAACCACCATCCATAATATAAGATGAACCCCAGTGATTAATAACTGGTGCTGTAGTACAACTAATAAGAATAACTGAATTAAAGCCATTACCAACTACATGAGATGCAGCTGCACCTCCACTAAATGTTTTCTGAGATCCACCAGCAAATTGTTGGAAGGAAGCACCTCTGGTACAACCATTTAAAATATTACCTGCTTTGCTACTGTAATTAATGCACTCATTTTCTATCATTACAGTTCCGCTAGATGGAAAACGATAACCATCTACCAACTGAATTGATGTTGCTGAACTACTAATAGTTGTGGCTAATCTTCCAATAACAGATTCATTAACAGCTTGGTAACGAACTGCGCTGTTACCAGATCGCATGTACGCTTCGTCATTTAAGTTATTCTGTTTCATACGATGAACAAGAATCATATTACCATCTCCACCACGAACCATATAATCAATAAAGCCAGCACCATACCAAGAGAATGAAATACCCAACATTTGCATTTTGTTAAGGTTTAGATTATATCCAGAAACTCCAGTGCCATCAACTTTGTCAATATTAAACTGAGATTGAGGAATTCTTTGATCTATAACTACTGCAATTTTAACTCCACTGGCATTTGTAGTTCCACGATACTCTGGGTTAACTGTCATTGTATTATCATCAGTCACAGAACCAACCATGTAAGTCATACCACGAATAATGATTCTATCGCCAACTTTTAACTGTTGAGTGAAACGACAATTGGTTCCAGATACTAATTGTGACCCTGCATTTACTGCAACAAAACCAGATAATTGATATGTGCCTGATCTTTTGACTACAGCCATTTCTTGTCCGTCAAATTCCCAGAATAATCCGTTTTGATCATCGAATGGTCCAACACGAACAGATGCCCCATGCCAGTTTTTAACTGTAACACGAGGAAGATTGGTAATAACTGCACTAGTAGAACCTAGTGTACCCTGCGCAGAAACTGTAAAAATGTTTTCACTAACAATACCAGAAACTCCATATGTTCCGTTGTAACCACTAGTGACAACACCAGAAATTAGAACTGATGCTCCAATTTGTAAACCATGGTCAGTTTCTGTGGTAATAGTAATTGTTGAACCAACAGTAGTATTAGCAGCTGAGATTTGATCAAGGTTAAGAACTGGATTAAATAAAACACCTGAAGTCCAAAGAATGCCTTTACCAGATTGATAACGCATATACTTTTTAGTTTGACGAGAAACAGACGCACCATGTGAGGCAACAAAAGTTCCAAGAGTCACACCACCATCAAATGGTCGATGCATAACAAACGCATCTGATCTTGTATGAATAACCATAGTAATAGCAGCGGAAGCCACCGCACCACCGACACGAGCAGTAAATGTAAATGTAGTTGGAGATGGAACTGATTCTGCAAAAAAGTTACCAGTTAATAGTGCGTGGTTTGTCCCAACAGAACTGGCAACACCAACGATAGGAGCACCTGGAACTAAACCATGATTGGCAGAACAAGTAACAGTAATAACTGAAGGGTTTGCACCATTAGATGTAACAGTAGATATTGGTAATTGTGATCCAGCATAAAAACCACCACGACGACCATAAGTAGAACTACCAAAAATTGATAAACCATTTGTTCCAACAATACCCTTGGCATAGTATGTAAATGATGTGCTATTGGGAACAGAGTTAATAACAAAAGCACCTTCTGCTCTTGCGTAGTTTGAAGCGTTAGTTAATCCAAAAATAATAACTGGATTATTAACAGCAAGACCGTGATCAACAGAAGTAGTTACAGTAATAAGAGATGGAGAATTGCCATCAGTAGTAATGCTAGTGATAAACAAATCTAGTCCTGGCTTTTCAAAAATTCCTGGAACATTTCGAATATCAGTATAGTTCTGCCACTTAGTTGGCTGTAGACCGTATTCAAAGTCAGCATCAATTAGTGACTGTGGATTTGCAACACGCATTCTTTCAATTGCATCAACACCAAATGCGTATGGACGAACAATGTTACCAACTTGTTTAGGTGCATCAGTATAAATGGCAATTTTATCATTGGCTGACATTGCCGAAGTATCTTTACTAAATGTTACAGTAGTAGCACCATCTTGTTCGGAATAAAAAGTATTGCTGTCGCTTGGGTCAAATGAAACTGTACCACTACGAGTTGGATCACCAATCGCATAAATGTTTTCTTGAATAGATTTATTAGCAACAATTAGTAGTTGAGTTGCATCACACTTTCCAGGGAACTTAATAGTTCCAGCATTTGCAATACCTGGAGTAAAAATATATTTTTCAACTAGTTGGCGAGCCATGTTTGTCCTTTAGAAACCAAAAATAATAGAGTAAGCAATATAGTCAGCTTTGATAGACTGATCAATATTATTCAATGAAACGATACCATCAACAACAAGAGTACCCATGTTATAGATGTACTCAGAAAGTCCAGTTACTAATCCTAGATCTTCTGTAATTGTTACAACCAAGTCAGTGACTAAACCAAGATCCGACTGAGCATTAGTAGCAAAAACTGCAGAAGCTATTGCAGTATCTGGATCAGCATTTTGCCAGATAGATCCGTTATATTTTAAAACCTGCTGAGCAGCAGGTGCTGTGATAGTAACATCAGTTAAACCATCTAATGTTCCTGCTGAGTTTGAAACCCACTGAACACCCGTTCCAGTAGATGTTAAAATATAACCATTGGCACCAGTATTACCACCTGCGGTAACTGCACCAGTTAGAACTACACCATTTAGAGTTTTGTTTGTTAGGGTTTGTGTGCCTGTTAGAGTAACATCACCACCGCCACCAGCACTACCCCACTGAACTCCAGTACCTGTAGAAATTAAAACTTGACCATTTGTGCCAACAGTACCTCCAGCACTAACAGTTCCACCTAATACTGTGTTATTTATCGTTGGTGATGTTAGAGTTTTATTGGTTAGAGTCTGAGTGCCAGTTAGCGTAGCAACAGTAGAGTCAATGGCGATAGTAACTGCACCAGATCCATTAAACGATGCACCACTTAATCCAGTACCAATTGTTAGAGTATTTGTTGTATTTGCAGTAACAGTTATTGCTGCTGAACCATTAAAGGAAACCCCATTAATAGTTCTAGCAGTAGTTAGTGTTGCTGCAGAGGCAACAGATTTTGCAGAATCTGCTGTATTGTCTACGCTATCCAATCCAACATCAGCCTTGACAAGAGTAACTACTCCTGTTTTACCAGCAACGCTATCAACTGCGCCAGATGTGATATACACATAAGCTGAACCAGACCAACGATAAGTTTTATTAGTATCAAGTGCTACATAAATCTTACCAGTCTCACCTGTTACTGGAAACGCTGCTAAATTAACACCTTCAAGTACATCATCTACATAACTTGGAAGTCTTGCAGCATCAATAGTACCAGTAGTAATTTTTGCTGCATCTAAAGCAGGAATATCTGCTGCAACTAAAGTAGTTCCGCTAGTGACTCTACCTTTAACATCAGTTGTAACTTTAGTGTAAGTACCAGCTGTACCCACAGAAGCAAGAGTTGCTGTGCCAGTTATGTTTGCTGAACCATCAAAGGATCCACTTGTATAAGTTACATCGCCAGTAATAGCAATAGTGCGAGCAGTTGTTAATGTCGCTGCAGATCCAGTTGTATTCTGATTCCATGTCGGAACAGTACCAGTTAAACCACTATAAGCAACATTTGTTGCAGTTGCAGCATTACCAGTTGTGTTTTGATTTAGTGTAGGAAAGTCTGCAGCAACAGCAATTGAAAGAACACCAGTTGTAGTTGTATTTTTAACAATACCTGTTCCAAGAGAACCCAAGAACTGAGCACCAGATAATCCAGCATCAGTAGTTCCTTGAACAATAAATTTATTTGCAAATGCTACACTAGCAGAACCATCTACTGAGTTACCTGCGAGATTACGAGCAGTTGTCCATTGACCTGCTGAGGTTGCTGTATTAGCATTACCTGTTAGTGCACCAACAAATGTAGTTGATGTAACAGATGTTAATCCAACCAGAGTAGTACTAGAAGAACCAAGCGATATAGCAGTAGTACCAACAGTAACTGAACTATTAGTGAGTGCTGCGTTACCAATGTTAGTTAATGTATTTGTAGAACCAGAAATACTTTTATTAGTTAAAGTATCTGTAGTGGCACGACCAACAAGTGTATCAGTGGAAGTTGGTAGAGTTAGCGTACCAGTGTTTACAATAGTACCAATGACTGGACTAGTTAATGTCTTATTAGTAAGAGTTTGAGTGCCAGTAAGAGTGGCAACAGTTGAATCAATAGCAATTGTTACAGCTGAAGAACCATTGAACGATGTTCCAGAAAGACCAGTGCCAATTGTTAGTGCATTAGAAATATTAGATGTAACCGTAATAGTTCCACCTAAACTTACTGCACTACCATTAATTGTAATAGAACTATTAGCTAAATTTGCATTGGTAATACCAGCAGTACCAGAAAGGTTACTATTAGATAATCCACTAATAGTATTCGAACCTGCAGCTATTGTTTTATTTGTAAGAGTCTGAGTACCAGTATCTGATACTAAAACAGCATCAGCATTGCCAATTGTAGTACCACCAGGAAGTGTTAATTTATTTGTAGCTGCAGCAGCATGGGGTTGCGCAGAGATTTTTTGTCCGTGTGTATTAACAGGACAATTTAATTGAATTTGACCAGAATATTGTGAGCCTGCTGTGCCAGTAACTGCTATGGTATTACCCATACCATTACCATGTGCTACGCAATAATATCTTAGATCACTGGGCGCATCCCAAGCAACTGTAATAACTGTTTGCGCACCAGCAGTTCCTGGAGTACCAGTAGTTACTACACCTGTAGTATATGAATTTCCACTACCATCTTTAAATGCAAGTTGATGACCAGCGTTAGAAGCTGCACTTTGGGCGAATGTATAAACACCAGTACGAACAAAACTAAGTGTTGGAGTGTTTACTCCGTCTACTGCAAATACATTACCACTACCAGGATTAACAACAGTGACTGCGAATGTTTGAGTGACTCCAGAATTCGCTAAAACATAGCCTTGTATAACAGGTGCTATAAAAGATTTATTTGTTAGGGTTTGTGTTCCATCTAATGTGGAAACTGCAACGATGGACTCTGTTATTCCATCGTCTTTTTTGAAAAATAGGTTACCGTTGTAGGTATTGATCGCAATCTCACCAAGCGCAATATCGGTGGTGAGAGGAATTTTACCTGGAACCGCACTTCGTTTTAGAATAACGATGTTTGAGTTGAGTGTTGGGCTCCCGCCTCCTGCAGCTGGCATTATAATAACCTATTCTATATAGAATTTAAAACAAAACCAGTATATACTGGTAGTGGGATTACACCCCACTCATGTATTTAGCGAATTTTAATAAGTGCCACCATCAATTTGGAATCCATCCAATAATGAAGTAGCAGCACCTGCACCGATAATATTTGTTCCAACATAAATTTGTTTAGCAACTGATAAACCACCAGACATAACAACACCAGCAGTACCAAGAGCAGATGCATCAGTAGTATTAGTAAATGTGATTAGACCAGAACCAGCAATAGTAGTACCACTGAAAGAAGAAGCAGTAATTGTCTTATTGCTTAGTGCTTCAGATCCAGCTAGTGTAGCAAGAGTACCAGTAACAGGTAGTGTTAATGAGGTGTTTGCAGTTGCAGTAAATGTCTGAGTAAACGCACCAGCATGAGATACATTACCTGCTAGAGTTAATGTATTTGATCCGTTGTTTACACCAGTACCACCATAAGTTGGACCAATAATAGTACCTTGCCAAGTACCAGTAGCGATAGTACCAAGAGTGGTAATAGTTGCTTGACCAACATAACTTGAAGAGATGTCAATTGCATCAGCAGAGATAGAGATACGGTTAGCAGTACCAACTGCATTTAAAGTATTACCAGTCTTTGTTAAACCATCACCAGCGATAACTTGTCCAGCACCAGAGAACTGAACATAGTCAATTCCAGTAGTACCAATTGTAATATCACCATTAGTAGTTACAACAAAACCATTATCAGCGTTTACTGTACCTTCTTGAACGAAACAGAAATCTCCACCTTCAATCTCTAAAACAGTGGAATTGTCATCATTATCGATTGCACGAGTAAGCACCCAGTTTGTAGAAACAGTACCAACAGTTGTTACTGTATAGATACCATTTTGGAAGGCAGTTGTTTGATCTTTAACAAGAACACGCTGGCCAACAGTTAAGACGATAGAGTCAATTGTAAAGGCAGCTTGAGATCCAGAGTTAGTTAATGTGGCACCAACACCAGAAGATCCGTTAGCATATGTTGCAGCTAAGTTTGCAGTAGTTGCAGCACGAACTGCGTCTTTAACCTTTAGTCCAGTCTTAACAGCATCAACATAGTTCTTAGTTGCAGCATCAGTAGACTGAGTAGGTTCAGCAACAGAAGTGATTCGTTTATTAGCAACATCAACAGTACCTGTACCAGTTGGTGTGATGTTAACACTGTTGTTACCTGAAGCTGCAGCAACAGTCATATTACCAGAAGTGGCAGTAATGCTAGTTGCTAGAGCAGCACCAAGAGTTGGAGTTACTAAAGTTGGGCTACTAGCAAATACTAAAGCACCAGTACCAGTCTCATCAGAGATAACACCAGCAAGTTCAGCAGAAGTAGTTGCAGCAAATACGCTTAGTTTGTCTGCTACATAAGCAACAGTACCACCAGCACCGAATGCCACAGAAGCAGTATCTGTACCAGTGAATGTTAGGGTATTGCTTGCAGTAAGAGTTTTACCATCAGCGATAGTTAAAGTAGAACCAGTCGCAGGAGCAGTAAGAGTAACTTTATTAATACTTGTGGCAGAAGCAACACCAAGAGTTGGAGTTACTAGGGTTGGACTAGTAGCAAAGACTAGAACACCAGAACCTGTCTCATCGGAAACCGCAGTTGCCAATTGAGCAGATGTCATAGTTACGGTGTTTGAACCGAAACTAATTGTCTTGTTAGTTAGTGTATCAGTAGTGGCACGACCAACTAGCACATCTGTTGCAGCTGGTAGAGTTAGTGAATTTGTTCCTGCAACAGCAGAAGCCAGTACAGTTATTGTACCAGAAGTAGATCCATTAAAAGTAGCACCTGTAGAACCAATAGTTGCACCATTGATTGTTGGGCTAGTTAAAGTTTTATTTGTAAGAGTCTGAGTGCCAGTTAGCGTAGCAACAGTCGAATCGATATCGAATGTAACGCTAGTGGCTGTACCAACTGCAGCAACTGTAGAAGTAATACCAGTACCACCAACGAAGGTAACAGTATCAGTGGCAAGAGCAACAGAGTCAGTACCAGTGTCACCAGCAATACTAAGAGTAGTTGTAATTGAAGCAGTAGAAGCTGCAGTCAAACGACCTTGAGCATCAACAGTAAATACTGGGATTGCAGTGGCAGATCCGTAACTACCTGCAGTCACTGCAGTGTTAATTAGAGAAAGAGTAGAAGTATTAGAACCATCAGAATTGGTAACAAGGATTTGACCTGCAGTACCAGTTACTGCACCACCAACTGTATCGTAGATAAACTCAGCAAGAGTATCTGTTGTACCATTAATGTATGGATTATTAAGAACTAACTTACCAGTACCATTTGGAGTAAGAACAATATTACCATTAGTATCAGTTGAACTAATAGTATTAGTACTACCAGTAAGAGTTAAATTACCAACATTAAGGTTATTAATTTTACTGCTGGCATCAAGAACAATCGCAGATGACGCAGTTAGCGTACCTGGAGTGTGATCCAGCATATCGGTGAAATATTTACCACCGATAACAAAGTGGTTTGCAGCATTACCTGCAGTTTCAGTTCCACTACCGATATAAAGTCTATCGCCACCATTAGAACCATTGTCGGTTAATGCTGAATACGCTAATTCACCAGCACCCAGTACTGCTGGATTACCTGCTACTGTCGAACGCTTTATGCGAATAATAGATGCCATCTTTTATTTCTCCGTTAAAATTCTCCACCTTCCATGTTTTGAGCATCGAGGGTGGTGGTGGATGTCCACTTATTTGTTGTTGTTCTGTATACTAAAACTGATCCATTAATCTTAGTAGTTGTATCGACATCTGCAATCAAACTCAATGATTCTACCACTGCTGGGTTAGTAACAGTTGATGATGAAAGAGTCAATACCCCTTCGGATACTGCAACTGTTAATGCTTCATCAGGTGAGACTACTGCTATTGTATCTGTCATGTTATATCTGAGTAATTTGTGGTGTTACTGTTACAATACCTTCAACCACTCTAGTTTTAGTTGTAGCAGGAGAAGTTATTTCTACATCATAAAGCCATCTGCCAGAAGGGATTGCTTCTGATTGAGTGTTTGATAATTGTAATCTTATCTTACCAGTAGCTGCATTATAGATACTAGCATTAAAGTTATACACAGTACTAGAACTGTATGATTTTCTAATTTGTGAAGCTACAGTATACCCAGTCAAGTCTAGTGCTTGACCATTAGAAGCAGTCACAGTAATAATATTACTATAAGTGCTTCCAGCATCTACAAAAAGGTTGCTAATAGTAGCCATTGTAATTAATCCCTAGTTTACATCTTATTTATAAACCAAGGGATTTGCTTTCTTAGAATTCTAATCTAACGAAGTTGGAATTACTCCAACCTGATGTAGTAATATTAACACGAGGATCTAAACCATAGTGCCAGCTAAATGTTCCACCCACATTAGTAAATCTACCGTTTGCTGAGATAATTGCAAAAGCAGCGTTTGCTCCTTCATGTGTAGAAGCAATCATATTAACTTTTTCAGACCATCTTGGTTGAACTGGAGTATTAGATCTCACATAATGTTCCCATGGCAATCTATTACCTGGATGGTTGTTGAACTGACGAGTTGGATCAGCAACACTGTTTGGCGCACCGATACCCCTCATATAAAACGCAGAGCCACCACCATTAGTCCATAGAGTTCCGTCTGCATTTAAGAACATAGCAGACATGTAAGAATCATTACCTGCACGACAAACATACTTAATATTTGTTTTATTACCCATTACAATAGGTGCTGGGAATGAGTTGTGTGGCAGATGAATTGGATTATCACCTGAGTATTCATCTCTGTTTAGAGTTCTATGGTATGTTGGGAAACAGTTAGGTTGTAATCCAACATGGTACATAATACCAGTACCTTTCTCTTTCATGCATAAACTAAACTGTGCGCCACCATATGAGAATAACCAAAAGTTATCTACATTTCGCATCATATCAATCATGTTACCTTGATCAGTTCTTTTATTTCCAATACCAAGAGAATTTGGTCTTGCGTAGAATAACTGTGCCGCAGGTTGAAAAGAATGCAAATGTGCATTAATAGTTGAACCTGCACCATAAACTGGATAGCTATTGTCACCCACATTACCGCACATATGTAATTGACCATCATGGGTCAATACTACTACACCTGTCTCTGAACCGTAACCAGAATGGATTAACTTTTTAATACCACCAAATCGTTTCCAGTTATATTTAATTCTTTCTGGACGAGCCTGATCTCTGTAGTGTCCCATACCCAATTGTCCAACACCATTATAACCCCATGAATAGAGTTCACCATCTTCAGTTTGCGCCCAAGTAGAAGCGTAGTTACCACCACCATGCCACATATCTACAATTTTTTTATTGTGAAAGTATCCTTGTGGAATTTGTGTAGGAACATTTTTATCAGTGCGAGTACCATCACCGAGTTGTCCATAGTTATTCCAACCCCACATAAACACAGAACCATCAGAACATAGAGCAAAACATCCATGAGAATCTAATTCAGTTTGATTACCTGATTTAACATTGGTACCACACTTAATAACAAATTTATCTCTTAGTATACCTGATCCTCTGGCACCACTGCGACCAACTCTACGCATATATCTTTTTGCTGTAGTAGTACCATCACCATGATTTCCATTTGCACCATATCCAGCATGATACAATTCACCAGTATCAAATAGTGCTAAAATATGTGTATCATTACCCATTAACTGAACAATTCTTGGTGGATTAGATCCGCCTGTGACTGGTGTTCTATATCCATCGATATAATCCCACATATCAAACCCAGCATTTCTAGCATGATGAAGCACACCACAGGCTGTTACTCCGTCACCATCGGCAACCCAGTTCGAATCTCGCTCGCCTAAACCATGTCCGTTGTTATCGTAATCTCTTCCGATAAAGTTGTGCTCATAGTTACCATTGATAGTAGTGTAATTAATGTTACCAGATCCACCATACATTTCTGGTGTTTCACCCATATTTCTAGTCCATCCAAGAGGTGGATAATTTTGAAATGCTAAATGAGTTTTGGTATTATCTCTTCTAGAACTACCAGCAACTTTAGTCCACTTGGTACTAACTGCACCATTTTCGTAAATTGGGTGACCATTATAGTTATCAGCGACACACTGATAAAATTCTTCATTGTATCTTACTAGGTCACCTCTGTAATGGTAATCAAACATTGCCCAATCACCCTTAAAGATTGATCCATTCATAACCATAGTCCAGTTAGTTGCATCAACTCCTGGTTTCACCTCTTGTCCGAATAGATTATTTTCCTTATGAAAATTACTATTCATCACAAATGCTTTACCATTTAGGCGAACAGTGTCATTTATTTTGTAGATGGTTCCTTCGTTCCATTCACCCATCCAATTTTGTTTTAATTGGGTGAAATCAAAGTCACCTGATAAAGATCTTGATAGTGGCATTTAAGTTACCTTCTTCTTAATTATTGTTTATTACTGCTGTTTCTACAGTTAAAGTGCCTGAAGAAATACTAGCAAGAGAGAACGCTAATGCTTCAATCTCTGCCTGAGATGGTTTATCTTCTCTTGCTGCATCTTCAGCTAACTTTGCTTCTTTTTCTTTTTCATACTCAACATTTCTAACATAATTTACAGAATCAATTGTTTTTTGTATGAATAAATCAGTTGTATGTTTTTCAGCATCAAACATTGGTAAACCCAAAAGACTAATAATACTAGGGTCTTTTTTAAATTTATTGTTAATACCAGTATTATGATTTAGTACTGTATATGTAAAGTTACCATCTAATTTTTTCTCAATAACATAGTCATTAGTCTCAGTTGGTTTTAACATATCCACAGTATAATTTTCATGCACTGAATGATAGATTCTACCATCTAATGTAATTAGTTCAATTTTCTCTAAATCTTTATCTGCTGGATACCTTGGATCACGAGAACCAGCTATTAATTCTACACCATTAATGATAGAATCTTCTTCCAAGTAAATTGCCATTGGCAGATTTAATGATGGATACTCAGTTGTAGTGTCCGCAGTTTGTGAAACTATCTTTCTTGACATTTTTTATCCTTAACTAAAATTCGGAACATCAACTGGAGCATATTGTTGATTACCAGTTAGACCATTAGCTGTGCTGCAATTCCAATTTTTACCAGTTTGTAAAATCTCACCTCGTTCAGATAACCACCAATGATTGGTAATATGTCCATAACCAGCAGTTCCTTCGTAGTCACCGTAACCCCAGATATCGATAATTCTATTTCCAATTGCGTATCTATCACTAGGCATTATAGTTCTCTGCCATCCTTGAGATGTAGAACTAGAACCATTTTGTTGTTGTGGGTAGGCATTATTTCCTGGATAGGCTGCAATAAATCCTATACCAGTTTCACCATAACCATTCCAACCAGTTCCATAACAAATACCATCTTTGTCCATACAAATTTGTGATCCACCACCAGATTTACCTGACCCTGCAAAGGCAACGATGTCTGTCATTGCACCCTTTGGTCCAAACATTTGAGCAGGAATCAATCTATTAGCAGTTGAAGCTGCACCAAACTGATTGTGCCCAGCATATCCGCAGCCCCACATTTGTAAACTAGTATCTAACAAATATAATGTTTCATTACCATTATTAGAAAGACACCAAATATTTTTAATACCACCAGCGATGCTCCAACCATTTACAGAAGAGTTTCTTGCTATAGTTCCAGTAGCGTTAGATGTTGCTGTAGTAGTGTTAGTACCAAGCCATCCTGTGGCATTATATCCCTGCGACCACACATGTCCTTGACCATCTAAAATAAATAGAGCAGCGAAATTTTCGCATTCAGGTGTTAGAATTTTCTGAATTCCACCATAAGTTGCCCAGTTAACTGGAATCTTAAATGGTGCTGCACATTGAGTTGCAGAAACAAAACCAGTTGCAGTTTGGAACCCTAACTGTCCATAGTTATTTCTACCCCAACCCCATAATTGACCAAGTTCATCAAGTGCATATGCAGTGTTCTGTCCTCTAAACACATCAACAACTCTATTATTCTCAAAGAAAATTTCTTTGGTTAAACACATTGGTGAACGAACATTGTCTGTTTGATTTCTTAATCTATAACCAGTGTTAAGATGATTTTCTGGTCCAATACCGCACTGACCATAACCATTATAACCCCAACACCAAACTTCTCCGTATTCATCTAGAGCAATCGCCCATTCTGATCCATCTCTGGATGCGTCTGGAATACCTATTTTAACAATGGCTCTATTATTGAAAGATTTTCTTCCAAATTCAACATAGGGCATTGACATATCGGTATCTTCACCACCGATTACACCACCACCAGCACTAGTACCATTAACTAATACGGTTCCATAAGAAGTCAAAGCCTGTCTAACTGACCATTTATGAAGATTTTGAGTTAATCTTGGAGACATTGATCGTTGCATGTTCCACTCGTATGATTGATTTCCATAGACAGGAACATCATTTGTATACCAATCATTAAAGAATTGTGCAGCATTTTCTCCAGCAAAATATCTACTGTCATCTGCTTGACCTACACCAGAACCATAGTAGTTGTAGCCACTGGCAATTCTTTGTCCTCTACCATCTGCTCCATGGTTCATTGATCCACGATAATCCATATAAGATCTAACAGTAGGAGTATTCCACTGAGGTGCACACTGAGCTAAACTATTTGTAATTGGATCTTTATGTGATGCTGGAGTGTTCCATGCAATGCCAGAGTATGTGCACGCAACAGTACCAGTACCAGTACCAGTAGAAGTAGCAACGAATTGGATACCCACAGCGTTTCTTACAGCACCATGGTTTGTAAATGTCGATGTACCAACTGTAACGATTGTGTATGTAGTACCAGCAATCATTGCAGTAGCATTAATGGTAGTGGCATTAGACCATGTTGGTAGTCTATTATATGGATGTCCTCTCCAACCCCATGGATTGGCATTGACACCAGTAATAATTCTTTGGTGTGGTAATGCGTCATCACCAACCAAGAATGGTTCCCAGCATCCAATATAATCGAATAGTGGATCCACTCCTTCATTTCCATGGATGCACATATAAGAATTATTATTTCTTACTACTATAGCACCTGGAGCATAGGCTGTTGTATATGTCCATGTACCAGCAAAAAAGTTACCCTCGCTAAGAGCATCCCAATCAACCATATTAAGAGCAACTTCATATTTACCAGCCATTCTTCGAGTACCAATAACTACTGGAACGGAAGCCTGTGTCGAGATATTCGTGGATTGTTTATTTAAAGTAATAACTGAAGTTGTAGTATTACTATTTGTGATAGATACTATTTGTGAATCAGGTTCAATATATGAAGCGTAAGCAAACATATTACCATTTGCAGTAATTCTATTATCAGTTGCTGCTTGTAGAGCAACATCCCATGTAACTGTAAAGGAAAACGCATTTGCTGCAAGAGAAGAAATAGTTCCAGTAAATACACCAGTACCGCTACTAGCAGAACCTACAATCGCTACACCAGTACCACCTTGATATAGTGCTGTGTATTGTTTAGCAGTTTCATTTTTATAAACAAAAGATTGACCATTCCATGTTACTACATCTCCCATAGAGTATGTAGCAGAGGCAGACCATGCACCTCTATTAACGAGTTTAATTTTGCCTAATGTTAATGTTGTCATTTTTTATCCTTGACCCTTTAATTTCGCCATCACAGTAACATAGCCACCTTTATGTGATGCGGTGAAACGATTTTCTGTAGTTGCACAAGTTGTGTAGTAAACTCTTCCAGTAGTTAGGTCGATATACATTCCGCTCTTAGCCGTAGATTGACCATATGGATAGTATTTCCAATATGTTCGAAGAGCACTACTTTGAATATGCGGATACATTAAATTATTTTTCAATCTATAATTTGACGCAAGATTGTCTGGGTCACGATCTTGTCTAATGTTTCTAGAATCAGTATCACCAGATGCCCATCCAGCAGCTTCTTTAGATCCGCAGAAGTACCACTCACCATCAGTTCTTTTAACTGCTAGGTTAGTATAAGAAGAGTCACCTTGATTTGATGCAATATCAACCACATTGGTTAGCGTAGTACCAGATCTAATCTGAGTTGTTTGTAATGTTGAGTAATTAGTAGTAGATGCTTGTGCCACAGACAACTGATAGTAACCATTATACCCAGTAGTAGATGCAGTATTAGATGCATCAGATGAACCTCTTGTCACAAGCATAGAGCCAAATTGTCCACCGTAGTGCCAAGCATTCCATACATCAGTAAGTTTAGTTCCAGCTGGAGAAGTATTTTGTGGTGCTGCAGTTGAAACGGTAGCAGTAACACCAGAGTATCCAGCAGTATAAACTTCTAAAGGTATACCCACATTGAATGTATGTCCGTGACCCAATCCACCGTAACCATTATAACCCCATGTCCACAGAGTATTATCTCCACGAACAACTAAGAAACTTGTAGTAGTTCTAGAATTACCACCACCAGAAGTATTAAATTTTCTAATTTTATTTGTTGCACCAGTACCCCAGTTTTTAACTAGAGTTGGAGAAGATCTATTCGTAGCATCGCCGACACCAAGATTAGAGTTACCATTATAACCCATGGCATACATTTTACCTTGATCAGTTAAGAAGAACATTTGAGCATATTCGCCACCAGTTGCCCAAATTTCAATAATCTTACCATTGGTAACTTGATCAAAAGAAACAAGAGTTGGTACAGAATAGTTTGCAGTATTACCTTGTCCTAGCTGACCATAATTATTATAACCCCATGCGTATAATTCACGAGTATCATCTGCATTTCGAATTAGTGCGTAGCAAGAATGGGTTTGCGGAGTTCCGTCTGCAGAAGAAGCAATTCGAATTGCTTTCTTAGCACGAAGAACAGTAGTTGTACCTGCTCTATTAATATTTGCATAACCGCATTGAATAAAGTTAATCCAATCAGTGGTAGTGCCATCGCCATTTTGACCATGACCAGTATAACCAGAGTGATGAACTTCTCCATTATCAAACAGAACAAGAGTAGAAGCATACATATCACCTTCAACTTGAATAATTCTTGGTGCTTGAGATGTCGGTGAAGTTGGGAGAGAACCATCAAACCAACTTAAATGACAGAATTGTGATTCTGCTGGATAGTCTACAGTATCTGCACCAGTAACCCCCATTCCTAGAACACGAACTAGATTACGACCATAACCAGTTAGGGTATATCGTTTAGTGACATATTGAATACCAGAATTAGTGATTAAATGACTTCCAGGAGTTTTAAACTCACCAAAAGAATCACCCATACCAACTGTTGTTGATAGTGCATATGCATCCCAAACAGTTTTATATGTTGGGACATATCCTTCATTAATACCTGATAAGAACGCAAACTTATCACGCATTGTACCTTCAGAAATTTTAGTCCAGAATGCAGGTTGCGTTGTTGGTGTTTGACCAGTACCAGCTTGAATACAGATAAATGTATCTGTTTCTTGATAATTGTGGTGTGAATTATATGCTAAGGTTCTTGTATAGGTAACAATATCACCAACAGCATAAGTTGTTCCAGCTGCATACTCGCCAGCATGAAATGTATTACCACCATAGTTTTGCCAGTTTGTGGCATCTAGAGGAGGAACAGTAGAAGAGGAGTTTGATACTTTACAAATATAAAATTTGTTTTTGTAAATAACAATATCATCCACCAAATACGATGTAGCTGCTACCCAAGAATCTCTTGGATTAAATCTTAATTTACTCAGAGTTGATTGTGCCATGTCCTATACCTTAATATGTAGCAGTTAAATTGCCAGAAGCATCGATGGCAATTGTTAATTTATTAGAGTAAAATGCAGATAGCGCATTTTCAATATTAGCGATAGATGTACTTGTTTCACTACCCAATACTTGATTGTGTATAAGATTACCATTAGCATCAATCGACAAGACATTGTATGCAGAAACAGAAACAGGAACCCATCCATTAACTGTTCCGTCATTATTAATTTCCGCAATTGCTAAATCTGTATTATAACGAATCATACCCTGTACAGGGGTTGCTGGACGCTGAGCAGTAGTACCAACACCTATGGTAACATACTGGTCGCCTAAGACTGTTGCTGGCATTATTTAACTCCTTTTAATTCTTTTATCTCTTTATTTAGCTCTTTTATCGCTTCTATTAAAAGAGGGACTAGTTTTTCGTACTGCACTGTTTTGTAATTTTCGCCTGAACGAGAAATCTCTGCACTTTCAAATAACATAATATCAAAGGGAGCAGGTTTAACAACCTCAGGAAGAACTTTTTCTACTTCACCAGCTAAAACACCAACTTGGCTTTCTTTATTAGTATAGCCGAATGACTCTGCCAACTGGTTTGCTGTATATGTAACACCTCGTAAAGAACAAACTTTTTCTAATGCATTTTTAATAACTTGGATATTTTCTTTTAGTCGCTCGTCTGAGTAGTTAGAGCTAATATCACCTGCTGCACGAATCTCGCCATTAGTGGAAGACGCTGCGATTCCAACACCAAGAGATTTAACTCTAGTGACAGAATTGGAAGCTGTTAGAGCAGTACCACTGTAGGTTAAGGTTGCAGTGGCTGAGCCGATGCCAATTGCAGTTGCTGCACCGAAGGCATTAACTGTAGTTGCAGTGGCATTCAACAAGTTGAATGTTACTTGATCAGTGGTAATATCACCACCATTAACTGCCAAGTCTCCAGTAAGAGTGGTATTACCAGTTACGGCTAGTGTACTAGAAAGAGTGGTTGCGCCTGAGGCAGCAAGAGTTCCAGTAATACCGATAGAACCAGATAGAAATCCACCACTGCCATCTCTACGAACTACTGCATTAGCTGTATTAGTATTAACAGCGTCTGTAGTTTCGACTTTAAAGGTGTTAAGATTTAAGAAATTGGTATCAATTTCTGAGTTAGACAATGGAAGATTCTTGACAGTTGCTCCACTGCCAGCAGTACTTCTAGTTGTTATTGAAGCCATTTTATTGGTGTTCCTATGGGTTTACAATATATTTATTATTTAGGAGTTCTAATAAGGATGCAATTCTTATGCACTTTCCATATAAGAACCATCGTAATTATTTATAGAAGACTCCAAAATGTTTCGGATATTTGGGTTTCTAGAGTCTACATAAAACCTAACCATAATCATGGGGGAATCTCCATAATTAAACGCATTATGATAGTGATAACTATTAAAACAATATCCTCTTCCCACAGAGTAGGATTCCTCATAAACTGGGATAGATTTGTTAAAATCAGAACATCTGTAATCCATATAGTGTAGGACACTAAATTTTGAATTCTTGGGCATCTGAATAGGCAACTGCCAAACAGAAATCCATTCTGGTTGCTTAGATTCTAATACATGGCTGTGCCAGCCTGCAGAACCATTTGCATTTATTCTTTCGACTCTAGCGAGTGAATTACCATCACCAAAAGATAGCAGAAGTTCTCGGAGATAAGGACATTTCTTTATGGCATCGGTCTCTTTAAACTCTCCAGTCCATAACTCTTTGGGATCAGATTTACACTCTCCGTTAATGCTATACAAAGCGATAGAATCCCAAGAAGATTCTATGTTACATCCAGCTTTGATATCTTCCCAACTATTGTATGGATAAAACTCTAAACCTTGTATCTCTGATAGAATCTTAGATGCATCGAACTCAATATTTAGAGGAAGATGTGCAATTTGGTTTAACTTATTCAATGTACTCTCCAGTATAAGAGTTCACTGCGTCTTCAATAAAATCGTATACAGCGTCATCTCTAAGATCAGCAAAGAAACGAATTGTTAAACGAACACCTTCTTCATCAAAATTAAATACATTGTGATAATGAAATGCATTAAAAACTACTGGAGTTCCTGGACTATATGTAGCTTCATATACTCTTGGCAGTTCTTTGCCAAAATCAACTAATCTATAGTCTTTGTTTGGTACAACTGAATACTTAAACTTATCTGGTATTGTGATTGGCAACTGTATAATCATCATCGTCTCTGGATGATATAGTTCAAATACATGATTGTGCCAACCCATTACAGTTCCTGGATGAATCTCTTCGATTCTTGCCAGTGCTTTACCACCACCTAGTTGTTCAACGATCTCGTATGTATATGGCATATACTCGGACAACCCAGTTTTCTGAAACTGCCCCCAAATTCTTTCTAATTCTCCTGGACCAGCACCCTCTAGTTTATCGCAAAATATTTCGCCATTATAGCTGAATAATGATAAATTGTTCCACTTACTTTTACTGTGCCCATGATTCTCTTGCATGGTAGCTGAGTATGGCATTAGCGGAAATGGACAAGCACGAATCTCGTGTTCAATCCTTTCTGCGTCGTATTTAAAATTTAACGGCAGATGAGGAATTCTATTTACTTGTTCAACTAATTTTGCTATGTTTCTCATTAATAAAATTTTCGTAAAAGGTTCTTATCTGATAAAATTTATCATACTTTGGAGCAGTGGAAAACTTTAAAGAATTAACTCTTTCAGTCCATTGTTCATATATTGACTCTGGTACATCTAAGTTTAATTGCTCTGCTAATTCTACTAAGAATTTTAAATAATCTTCCTGAAACACCACAGCGCAAGATTGAAAAATATAACTTAAATTTGCAGACACAGTTGTGTGTGGTAAATTATATTCTCTGAAATCTACAATCTCTTTTCTATTACCTGAAACTAATTCTTGCATCTGATCACTAAGGTTTCTCATGGCCAAAAGATATTTATTATCAGTATCGGACATAACCTTTTGGTATAGATGTCTAAACAGAATAGATGGTCTACTAATTTTACCAGATGCAATATTAGCATCAATTACAATTTTGGTAAAATCGAACAATGGTCTATTGTAGACGATCCAATAATTCACAAAGAAAAACTCAGTATATTCTTCTTCACTGTATCCGTTGGCTTTAGTCACAAACTCCACATCTGAGATATAGACAGGATCATCGGATATATGATATTTAGAAAACTCATCTACATCGTTAAATTCATAACTATTTAATCTAGACTTTCCTACACAAACTCTTGCAGTTTTAATTCCATGTTCTTTTTTATACTCTGGATCAAAGGCAGGAGAGTCTGGTAACAGTAACCAAATATATCGTTCGAGTTGATATCCATGTTCATACTGAAGATCTATCTCATCGTAAAAATCTTCCTTTGTATATCCTGGAAGACCAAGGATAAATTCAATATCTGAACGAACATCATATGTCTTTTCCAAGTATCTGGCAAACTCAAAATCTTTCTCTCTTGGTACATCAGTTCTTTTAATGTTTCGTAAAACTTCTTGACTAATAGACTGTAAACTAATCTTGTAACGATTAACTGCACCGCATCTTGCCAGTGGTTCAATAACAGCCCATCTGGCTTCTTGTTTAGATTTGGTTATACCGAATAGTTCAACTTGAGTTGGCAAACCATATATGTTTTTAGACTGCTCGATATAGTTTGAAACATCAACATCTTCTTTGAAGATTCCATAGTTTGCATCAACAATCTGAACACCTTCTATACCAAACTGCGGAATATAATCTAGATCTTGCTTAATCATATCCAGTGGTTTACGAATAACCTTTCCACCGATACCACCACCCCATTCGCAAAACACGCATGCGTAGGGACACCCTCTAGATAATTCTATTGGAAGAACAAGTGGAACATTGGCTTCCATTGCCAAATCTTTACACTTATAAACGATATCTTCATTTCCTGGAATCATTGCCTGAGGAAATTGAAATGTAACTTTATTTGGAGTTGGTCCACGACCAGTTCTAAAGATAGAGAACCTTACTTGTTTCCAATCAATATCGCCTTCTGCGTATTGATCTAACATATCCTCAATAAACCATTCACCATAGCTAGTAGGTTCACAGATAGCGTCTACAAATTTATGACTAAAGAACCAGTCTAGTTTATTGTGAGTTATACCTAAGTGTGGTCCACCGATTACAATAATTCGTTTCGGGTTTCTATTTTTAATCTCTTTCGCAATTGCCATAATTGCCATATGGCTCCATACATAACTAGAAAACAAATAGATGTCAGAATCTTGTTTATCGTAATAGTTTACGATATCATCGAAACTCATTCCTTCAACATCTAAAACTGGTTCTTGCCAAATTACATTTGACGAATACTTACCATTTTTAGTATAATAGTTCTTGAAGTTTAACCAATGGATCGGTAACCTAATAACAGGTGATCTTAGTTCAACTGTTAAGTATGAGATTT
>Ga0209442_1000449_pt1 | contig 24259 bp, 24 predicted proteins | sample LauGreSBDMM110DD_2_FD_187565 | JGI IMG/M metagenome (GOLD analysis project Ga0209442, IMG submission 187565) | Freshwater lake microbial communities from Lake Michigan, USA - Sp13.BD.MM110.DD (SPAdes) (version 2) | ecosystem: Environmental > Aquatic > Freshwater > Lake | place: Lake Michigan...
TATCGAAAGGAAACAAATGTCTACAAAGACAACATTTAAGCGCGTTGCGCTTGTGACTGTTGCTGCGTTGGGCTTCGGAGTTCTCTCTGTTGCACCATCACAGGCAGCTACACAAGCTGACACGCTATCGATCTCTGCTGCTACAGCATCGATCCTTACAGGTGAGACAGCAACTGCAACACTGACAGGAACTTTCGTGTCAGGTGCGACAGCTTCAGCTGACACTCTCACTGTTGTTGCTTCAGCAACAGCACTTCCATCTGCTGTATTGCCTACGCTTGTTGCATCAGATACTGCAAACGCAGTCGTGACAGTGACTGGGCTTTCTGCAACGATTGTTAACGTGGCTGCAGCAGCAACCGCAACATCTGGAAAGATTAAAGTTAACGTAGTAGTTCCAGCAGGCGCAGCGGCTGGTACTTATGCATACAAGTTCACACCTACAGTACAAGGTGGCGGCACGCTGAATTCTTCAGCTGTCACATTTACAGTAACTGTTACAGCTGCTCCTGCTGATGACACAACTGCATCAGCAGCGAAGTCAACATCAATTCTTCAGACTGGCGAGACTGTCACAGCAGCAGCTACTGCAGACTCAGCAACAGTTGTTGCCAAGGCAGTTTCTGCAGATCAGGCTGCAACAATTCGCGTTGTTGTAAAGAATGCCGCAGGAACGACACTTGCTACACAACCAGCACTTACAGTTCTTGTTAAGGCTGGAACACCTGGTTTGGTCGGTAAGTCTGCTGACAGCACCACGGCATCAGCGATGACTGCAGAGGGCCGTGCGCTAACAACAACAGCCGGTCAACTAATTGGTATCTTTGCTGATGGTACTGAAGGCGTTTCTGAAGTTGAGATCTACGCAGGAACAATCCTTCTTGCAACAAAGAAGGTTACTTTCTACGGTGCTGTAGCTTCTTACGGAGTTACAAACTCAGTTACAGGAAGTATTGCAGTTGGCGGTACAGGAACACTGACTGTTACAGGTGCAGATAAAGCTGCATATGCAACAGCAGCACCATCTGTATACGCAACTTCTTCAGATTCATCTGTAGCGTCAGTTCCAACAACAATTGGAGCAGGAACCATGGTTGTTACAGGTGTTAAGTCCGGCACAGCAACAATTACTCTCTGCGATACAGCTGCTTGCGCAGCTGCAACAATCACAAAGACAATTGTAGTAAAGGTTGGCGCAACAACTGCAAAGACTGTAACAATTACATTCGATGTAGCTGAACCAACAGCTGGCCAGAAGGTAACTGCTACAGTGACCGCACTCGATGCCTCAGGCAACGCAGTTGCAGACGGAGCACGTTTGCTTCTTGCAGCAGGTGGATTCGTACCAAGCGTTTCAGTTAACAGCTCAACTGTCCCAGCAATTGAAACTGTAACTCTCGCAGCTGGTGTAGCTACATACATTTTCTACGCACCAGCAGCTGGCGTTGTGACATTCACAGCGACAGAAGGAACTGCTACAGATTCAACAACTAAGGGAACAATTACAGGTTCTGTAACTGTTATGAACCCTGCTCTAGATGCAGCAACAGCTGCAGCAGAACTAGCAGAAGCAGCAGCACAAGATGCTACTGATGCTGCTTTGGATGCTACAGAAGCTGCAACTCTTGCCGGAGCTTTGGCTCAGGAAGCAGTTGATGCAGTTGCTGAACTATCAGCAGAGGTATCTAAGTTGATCACAGAGCTAAAGGATCAGATCACTAAGTTGACTAACCTAATAATCAAGATCCAGAAGAAGGTCAAGGCTTAATTAGCCTCGATCTCTTAAAGATCTAGAACCGAAACCCGGTTCCCTCTACGGAGGGGGCCGGGTTTCGGCTTTTCTTAAGTAAGATTGGCTGCATGTTGACTCTAAGAAGCGAAAAGAGCTTGGCTCGCTACATCTCCTTTGGGGCATTTTTCACTACAGTTTTTGTGCTTTGGGGTTCAGTAACCGATCCGGTAAATACACCAAAGCTCTTCATTCTCGGGGCCACTGCTTTCGCAGCTGGGGCTATCGCCTTTGTAATGGGAGCCAAAGAGATGTGGCGCTCTTCCCGCCTTTGGTTAATTGGTTCGATTTTATTTATAGTCTTTTCTATATCTGCAATCATAAATAGCGCATCACCATTTGTGCAGAATATTTATGGAACATATGGAAGAAATACCGGCTTTGTTACTTATTTCTCGCTACTGCTTATATCAACGGCAGCAACGCTGCTTCGACAGAAATCTAGTTTCAATCTGATTGTCTACGGCCTGTTTGCAGCTGGAGTTGCCAATGTTGCGTACTGCCTTTGGGCACTTGCTTTTGGAGATTTTATTGGATGGAGCAATCCATATGGGAATATCTTAGGAACATTTGGTAACCCCAACTTTATCGGTGCTTTTCTAGGAATCTTTATAACAGCTTTGACTGCATATGTTGTTCAGCCCGGGATATCTTGGGCATACCGCGGTCTTGCACTGGTCATAGTGGCGATCGGGTTGTTTGAAATTGATAAATCGAATGCTGTGCAAGGACTTGTTGTTTCAGCGATCGGTTTTTCAATTATTGGCTTTTACTTTATTCGCGCTCGATTTAAATCAAGTTTGATACTCGGTGGCTACACAATTGTTGTGGCAATACTTGGTTTCATTTCTCTGATGGGCGCTTTGCAGAAAGGTCCTTTATCTGGGCTGATTTATAAGACTTCAGTCTCTTTGCGCGGTGAGTATTGGCAAGCAGGATGGAATATGGCGAGTCAATTCCCGCTTACAGGAGTCGGAATGGATTCTTATGGCGATTGGTACCGTCGGGCACGCGATGACCAAGCACTAATTTTACCGGGGCCAGAGACAGTGACTAACGCTGCTCACAACATCCCATTTGATATTTTGGCATATGGCGGTTGGCCACTATTTTTAAGTTATCTCTTTCTAATTACCCTTGCTGCGATTGCTATCCTGAAAGTGACTCTGCGCAATAGAAATTATGACGGAACTTTTATTGCATCGGCTGTTGCCTGGGCTTGCTACCAAATTCAATCGATAATCAGTATTAGTCAGATCGGGCTGGCTATTTGGGGATGGGTTCTCAGCGGCGTAGTAATTGCATATGAAATTGCAACGAGAAATCCAGATATTTCAGAGAAGAAGCCACTTGGCGGGAAATCAGCGAAGCCAAAAGAACAAATAATGACAGCAACTACCATTGGTACTTTAGGTTTAGTTGTTGGAGCCCTTATTGCGGTTCCACCATTATCCGGTGATATTAAGTGGAAGTCTGCTTTAACAAAAGGGGATTTGGCGCTAGTGAAAGCGGCGTTGACGCCTTCTTATTTATCCCCAACCGACATCAACCGACTATTGAATGCGGTATTGGTTGGTGAAAATAGTAAATTGCCTGATGTTGCATATGAATATGCTAAAAAAGCTGTGGAATTTAATCCTGAAAGTTTCGATAGTTGGAGAACTTTGTATTCAGTCACAAATTCTACGCCACAAGATAAAGAAATTGCACTAACAAATATGAAGCGTTTAGATCCTAAAAATTCAAATGTATTGAATACTGCAAAATGAAGAAGGTAGCGATAATTGGGCAGGGTTATGTTGGCCTTACTATTTCGGCATTTGCTGCAAAAAGTTATCAAGTAATTGGCTTTGATAACAGCCAGCGGGTTGTCGATGCTTTAAATCAGGGTATTTCACATATAGAAGGCGTGAAGAGCGCTGATATTAAGGCGGCTATTTCTGCTGGAAATTACCGTGCGACGGCAAATGGCGCTGATATCGCTGGCGCGGATATTGTGGTGATTGCGGTGCCAACGCCGTTGGATAAAGATCGCAAGCCGGATCTGAGCTTTATTGAAAGCGCTTGTAAGACAATTGCAGAGAACATCAGCCATCCGGTACTGGTGATTAATGAATCAACTTCTTTTCCCGGCACCATTCGTGGCGTGATTAAGCCACTGATAGAGAAATTGTCGGGTGGCAAGTTTGAACATCTGTATGCGATATCGCCAGAAAGAGTTGATCCAGGTCGCAGCGATTGGGACCAGAAGAACACACCGCGGTTGTATGCGGGGTTAACTGCTGAAGCATCGACGCAGACTCGCGATTTTTACTCATCGTTCTGTGACAAGTTGGTGGAAGTTTCATCACCTGAGGTTGCTGAAGCGGCAAAGTTATTTGAGAATACTTTTAGGCAAGTAAATATTGCTTTGGTAAATGAATTTGCACAGATATCGCATGCGCTGGGGATTTCGGTTTATGAAACTTTGGATGCTGCGGACACTAAGCCTTATGGATTTATGAAATTTAACCCAAGTGCTGGTGTGGGTGGGCATTGCATTCCGGTTGATCCATCTTATTTATCGCATGTGGCAGCTGGGTTGGGTGTGCCGGCGACATTTATTGAGCGGGCTAATGAAGTTAATTTGGAGATGCCGAAATATGTTGTTGCACGTGTGGCATCAGATAACGGTGGATCTTTGAAGGGCAAGAGCGTGCAAGTCATTGGAGTTTCTTACAAGCCAAATGTTGCTGATACTCGTGAAACCCCGGCGGAGTTAGTTATTGAAGAGCTAACTCGAGTTGGTGCTGTGGTTAATTGGCACGATGATCTGGTTGGCACGTGGAAGGGGCAGGGCTCAACGCCTTTGGGCGGTGTTGATATAGCCATTGTTGTTACTTTGCACGACGGGGTGGATAAGAAAGCGGTGATGGCTGCAGCGCCTTATGTATTTGATACGACTGGAAAATTGCCGGGGGCGAAAGGGCTTTAGCGCTATTTTTTCATCTCGGCGGCAACATCTTCGATGATGTTATCTAAAGTATTTGCAGGCGCCCAACCGATGCTATTTTTAATTTTTGTAATATCCGGGACTCGACGTTGCATATCTTCAAATCCGGCTGGGTATGCCAGTTCGTAAGGTGTGTAAGTAATTTGCGAAGTTGATTTGGTGCGTTCGATGATTTTTTCAGCTAGTTCTTTGATGCTGGTTTCACCGGTGCCGCCGATGTTGTAAACCTGTCCGATTGCAGAATCTGTTGTAGCAAGAGTCAAGATTGCCTTGACGGCATCTTGCACGTGACAGAAGACGCGCGATTGTGTGCCATCGCCGTAGATTGAAATTGGTTCGTTCTTCAGCGCTGCTTGTACAAAGCGTGGCAGCACCATTCCGTAACGGCCTGTTTGGCGTGGACCGACAGTATTAAATAATCGCACCGTTGTGACCTTAAGTTGCTTGGTGAGAAATAGTGCATGCGCAATCGCTTCTTCAAGTGCTTTCGCATCTGAATATGTCCAGCGGATCTTTTGTGGTGCACCGACTACGCGATCATCAGTTTCATTCAGTGGCTGCTTTGGATTTTTGCCGTAAACCTCTGATGTGCTGGCGATAATAATTCTTTTATTTAGCTTTGTTGCGGCGCTTAAAACAACCTCTGAACCGGCGAAGTTAATTGAAACGGATTCGATTGGGTTTTCAAGGATTGTGTTAACGCCAAGGGCTGCGGCCATGTGAAGGACAAGGTCGGCAGGTGCCATTAACTTTTCTACAAGGGCCGCATCGCGAATGTCGCCTTGGTGGATTTCGATCTGATCTTTGATGTGGGCGATATTGGCTGCTGATCCCGTGGACATGTTGTCCAGGATTGCGACTTGGTGGCCTTGGGCGATCAGCGCATCACAGAGGTGAGAACCGATAAAGCCGGCTCCACCGGTGATGAAAACGCGCATAGGGGCAAGTCTATCGGGGCGGGTATCGATCTTTGAGGGTTGCCTCTCGGGAAGGGTTCAGATAACTCACAGGGGCTTAGGGCATGGTTTGGGTATGAAAGCGCCGACTTTTCGCAGGTACTCATCTGCCGGCACTGATTGGGCGGCGTGGTTATTGGGTATTGGTTTGGGGCTGACGCTGGCTTTGCAGTTAACGACAATGCGTCAGAGCGATATCAATTCTGTATATGCAGCTGTTGCTTCGATCTCGCGCTTTGCTGCGTTGATTGGCACATACTTTTCGATCGTTGGCATTTTCTTAGTGGCGCGAATTCCTTGGGTAGAACGCGGTGTGGGGCACGATCGTTTGGTGACTTGGCATCGCAAGTTAGGGCCGTGGAGTTTGTATCTAATTGGTTTTCACGTCTTGCTTATTGTTTTAAGTTTTGCGGGACAAGATCAAGTCTCGTTGGCTGTTGAACTTTGGCGGATGCTCAATACCTTTGAATGGATGTGGCCGGCGCTGGCAGGATTTCTTTTGATGGTGGCGGCGGGAGTTACTTCCTATAAAAAAGCGCGGGCCAAGATGAGTTATGAAACTTGGTGGATCATCCACGTTTACACTTATATCGCTGTTGCGGCATCGTTTATGCATCAAGTTGTAAATGGGCAGATGTTTATTGATCATCCGCTAAATCGTGCGTATTGGACTTTTCTTTATGTGGCGATGGCCTTTTCAATTATCTGGTGGCGAATTGGTATTCCGTTGGGGCGTTCGCTTCGCCATAACTTGCGCGTGCACCAAGTTGTTATCGAAGGACCAGGTGTTGTCTCTGTTGTAATGAAGGGGCGAAAGCTAAATGAATTGGCGGCAGAAGGTGGACAATTCTTTGGTTGGCGCTTTGCCGCTAAAGGACATTTCTTGATGTCACATCCTTATTCGTTATCTGCTGCGCCAACCGCGCATTATTTGCGCATTACCGTTAAAGATTTGGGCGATCATTCACGTTCTCTTGCCTCCTTAAAGGTGGGCGCTCGCGTCTTTGTGGAAGGCCCATATGGTGCATTTACCGCGGGGCGCGCGACGATGCCGCACGTTGTTTTGGTCGGAGGCGGAGTTGGGATTACTCCGGTGCGTGCCTTGGTTGATGAGTTTAAAAACGGTGTGCAGATTGATTTGATATATCGCGCATCACGGAAAGAAGATTTGGTTTTAAAGGAAGAGCTGGATTATTTGCAATATCACTCCAATGGATCGATTCGCGTGCATTATTTAATTGGATCACGTAAAGAACATCCGATGGATGCGAAATCTTTGCAGGCTTTGGTTCCACGCTTTGCGGACTCTGATATTTATATCTGTGGTCCTGGGCCTTTAGTTGAGGCGGTAAAGGCTGCTGCAGAGAATCTTGGCGTTCCCAAAAATAGATTCCACGATGAGGCTTTTGCTTTCCATAGTGAATAGTTCAAAGAAAGTCGCAGCCCAAGTTGGGGCAGCGTTCAGTAATTTCACAGTTAGGTGCGAGAAGGTACGGGTATGAAACGCGCGTTATTGATTGCAACTGGCACCGTCGGCGGGCTTGGCGCGGTTTTAGCAGTGACGCCTCCGCAATTTACTTCAACTGAAAATTCTTCGCTGGCAATGGCTGGCGCTGGTGCGCCGGTGGCGAGTGCAACAACACCGGTGCAAGCAACAAAGTCAGTTTCTGGAACATTTACTGGCGATTCGGTTGATGTGAAATATGGATTTGTTCAGGTAAAGATCACGGTTGTAAACGGCAAGATCACTGAAGCCCAAGCGGTGCAAGCTCCATCTGGGAAGAATGATCGCTGGACGCAAAAGGCTGTTCCAGTGCTGCGCCAGCAAACTTTAACGGCGCAATCTGCCAACATCACGGGCGCATCAGGTGCTTCTTACACTTCATATGGTTGGTACACATCATTGGCTAGCGCGCTGGCAAAGGCGGGGTTGTAAGTTAACGCTGTGGTTCGCAAACGGTATGAGATAAACGTTTGGGGAACCGTACTCTTTTTAGATCTGGGCTCGTCTTCCATTACTGAATCTGCGATGGACCAAGCGGTTGAATCAGTTAAGACTTTTGTTTATGAAGTTGATGAAGTTTTTTCAACTTATAAAGAAGGCTCATTTGTTTCTCGCTTGCGCCGCAATGAAATTGATATCGCACAATGTCCGGCCGATTTACAGGAAGTCTGGAATCTTTGTGCGGTTGCTCGTGAATTAACAGAAGGTGCATTTGATCCTTGGGCGGTATCTGGTGGTTTTGATCCGTCGGGATATGTAAAGGGCTGGGCTGCAGATCGTATTGCACAAATGTTGATCGCATCTGGTTGTGAATATATTCAAGTAAATGCTGCGGGCGATTTAACGCTACGTGGTGGCATCAATGAAAACGGCGTGGTTGGTCCTTGGAAGATCGGTGTTGTTAATCCCGATAACCGCCAAGAAGTGTTGCGCATCTTTGAGATAAACGATGGAGCGATTGCTACGAGTGGTACTTACGAAAGAGGTGCGCATATTTTTGATCCTGCCACGGGCACGATTGCGATTGGAGCGAAATCTGCGACAGTGCTTGGGCCAAATGGTGGATTAACCGATGCGCTTGCTACGGCGTTAATGGTGGCCGGTGAAGATGGAGCGGGATGGTTTGCGCAGCCCGAATTAAGCGAATATTCGGCGTGGGTTATCGATCGCCATAGCGGCGGCGCTTGGGGAGTTGGACCAGCGCTTTTAAATTAAAGCTCGCCTAACGGTTGTAAGTGCGCTTAGCTGCGGTAAACGCGGTAAACCCAGAGATCGATGTAATCGAAGTATTAAGTTCAAGAGATAAAGATCCATCTGCATTTACTTGCAGTGCAACAACTCCTCTTTCTCTGCCAGTAATGACTGTGTAACCAATTGGCCACGGAGCCATGCTGCCTGGTGGATTTGCTGCGACACCAGCCGGTGGTGTGTAAGAAAGTTGTGCAAGTTGGTAAACAACCATGCCACTGGAAGCAGTGAGTTTATCTGGAGTTACTTGTCCAGATGCCACAACTAAGGCCGCTTGGTCTGCATCACCCTTTGGATCTAACCACCAACCAGATGAAAAGACCCAAGCCTTTGTATCGACTTGGTGAGGGGCGATTGCAAGATGGCTCCAGGAATAATCGTTCTTACCTGGAACTGAACCACTGCCAATCATTGTTGTGGCGTTTTCATAATCAGAATTCAACCTTCCGGCGTAACCATTAGTTCCTGCAAGGAACCAGTTGCCGGATGCGGTGCCAGCGATGTCGTAATCAATTTTTCCGATTCTCGGAGAACTTGTTTTTTGCAGCTGAGCTTCCATTGCAGCTCTTATCTCACTTGAGAAAAATGGTAAGTAATCCGCGGTATATGGCTTCCAAGTATCTAAAGTTAAATATGACTGAACATTTTGGAATCCGGATAACCATTGGGTTCCGTCAAAGACGTTGAAGTCGAGCATGGTCTCGCCCTGGCGGCCAAATTCCTCGCCAGCTTTAACCTTCACATTAGTCTTGATATAGCCTGAATTACTTGCTTGTGAAGCAAGTGAAGCCAAGACACCAGTTACCTTATTCATAACCATGTAAACCGAATAGAGATTACATCCGTGATTTATCACGACTCGATAAGAGTTTGGTGATCCTAAATTAGAAAGTTCAGTGATCACGCCATCAGCCGGCGCTGTTACCGGAACAAAATCTGCGGCGGTCAACTGCGATGCAGATTTCGATAGCGCTTTTATACCTAAGTAGGCGTGATCAATTGGCGTTACGTGGCCACCCACCATGAAGCCGTATGGAATGGCAGAAGCTAATTGATCTAAAGGAAGAACAGGTGAAGTGAATTTAACTGAAGATGGAGCGCAAGTTGGTTCCTTAGCACCTGGTACACCAAGAATTTGAGAAAGCGTTGGATACCAATCAGGTCTAGAGGTGTAACCATTTGTCGGAGTCTTTGGAACATCGGTTGCTAAAACGTAACTGACTTTTCCACCTTTGCAGATTGCAGTCATCTTTCCGTTCCAACCCAACTCTCCATTTTTGCTACATGAAGATCCAATCTCTCCTAATTTAAATCCGGTGTTCTGGTTATTTCCTCCGCCACCAGATCCACTACCACCACCTGATCCACTACCACCACCTGATCCGCCGCCTGAACCACCACCGCTTGATCCGGTGCCACTATTTTGCTGACTCTGTGGTCGCCAAGAACTTTTACCGTCTGCACCTTTTGTGCAATACAAAGTACTTCCATTCGCACTCTTTGCTGGTGCGCTTCCTTCTGTGCAAAGGACCCCTTCAGTTGCTGATTTAGTAGCAGTTGGCTTTGCAATTGCTACACCTGAATTCCAAACAAGCTTGCTTCCCTTTTTAACGCAAGTAAAAGTCTTATTCGAGTAAACAACCTTTTGATTCACTTTCGGACATGCGGCGCCAGATTTCGGATTGGCAGCATCTGCGATTGGCGCACCAATTATTGAAATCGAAATAGCAAGGGCGGAAGCAAGGGCTTTTTTCATGGTGAATAAACTACTCCCAGGATTTAGAGATTCCTAGAGGGAGAATGTTAAAAATTCGTTAATTTCCAAGGTGAACCCTTAACCTTGCCCAGTGGCAAAGGAGACGAAGTGAGCATCTGGGTTTGCGGTGAGGTGTTAATCGATCTGTTGCCGGGCACACCAGAGCGCATAGCAGTCGTCGGTGGCGGACCAGCAAATACCGCAAAGGCTTTGGGTCGATTAGGACACGATGTTCATTTCATTGATGGAATTTCAACAGATGAATATGGCGTTAAAGCACGCGCCGAGTTGTTAGCCGATGAAGTTAAGTTAGATCTCGCGCTGACAAGTGATAAACCAACTTGTTTAGCGATTGTCACTTTGGCCAATGACCGAAAAGCTAGTTATGAATTTAAAATAGATGGCACCGCGACTTTTGATTTTAATCTGAATTGGCTGCCGGATCCATCAGTACATAAGCCGAAAGTTTTACATATCGGAACTCTTGTCACAATTGTGGAACCAGGTGCATCAGTGCTTTATGACTGGGCGATGCAGGTTGCTGAATTTGCTCCAATTGTTTTTGATCCAAATATTCGTCCATCGGTAATGAGTGATCGCGACAGGTATCAAGCAGCCGTTGAGAAGTGGGTTGCAATTTCTAGCGTGATCAAAGTTAGCGATGATGATCTCGCTTGGTTGTATCCTGATCAACCATTTGAAGATATTGCAAAGCGTTGGGTTGCAGATGGTGCCGCTGTTGTGGTTGTGACGCGTGGCGTAAATGGTTCGATTGGTTACACCGAAAACGGTGTTGAAGAAGCCCACGGTGTGAAGATTGATCTGGCGGACACCGTTGGTGCAGGTGACACGGTTGGTGCGATTATTATCGAAGCAATCGTGCAAGATGGCATTTTATCTCTGCAAGGTGAAGGTTTAAAGAAAGTATTAACGCGCTCAGCAAAGGCTGCGGCGATTACTTGTTCTCGTGCCGGGGCGCAGCCGCCATATGCTCACGAGCTAACCAAACCTTAAAAGGCGTTATTCATATGCAATACATTGATGACGCAGAATTTCAGATCGCAATTGATCTAGATAACGGCGCACGTATTTCATCAATTACTTGGCGCGATCTGCAATTTACTATTCCTTATCGCGGAACGCCTATGCACAGCGGTTGGTATGCAATGGGCCCGTGGGCGGGGCGAATCCGCGATGGAATTATCCGTGGTGCAGACGGTGAAGAGATTCAATTACCTACAAATCTCGCACCGCCACATGCGATGCACGGCTTTGGCTTTACAGCTTCTTGGCAAGAAATTGGTCCGGGGCGTTCGCTGTTGCATCTGCCAAAACCATATGGCGGGGCAACAATGGAACAAACGATTGAAGTTTTAGATGATGCCATTCGTTGGTCGCTGGAATATGACCCAGGTGATTGCCAATTACCTGCGTGGATCGGAATGCATCCTTGGTTTGCGCGCGACTTAGATCGTGGCGGCAGCGCAGAGATTGAATTTAAAGCGGCGAAGATGTTAAAGCGCGATGATGAAGGAATCCCAACAGGAGAAATCATCGCGCCATCAAATGGCACTTGGGATGATGCATTCACTGAAATTCAAGGCGTGCCAGCGATTATTTGGGAAGACGTTGCGCGCATTGATATTGAATCCGATGCACCGTGGTGGGTGGTCTATAACGAAGATTCCGAAGGTATTTGTATCGAACCACAGACCGCGCCACCTGATGCGCAGAATTTAGGAATTAGTGGCGAATATTACCTAGAAGCGCTATTTGTATTTTCGCAAAGTTAAATAAAAGAAAATAGGATTGGGATATGTCAAAACAAATCGACCGCACTCATTTGGCGCAACTTCGCAAAATTGAAGAAGAGCGTTTCTTAGCAAGCCATAAAAAAAGCGGTGAAGCTTTTGCAGATTCGCAAAAAGTTATGCACGAAGGCGTGCCGATGTCTTGGATGGCTAAATGGCCGGGTGCGCATCCTGTCTTCGTAAAGGAAGCAAAAGGTGCGAAGTTCACCGATATTGATGGCAATACTTATATTGATTTTTGTTTAGGCGACACCGGATCAATGACCGGGCATTCACCAGATGCAACAATCGCTGCGATAAAGCGCCAAGCAGATATCGGAATCACATCGATGTTGCCAACTTTGGATGCAACGATAGTTTCTAAAGAGTTAGCCGCGCGCTTTGGTCTGCCTAAGTGGCAATTCACAGTCACCGCAACCGATGCCAATCGACACGTTATTCGTTACTGCCGCTTAATTACTGGACGCAGCAAGATAATTGTTATCGATCGTTGTTATCACGGAAGCGTTGATGAAACTTTTGCAACTTTGGATGGCGCTGGAAATACCGTTAAGCGCGAAGGTAATTTAGGTGCGCCAGTTGATTTAGCGGTCACAACTCGCGTTGTGGAATTTAACGACCTTGCCGGAATGGAAGCTGCCTTGGCACACGGTGATGTGGCGGCGATCTTGATGGAACCAGCAATGACAAATGTTGGAATCGTGCTTCCTGAAGATGGTTATTTATTTGCGGTGCAAGATTTGGCCAAAAAATATGGCGCGCTCTTAATCATCGATGAAACCCACACTATTTCAGTTGGACCTGGCGGAATGACCCTCGATCTTGGTTTGAAGCCTGATTTCTTAACTATTGGTAAAGCAATTGCAGGCGGAATTCCAGTTGGTACTTTTGGAATGACTGATGAAGTTGCCAATTCAATTAAAAAACTTGTGGAACTCGAAATCATCGACACTGGCGGAATCGGCAGCACTTTGGCGGGTAATGCAATGTCACTTGCGGCAATGCGCGCGACTTTAAGTGAAGTCTTAACTGCTGCGGCATTTAAAGAGATGATCGCACTTGGTGATCGTTGGAGCGATGGCGTTGATGCTGCGATCGCCGAATTTGATTTGGATTGGCATTGCAATCGCCTGGGTGCGCGTGGTGAATACATCTTTAAAGGTAAGGCGCCACGGACCGGGCGCGATGCAGCTGAATCAGGTGACTTTGAATTAGAGCAGTACATTCATCTACGTTTATTAAATGATGGTTTCTTGCTGACGCCATTTCACAATATGGCGCTAATGTCACCGGCAACAACTGCCGCCGACGTTGATGCGCACACTGCTGCATTTCGCGCGATGTGCGCGGACTTAGTCGGCTAATTTCTTTGTAAAAAGAGAAAGCCCCACATCTCTGTGAGGCTTTCCCATCCCGCTTAAGTTATCTGATTCGCAGAATAAAACTTAAGCTTATTGATTCGAGCGATTTAACTTTCGCCAGTGATCTCACTCCCGAACCGTTGAGCAAATTATAGAGAAATACCTTGTGGATTACAAGGTATTTTTGTCGGTGGTGTGCATAAAGGTGCACAAATGGAAAAATTTATAACGAGCTATAGCCAGACATATATTTTAGTTGGTGAACTTGAATTAATACTTCGCGTAAGGCTTATTGAGACTCTAAGTAAATACTCTTTAGAAAAAGGTTACACAGAGTGGCATCAAGTCTTAGATAAGAAAACCACAATTGATCCGAACAAGCCGAGCGCCAGCTTTGGGTTTTGGCGGGATGTTTTATCGCAGCGCAACTTCACAAAACTTTGGCTTCCTTGCACCAGACATGCATTTCTAGATCTACCTTTCCCGGAATCCTTCAGAACCTACCAAAAAATCGATAACCGAATGCATTACGCGGTCGGAACTAGAAACCGGGTTTGCCACTTTAATTTCGCTAATGTACGAAACGTTAAACACGAAGAAGCCAATCTGAGATGGCTTATAAGGGTGCTGGGATAGCGTTGCCCCTAGCAATAGTGGGTCCGATCGCATAAATTTAGCCTTAATTAGCGGCTAAGTTAGAAGTCAACCTGAAAGGACTGGAATGCGCAGAAGTTGGAAGCTGATCCCAATCGTTGCTCTTGCGATTAGTTTGATCATTCCGGCTTCCGCACCAGCTGCCGAAGATAAGGAATCTTTCTTTGCTGCTTCAGTAGCAAGAGAGAACCCAGATGACAAGATATTTTCAACGGGAGATGATGCAGGCGGTAATTTCTCTCAACTTGGGCAGTGGCCTGATCGATCATGCGCATCAACTACAGATCCTAATTGTGATTTTGACAATGCCAAATGGGGAGTACGAACTATAGAAGCGATTTCCGTTCTGAACCTTTGCACTCCGGGTGAAAATGAAGACTGCATAGAATCTATTGAAATTTCACGAGATGGAAAAGAATTCCAAAAGCTTGTTTTCGAGAAGTACGTAGTACATGGAACTTGTGACGCAACCGCTTCAGCCAGTTGTACTTTTCCTCCGGATACATCCAAGAAATTACCTCGAGGAGGAAGCCTCTCTGTTTGGACTGAGGTAGTTGACGGAAAGGCGAAAGATTTAAAATATCTAGTTAATTACGGCTATCAAATGAATTACGATGATGAAAATAAATACTTTGTAATCAATAGCGTAAATTTATCAATTCGGCCAATGAAAGAGATTGATTCCTTGAGGTGGGATTCACTTTGGTCTGAAAACGGTAAAAGTGGTATTCAGTATGATTTTCCGAGCGGTATAGAACTCAGAGCGACACTTCATTTAAGTAACAAGGTTGTTGGATGGTTCAAAGCGCGAATGAAGGACGTGGATATTGCAATCTCACCATTTTCTGAAACAAATAATCGCCTAATTGTCTCTGGAAAATCAGTAACCGTTCCAACGTTCGCGGTAAACCGATCGCTGAGTGATCTGACTACTCAGGAGAAAGATTTCGCGGCTTACTTTGGTTACGGCAAAGGTGTCTCAGGTGGCGATCCTGGTGACCCACGCATTTTTGAATATCTTGAATACTGGAGGCCTAAATTCAACGATATAGCCAGCCACATGACGACGAGTTGGGCACTCAAATCTACGAGATGGGTAAGTGAAAACAAATGTCTAAAGACAACCAATCGCGTCTTAGGTGTGGTTTCAACAAACTCAATGGGATATGACGGTAACCCACCAAAATTTATAGATGGTTTCTTAAACTATCGTGTTTCAGGTTTCCATTACGGATCTGATGGTAAAACTCTAAATCTAGGAAGCTACGATTTAGTTCTACGCAGTGATGCCGCACGCTGTCTTTATGGCTTCTCTAACGCACCTGTTTCAGCGACAGTATCCATTTCTGGTGCCGGTGGCGCCCAAAACATTGCTTCAACCGTAGTATCTGAAAAAGATGGTTGGCTAAAGATGAAGGCAGCAGGATTTACCTTTAGCGAGAAGCAGATAAAGGTGAAGATCACTCAGGAGTCTGCTGCTGTTGCGAAAAAGAAATCAACCATCACCTGCGTTAAAGGAAAGTTAACTAAGAAAGTAACAGGCACATCACCTAAATGCCCTTCCGGGTATAAGAAAAAGGCTTAATTAAAGCCAAGGCTTGTATAAAGCGCCAAGCCATTCTCGTTATCGGCATCGACATAAAGCATTGAATGTTTTAAGCCTTTTGCAACCAAGTAATTGATTGCTGTGACAGATACTGCCCGGCCTATCCCTTGGTGTGCATGATCGGGATCAACGCCGACAACATATAACTCCCCAACCGGTTCTTGATTTACAAAGTCTTGGTGGATCTTGGTCCAGACAAAGCCAACGATTTCATCGCCTTTTGTCGCAAGAAAGAAACCTGCTGGATCAAACCAATTCTCAGCCATTCTGTTCTCTAAATCTTGTATCGCCCAATTACCTTGATCTGGATGACTCGTGAAGATTTTATTGTTAAGTGCCAGCCAGCGATCTTTATCTTCCTTGGGATCAAAGGTGCGGATTGTGTATTCCCGCTTTGTTGTTGGAAGCAGATCAGTAAGTGAACGATTGATCTTTAGAATATGGCGCATTGCGGTTATACCCGCTCGGAAAGTTGGCTCTCTTTGCCAGCGCTTGGAAGTGTGAAGCGATAACCAACATTGCGAACTGTGCCGATGATTGATTCAAACTCGGGGCCGAGCTTGGAACGCAAGCGACGGATGTGCACGTCAACAGTGCGAGTTCCACCGAAATAATCGTATCCCCAAATTTCTTGCAGCAACTGTGCGCGAGTAAATACTCGGCCAGGATGCTGTGCCAAATATTTAAGCAATTCAAATTCTTTAAAGGTTAAATCAAGTGAGCGACCTTTAATCTTTGCGGTGTAAGTACTTTCATCAATAACAACATCACCAGTGCGGATTTCGCCAGCGGTTGGATCTGCTGCTGTGATTGCCGCAAGGTGTGTACCAATTGAAATTCGAATACGTGCATCAACTTCCGCAGGTCCTGCGGTATCGAGCATTACATCATCGACTCCCCAGTCTGCGCTCATCGCAGAAAGTCCACCTTCAGTGGTAATCGCAATTACAGGTGCACCAACACCTGTTGAAGTAAGTAAACGAGTTAAATTCTTCGCAGCAGGTAAATCACGACGGGCATCGACAAGGACGATATCCATGACCGGTGAATCAATTAGAACGCTCGCTTCTGCGGGCAAGATTTTTACTGTGTGCTGCAAGAGAGCGAGTGATGGCAGAACTTCCGCGCTGGCGCCATTGGTGTTTGTCAGTAACAACACCTTGGCCATGGGCTCTAGACTACCGCCGTGAAAACTTTCATTCCACTCGCGATCGTGTTGGCCGGCGCCACTGGCTTCGGCATTTGGTATCAGCGCACCCGTGGAGAGTTTCGCAAGAAGAAGACGGTAAATGGGCCAAAGCTCACCGCTGCAATCGTTGGCACCGAACTCGGATCGCGCGCCACAATGGTGCAATTCTCATCAGCGTTCTGCACGCCATGTCGTGCCACCAAAGTGTTACTCGAAGATATGGTCAAAACCATGCCCGATGTTCATTACGCCCACATCGATGCTGAATCTCATCTAGAACTCGTTCGCAAATTAGATATCCGCTCGACGCCAACAACTTTGTTTTTAAACGGCGCTGGCGTGGAAGTCGGCCGAGCAATGGGAACGCCTAAGCGCGCTCAAGTACACGCTGCAGTCTCCGCCATTCATTGAGTACTGAACTTGCGAAAGACTTGCAAGTAGTCAATTCACGCAAATCGCTTTACTCTTTTCCTATGTTTCGCATCAAAACCAGTTACTTCACTAAGCGCCGTGTGCTTGATTACGGTCGCTTAACTGGCGCTATCTGTTGTGCTTAGTTTTCAATTTTAAAAACTAAATCCAACAACCCAGAAGCGATAAAAGTGAAGGAAGTAAAAATGTCAGTATCAATAGATGCACGCGGCCCACGTTGGTCTGCGGTAATCACGACCGTTGTGTTAGCAACTGCTCTGGTTACATCAAGTCTTTGGATAATCGCCTTCCAAGCAATCGTCTTTGCCATAGGTGCACTTCGCGGTCCGCAATTCACGCCATATGCGGTTATCTTCAAAAAGTTGATTAAGCCACGTTTGAAGTCAGCTGTTACCTTCGAAGATGTTCGCCCGCCACAATTTGCACAGGCGGTTGGACTTGGTTTCGCACTTGTTGCTGTGATCGCATCTGTGGTTGGAGCCGGCGCAGTCTTTACAATTGCAGTTGGATTTGCACTTGCTGCAGCGTTCTTAAATGCAGCATTTAATTTCTGTCTGGGTTGCGAGATGTATTTGCTCATCTTGCGCGCTCGTACAGCTAAGTAATTCGCCGATAAACAGTTCTTAACACTTTAATTCAATTCACATAGAAGGTAGGCTTAACCCATGGCTGAAAAACACGAACTCCGCGATAAAGGTCTGCGCTTAACACCACAGCGCGAACTCGTTTTATCTGCAGTGCGCGAACTCGGCCATGCCACACCTGAAGAAGTAGCCGAAAAAGTACGTGCAACTCATCCCGGAATCAATCTTTCAACTGTTTATCGCAACCTAGAAACTCTTGAAAATGTGGGTCTTGTGCAACACACACACCTAGGTCACGGTGGGGCGACTTACCACGCAGCAGAAGAGCTGACTCACTTACATTTAGTTTGCAGTGATTGCGGATCTGTTGGAGATGCTCCAATTGGCGCGGCTGCAAACTTTGTACAAAATTTAGCTGATGATTACGGCTTTAAAACTGATGTCACTCACTTTGCAGTTTATGGATTATGCGCCGCGTGCGTTAAATAATTATGACAGCGGTATTAGTAGAAGATGGCGTCGATAAAGGCGCTATTTGGCATTTCGGTGAACCCAATAAAGAGCAGAAAGCGATGCTTGAAGGTAAAGCGTGGGCTGATCTATCGCATCTAAATGTAATCGCTGTATCTGGTGCCGATCGTCTGAAATGGTTACATGATTTAACTACTCAGCATTTATCTGAACTAAGCGTTGGCCAATGGAGTTCAGCTTTGATACTAGATCCACAAGGCCACGTTGAATATCAATTTAACTTGGTCGACGATGGCGAAACAACTTGGTTGGTTATCGACCCGGGCTACATCGAGACTTTAATTACCTACCTGCAGAAGATGAAATTTATGTTGCGCGTCGATGCGCGCGATGCTTCGAGTGAGTTTGTTGTGCTTCGCGCTCCAGGTGCAGCAACCGAAATCGGCGGACCTTTTGCTCTGGTGCCGCGTGCTGAATTAAAAGAGATGCAAGAAACTTTTGGGGCTAATGCGATGCAAGTTGGGACTTGGGCACTTGATGCAGAACGCGTAGCGGCAGGGCGACCACGCATAGGTTTTGATACAGACCACAAATCAATCCCTAATGAACTTGGTGTATTAAATAAATCAGTACATATGAATAAAGGCTGTTATCGCGGTCAAGAAACAGTTGCAAAGATCTTTAATCTCGGCAATCCTCCGCGTCGCTTGGTGCTTTTGCATTTAGATGGCAGCCAAGTTGTAATGCCGGCACCTGGCACTCCAGTAATGAACGGTGAAGTACAAGTCGGTTTTCTTGGCACTGTTGCGCGCCACTTTGAACTTGGTCCGATCGCTTTAGCGATCGTAAAGCGCACCACATCAGTTGATGCGCAGTTGATGGTAGAAAACGTTGCCGCATCACAACAAGTGATTGTGCCCGCATAAATGGAGACGATCGGACAAGGCTTGGTTGTCCTGGTGGCGATGCTGGTCATAATGTGGACGGTGAAGAAGCTCTAAAGCCTTACTATTAAGGCGTGGAAATCATTAGCGCAGTTCTTCTGGGAGTTATCTCTCTGTTAATTGGTCTTACGCTAGTTATTTATGGTTTTCGTGGTCGTCGCGAATCTCAAGCTCGCGATGCGCGCACATATCGAAGGGGCAGACTCTAAGTGGTCTTTACAATTCCAGAAGGTCTGCATCCAGATTTAAATCCATTGGCTTGGATGGTCGGCACCTGGCGCGGCAAAGGTCGCGGAGATTATCCGACGATTGAAAGCTTTGAATATGCTCATGAAGTTGTCTTTAATCACGACGGCCGCCCCTTTTTAAATTACTACTCGCGCTCTTGGATCATTGATAAAGATGGCGAAATCATTCGCCCCGCAGCATCAGAAACTGGTTTTTGGCGCGTTAAACCAAATAACGTTTTAGAAGTAGTGATCTCGCATAACACTGGAATTTCTGAAGGATGGGTCGGACAGTTTGATGGTCCTAAGATCCAACTCGTTTTGGATCAAGGATATTCAGCGCCATCAGCGAAGATTGTTACAGCTGGAGTGCGTTTATATGGCCTTGTTGCCGGCGAACTATTTTTTGCATACGACATGGCAGCTGAAGGCCAAGAGTTACAAGCGCATATTTGGTCATCACTAGAACGCCAATCTGAGTAAAGAGAGCGCAAACAATGTTCGTTGACGCAGTCTTAGCCAAATATGTTCGCGACGGCGTTGTTGAATCAGAACATCGTGGTTTTCTGGCGGCGCTAAATGCCGATGGTTCGATCTTCAAATCACTCGGTGATGTGGAAACAAAGATCTTTCCTCGCTCGACAGTTAAATGCGCACAAGCATCTGCCATGGTGCGCAGCGGTTTGAATTTAGAACCACGCTTGCTTGCTCTTGCACAGTCCAGCCATTCCGGTGCTCAGATGCACATGGACGGTGCTCGCGAAATCTTGGCATCAGTTGGGTTGGCTGAAAGTGCTTTGCAATGCGCACTCGATCGTCCGCTTGGTGATGCTGAACGTCGCACTTGGGGTGAAAAACCACCAACTCAAATCGCGATGAATTGCAGCGGAAAACATGCGGCAATGCTGGCAACTTGTGTGAAAAATGGTTGGCCGATTGAAACTTATCTAGAAGCGAGCCATCCACTGCAATTGGCGATCAAAGCAGAGCTAGAAGAGTTAGCCGGCGAAGTGATCACTTTAACTTCCACTGATGGATGCGGTGCACCGCTCTTCTTGCTTTCATTAATCGGTTTGGCTCGCGCAGTTCACGAAATTACTATTTCCACAGATCCGGTTCATCAAAGCGTTATGAACGCAGCGCGGGCATTCCCTGAAATGGTTGGTGGGGTTGGCCGCCACAACACCGAGATGATGCAGCAAGTGCCTGGGTTATTTATGAAAGATGGCGCAGAAGCGGTCAATGTATGTTCACTCGCCGATGGACGCACTTTTGTATTTAAAGTAAGCGATGGCTCACTTCGCGCTTTTCGCACCATTGTTCATGCTTGTTTAAAAGATTTTGGTATTGATACCGCGCTAACACCTGAAAAAGTAATGGGTGGTCCGCGTGTAATTGGCACCATTCGCGCGACGATTTAATGAGGCGTATCCTTCGGGTATGAAACGTCGCGTGGCCATGTTGATGGTCCACACCTGCCCACTTGAGCAGGCCGGAATTGGCGACGCTGGCGGAATGAATATTTACGTCGCCGAAAGTGCAGCGCGAATGGCAGCACAAGGTGTGGAAGTAGATATCTTCACTCGCCGAGATCATTTAGTTCTACCTGCAGTTGTTGAACTTTCACCAGGTGTAAATGTGCATCACTTGGATGCCGGCCACGATCTGCACTGGACCAAAGAGCAAGTACCAGCACACTTTGAAGAGTTAAGTGCGGAATTTAAGAAAGCGTTATCGGGTGATCGACGATATGACTTAATCCATTCTCATTACTGGTTATCAGGCAAGGTTGCGATGCCAGTTGCGAAAGAGTTAAAGATGCAGTTGGTGCACACCATGCACACAATGGCGAGAGTTAAGAATTTAAATCTTGCAGAAGGTGAAACACCTGAGCCAATGGTTCGCGTGCAGGGTGAAACCCAGATTGTGGCTGCCGCAAATGCCCTCACCGCTAATACCGATGCAGAAGCGGCCAGCCTGGTTTCCTTGTACGAGGCCTGTCCTGACATTGTCCACGTCGTGACTCCTGGAGTTGATCTCTACAACTTCACTCCTGGCACAGGACGCGCTGCTGCTCGTAAAGTAATTGGAATCAATAGCGATGCTCTCGTGATCACGTTTGTAGGTCGAATTCAGCCACATAAAGGACCAGAGTTATTAATTCGCGCCACTGCTGAAATGCTTTCGCATACTCCACTGCTTCGCCCTAAATTGCGCGTTTACATTGTTGGTGGAGCATCCGGTGCTAACGGCAGTGAAGTAGAACGCTTAAAAGAGCTAGTTACTTGGCTCGGTATTGCTGATGTAATTTCATTTTCTCCACCAGTTGCGCGCACAGAACTTCCTAACTGGTATCGCGCTGCAGATTTAGTTTGTGTTCCAAGTTATTCCGAAAGTTTCGGTTTAGTCGCACTGGAAGCACAAGCGTGTGGCACACCTGTTGTTGCAACAGCAGTTGGTGGACTTCGCACCGCAGTGGCCGATGGTATTTCTGGGGTACTAGTTGACGGACACGATCCGCGCGCCTGGTCATCTGTTTTAGCGCGTTTGCTGCAAGAGCCACAACGACGCGTTCTGCTTTCAATGGGTGCGGTTGAACATGCTTCGCACTTCGGATGGGATGCAACCGCGCGCGGTACTTTAGATATTTACGATCAAGTACTAACCGAAGCAGCACGCGTCAACAAGTCGATCGGTTAACAAATGGCGGCAATTGATCCCCGGATCGTAATTGAAGAATTTTTAGATTCGCACGACCTGGAATATGACCAGAAAGATCCAAATACTTTTCTGATTACTCTGCCCGGCGAGAAAAAACTGCAGACACATTGCGCCTTAATTGTCGGCGATCATTCATTAAGTATCAACGCTTTTGTAATTCGTAAACCTGATGAAAATGAAGGCGCTGTTCATGCGTGGTGTATGACAAAGAACGCCGGTATGTATGGAATCGCCTTTGCCATTAACGAATTGGGCGATATTTTTCTAGTTGGTCGCCTGCCACTTGCTGCAGTCAATGATCGCGAAATTGATCGTTTAGTCGGCGCAGTTCTGCAATATTCTGATTCATCATTTAATCCGCTATTAGAACTTGGATTTGCCAATTCAATCCGTCGTGAATGGGCTTGGCGCGTCAGTCGCGGAGAATCTTTAGCAAATCTTGATGCCTTTAAGCATTTGATTTAATTATTCACCTCGCACATGGCAAGATAGGGCTATGTCTAACCACGAATTGATCTTATTGCGCCACGGCGAATCTGAATGGAACGCAAAAAATCTCTTCACCGGTTGGGTGGATGTTCGCCTTTCGACTGCTGGCGAAGCGGAAGCAGCGCGTGGCGGTAAGTTATTGGCCGAACGCAATTTATTGCCAGATGTTGTTCACACTTCATTATTGCGCCGCGCAATTCATACTTCACAACTCGCACTTGATTCGTGTGATCGCCACTGGATTCCAGTTCGCCGCTCTTGGCGCTTAAATGAACGCCATTACGGTGCGCTACAAGGCAAGGATAAGAAAGAGACGTTGGCCAAGTACGGTGAAGAACAATTTAAGTTGTGGCGCCGTTCATTTGATGTGCCACCTCCGCCGATTGATTCCAACGACCCATACAGCCAAGCAAAAGATGCGCGTTACGCAGATTTAGGTGCGCAACTGCCGGCGACAGAATGTCTTAAGGATGTAGTAACGAGAATGATTCCTTACTGGCAAGAGTCGGTCATTCCGGATCTAAAAGCGGGCAAGCGCGTGCTTATAACTGCACACGGAAATTCACTTCGGGCACTTGTGATGCATCTAGATGGCATATCAGAGTCAGATATTGCAGAGCTAAATATTCCAACGGGAATTCCACTGCTCTATAAATTGGATTCAGACTTTAAACCTGTTAAAAAAGGTGGAGAGTATTTAGATCCAGAAGCTGCGAAAGCTGCTATTCAGAAGGTTGCGAATCAGGGGAAGCGTTAATCTCAGCCGGTTTCGAAACGATATCTTTGTAGTCATCACGCTTGTCACGAATAATAACTTCTGCAGTAATTAAGCCAGCGCGAGCAAAACCCAGGCTTAATTTTACGTGGCGGCCAGCAACTGGTGTTACGCCAGAAAATACTGCTTTTACATTGGCGCTTTCGCCCTCAAAGCGAAGTGGCGCATTCTGCGCAAGCGTTGTGTCGCCAGTAAGTGTTGCGGTATTTCCACTAACTGCGATTCCGAGCAATTGATCAGTCTCTGCGCCTTGATTTATGATTGTGCCAACAACAACGGCGTCACCAGTTTCGGTTGCAACAAGCAGTAAGTTAACAATTTTTATCGCACTACCATTTTGAGTGATTGTTAATTCAGCGCCATCAGTTACTTGCGTAATATTTCGAGTTGCTGCGTTTTGACCTGCTCCGCACGCAGTAAGAGTTGTTGCGATTAATAAAGCAGAGATTATTGCGAAGATGCGACGCATGGGGCATATTCTCTCACGCCTTTTAGCTCGGTTTGCCCCTTATTTAATGGGGTTTTCGCGCAGGAAAATCGCTGGTAGAATTGTCTGTCTAGCGAAGGGCAACACATGACATTTAAGGTCGGCGAAACCGTTGTTTATCCCCATCACGGCGCAGCTCTAATCGAAGCCATTGAAACTCGCATCATCAAGGGCGAAGAGCGTACCTACCTAGTTTTGAAAGTTGCACAAGGAGATCTCACAGTTCGCGTTCCTGCAGATAATGTAGATCTCGTCGGAGTTCG
>Ga0209442_1000464_pt1 | contig 23844 bp, 21 predicted proteins | sample LauGreSBDMM110DD_2_FD_187565 | JGI IMG/M metagenome (GOLD analysis project Ga0209442, IMG submission 187565) | Freshwater lake microbial communities from Lake Michigan, USA - Sp13.BD.MM110.DD (SPAdes) (version 2) | ecosystem: Environmental > Aquatic > Freshwater > Lake | place: Lake Michigan...
AGCAATATGCCTATCGCTATCCATAGCAAGGACTGACGTTGTTCTGAAGTGGAGAGAGGCATAATGAAATCGTTTTAGATAAAGCAGTAAATGGTCTGAATCAGCGGGGCAATTTGGTAAAATACGGCTCGCGCGGCGTCTGCTTGATTGCCGCAAACGCTTATTCTACCGTCTCTGCAAAAGTAACTATCATGGCTTCCCATTCTCCTGTTTCTCTTTCCTACCGTGACGCTGGTGTTGATATCGATGCAGGTGATGCATTAGTTGAAGCCATTAAGCCCTTTGCTAAGCGCACCATGCGTGAAGGTGTATTAGGAGGCATAGGTGGATTTGGTGCCTTGTTTGAAGTGAGCAAAAAATTTCGTGAGCCAGTTTTAGTTTCTGGCACCGATGGTGTGGGCACTAAATTGCGATTAGCTTTTCATCTGAATCGCCACGATACCGTTGGTATAGATTTAGTCGCCATGAGTGTCAATGATATTTTGGTGCAAGGTGCTGAGCCTTTATTTTTCCTCGATTACTTCGCATGCGGTAAGTTAGATGTCGCAACCGCGACCGATGTGATTAAAGGTATAGCTGCAGGATGTGAACAAGCAGGTTGCGCTTTGATCGGTGGTGAAACTGCTGAAATGCCTAGCATGTATCCCGATGGTGAATATGATCTTGCAGGATTTGCAGTAGGTGCAGTAGAAAAATCACGCATTATTGATGGCAAATCCATCGCAGCAGGTGATGTTGTGTTGGGTTTAGCTTCTTCAGGTGCGCATTCAAATGGTTACTCATTGATTCGTAAAATTATTGATGTTGCTAAGCCAGATTTGAATGCAGATTTTCATGGTCGTAAATTAGCCGATGTATTGATTGCACCGACTCGTATTTATGTGAAGCCTTTATTAGCATTAATGGAAAAAATTTCTGTGCGTGGTTTAGTACACATCACCGGTGGTGGCTTAGTAGAAAATATTCCACGTGTCTTGCAATCCAACTTAACTGCAGTGTTGCAGCGTAGTGCTTGGCAAATGCCACCATTGTTCACATGGCTACAGCAGCATGGTGGTGTGGTTGATGCAGAAATGCATAGAGTCTTTAATTGCGGCATAGGCATGACAGTGATTGTGTCTGCCAGTGATGTAGATGCAGCAGAAGCGGAATTAAAACGCTTAGGCGAAACAGTGTATCGATTGGGCGTGATACGTGAACGTCATGGTGATGAACCACAAACCATCGTTGAATAGTTGAATAAACATTCCTTAAGTCGATGAGTAAAAATCGAAGAAATGGTAGGGACGATTAGCAAAGCGTAATCGTCCGTTCGATTTTGAATTTCCTACGAATACTTCGTACGAATACGCTACGCTATTCGTACCTACAAAACCTTACAATAATTTTTTACCAAGTTTAAAAAAAGAAGAATTGGTAGGGACGATTAGCAAAGCATAATCGTCCGTTCGATTTTGAATTTCGTATGAATACGCTACGCTATTCGTACCTACAAATTCAGTATATAAAATTTGTACACTGCAAACTACAAACTACAAACTTTAATGTTGATTTTTCTTACCGTCAGCTTCTGCTAAGGTTTGTAATTGCTTGCTACGTGGATTATTTTTTACCAAACTTGCAGGCGGCTTGACGCGCACTGGCTGACTAATATTTGTCTGGCTCGATAACACATTGCTGACAGTATCTGGTGCTGCATTCCACACGGGATCAGCAATGCCTTCAAACACAGATTTTAATTGTTGTCCCCACGTGTTACGTATCATTTGGAAGTATTGATTTTTTTCGTCTATGGTGACGAATCTGCTGACTGCTAATGCATCGGTTTCATACACCAATAAATCCAAAGGAAAGCCTACGGAAATATTGGAGCGCAATGTGGAGTCCATAGAGATGAGTGCACATTTTGCTGCTTCATCAATAGGAGTAGCAGGATTAATCACACGATCAATAATAGGTTTGCCATATTTTGCTTCACCAATTTGAAAATAAGTATTTTCGTTGTGAGATTCTATGAAATTTCCAGCTGCATAGAGCTGAAATAATCGACAGCGCTCACCTTTTATCTGACCGCCAAAAATAATACTGACATTAAAGTCTATGCCAAATTGCTCAAGTGATTTTGCATCGCGTTGATGTACAACACGAATACATTCACCCACAATTTGGGCTGCTTCATGCATGGTTTGCGCAGTCCAGATGCTGACACCATCTGCATTCAAATATTCAGAAACGATTTGGCGTATCGATTGCGAGATGGATAGATTCCCTGCTGTCATGATGACCATCATCCGGTCACCCGGATTTTCAAACACATTCATTTTTCTGAATGTGCCGATTTGATCGACACCCGCATTCGTGCGTGAGTCGGAGAGAAACACCAAGCCTGCTTCTAGGCGCATGGCTACGCAATAAGTCATGATCGCGAAGTGGAGTGAGAAAGTGGGATTCTACCGCAGACGTGTATGCTGTTCATGATCGGCGCAGCGTAACATTCACAGTCATGGATTCATCGCCACCACCACGTCGCACACCCCTGACGGGTGCTGCAGATTCATAATCACGACCCACAGCAAGACGACAATAGCCTGTATTTTGTAAACAGGCATGCGTCACATCGATGCTGACCCAACCTGAAAAATCACTTTCTTCTACCCAGACATCTACCCACGCATGACTTGCGCCATGCGCGACATCACCTGAATCAAAATAACCAGAAACATAACGTGCTGGTAGTCCAATGCTATGACAACAAGCGAGAAATAAATGCGCATGGTCTTGGCACACGCCCATGCCTAGTTGCAGTGCATCTTGTGCTGAAGTAGTGACTGAGGTGGAGCCGGTTTGATATTTGACTGAACCACGAATCGCACTAGCGAGGTCAAGCAAAGCAGCTGTGTTCGTTTTAGGCGATAAATTTTTTGCTGCAAACTCACGAATTATTTCTGAAGGTTCAGTGAGTTGTGTGGGTACAGTATAAGTGAGTGGAGATAGTTGGGATTTATCTTGTATACGACCATGATTCAGTTCTGCGATTTCTACTGTGCCGGTTGCGATAATTTTAATTTCTTTATGTGGTGTAGTCAGTGTGAGCATTTCGCAGTTATTGCCAAATGCATCTTCAAAAGCATGAGTTTTACCTATTGTTTTCACCTGCCATGAAACAATACGTTGATGATCTTCATGGCGTGGTATGACACGCAATTGTTGAATGGTATAACTGACCGGCGCTGTATATTTATAAAGCGTCTCATGTTTAATGGAGAGTAAAGTATTCTTCATGCGGCAAGAGGTAATAGAAAATCGCGACTCACGCGGTTGCCGAGTTCATAGATTTGTTTAAGGAATTCAGTCAAAAAATCATGTAGTCCACGTTTTAGTATTTCATCCATGCTGCTAAAACGTAGATCAGCATGTATACGACCTGCAAAGCGTTCAGTTTCTGCAGAGCTGTTGTTTCTTACCTCTGCAAGATTAGTTACGACTTCTGTAACGCAAGCCATGAGTGAGCGCGGCATGTCAGCACGCAAGATCAATAATTCTGCAACACGCGCTGGTGTGATGACGTCACGATAAGCTTTGCGATATGTTTCAAAGGCAGAAACTGAACGTAACACAGAAGCCCAATGATAAAAATCTGCATCATGACTGGCTAGTAAGTTGCCGTCAGCGCTGTGAAATTTCACATCAAGTAAACGTGCTGTGTTATCCGCACGCTCTAAGAATGTGCCTAGTCGTATGAAATAAAAAGCTTCATCTTTTAGCATGGTGCCGATAGTGACACCGCGCGAAAGATGCGATCTATGTTTGACCCATTCAAAGAATTCCCCAGGATCGCGCTCTAGTGTGTGATTGTTTAAAACACTCTGCATATCTAACCAAGTCGTGTTTTGCGTTTCCCATACTTCAGTGGTTAATGCACCGCGCACTGCACGTGCATTTTCACGCGCATGCGTCAAACAAGAAGCAATCGAAGAAGGATTTTCAGGATCCTTCACCATGAAATCAATCACATCTTTATGTGTAATCGCTGGATATTTATCATCAAAGGCAGGCTGTAGTTCTGAGATACCTAATACGGCACGCCATCCTAATTCAGCTGCTTCTGCTGATTGAGGTAAGAGCTGTGTTTGTAAATTCACGTCTAGCATACGTGCTGTGTTTTCAGCGCGTTCGGTATAACGTGCCATCCAAAATAAATGATCTGCAGTACGGCTTAACATGTTATTTCTCCAGTATCCATGTATCTTTGGTGCCGCCACCTTGTGAAGAATTCACCACCAGTGAACCTTCTTTGAGTGCGACACGAGTTAATCCACCGGGAACCATAGATACTGTTTTTCCAGATAAGACAAATGGACGTAAATCGATATGGCGTGGTGCAATGCCTGATTCGACATAAGTAGGGCAAGCAGATAAAGCGAGAGTGGGTTGTGAAATATAACCATCGGGCTTAGCAATTAAGCGCTGACGAAAATCTTCTATCTCTTGTTTGCTTGAAGCAGGGCCAACTAACATACCGTAACCACCTGCGCCATGCACTTCTTTCACAACTAATTCATATAAATGATCGAGTGTATATTGCAGATCTTCTTTACGACGACATTGATAAGTAGGTACGTTATTGAGTATGGGTTCTTCTGATAAATAGAAACGTATCATGTCAGGAACAAAGGGATAGATAGATTTATCATCCGCCACACCAGTACCAATTGCATTGGCTAAGGTCACACGACCTGCAAGATAAACAGATAAAAGTCCTGGTACACCCAATGTGGAATCAGAACGAAATGCTAATGGATCAATGTAATCATCATCCATGCGTCTATAAATCACATCAACCCGTTGCGGGCCACGAGTAGTGCGCATGAATACGCTGTTATCGTTAACAAATAAATCTTGTCCTTCGACTAGCTCAACACCCATTTGCTGCGCAAGAAAGGCATGTTCAAAATAAGCGGAGTTATACATGCCTGGTGTCATGACAACCACCACAGGATCATCAACACCGACTGGTGCGACGGAACGCAGCATGTCGAGTAAGAGATCGGGGTAATGTGCAACAGGTGCGATTTTGTGACGGGAGAATAAGTCGGGAAATAATCGCATCATCATTTTGCGATCTTCTAACATGTATGACACACCGGAGGGAACGCGCAGATTATCTTCTAAAACATAAAACTCACCTACGCCTGCACGCACGATATCTACGCCCGCTATGTGCGCATAAATATCGGAGGTAACTGAGATGCCTTGCATTTCAGGTCGATACTGCGCATTGTGAAAAATTTGTTCAGCAGGTATGACACCAGATTTCACAATATGTTGTTCATGATAGATATCATGAATAAACATATTCAAAGCTTGTACTCGTTGCGTCAGACCTTTACGTAATTGTGTCCATTCTTTTGCAGGGATAATGCGCGGGATGATATCGAAGGGAATTAAACGTTCAGTACCTGCATTATTGCCATAGACAGCAAAGGTAATACCAACACGACGAAACAGGAGATCGGCTTCCATACGTTTACGTGCAACCGTATCAGCAGCTTGTTCAGACAACCAGTGTTCAAACTCACGATAGTGGTCTCGTACCTGACTGGCGCCGTCTGCATACATTTCATCAAAAAAGCCTGGCATGAAGTCTTATCTCGCAAAAGTCATACTGAATAGAGCGAGTGCTATCAAGAAACATGCCAAGCTAGTGATTATTAGGCTTGTCTGATTTGATCTACTAAGCGGCTTGTGTGAGGAGTGGGAGGTGGTGTGAGTAAGCTAACAATAATCATGGCGATAAAGCCAGCAGGTACGCCAAAAACACCGGAAGAAACAGCGGCGATATGAAACCATTGTTGATTCAGTGAGCCACCTAATGCAGGATTAGCGATCAACATATAGAAAACAGAGATAAAAAATCCTATTAGCATGCCTGCAATTGCGCCTTGTTGGTTCGCTCTTTTCCAAAAAACGCCCAATATTAGTGCGGGAAACAAAGTAGAGGCAGCGAGTGAAAAGGCAGCGCTCACCATTGTGAGGATATCGCCTGAACGAAATGAAGCAGTATAGGCAGCTAATAAGGCAACTACGAGTAGTAATAACTTAGAAATCGTCACGCGTTTTTGACTCGACGCACCGGGAGCGACCATTTTGAAATAAGTGTCATGCGTGAGTGCACTAGAGATGGTCAATAGCAAACCATCTGCGGTCGACAATGCTGCGGCAAGCGCACCTGCTGCGATGAGTGCAGAGATGACATAAGGTAGGCCTGCGATCTCGGGTGTGGCGAGAACCACCATATCGCCATCCATGATGATTTCTGCTAATTGAACAATGCCATCTTTATTGATATCGACAATGCTAATCATAGGTTTGAGTTTGTCGATATGGGACCAGTAATTCACCCAAGCTGGTAGATGGGAAATATCAGCGCCAACTAAGCTAGTATAAATATCGAGCTTCACTAATACCGCTAATGCAGGTAATGCGGTGTAGAGCAACATAATAAAAAATAAAGCCCAAAACACCGAGAAGCGTGATTCTGAAACAGTCGGTGTGGTGTAAGAGCGCACCAGTACATGTGGCAGTGCTGCTGTTCCCAACATAAGACAAAACACTAAGGCAAGAAAATTATTGCGTTTAATATCTGAGCTCTCTTTATCTTTACCAGGGAAGGGCTCGGTATGTGGTGTCAGTGGTTGTGCTCGTATAAAAAGTAGATCTGCTTCTGCTTGCCAGATACGCTGTGCTTCATTGGGACTTTTAGGATAATCCGATAAAGCGCGATTGGCTGCTTTAATCTCAATCAGGGAAGCATTACCAGTTTGTAGTTCTTGTAATTTGCGGCGTGCTTCTGATCGACCTTCATCCCAAGAGCGCGGTAAATTTTTTATTTGTTGTTCAAGCTTGACTGCGCGTTCACGCAACAAATCTTTTACTTCTTGTTCTTTGCTATCAGCGCCTAATTGTTTTTCTTTTTCAATCAGACCAGTCATCGCTGATCCATAAGCGATTTGTGGAATAGGTATACCCGTTTGTTTTACTGATAGCCATGTCACAGGAATCATGAAAGCAACAATGATGATGATGTATTGCGCTATCTGCGTCCATGTGATGGCGCGCATGCCACCTAAAAAAGAACAGACTAAGATGCTGGCCAACCCAAGAAAAATACCCACTGAAAAATCAATGCCAGTAAAGCGCGATGTGATCAGTCCTACGCCATATATTTGCGCAACCACATAGGTAAAGGAAATAATGAGAGTAGCTAAGACTGCCAAGCTACGCACTACATTTCCGTTATAACGTCCTGGATAACGAGCAGCTAAAAAATCTGGAATCGTATATTGACCAAACTTACGAAGATAAGGTGCGATTAAAAAAGCAATCAGACAATATCCACCAGTCCAACCCATGATGTAAGCTAATCCATCAAAGCCTTGCAAATAAAGTCCACCTGCAAGTCCAATAAAACTCGCAGTAGAAATCCAGTCAGCAGCGGTTGCCATGCCATTAAACATAGCCGGTACACGTCGGCCAGCTACATAATATTCAGAGATATCAGCAGTGCGACTAAAAAATCCTATTACTGCATACACCACAATAGAGGTGAATAAAAATAAATAGCCTAACCAAAATCGAGGTACGCCTTCATATTCAAGTAAGGATAGCGACAGAATTAATAAGCCAAAACCTAAGGTGTATAAACCAAAGTAGCGACCTAATAATTTTGCGAAATGCTGTGACTTCATACTGAGCTTGATGCGCTTGCATCGATTTTTTTAGCAATGATGGCGTAGATAGCAATCAGCAATAGATAAATCAGTATCGAGCCTTGCGCAGCCATGTAAAAAGAAACAGGCCAACCGAATAAGCTTAGCCCTGAAAGTTCGCGTGCAAAGAAAATAATACTAAAGCTCACAACGAACCAAATACTCAGCAGAAAAAAAGTCAAGCTGCGTAATTTTTTCCAGTGCGTTTTTTCTTGTGATGTTGATGCGGATGTCATCATGCTTTGTGTGTGTGATCTAAGTGGCTTGCTTGGACTAACGGTAAGCTAATACGAAATAAACAACCAGGCATGCTAGGGTCGTGGCTACGTGGATTACTAAAAATATCAACGCTAGCATTATGATGTTGTGCGATTTCACGTACGATAGATAAACCTAATCCACTACCTTCTGTATTCGAGCCGAGTATGCGATAAAAACGTTCCAATACATGCGTGCGTTCATTTGCAGGTATGCCTGGGCCGTTATCATCAACTTCAAAAAAAGCCAGTTCGCGTTCTACATCTGCTGCCACTCTGACGGTGACTCTGCCTTCTTGTGGTGTATATCGCAGTGCATTATCAATTAAATTATTCATTAACTCACGCAGCATAGTCGCATTGCCACCTATATTGACGGCATGTGACACATCTTCAAAGCCAAGATCAATTTTACGTGTGAATGCAGTTTGTACCCATTCTTGTACGACACCGCGAGCTAATTCATTGAGTTCGATTAAATCGAAAGCGATCGCTTGAGAAGATTGGTTTTCTGCGCGTGCTAAGGCTAATAATTGATTCACTAGTCGGGTTGCAGACTCTGAACTTTTTGAGAGTTGTTCTAGTGAGCGTTGAATTTCATTGCGATCTGATTGACGCATAGCTAATTCAGATTGCATGCGCATACCTGCTAAGGGCGTTTTCATTTGATGAGCAGCATCAGCAATAAAGCGTTTTTGCATTTGTATACTTTGCGATACCTGTCTGAGCATCTCATTTAAAGAGCGTACTAAAGGAGAAATTTCTTCTGGTACGCCATGTGGATCAATCGGTGATAAATCATCGGATCTACGCGAACGTATATGTTCTTGTAATGTAGCTAAAGGCGATAAGCCACGGGTGAGTGCAAACCACAGCAGTGTTAAGGCAATCGGCAAAATAATAAATTCAGGCAGGATCACGCCTTTAATAATTTGATTCGCAAGTAGCTGACGTTTATCTAGTGTTTCTGCAACTTGAACCAACGCATAACGTGGCGCTGCTTCTGCATTGTCTTGTGGTCGCTTTTGTAAATTCACATAGGTATAAGCAATCCGTACATCAGCATTGCGCATACGTTCATCACGTAAGAGTACCGACCAAGGAACCGGTTGGTCTTCATCATTGGGTAGTGGAAGATCGCTATCGCCTGTTAATAATTCGCGATCAGGGCCACTGACTTGGAGATACACATTGTCGATATCATCAGCACGAAGAATGTCGCGTGCTGAATAAGGAATTTGCGCACTTAACTTGCCATCATATTCTTTGACTTGTTGTGCTAATACCGTCACTCTATCTTCTAGTGCGCGATCAAATGGTTCATTCGCAATCGATGTCGCAATCAGATAAGTAATGCCTATACTCACAGGCCACAGTAAGAGCAAGGGCATCAACATCCAATCCAGAATTTCTCCAAACAAGGAGCCTTGCATACGTTCTTGTTCTGAATCGGGTGGACTGTCTATGGAATCTGCCTGCACTACTTGAGTTGCAGCTTGAGTTACTTGCTGAGTTGTTTCCTTGGTTATTTTCTTATTTATCTTCTTACTCAGATGTATGTCGCGTTTCATGTCACGCCTTGATTCGGGCTCACATAGCCGGGTGCGATTTTTTCTAAGCAGTATCCAAGACCGCGCACAGTAGCAATACGTACACCCTCAGTTTCAATTTTTTTTCTAAGACGATGCACATAGACTTCAATCGCATTGTTACTAACTTCCTCACCCCATTCACACAGATGATCGACTAACTGATCTTTTGAAACTAAGCGACCACTACGCTGTAGTAAGACTTCTAGTAATCCTAATTCACGTGCAGATAAGTCCAGCATGTGTTCATGTAAATACGCGATACGACCCACTTGATCAAAACTCAATGGGCCATGTTTAATAATGGTGGGTCCGCCGCCAGCACCACGCCGTGTGAGAGCACGTACCCGTGCTTCGAGTTCGGATAAGGCAAAAGGCTTAGCCATATAGTCGTCTGCACCTAAATCTAATGCTTTGACACGTTGTTCGACTGAGTCACCTGCGGTTAAGATCAACACGGGAATACGCGAATCGCGCGAGCGTAGTCTGCGTAAAACATCGAGACCTGACATCTTAGGCAGATCTAAATCGAGAATGAGTAAATCAAAATCTTGTGCGGAGAGTGCGTTATCAGCTTCTTGTCCGTTGCTAACGCAATCCGTGACATAGCCCGACTGTCGCAGTGAGCGAGTCAGGCCGTCAGCCAAAACACTGTCATCCTCGGCAAGTAAGATACGCATAAGCTAGAAAAGTTAGCAGTTTAATAAATCTGGAGATGTAAATCGCTAGGTTCTTTAAATCAAAAATCAATGCTTGTCTAAATAAAAACATCTAGCGGATATCGCTTAAAAAAACTAAAAAATCTACGTAAAAGCAAGGCAAAGCTTAGTCTATTGGGTTTCCATAGTGCCGGCAAGAAATTAGAAAAACCACCTGCCTACCCAGCCATCCCCCTAATTTTTTGCATAGCGAGTGAAATACAGCTTGCACCGTTCACTGTTTTTTTATACAGTACTGTATAAATTGAAAAAACGGATGTAAACCAACCCGATTAATCCAATTTTTCCTTAGAGAGAATAATTATGGACGATAAAAAAGCCGCAGCAAACTCAGAAAAAGGTAAGGCATTATCAGCCGCCTTAGCGCAAATCGAAAAACAATTTGGTAAAGGTTCGGTAATGCGTCTGGCCGATGGTGCCGTCGCAGAAGAAGTACAAACCGTATCTACTGGTTCTTTGGGCTTAGACGTGGCTCTGGGTGTAGGCGGCTTACCGCGTGGTCGAGTGATAGAAATCTATGGCCCAGAATCTTCAGGTAAAACCACCATGACCTTGCAAGTCATCGCTGAAATGCAAAAGCTGGGCGGCACATGCGCATTTATTGATGCGGAACATGCTTTGGACACCACCTATGCGCAAAAGCTAGGCGTGAATTTACAAGAATTATTAATCTCTCAGCCTGATACGGGTGAGCAGGCGTTGGAAATCACAGATGCTTTAGTACGTTCTAGTGCTGTGGATTTAATCGTAATTGACTCAGTCGCTGCCTTAACACCGCGTGCAGAAATCGAAGGCGATATGGGTGATTCTTTACCTGGCCTACAAGCACGATTAATGTCACAAGCATTGCGTAAACTCACTGGTTCTATCAATCGTACTAACACCATGGTTATTTTCATTAATCAGATTCGTATGAAAATTGGTGTCATGTTCGGTAGCCCAGAAACCACCACTGGCGGTAATGCGTTGAAGTTCTACGCTTCTGTGCGTTTAGATATACGTCGTACTGGTTCAATTAAATCCGGTGATGAAGTCATTGGTAATGAAACAAAAGTGAAAGTTGTAAAGAACAAAGTTGCACCTCCATTCAGAGAAGCGCACTTTGATATTCTGTATGGCGCAGGAACATCACGTGAAGGTGAGATACTCGATATAGGTTCCGATGCAAAGATTGTAGAAAAATCCGGTGCTTGGTATAGCTACAATGGTGAGCGTATAGGTCAAGGTAAAGATAATGCGCGAATTTATTTGAAAGAGCGTCCTGAATTAGCGCATGAAATTGAAAATAAAGTACGTGAGCATCTAGGCGTTCCACTCTTACCAGCACTGCCTATGCCTAAGATAGTTGCTGATGTTGCTGCAGCATCTAAAAAAACAGCCAAGGCCTTAGCTGAAGCTAAAGAAAATAAAGAAGTTAAAGAAGAAGAATAAATAGTTATATCAAGCAGCAAGGAAAGACCTGCGATTAGAGAGTGTGATGACTTTCTGATCGCAGGCAGTTGTTTTTTTAGGCCATGGTGAGCGATAAAGTGTGCTTACTTGGTTGTCTTATATGCTTAGTTTTTATTTGCTTTTGTTCTTAGCTAAGTAGATCAATTTTTCCTTCTTTTTCTTTAGCACGCACCGCTTATGCGTTCTGCAAAACCCAGTCTAAAAGCACGTGCCTTGCGTTATCTTTCAGCCCGTGAACACAGTCGTCTAGAGTTAGCGCGTAAGCTTGCGCGCTATGCAGAAGAAACAGATGACATAGAAGCTTTATTAGACTGGTTAGAAACATCAAAATTTCTTTCTTCAACGCGGTTTGCAGAGTCACTCATTAATCGACGCGCTGAACGATTTGGAGCAAGCCGCATATTGATGGAATTAGAAAGTCATCAAATTGATTTGAGTGGCATGACGGATCTCAGCATGCAATTACGTGAAGGTGAAGGCGAGCGTGCATGGCGTGTCTGGGAAAAAAAATTTGGTACGCCAGCAGAGACCGCTATCGAGTCAGCAAAACAACAGCGGTTTTTACAGCAGCGTGGCTTTTCTCATGCAAGCATACAAATGGTTATGCGTAGAGCGCGTAAAGGTGGTGATGGCGAATAAACCTAAAGGTGAAGAAACCAAAAGCGACTCACTAGGCTATAGCCTAACCCATCAATTTCCTATCACTTTCCTCTTATTTTGCCCTTGTAGAACAGTTTGCAGACTGTTTTAAACCTTACCTTAGAAGCGCTTTCAAGCACTGAGTTGGCGAGTGCCTGTGCTAAACTGCGCGTCAATTCTTATTCGTTGCGTTCGAATTTAGCGCCACCGGTGAAAAGCCGAATTGCAGACGAAAACAACGCCAAACAATCACACGCTAGCCCTAGGGTTTGCCACCAATTCAGCTTTATGCCATTGCCTGCCCCATCATCACCAAGAGTGCATAGGCACACCCGCAATATTAGAGCCGAGGCTTATCAGCGGGAGGATGGCTATTGGGATATTGATGCTCACATTACCGATGCTAAAACCCGTGTGGTGGAATTAGCCACCAGTACTTTGCAGCCAAATCAGCCTATTCATGATTTATGGCTAAGAATTACCGTTGATTTACAGCTAAATATTCACGCAGCCGATGCGGTTTCAGATGCCGTTCCCTACGCAGGTTATTGCGACACCATAGGTCCGGCATATAAAAAATTAGTAGGACTGAATTTATTAAAAGGTTTTCGTCAGGGCGTCAAAGAGCGCCTTGGTGGAATTGCTGGTTGTACCCATCTGACTGAATTAGCTTCCATGTTACCGACTGCTGTGATTCAAGCTTTTGCAGGAGATGTCATACCAACCGGTGATACTGAGGCCTTACAAGCAGGGGAACAACAACCCTTTCAGTTGAATCGTTGCCATGCATTGCGTACCGATGGCTTAGCGGTGGCAAAATTTTATCCACGTTGGATAGCAAAAGTTCAGGCTTAGTCATATGCCCGTCAAGAAAAAACATTATTAATTACTTTTTCACCAAACTCGCTCCAGAAGGAAAGCTCGCATGAAAATTCATGAATATCAGGGAAAAGAAATTCTCCATAAATTCGGTGTCACGGTACCTAAAGGTTTCCCATGTATGAATGTGGATGAAGCCGTCAAAGCTGCTGAAAAATTAGGTGGCTCTGTGTGGGTAGTAAAAGCACAAATTCATGCAGGCGGAAGAGGCAAAGGTGGTGGTGTGAAAGTGGCGAAGTCACTCGATCAAGTAAAAGAATATGCAAACCAAATTATGGGTATGCAATTAATCACCCATCAAACTGGTGCTGAAGGTCAAAAAGTGAGACGCCTGTTAATCGAAGAAGGCGCAGACATTAAAAAAGAACTCTATGTATCGTTAGTGACAGATCGTGTGTCACAACGCATCGTTTTGATGGCATCGAGTGAAGGCGGAATGGATATTGAAGAAGTCGCAGAAAAACATCCTGAGCTGATACACAAGATTGCGATTGATCCAGCAACAGGATTAAAAGATGCAGAAGCAGATGATATCGCAGCAAAAATTGGTGTACCTACAGCTTCAATCGTAGATGCGCGTAAACAATTACAAGGTTTATATCAAGCCTATTGGGAAACAGACGCATCATTGGCTGAAATTAATCCATTGATTGTGACCGGTAGCGGTAAAGTCATCGCGCTAGATGCAAAATTTAATTTTGATTCAAATGCTTTATATCGTCATCCAGAGATCGTCGCTTATCGTGATTTAGATGAAGAAGATCCAGCTGAAGTTGAAGCATCTAAATTTGATCTCGCTTACATTTCCTTAGATGGCAACATTGGTTGTTTAGTCAATGGCGCAGGTCTAGCCATGGCCACCATGGACACGATTAAATTATTTGATGGTGAGCCAGCTAACTTCTTGGATGTTGGTGGCGGAGCTACTGCAGAAAAAGTCACCGAAGCATTCAAGATCATGCTGAGTAATCCGCATCTTAAAGCCATCTTAGTGAATATCTTTGGCGGCATCATGCGTTGTGATGTGATTGCAGAAGGTGTGATCACTGCGTCACGTGCTGTTTCATTAAAAGTACCGCTTGTGGTTCGTATGAAAGGTACTAATGAAGATATAGGCAAAAAAATGCTGGCAGACTCAGGCCTACCCATTATCTCCGCAGACACCATGGCTGAAGCAGCGCAAAAAGTTGTCGCTGCTGCCAACTCGAACTAAGCGTACAAGGACTCAACATGTCGATTCTTATCAATAAAAATACCAAAGTCGTAACCCAAGGCATAACCGGCAAGACAGGTCAATTTCATACCCGTATGTGTAGAGAATATGCGAATGGAGAAAACTGTTTTGTAGCGGGTGTAAATCCGAAAAAAGCGGGTGAAGATTTTGAAGGCATACCTATCTTTGCAAATGTTAAAGAAGCAAAAGCAAAAACAGGCGCGAATGTTTCTGTGATTTATGTACCACCAGCAGGTGCAGCGGATGCAATTTGGGAAGCAGTTGAAGCTGAACTGGATTTAGCCATTTGTATTACCGAAGGTATACCAGTGCGTGACATGCTGGCTTTAAAAGACAAGATGGCAAAAGCAGGTAGCAAAACTTTACTGCTTGGTCCAAATTGCCCAGGTCTCATCACACCGGATGAAATCAAAATAGGCATCATGCCTGGTCATATACACAGAAGAGGTCGCATTGGTGTCGTGTCACGTTCTGGCACGCTCACCTATGAAGCAGTCGGTCAACTGACTGCATTAGGTTTAGGTCAATCTTCCGCAGTTGGTATTGGTGGCGATCCTATCAATGGCTTGAAGCACATAGACATCATGAAAATGTTTAATGATGATCCCGATACCGATGCTGTGATTATGATTGGTGAAATTGGTGGTCCAGATGAAGCAAATGCTTCTTACTGGATTAAAGACAATATGAAAAAACCAGTCGTTGGTTTCATCGCTGGTGTAACTGCCCCTCCTGGTAAGCGTATGGGGCATGCAGGTGCATTGATCTCTGGTGGTGCTGATACAGCAGAAGCTAAATTAGAAATCATGGATGCATGTGGAATTAAAGTCACACGCAATCCTTCAGAAATGGGAAGACTGCTAAAAGAAATGCTGTAAGTAATTAGTATGAAAAAAAGGGGAGCTGATGCTCCTCTTTTTTATTGCTACTAGATTAAATTAACACCACAGCATTAAATTGATAATTAGAGATATTATTTTTTGTTCTCAACTGGGTCTTTCTTAAAGTATTTATCATCAATAGTGCCACTGGTTATCCATTGCAAACCGCTTGTTGAGCATGTGCCAGTATAGATAATCGTTTTGGTGCTTAGCTTAGGTTCTTTATCGTTAAAGGTAATCGTAACTTTTGCACTATTGTCATCAATGCCTTCGGCGACAATCGAAGTTACATATTTTGCCGTGAGAGTGGTGGGTAAGCCAAGTGAAGGATTAGAAATCCCCTTCATATCAGAAGTGCTGCAAGCAATACCGATTGCAGTCAGCGTCGGAGCAGCAAGACTAGGTCCTTCAGAAGCTTTTGCTTTCACCGTGTAGTCTTGGTAGGCAGGTATACCTACCGCAGCCAAGAGGCCGATAATCGCAACTACGATCATAAGTTCAATTAGAGTAAAGCCACCATGTTGAGGGCGCGCTTGCTTATATCGATAAGATAAATTCATCTCATATTCCTGTCATAGAAAGTTTGATTTAGATTGATCCACGGTGTTGCGGATCTGGGCGAAATGGCAAACTTCATGCCAAGAGAAATATGAGCTTTAAAACAGCTCTGAATTTTTTGAGCAGCGAGATCAGTGCGTGTGAAACAAGAATTTAAAAAATCACTACTAGCCTTAAACTCTGTCAAGTCGAGCTAATTAGCTGAAAAGTTTGAAAAGGTGTTGATGCAAATTAGCAAAGCACTTGAACCATTAAAAGTGAAGATCATTCTGATTCATACAGCATGCTATATATTCGACATTCAATTATTGTCATAGTCTGACAATTTTCGTCAGTTAATGACAAAAAGAATACTAGAGTCCTCAGCATGCAATAGTCTTATGAACTGGGGACAGAGGAAATAAAAAATATCTCAAAAGCAAGAAAATCAGGCTTAGCTGCTAGAATAGCTTGTTGGAAAGTCAGCCAGTAACAAGGCCTAGCTTTATATAAATAGCTTGGCAGTCACTGATCAGATTGTTGGTGTGCGATACGTAAAAAAGCCTGTGCTTAAAAATTAAACGACTATGTGGTTTCGACAAAAAAACGCTTGGCAACAAAATAAAGATCAACAACGAGGTTGGCTATTCTCTAAAGCGCCTTGGTTGTTGGTGATTGCTTTACTCGCTAGTGCGGTATTTTTTTTCTGGGATGACAATATTTTTGTCTCGCTCAGAAAATTTTTGTGGTTAGGATTAGCCATAGTTTTACTTTTAATACTGTATAAAAATCGTACTAAAAAGAGTAGCTGGAGTAATGATGATCTTGTGTTTGAACCCAAGTTATCGCGCCCAGTATCCAGCATGGAGCAAGAGTTAGAGTGGAAATGGACTAACCATCCTTTGATTCGATTTCCATTAGCCTTTGCTCTCATACCTCTAATTTATTGGGTCTTAGTGATCCATAAAATGAAATTACCAGGTTCATGGTTAGTCGGTATTGCAGTCTTTATACTCATTACCATTTGGACTTGGCATGAGCCTTTAATACTCATGCTCTTAGTGGCTACGGGTGTAGGCTTGTTATATATAACTGGTTGGGTGATACATAATTTAGAGCTAACTGAAATAGTGGGACTGCTGTGCGTCATCGCGTTCCTGATTTTTATCGCTGTGAAAGAACTAAAAAAACGCAACATCATTCGATAGCATATCTATGAAAAAAATTCCCGGCGTGAATGGCGATTGGATACCCGTAACCAGAGAAGAAAGAATGGAGGGAGTCGGTTTGCCCACTGCTATTACATTGGGTACACCGTTAGCAGTGCATACCGCCTTAGCTATCGATCCGAATCAGGGTAAATTAACTTGGTTAGCTATATTGTGTTTTTGGATGTATGGATTTTTATTTTGGGTCACAGCGATTGCGACACAAATGTTTAGACGTAAGCGTTGGGAATGGACACCTGAAGCGTTGGAAGAACAAAGAATGTTCGATCCTCATATTGATAGCAAAGCATTTTGGGCGCATTGGTGGGTACGCTTCCCTATAGGCTTGCTGTTTATGAGTATAGGAATGTACGCTTTTTTACTGGATGATTTTATTTTGCAGTGGATTAGTGTTTTATTTTTACTCTTAGGCTTTGTGGTTCCGTTTGTATTTATGGTGGAGTTAGCTTTACTACCTTTATCGATGGTGGTGGTGTTAGCACTGCTAGGTGTAGTGGAGTTACTGCCATTGCCATTAATCGTCATGTTTAGTATTGCTGGCATGCTAGTGATTGTGGTGGTGGCACAAAAACAAAGCGCTATGCTACCTAAGAAAATCAAGAAAATTAAAAAGCCTGAACCTGCAAAAACATCGACTGCAGATGCAGCAGCACCTGCGGCCGCCGCAGCTGCAACTGAAACAGCAGAAGCAGCAGGCGATGCAGCTGCAACATCAGAGGCACCATCAGAGAATGCGGGTGAAGAGCAAGCTGCTGATGCAGCTAGTGCTGAGGCAAACAAAGAAAAGGAAGAAGAGAAAAACGAAGAGACTGAAAAGAAGTCTTAAGAGTTTTATGTTCAGAGAAGAAGCTGCACTGAAGCTGAACAGAAGCTGAAAAAATGGTGCCTCGGGACGGAATCGAACCGTCACTCCTTTCGGAACCGGATTTTGAGTCCGGCGCGTCTACCAGTTCCACCACCGAGGCAAGAGCGGGATTCTACCAGAATCTCGCATCTGCTTCGTCTTTGTTGAATTGAATATTCAAGTATTACTACTGCATGTGTTGGCCGCCATTGATAGCAATGTTGGCGCCAGTTAAAAATGCAGCTTCATCAGAAGCGAGATAAGCCACTAGTCCTGCGACTTCTTCAGGCTTACCTAAACGACCCATAGGAATTTGCGGAATGATTTTTGAATCCAAGACTTCTTCAGGAATCGCGAGCACCATTTGTGTGCCTATGTAGCCAGGTGAAATCGTATTCACGGTCACACCTTTTTTTGCGACTTCTAATGCTAAGGCTTTGCTAAAACCATGCATACCCGCTTTGGCAGCGGAATAGTTAGTCTGTCCGAAAGCACCTTTTTGTCCATTGATAGAGGAGATGTTAATCACACGTCCCCAACCACGATCTGTCATGCCATCACAAACAGGTTTAGTCATATTAAAGATGGAATCAAGATTAGTGCTAATCACAGCATCCCAATTTGTTTTATCCATCTTCTTGAATGTCATGTCACGTGTAATGCCGGCGTTATTCACCAAAACATCAACCGGACCCATGTCTTTAGTGATTTGGTCTATACATGCTTGTGCTGATTCAAGGTTGGTGACATCACAAGGATAAGCACGGAATTCATAACCCTTACTTTTCATATCTGCTAACCATGTCGCTACTTTGGTATTTCCAGGTGAATAAGTGGTTGCTACTTGATAGCCCATCTTAGCCATTTTGATGCAGATGGCTTCCCCTAATCCGCCCATTCCCCCAGTGACTAACGTGACTCTGCTCATATTGGCTCCTTTTATTTATTTATAGTTGATTACTGCAACTTACCTGACTGACTTTGATATTAACGTTCAATAGCAAGCGCTACTCCCATACCGCCCCCTATACATAAACTGGCTAAACCGCGTTTAGCATCGCGTCGAATTAATTCATGAATCAAGGTGACAAGAATGCGGCAACCTGAAGCACCAATAGGATGTCCAATTGCAATCGCACCACCGTTGACATTGATTTTCGAGGTATCCCAACCCATTTCTTTATTGACTGCAATCGCTTGAGCAGCAAAGGCTTCATTAATTTCCATTAAATCTAAATCCTTATGCATCCATCCTGCTTTTTTCAAACAGAGCTGACTCGCTGATACGGGTCCCATACCCATAATGGCAGGATCTAAACCAGAAGAAGCATAGGCTTTGATTTTTACTAGTGGTGTTAATCCTAGTTGTTTTGCTTTACTGGCAGACATCATGATGACTGCTGCAGCACCATCATTAATGCCGGATGCATTGCCTGCAGTAACAGTACCTTCTTTATCAAACGCAGGACGCAAGACTGATAAAGCTTCTGCTGTGGTGCCCGCTTTAATATATTCATCGCTATCAAAAATTACACTGCCTTTTTTATCTTTGATCTCTAATGGCAGAATTTCATCTTTAAATTTACCTTGTTGCTGAGCAGCTGCGGCTTTGTTTTGTGAGGCAGCAGCAAAGTCATCTTGCTCTGTGCGAGAGATGTGAAATTTTTTCGCGACATTCTCTGCAGTCACGCCCATGTGATAGTGGTTATAAGCATCCCATAATCCATCTGTAATCATGGTGTCGACTAACTTCGCATCACCCATACGAAAACCTTCGCGTGAATGATTCAACACATGCGGTGAAGCACTCATATTTTCTTGACCACCAGCGATAATAATTTCTGCATCACCGCACGCTATCGCTTGTGCAGCTAGATGCGTGGCTTTTAATCCGCTGCCACATACTTTATTGATTGTAAAAGCTGGAATGGCATTCGATAGACCTGCTTTAATAACAGCTTGTCGTGCTGGATTTTGACCGCAACCTGCAGTCAAGACTTGACCTAAGATGACTTCATTAATGAGATGAGGATCAAACCCAGCTTGTGACACCAATCCTTTGATGACATGTGCACCGAGATCGGCTGCAGAGTGTTTTTTGAGTGAACCACTAAATTTACCAACAGCGGTTCTACCTGCTGCGACTATGACGACTTCTTCCATATGTGCTCCGTATGTGTTCCACTTTTTTTGCGGAATCGTTGTAAAAATTTTTTTAACAATTGCGAAGCGCCACATTCTAGTGAGGCCGATAAGACTGAAATTGAGCTTGATCAAAATCACACGCAAGGCCGTCATACATTCATCTACAAATTAGAACCAGTGAGTCAACATACTGAGCCTAGGCACGAAAATACAGATGCATGCCTAATGATCATAGCGTGCTAATTTCGCCTTGGGTAAGAAATTTTCGGATGAGAAAGCGTTCGATTAACGCTTAAGACTAAGAAATTATCAAATCTCTATGATTTAGAACGATAGATGTAAATCTAACTGGACAACTTACGAACGCTAAGCTGACGACGACTTAATGCTTTAGTAAGAATTTTATAAGTGTCGAGGTCAAAGGCAGGATGGTTGGGTGAATTTTCTAATAAAGACCAGACCACATCTTCAGTCTGAGCGGTACCTAAGTAACACCAATTATTCACGACATGTATGTCTGTTTTTTCGTTGGCGCCTTTTTCTATCAATCCCACTGCGCCACCATATGGCCACGTCTCGATGCGTAAACTAGATAACGCAGCTTCTAGTCTTGCATGATGTAAGGCGCTGGGTTCTTTGCCTACGCAAGCGCCTTTGCATCGATGTAATTGCATGGCGAAACAAGGATGGGTATTAGTTGATCTCGATTCCAGTCCTAGCATCGCTAAACATAATTGATGTGTTTCAGCGAGTTCACGCAAAACATTTTCTGCTTTTCTTTTAGAGCTAAATAATCCACATAAGTTTTGTGCACGTCCAAAATCTTCATCTCTAGCCATCACCAATCTAGGTGCAGAATCAGACAGCAACTGCCAAGCACATAAACTTCTTTTTTGGCGTAACTGTTGATTATGTATAGGTTGTAATGCTTTGATAGCTTGCGCTTCTAAGAGTAGCGCACCAATTTCGCCTGCAGTCTCACGCCATTCAATATGATGTACTTGTTGAGACAAGCGCATTTCTTTATAAAACTTATGATCCGCAGAAAAATGCGATAACACACGCTTACGTAATTGCACGCTCTTACCAACATAGAGTGGAATCTTGTTTTCACCGTAAAAATAATAGACCCCTGGTGTATCAGGGCAATCATCTAAAGCATGTTGATCAAGATGTGCGGGTAGAGATGGTGTTTGTAGTAATGAAGTTAGCGTGCTTTGTAAAGTTTCATCAGTGATTTGCGCTGGAAGTTTTTGCCAGAATTGCCAAATTAAATCTGCATCAGCCAGCGCGCGGTGACGTCCGTTAGCAATTAATCCATGGCGTTCTATCAGTACATCTAGATTATGTCGTCGTTCTTCAGGATACAAAGCGCGTGATAATTTAACTGTACACAGCACATCAACACGCAAGTTATAACCTGCTGCTTTAAACGCATTTCTTAAAAAGCCATGATCAAAGCGTGCATTGTGCGCAATAAAAAGTGCACCATCGAGTTTTGCAAATAAGTCAGCAGCTAAAGTAGAAAATTCTGGCGCGTCTTGCACCATTTCATTCGTAATGCCAGTCAGACCTTGAATGAAAGCAGGAATCGAAGTTGCAGGCTTGACTAAACTAGCCCAATGTTGTGCTTGTCCTTCTTGATCGACTTCAACCAAACCAATTTCAGTGATGTGGTCGATCGCAGGATTTGCGCCCGTTGTTTCTAGATCAATGAAAACGAGTTTGGAATAATTCATACGCAGAAAGCGAGAGCGCTTAAGAGAAAAATAATAGCGCTCTGAAATTTAGCTGAGCATGCAAAGCAGTGGCCTTGCATGTTTATTTACTCGTCCAACTATCTTTGAGTGTGGTGATGCGATTGAATACAGGTTTGCCTGCTGTTGAGTCAACGCGATCCGCAACAAAATAACCATGTCGTTCAAACTGAAATTTTTCATCAGACTTCGCTAGATCTGCGCCCGATTCCAAATAAGCAGTCACGACTGTTTTTGAATCCGCATTCAATGCTTGTTTAAAATCTTTACCACCTGCATCAGGGTGTGCATCAGTGAATAAACGATCATAGAGTCTGACTTCAGCTTCTATAGCATGCGCAGCAGAGACCCAATGTATGTTGCCTTTTACTTTGTAATTCGCTGAGCCTTCTGTGCCGCTCTTACTGTCTGCGAAATAATTGCAATGCACGGCAATCACATTGCCATTCGCATCTTTGTCGCAGCCTGTGCATTCAATCACAAAGCCATAACGCAGTCGGACTTTATTGCCAGGGAAAAGACGGAAGTAACCTTTACTTGGCACTTCCATAAAATCTTCTGCTTCTATCCATAGTTCACGACTGAGTTTGAAATGTCGATTGCCACGTTCAGGATGATGGGGATGAACCGGTGCTGTGCAATCTTCACTTGCTGTGTCAGAAAAATTATCAATGATCAGTTTGAGTGGATTAAGCACAGCAACTAAACGTGCTGCTTTAGGATCAAGATCATCACGTAGTGCACCTTCTAGCGTGCTCATATCTATCCAGCTATCTGCTTTTGCGACACCTATACGTTCTGCAAAAAGTTGAATCGCTTCTGGTGTATAACCACGACGACGTATGCCCACAATAGTAGGCATACGTGGATCATCCCAACCATCGACTATGTTTTCTTCAACGAGTTGTAAGAGTTTGCGTTTACTTGTAATTGCATAAGTCAGATTGAGTCGTGCAAATTCATATTGATGCGGCAGTGGTTTTTTGAAAAATCCACCTACAGTTAAACGTTCCAGTATCCAATCATAAAAAGGCCTATGATCTTGAAACTCTAAAGTACAAAAAGAATGCGTGATATTTTCTAAGGCATCAGAAATCGGATGCGTGTAGTCATACATAGGATAAATGCACCACTTATCACCAGTCCGATGATGATGCGCATGACGAATACGATAAATCGCAGGATCACGCATATTCATGTTTGGTGATGCCATATCGATTTTTGCGCGCACGATATGTTCACCATCTTTAAATTCACCGGCTTTCATGCCTCTAAATAAAGCGAGTGATTCTTCAGCAGGGCGATCGCGGAATGGTGAATTTTTACCGGGCTCACTAAAACTACCGCGGTTCGCTGCCATGTCATCGGCACTTTGGCTGTCTACATAAGCATGACCTGCAGTGATCAACCATTCAGCCATTTGATACAACTGATCAAAATAATCACTCGCGTAATGTAGATGCGCTACACCATCATGCTGCCAGTCATAACCTAGCCATTGCACGCTGTCGATAATGGTATCGACATATTCTTGGTCTTCCTTGGTAGGATTGGTGTCATCAAAACGTAAATGACAGCGTCCTGCATAGTCGCGTGCTAAACCGAAATTTAAACAAATTGATTTAGCGTGACCAATATGCAGATAACCGTTAGGCTCGGGTGGAAAGCGTGTGATGACCGTTGGTAAGGCCTTGCCCTGTGCATCAGATCGATGTGCATATTTTGCGCTAGCGTTATCGTGATCAATAATGCCGCGCAAAAAATTGGAAGGAACGGTACTGTTGTTGGATTGGTTGTCGTTACTCATAACCCTAGGTTTGTAACAAGAAGAATAAGACAGCATTCTACCGTAGCGGGTAATTTTTATAGAACTGCGTGCGACTGGGCTAGAGTGGCAAGTGTTAGGAGAACTT
>Ga0209442_1000466_pt1 | contig 23748 bp, 24 predicted proteins | sample LauGreSBDMM110DD_2_FD_187565 | JGI IMG/M metagenome (GOLD analysis project Ga0209442, IMG submission 187565) | Freshwater lake microbial communities from Lake Michigan, USA - Sp13.BD.MM110.DD (SPAdes) (version 2) | ecosystem: Environmental > Aquatic > Freshwater > Lake | place: Lake Michigan...
GCATTGCGACCAGGGTTCTGAAAAGCAGGTCATAAGTTGCGTTGCTTCATCATGGCTTCGCGCATGCCATTCAAACGCAAATCAAAATCAAAATCGTCTGCCTGCTCATATGCCATGAACGAATATTTTCGAACTGGACCATGGGGCTTATTTGCATGGTGTTTGATGGGGCAAAAATAGGCCTCTGTGGCGCCAATGACGGCACTCACAAAACCCATCAAACCGACTGCATAGGCACAATAAGTACAGTGAAATTTCGAAATCCAATCCAGATATTTCAACTCTTGGCGATCAAAAATAATGAAGTCCGATCGTCGAAAGGGCTTAACTTTATAGATCGGAAAACACAGGAATTGATACAAAGAAACAAATGCATCCAACACCAACAAAGGCAAGATGACGCTATAGATGATGGGCCCTGTGATCAGGTTGATGGGTCTGGATCTTTTGACCAAGGCCCACAAGCCCAATTGGTGATTGGTGGCCTGGGTGCTCATGTGGGATGTCCTTTGATAGAGATCAGTGCACACACTGTTGGGGCAGCAGCGGTCATTGATGCCCTATCCTAGGCCCCATAAAAATCAAGGGCTTGATTTGCATCAAGCTTTGCCAACAGCTGGAACCTCGATCAACGCACCATCATTCCAGCGATCAGAGACCCATCAGACCCGCAAGAAACTGCGGACGTTGATCAAAAAAGAGCTGTTGATCCTTGCCATGGCGGATGCCATGCTGCATGAAACATGTATTAAATCTTGAAAGCCTCAAATGTTTCAGGCGCAAACAACTCCTCGGGCTTGAGCAAGCGATGGGACAAGCCTTGCTGATGGTGATAGCGCAAAAAGGTTTCTAATACATGCCGATTGCTTTGAAAACCATAGGCCCACCAATCGGGGCCCAATTCTTTTTCAAGTTGTTCCACATGCGCAGGCAACCAGGGCAGCATGGTCTTGAGAGCGGCCACCTCACGCAAAGATTGATAGGTTACTTTTTGCGACATGACAAATGCCTTGAACAATGATTGCGCCATCCAGCGATTTTGTTCATAAACATCCCTGCGAATCACGACCGTGTGCATGATGGGCAGAATTTTTGTTTTCTGGTAGTACGCCAACTCCACCTCGGGGTAGTTCTCAAAAAGTCGCTTGACTTTATGGGGTTGGCTGTAAAAAGTGGACGGGGCGCGTGCCGTGTGCATGGCGTCAATATCGCCATTGGCGATCATTTCTGTCAGGGTCTGCGCAGGACCAATCGGTGCAATTTTGACCGCTGGAGGCAATTGCAGTTTAATTTTTTCATCACGACCGGCAGTCTCAGCCCCGCCAGTCAGGTATTGAACACTGGTATGGGGCACTTGGTAATGCTCTTCCAAAATGCCACGAATCCAAACCGGCGCCGTCATTTGGTATTCAGGGGTTCCAATTTTCTTGCCGACCAAATCGGATGGGCTGCGAATGCCGCTGTCTGCGTGGACATAGATCGAGTTGTGGCGAAACATGCGGGAAGGAAAAACCGGAATGGCAATGAAATCAGGGTCCGCCTTCATGAGAGACACGCAGTAAGAGGACAAAGACATTTCCGCGCATTCAAACTCCTTGTTGCGCAACATGCGGAAAAAAGTTTCCTCCACCGGCAAGGACAAATAATTGATATCCAAGCCATCGGCCACCACCGTGCCATTGGCCAAAGCCGATGTTCTGTCGTAATCCCAGCAAGCCAAAGTGATTCGCAATTTACCCATGTGGGTTCTCCATCCTTGATGATTAAATTTCACCATCGCGACAAAATCGTGGTGAGTGAGCCAGCCCAGCAGTAACTGAGCCGACATTCATCGATCATAGTGTGACATCTGGGCTTTGCTTCCGAAAGCGAACCGCGCCAACATTTGGGCCATGGTTTCGCTGTCGCTTGAGCAACACTTCCGGCAGAAACGACTGAAATACATATCTTTTTGATGCATCAAAACGTGATCCATTGAATCTGCAAAGTACTTTCATCCCTCCATCAATTAAAGGCTTCAAAGGGGCGATACCGATTGACGTGAACAGCCGGTTCTGAGAAAAACAGTACCCAGCAGCGACGAAAACGAATCGCAGCTTTACACATCATTACCTGAGGCAATCATGGAATCACAAAAATATGACCTGATCATCATGGGCGGCGGTTTGGCAGGTCTGAGTGCCGGGGTGAGGGCCTGCGAGTTGGGCTTGTCCGTGGCCCTGGTCGAAAAAGGTGAAACCGACCAATACCCATGCAACTCACGCTTTTCTGGCGGCATATTGCACTTGGCATTTCAAAACATCAAAAACCCGGCGGACCAATTGGCCCTGGCCATCGCAGAATCCACAGATGACTATGCCGACACCGTCTTGGTCCAGGCTCTCGCGAGTCAGTCGGATAGGTGTGTGACATGGTTGCAACAACAGGGTGCACGCTTCATACGGGCTGGTCAGGTGGCTTGGCAGCAATGGGTACTAGCTCCTCCCCGACCCATTTCACCTGGTATAGATTGGAAAGGTCGAGGACCCGATGTCACGCTCAGGGTATTGATGGAGAACTTTAGAAAAAAAGGCGGTCACGTATTTCTTGGCTGGCAAGTCACTGAATTGGTCACCGAAGGTGAATGCTGCCTGGGCTTTAAGGCCACGCGAGAAGGCCAGGAAAAATGGTTTGAAAGCACGGCCACATTGGTGGCAGATGGTGGCTTTCAAGCGAACTTGGACTTGCTGAAAAAGCACATCGCCCCACAACCTCACCAGGTCCTTCAGCGTGGTGCGGGCAATGCCATGGGGGATGGCATGCGTTTGGCTCAAGGCATGGGCGCTGCCATATCCAGCATGGAGGCTTTCTACGGGCACGTGCTGTGCCAAGAAGCTTTTTCAAATCCGAAACTTTGGCCGTATCCCCAATTGGATGAATTGGCCACCTCTGGCGTGGTGGTCAATCACCAAGCGCAACGGGTGATCGATGAGGGCATCGGCGGCGTTTATATTGCCAATCAGTTGGCACACCGCACCAACCCACTGGATTGCCACGTTATCTTTGACCAGGCGATTTGGGATGGGCCAGGCAAGACATCACGCATTCCTGCCAATCCTTTATTGCTCAGTGCAGGCGCCACCATTTTGAAAGGCAATACCTTGGCCGAGTTGGCCCAAAAAATGGGATTGCCTGAGCAAGAGCTGACTGAAACCATTGACAACTACAACCAAGCGGTACAAGCGCAAAAAACGCCCGACCTACAGCCGCCACGCAGCAAGCACAAACACACCCCAATGCCCTTGATGCATGCGCCTTTTTATGCATTGCCATTGTGTGCAGGCATCACCTACACCACGGGCGGCTTGCTGATCGATGCACAGGCTCGCGTCTTGCGTGAAAACAAAACCCCCATACAAGGCTTATATGCCGCAGGGTCTTCAATCGGTGGCATAGAGGGGGGGCCTCAAGCCAGCTATGTGGGTGGACTGATGAAGGCTTTGGTGTTTGGCATGTTGGCCGCTGAGGACGTTTCAAAAATAAAGTCAGCACAACCGGCATAAAGACTTTACTGCGCCACGCATGTGCACCCACCCAGTGACCGAAATCGCAACTGGCGATATGACGAATCCAGAGGTTTCTTAGTCGCCTAACGTGGCACCAAGGTGTCAAAAATAATCTCAACCATCTCGACATAGCTGAGCAACAAGCCCCAAGCGAGTACGCCCACGATGGCGCCCAAAATCACGCAGGGCCAAAATTGAAAGGCCCACGCACCACCTGCGCCCAAAGCAAATAAACCCAGACCAATCACAGCGGCACCAGTTTTTCCGTGACGCCGAATCAAGCCCAGCACCGGGTAATGGGGCATGCCCTCTGAATCTGTCATAAAAACCTTTTGTATAAATGTAATGACTTTTGCATGCTGTTTTTCAAAGAGCCGGGGCTGCATGAAAAAAGATTGCGAGGATTGTCCAAAGCCATGGCCCACATCGGGGCTTCTTTTAGGTTCAGTTGCTCCCTTGAATCGGGACAGAACGGATTCGCGTTGAGTCCAAAACCTGGAACCGTGCCAGGGCTGAACTGGCTTTGACAGCGGTCAGCTTGGTTAGGGCCAGCGACAACGGTAGCCGACAACAGTGATCAGGGTGCCCAGACCTTGGTCCACAACAACTCTCGTTGCTGCATCACATCACCATACATCCGCGCCGGTGGCCTGAGCATGATTTGATGGCCAACCCTCTCAACTTGCCGAATTTCGTGGCCACCAATTCGGTGTGCATCAGAAGCAATGTCCACCAAGCAGTCCAACACCTTGCCGTCAAATTGGTACACGCCGCCATACGACATGTAATCACGTTTAAGAAGTACCGTGGCATCTCCGTTGCAAAGGGACGCCAACATTCGATCATTGGAAAAAGCAATTTGCCCGATGGGATTGAGACCGTAGGGTGGCGGCATTTGCTGGCCGTTTGAATCCCATGCACGTGCCTCATCGAGGCGCCAAATACCTTGCAGATCATCCATTTTTCTTTGTCTCCTGGTGTCTATGTTTTGTGAAATCAATATAACAGACTGAAGCCAATCAATCACCCCCCAATGCGATGGCAGCATCAGCTTCAGCCAGATCATCCATGATTTTGTGCGGCGGCAAACCTGGCAGCGCGCCGACCCGATACAAATGCCCAGGCCAAATGGTGACCATGACCTTCCAACAGCAGCCCCCCTTGGCCGGCAGAGCCCGCCGCATACAAGCCACGTATAGGCGCTTGATCAGCGCCCAAGACTTGATGCGATGGACTGACACGCAATCCACCATCGGTGAAAACGACATAGGCTTTGACCGGACCCAAGGCGTAAAAAGGACCCTCTGTTTCCTTGTATAAGCCACCCATGTGCGCCTTCATCCCCTCAGAACTGATGCCTGCTTTGAAGGCCAGTTCTTGCCAATCGCTAGACCGATGAAACAAATCTTGACGGTTTTTTTCATAGTCGGCCATATAGGCGTATGCAATGCCTGGCGCCGTTGAAATGAAATAAGGCCAAGCAGAGAATCGGCGGTAAATACTTGAATCAAAGACAAACCAAGCTTGGGCACCGTTCTGGTCGGCCACAGCATGTCCAATGGATTTACCGGTCATCTCGACCAACTCCCCCTGTTGATTGACCAAATGCGCGCCTTCAGACAGCAAGGTGGGGGATGGACCGAGGGCAGTGGTCATGAATTTCATCATGAATGGTCGAATCCAATTGGAAGGCAGGTGTTCAATGGACCAAGCCATGCACAGGGCAAACCAACGCCAAGGCGGTAAATTCTGCACCCAATGGAGATTTTTAGGGGGTATAAAACGAAGAATCGGACCGCGCACAATGTCTCCATTGACCACCTCTGCCCCCAATGCATCGGCCATGCGATGCCCATCTCCCGTTGCCTTGGGATTGACAGAATCCAGATGAATGGTTTTGGGATCAGCCCACCGCTGCTTCAGGTCAGCAGCGCCGCTGTAGTCTCCCGTTGTCAAAATCACTGCTTTTCTGGCATTCAGTTGAAACGGTTTTCCTTTGATCTGGCCAGACATGCCCACCACATCGCCTTTGGCGTTGGTGAGAATTTTTTCGCAGCCTGCATTCACCCATATGCCCACCCCCATCTTCCGGCAATGCTTCTCCAAGTGGTAAATCAAACTGCGTGAGTTGGGAATGGTGTTGTGCATGCGCGATACACGGTTGGGTGGATCGGGTGCAGGCCCCATGAACACGATGCCCAAACGGCTTAACCATGCAACCGCATCGGCACATTCATCCACCAAAATTCGACGCAAAAGCAGGTTATCTCTGGGCGCCAAATCGCCCGCATGCAAGGCCAGGTCTACAAAATGATGGTCTGCGTGGTCTTCAATACCAGCACGCTTTTGCAAATCAGTCCCATTGGCTGAAATGGCGCCAAGGGACCAGGCAGTAGACCCGCCCAGTTCGGGGTTCTTCTCCAACAGCACGACATCCATGCCCAGGGCCGCAGCTTCGGCCGCAGCCGCCAATCCCGCCCCACCACCGCCCACGACAACAACATCGCACTCAGTCACGGGCTGCATATTGAATTTTCGAGTGGAAGAAGAAAGGCAAAACCGCCCGGGTCAAGGTTCCAATGTGATGTTGGCAGACTTGACCACCGCAGCCCAACGCTCCATGTCATTTTTAATGAAGGCAGCGAACTCTTCAGGCGACCGGTATGTGGGCTGAAGCCCTTGCTTGGACAAATTGGCCACCATGTCAGGCTGTCTCAAAATATCAGAGGCCATCGCGTGGATGCGTTTTCGAAAATCTGGGCTGACCGCAGCCGGCGCAATCAAGCCGTACCAATATTCCATCACATAGCCAGACACACCCGACTCAATGAAAGTGGGCACCTCTGGCATCACAGATACCCGCTCTTTGGTCGAGACAGCCACCACGCGCAGCTTGCCCGAACGTGCCAAAGGCGTTGCAGACGGGAGCGTGGTGAACAAAACCAAATCGCGTTGGGAACCAATGATGTCTGCAATGGCAGCGCCCACCCCCTTGTAAGGTATGTGCGCCATTTTGGTTTGGGTTTCGTACAAAAACAGTTCAGCAGCCAAATGGGCCCCGCTGCCAATGCCTGCAGATGCAAAATTAACTTTTCCTGGATTGGCCAAGGCCATGGTGACCAAATCCTTGGCTGATTTGATCGAAGAGGATGGGTGGACCACCAAGACCATCGGCGTTGAAGCCAAGGGAGTGACTGGGGCGAAATCGCGTGCCACGTTGTAAGGCAATTTAGGATAGAGACTGGGGTTGATGCCAATTTCAGAGGTGGAACCCACCATCAATATGCTGCCATCAGGCTCTGCACGTGCTGTGTACTGCGCGGCGATGGCGCCGGCTGCACCGGGCATGTTCTCCACCACAACGCTGACACCCAATTTTTCGGTCAGTTTGGGCGCCATCATGCGCGCAAGGATATCGGTACCTCCACCGGGGGTAAAAGGCACCATCAATTTGATGGGCTTGTCGGACCTGGGTTGGGCCAACAAGGGGCTGCTTAAACAGCCCAGGCCAAATACAAAACCCAATAAAACTCGGTTCAATCGATGCATGTCAATTCCAATACAAAAATTTGAGGGGGTTTGATTCAAACGGTCGCTATTTCATGATGGGTCAGGGGTGGCATCTCTGACAGCAAGCGACCAAAGCCAGATACCTTTTCACGCACACCCATCATTTGGAGGCTGGCCCACAATGCCACGTTATTGGTGGTCAGAACAGGTTTTTGTACCTTGGCCTCTAAATCTGCAACGATGGATGCGGTCCACCAATTGCCACAGGCCAAAAACACCGCATCTGCTTGGGGTAAATCAGTGTCAAGGCCCAAGTCATAAGCGGTTTGCGCAGGCATGCGCCCAATGTCATTGTTGCGCGTGACTTCCAAAGCCTTGTGCTGCAAAACTTCCACACCATGGTCTTCCAAAAAAGCCTTCACCCACACATTGGTGGCTGTGCTCCAAGGGGCTGCAATCACCACCTTTTTGATGTTGTATGCGGCCATGGCGCAAAGCATGGCCGTGGCAGCTGTGGTGGCAGGCTTGCCACAGGCTTGCTGAATGCGCTCCACCAATTGCGCGTCATAGCCCTTGCCCATGCGGGTAGACGGCGCAGTTGCCGCCAACAAGACCAAGTCCACATCGGCATCCGCCAATTTTTTGGCTTCCTTTTCAAGTTCAGCCACGATCTTGATGGTCGAGTCCGGATCCACGTTGGACAAAGGCAGGCGTGCCACATGCAAAGAGACCGATGCAGGCAGCATGCTGATGAATTCTGGCTCTTGGGTGCTGTTGGATGATGGCACCAAGGTTCCCAATCGATGTTTGACGTGAAGCTGATTCATGCGCGACTCCAAAAAGTAAATGATCGTTCAATGTTTGGCCAAGCCCAATTCACAGGCTTGAATGTGCAGGGCCAAGTATTTTGAAAAGATTCGGCATTGGGCAAAACTACCCGCGTGAAACCATAACCCTTGCTGGGGAGTCGGGTTCCACATATTGCAAAGCTCTTGGGTGTTTTCATCCACACCCCAAACGGGGCCAACCTTTTGGGCCAAATCTTTGCTGAAGAGTTTTTCCACCATGGCCGACTGTCCCAAATACCCTTTGGCCGTCACCACCATATCTGCTTCCAACAAAGCCCCTGATTTGAGCCGCAAGCCACCCGCCTCATAGTGATCGATGTCTTGCGCATTTAACAAGGCAATTCGCTTTTGGCTGATCAACTCTGAACAGCCCACATTGAAGTAGTAGCCGCCACCACGGGTCAGGTACATCATTTGCCAGTTGTTACCGTCCTCGCCCTTGTTCAGCCGAAAGCCTGCAGCACTCAATCCGTCCAAGGTGTCCTTATCCAAATCAAGCGCCAACTTCAAGTTGATGCGATTGGAGGCACGGTACAAGGCCATGGGCGTACCCACAGTGATCAAATCGCAATCGGGCAAGTCAATGCCTTGACCATACAGAAGGTAAGGCAACTGCGCGGTGGGCTCTACGTTTTGAACCATGGTCGGACTTCTTTGCACCATGGTCACAAGCGCGCCATGCTCGCACAGGTCTTGCGCCACATCATGGCCGCTGGTACCGGTACCCATGACCACCACTTTTTTTCCGACCCAGGGGGTGGCTGAATGGTAGTCAGCGGAGTGCATCACCACCCCTTTGAAATCTTGTAATCCTTCAACAGGGCTTCGATCAGGAATGGCGCTGACACCAGTCGCCATGATGATGTGTCGGGGCTTGAGATGTCGCTCTTCGCCTTCACACACCAGATGGGCTCGCCAATGTCCCGATTTTTCGTCAAAACTTGCTGTGACAAATTCTGTGCTGCACCAGACATTCAATTCCAAAGCTTGCACATAGTATTCAAACCACCCTGCAACCATGTCCTTGGGCAAGTACTCTGGCCAGACTTCAGGAAACTGAATATAGGGCAGGTGGTTCACAGTGCGCTGGTTGTGCAGGACCAAGGCTTGGTACCTTTTGCGCCAGTTATCTCCCACCCTGCCATTGCGCTCAACAACCAGGCAATCAATGTCCATTTGCCGCAACCTGGCTGCGATGGACAGACCGGCTTGACCCGCGCCAATGACCAGCACCGTGGGCTGCCTGTCATCAAACCGGGCTTCCTTTTCACGCTTTTCCAACCAATTGGGGCCTAAGAAAGTCCGAGAGGCAGCACCCCCCGCATGCGCTTTTCGCTTGTACCGCTCCTCGTGGCCCTTGATCTCCACCAATGACGTCATCAGTGTCCAGGCCTTCAACTCAGTCGTTCCAGCTTGGGCTACCAATCTCAAAATTCCCTCACAAGGTCCGACTTTGGTTTGGAAATCAAAAAAAACCTCGATCGTCTCTACATTGGTCCGTTTAACCCACTTCACGGGCATGCGTTGCTCGTTCACCATGAAATGATGGGCGTTGTGCAAAGTCCCAATGTTGATCAAGGCTTGCGTCACTGAAGAAAGGCCAGAGTGGGTGATGATTTCCCAATTCAAGGCCAACACATCCCGCCAATGACAATCCTCACTGAACAAAGCTTGCACCTCACCCGTGGCAGATTTCGCCAAAGCTGATTCGAACTTTTTCAACCATTCTTGTGCAGCGTTGAGCAGCAGTGAATCATCTTGTTTCATACATAGAACTTTCCAAGGGTTTTAAACCAGCGACATGGCACGATCATCAGATTGAACCATGGCATACAGCAACCTGTAAAGATCGAAGTTGACACTGGCCTCCCATTGCAGTGGTTGCCAACTGGTTATTTTTGTCAGGACCTGCCATGCACGGCGAACATCTTTTTCATGGCTGGCCTCGATCAAAAGCACCCAATCGGTAGACCCATCCTGGTGACCTGTCACGCGAACTTGATCCATGCGTTGGCGAATGCCAGGATCATTGCACAAGACATTCACAGAGCCAATGCTGGAAAGCCCCAGCATCAGAGGCAACACCTCATTGGAAAAAATCAATCCCATGTCAGATTGATTGACTTTTGATCCTTGTATGCGGACCACACCCAAAACACCGCCAAGGCCATGTCCCTGACGGGCAACCGTGCGACAAGTGGCTCGGACCGTGTTGCTGTACCAAGCGCGGCGTTGACGATCACTGTCAGACACTTGCTGGAGCAGCGCCATATAAGATGGGGCGAGCAAGTCCTCCGCAGTCGGTGTTTCAAACAAAACCATGTGGCTGGAAGCGGCATCTATGGCTTCATAACATCGACCAGCCGTAAACACCGTGCCCACCCGACTTGGCATGTGATCGCTCAAGTACCAGCCCAGCCATTCGTCCCGAACTTCTGGGGCAATATCGAACCAGTAAGCCAGTGCACCTTTTTCACTCATGGTAAAAACCCTTATGAATTGTTGGCAGATCATGGGTTGATGAAGACCCATGCTCTCATGTGCCATGGTATCGACATTGGGTCGGATCGCACTAAGATAAAACATTTGCGCACATCAACCAGGACTGCAAATGCTTGCCCACCAAAAAAATTCACTGTCGGGGAAAAAAATATTGATCTCGGGAGCCTCTGCGGGAATCGGCCGCGAGACCGCCCTTTTATTGGCCGCCCAAGGCATGCAGGTGCTGGCCTTGGGGCGTCGTGCAGATGCCCTTCAAACGCTTCAAGATTTGGCGCCTGCGGGAAGCGTGCACTGGTTGGCTGGTGACCTCAACGACACCGCCTACCTGGAAGCATTGGAGCCTGAATTGACCGATGTGGATGTGTTTCTCAACAACGCGGGTGTGTTGCGTTATGCCCCAGTCATGGATTTGACTGCAGAAGATTTTGCGTGGATGTTCCAAACCAATGTTTTGGCATCTATACAGATCACCCAGCGGGTAGCACGCCACATGGTGGCACGTCGCAAAGGGCATCTGGTGTTCATGACATCCATTGCTGCGCGAGAAGTTTATCGAACCGCCTCCGCCTATTGCGCCACCAAGCATGCACTGTCGGCCATGGCTCGTTCGTTTCGAATGGAATTGCAAGAATTCGGGATCAAAGTCAGCGAGGTCGCCCCTGGCATGGTGGATACCGATATCCGCGCCAGCAGCGATCACCCGGTGGTGATTGCTGCCATTCAAAACAGAAAGTTTGCACCCTTGAGCCCAGCCGAGGTGGCGTCTGCCGTATTGTTTGCCCTTCAATCCCCACCCAACTTGTGCCCAGACTTGATTGAACTGCGGCCACAAGGTTCTGTCTGATCAATACCTACTCAGGAGTTCACCATGGCTCGTGCATCCGCATCGAAAGCGCATTCTTCACCCACAAAATCAGTGAAGTCAAAAACCAAATTGCCCCCTGCGAAGATGGCCAAGGCCCGCCAAACACCGGCTAAAAGTTCGGCGACAAAAGCCATCCAGGGTGGCAAATCCAAAACCACGAAGGCTGTCATCAAGCCCTTGAAGGTGCCTAAGACCACCCGTTGGACACCGCAAGAATTCATGGTTCAGCACTTGAAAAGTGGCAAATTCAAAACAGGCTTGCGCAGCTATGCGGCCTATCGCGATTTGGGGGTACACCAAGCCACCGATGGCGCAGTGCAAGCGCATGTGATTCGACTGCTGGGCGCCTGCGACCCCGACGTCGTCTCCATTCGACACCTGCACGGCGTTCAATTTCAGTTTCTTTACATGCTCAAAGGCTGGATGATCGGCGAATACAACGGACGCCGCGTCAAAATGGAAGAGGGATCCTGCTGGATACAACCCAACTCCATACCGCATACCGTGCTGGACTACTCAGAAAATTGCGAAATGATCGAATTGATTTTGCCCGGCGACTTTAAAACCGTTGAACTTTGAATTTGGCGTCACACTTGGAAGAACCCCAAAGTGTTTCCCCGATCATGTCCAAGGGGATTGATCCCCCGAGGCGGCTTCAATAGCTGAAGTATTCAATGACCATGCGCGATGGTTTCACCGCCATCCACCACCAACGTGACGCCGGTGATGAAACTGGCTTCATCTGAATGCAAAAACAAAGCGGCGTGGGCCACGTCCCATCCCGTGCCTTGCTTGCCTTTCAGCGGAATGCGCCGATCACGATCGGCCACCACGTCTTCGCGCTTATGCCCTTTGGCGACCCTGTTTTCGATGGCCATGGGCGTGTTCATCAACCCGGGCAAGATGGCATTCACACGGACACCATATTTCGCATTGCCCGCAGCCAAGTTTTCCGTCATCGCATTGAGCGCCGCCTTCATGGTTTTATAACCCAGCAGGGGGTAGGCTTGGATGGAAGCCACCGAAGAAATGCTCACAATGGATCCATGTCCTTGCTCTCGCATATAGGGCAGCGCGTGTTTGGCTGCAAACCAAGCACTTTTCACGTTGACCGCAAAACTCGCGTCAAAAGAGGACTCGGTCAACACATCAGCGGTTGCGTCCCCCACAGACAAGCTCGCACCAATGTTGTTGTGCACGATGTCCATCCGATGGTGTTGGTGGTGCACCGCCGCGAGCAGCGATTGAACTTCATTTTCATGGGTCTGGTCGACTTGCATGGCCTGTGCCGAGCCCCCTGCCGCCACAATCATGTCCACCGTTTGTTGGGCAGATGTCAAATCACGGTCGACCACCACCACGTGCGCGCCCTCTCGGGCCAGAACCACGCTGGTGGCGCGCCCATTGCCAATCGTCAAACCAGGCGTTTGTCCACCGCCAAAAACCACAGCCACTTTGTTGGCCACACGATTGCCCATGATGTCTCCTGATGTTTGGTTAAATGGGTGCTGCCAGCAGCGTTTTCACAAGCCCCGTGTCTGCAATCACCCAGGCCCTTTGCAAGCGCAGCGCTTGTGCATGGCGATGGCAAACAAAGTCGTAACGCCCCACGCTAAAGGTTCGGGTTTCACCTTCCAAATTGGTTTGAAACAAGCTGTAGCCCGCTTGAAAATGCAAAGACTCTGGTTCGGCATGCAATATTTGCGGCATGCCAATGATGTGCCGCGCCCAATGAAAGTTATGCTCGTTGACATTGCGGTACGACTGAACGCGATCACTGAGCATGGCACGGTTATCACACCATATCAAGGGTGCAGGCAGGCCCAGCTCTTCATTTTCACGAGAGTAGACTTTGTACTCCGCTTGGGGATCAAACAACTGGACCCAATCCTCCAGTCGGTCTTGGTCCAACAGCATGCCATATTGAGACAGGAATGACATCGCCTCCCAGGTGAATTGGGGCGTCATCGGATTCCTCCCTCGGGCTCCATGCCCATCAACTCGGACCAGTAAGACCAAAACCCTCTGATGGGGGTCTCTGTGACCCGGTGTTCCAGGTCTCGAATGGGGCCCAAGCCACCCATTTGAACCAGGCTGTGGCTGGCCGTCTCACGGCGGGTGGCTTTTTGCACAATTTCAATCGCCTCACCATCCTCCATGCTGACCAATCCAGCGGGGCCGACCAGATTGGCACTGATCAAACGGTGCCGCGTCATTTCAGGCGTGTCATCTTCATAACCAAACAAGGTTTGAAAAATTTCATGCGCGCCCACGCCTTTGGGCCTGATTTGACGGCTGCTCAAACTGTTGTTGATCTGAATGATGATGGCATTGGGAAAAAACGTGGGCGTGGCCAGATTCAAACCGTCCGCGAACTCGTGTCGATAGGCCAGTATCTTTTGATCGGACAAGCGCATTCGGTCCAGTTCAACACCGCTGATGCCCGCATACGCTTCTTGCGCTTGGGTTTGGGTATCGGACTGACTGAACGCATAGTTCATGTTGTGGCGATGCCGATCATCCATGCGCACCCCGCCTTTTTGGGTCGCGCGATCCACGCCATAAGTGACAAAGAATTCGTGCAGCAGACTGGCGTGATAGGTGTCGCGCAAATTTTCAGCGTAGAGCTTCCAATTGCCCTCAATCAACTGGCGCGTATAGCCCAAAATTTTGATGGGTTTGTGCATGAAGCGCTTGATCATGCCCGTGCCAAACTCGCCCAGGTAAGACTCAATGGGCTCTGCGTCTTCAGAAAAAGTACCAAACAACACCCCATGGTAATTGGCCAGTCGCAAGGCTTTGGGGTGGTGGGCCTGCATATCAAAGTCCGCAGGCATGCCACCCTGACCTTGCAGCCCTCGGCGAAATGGAACGCCGATCAACTCGCCCTTCTTGGAATAGCACCAGCGGTGATAGATACAAACATGGTCTGTTTTACAGTGGCCCGATACCTCGCGAACAATTTGCGCACCCCTGTGGCTGCAACGGTTCACAAATGCGTGCAACTGTCCATCGTCGTTGCGCGACACCACCACAGGTGTGTCGCCTACCCAGGTTGTTCGAAAATCGCCGGGTTTGGGCACCTCAGCTTCAAAAGCCAAATAACTCCAGCACCGGCCGCGAAAGACCCGCTCCATTTCCAGTTGGTACAAGTCGGGGTCGTGGTAGACCGAATAGGGCACCCGGGAATAGTCATTTTGGGGCCAGTCAATGCGCATGGCGTTCTCCATCAAAAAGCACAACGCGGCTCAGGCAAGCCTGTCACACCCGGCTCGAAACACAGCACATGGCCAGCCCAGGGTTGTTCTTGTCTTTGCGCCGGGCTCAAATGCATTCGAGCCGTGGTGATGAACAAGGTCCCCAAATCATGGCCACCAAACATCACAGAGGTGGGCTGAAGGACCGGCAAGTCAATCACATGAATGTGTTTTCCACGCGGGTCCATGTGATGCAACTCAGCACGGTTGAACAGGGCACACCACACCCCGCCTTGAGAATCCACCGTCAAACCATCGGGGCCGCCCACGCCTGGCTTGAACTGCACAAAAACCCTGCGATTGGAAATTTCCCCACTATTCAAATCACTGTCGTAGGCATAAATACACCCAGCAGGGGTGTCTGCAAAATACATGGTTCGGTTGTCCGGACTCCAAGCAATGCCGTTAGAAATCGTCACCCCACTGGCGTCCATCTCACGGATAGCTTGCAACCCATCCATTCGGTACAAGGAACCAATGGCGCGCTCAGTGCGCCGATCCATGGTGCCACACCAAAAGCGCCCCAAGCGGTCGCATTTGCCATCATTGAAACGTGTTTCGCCCAAAGCCAGTCCAGGCATTTCCAACCATTCGACCGCCCCATCGTGGGGGTGAAAAATCGCCGGGCCATGGCGAAAAATCAACAGCAGGCTGCCGTCGTTTCGCAAGGCCATGGATCCGGGGTACTTGGGCAGCTTCCATTGGTTGAGCAATTGGCCTTGGCCATTGGCACAAAACAAATGAGGATCGTCCACATCGAACCACCACAAACATTGGCTGATGGGGCACCACACAGGCCCTTCACCCAAGCCGTTGCCGCAATCGATCCAACTTCTCAGGTTCATCCCAGACAGTTCCGGTTCAAGTCTTGGCCTTGACTTCCACACCCATGGATTGCTCGATGACGCGAATGACGTTGGTGAAATCTTTGTCACCCCCAAAATCGTCGTTGGTGCGCTTCCAGATGTCGCGCACCGCCGTCGCCACAGGCATGGACACGCCCAAGGCCTGGCTTTCCTCAAGGCACAAACGCACGTCCTTGTACATCAGGGCGGTGGTGAAACCATAATCAAATTTGCGCGGCAAGATGGAGCGCGGGAACTTGTCGCGGCTGGCCGTGCTCATTCCACTGCCCGCATTGATCACATCGATCATGATGCTGGGGTCCAGCCCGGCTTTGACCCCCATGCCGACGGCTTCTGAGGTGATGGCCATGGCCGCAGCAGATAAGAGGTTGTTGGCCAGCTTCATGGTCTGTGCCATGCCTGGTTTGTCCCCGATGAAAAACATTTTGCCAATGTTTTTGAGCACCGGCGTCAATCGTTCATAAGTGGCGGGCTGACCCGAAACCATCACAGCCAATGTGCCTGCGATGGCACCTCCCCGCCCGCCAGAGACAGGGGAATCCACAAACTCGATGCCTTTGGCCGCCAAGGCAGCATGCACCCATTGGGCCATACCAGAGCCCGTGGTGGACAAATCCACCACCGTCTTGACTTTCGCGCCGTGGATCAAGCCTTTTTCGCCGGTGGTGACCTCTTTCACGATGTCTGGTGTGGGCAGTGAAATCAGCACGGTGTCTACCGCATCACCCACCGCTTGCACCGATGCAACCACCTTGGCACCTTTTTGTGCCAAAGCCTGCGCCACAGATGCATTGACGTCAAAAACCGTGAGGCTGTAGCCGTCTTTCAATAAGCGCTCGGCCATCGGTGTGCCCATGGCCCCCAATCCTATGAAACCCACATGCTTGCTCATCATTCATCTCCTTAAATTTGGCCTTGTGTTGGATCAAAAAAAACTGTCATGATCAACTGATCGCAGATATTAACGGCATGTTGAAGGATGCTGGGTGCATCAGAAAAAAATGCACGCTGATACCGATCAACCCTGGAAATGAAAACCAAAACAGCGCGGGTAATCCCTAGGAAAAACACACACCCTACTCCGCTTTGCACCTTCAAGACAGACAAACACCTGCTCACTGAATATACTTCTTTGCATATGCCTCACCGTCTTGTTGTGTCACCCAAATCACTCCCACCCACTGCACCGAGCAGTCGCACCATTCCAGCCTTGATCGCAGAAATGGCGCTTCGCTTTCCTGAACGCGAGGCATTGATCGGCGGCCATCAGCGGCTGAGCTACGCGGAATTGGCCATTGCGGTCGATGCCATGGCAGCGAGCTTGCTGCGACACGGCATCGGCAAAGGCGACAAGGTGGCCATCCTCATGGGCAACCGCATTGAATGGATCGTCGCCGACTTCGCCATCTGCTCGATTGGCGCCATCATGGTCGGCGTGAACACCTGGGTCACCGCCCGTGAATTGGCTTATGTGCTCAGCCACAGCGAGGCTTGCTTGCTCATCACCACCGGTAAATATCTGAAACAAGACTACCGCCAGATGCTGGTCCATATCAGAAGCGCTGGCGAGCCTTTGCCTGCTTTAAAGGGCCTGCTGCTCGTGGACCACACTGCAGGCCCTCAAGAATGGGCATGGAACGACTGGATTCAAGCGCCCAACAGCAGCGAGATCGTCGCGCTGGCTGAAGCCAAGCGCCATGTGGCCCCCAGCGATGATGCATATATTTTGTACACATCGGGGTCCACAGCCAACCCCAAGGGTGTGGTGTTGCAACACTACGCATTGATTGAGAACATGTGGCAAATTGGTCAGCGCCAACATGTTACTGAGCAAGACAAGCTGTGGTTGGCTGTCTCCTTGTTTTGGGGCTTGGGTTGTGAAAACGCGTTGTTCAACTTATTCACACATGGAGGCTGTATCGTTTTGCAAGAGCACTTCGATCCCGTAGAGGCCTTTGAGTTGATTGAATCCGAACGCTGCACCTTGTTTTACGGCACGCCCAACATGGCCGAGGCCTTGCTCAATCACCCAGCCTTTCATGCCGATCGGTTTCAATCCTTGCGTGGGGGTGCAACCATTGGCACCCCCTTGCAAATTCAACGCTTGGTGGACGTGGGCTTGCGTGACATTTGCAATATTTACGGCCTCACTGAAACCTATGGCAACTGCTCAGTCACCGATGCCCACGACCCCTTGCACCTGCGCTTGAACAGCGTGGGACAACCCCTGAAAGGTGTTCAAGCGCGCATTGTTGACCCTGCCACCGATTTAGACTGCCCTGTGGGCGAGGTCGGAGAAATTCGGGTCAAGGGATATGTGATGCGCGAATACCTGAAAGACCCTGAGCGCACCCGCGAAGCCTTCGATGCACACGGCTTCTTTAAAACGGGCGACTTGGGCTTGGTCAACGAAACCGGGCATATCTTCTTCAAAGGGCGGATCAAAGAGATGATCAAGTCAGGTGGCATGAACGTGTCACCGGTTGAAGTGGAAGAAACGTTGATGCGACGACCCGAGGTTCTCGCGGCTTACTGTGTTCCCTTGAAAACCGACGACTTTGATGAGGTTTTTGGGGCGGTCTTGGTCCCCAGGGGTGAGATGCCAATCGACTTGGATGTCATTCGCACCCACTGCCAAAGCGAACTGTCCCGCTACAAACGACCCCAAGCATTTTTGGTTGTCCATGAAAAAGACCTGCCCTTGACCAACACTGGCAAAGTCAAGAAAAACGAAATGCAAGCTTTGTTTGCCGGCGAAAAAAAGCCTTAATTCATTCCACGAAAGAAATGCCATGAGCCAATATCCAGATTACGAAATTTATGCCATCAAATACGCCCACCACATGCGCCAATCGCCCGATAATTTCTTGGGTGGTGACAGCCATGATGTGCCCATGCCGCTGGACTATTTCGTCTGGGTGATTCGCAACCAAAAAAAGGTTTGGGTGGTGGATACCGGTTTTTCCAAAGAGATGGCCCAACAACGCGGACGAGACTTTCTGCGTTGCCCATCTGAGGGATTGACAATGCTCAACATTGATCCGACCACTGTGGAGGACGTGATCATCACCCACATGCACTACGACCATGCAGGCAACAACCACTTATTTCAAAAAGCCAAGTACCACCTGCAAGACAAAGAGATGATTTATGCCACCGGGCGGTGCATGTGTCACAAAGTGATGCGCTTTCCCTTTGATTTGCAGGACGTCACTGCCATGGTTCAACGGGTTTACGAAGACCGCACCTGCTTTCACGATGGGGACGAAGAAATTGCCCCGGGCCTGAGCCTGCACCATGTGGGTGGCCACACCATGGGCCTGCAAGTGGTTCGGGTGCACACCCAACGCGGCTGGGTGGTATTGGCCTCTGATGCGAGCCACTTCTACGCCAACATGGAACAAGAACGTCCTTTCCCATTGGTCTACAACGTCGGCGACATGATGCAAGGTTATCAGCGGGCCTATGCCCTGGCCAGCTCTGCCGAGCATGTGATCCCTGGCCACGACCCCCTGGTTCTGCACCGCTACCCCAGCCCCTCTGATGCCCTCAAAGGCATTGTGGCCCGGCTCGATGTGGCGCCCATTCACACATAATCATCCGCACTGATTTTCATCTTTAAAGGAAGCTACACATGGCTGCATTTCCAGACGAGGCTTGGTTCATAGACTACCAGGCCAGGGTCAACCAAGACAAAGAGTTGTCTGTCATCGGGACTTGGTTCTCCACCCGTTTTTCCATCACGGTGGATCAAGCCCGTCGGGTCATGGTTGTTGAGAAAGGGCAAATCACCCAAGTGATCATGGCCCCCAAATTCGACAGCCGACCCGCATTTGGCTTTCAAGCGCCCATGTCCATTTGGGCAAAATTTTTAACCCCCAATCCGCCTCCTCTGTATAACGACTTTTTTGCCATGCTCATGCGTGTGCCCGATTTTGTTCTTGAAGGCGATGGCCTGGTGGCCATGCAAAATGCCCGCGCCTTGCAGCGCTTGATGAACCTGATGAGAAAGGAAGCCGCATGAGCCGCATCGAACCTATCACCGGCCGTTATGTGAATGTGGATGTCAACGGCGAAGCACACCGTATTTTTTATGAAGAGGCCGGTCAAGGCACGCCCCTGATTTGCTTGCACACCGCTGGTGCCGATTCACGCCAATGGCGCCATTTGCTCAACGATACCGACGTCACCGATCGGTTTCGTGTCTTGGCCTTTGACCTGCCCTACCACGGTCGATCCACCCCACCCGACCAATGGTGGCTGCGCAAGTACCAATTGACCGCCCAAGGCTATGCCGACGTGATCCGCGCCTTTTGGCAAGCCCTGGACCTGGTCAAACCGGTGGTCATGGGTTGCTCCATGGGCGGCGCCATCGTGCTCAAAATCGCCGTTGACTACCAAAAAGAATTGCAAGGCATTGTGGGCTTGGAGTCCGCCGCGTTTGCACCAGGCCGATACAACGATTTTTTACACCACCCTGCCATCCACGGCGGTGAGCTTTGCGCCAGCTACACCATGGGCCTGTGTGCCCCCACGACACCCGAATCCAACAAGCGCGAAAACTGGTGGTACTACGCGCAAGGCGGACCTGGCGTCTATGCCGGCGATGTGTTCTTTTACAGCTTTGACTGGGATGGCCGTGAGTCGATCAAAACCATTGACACCCAAAAATGCAAAGTGTCATTGCTGACCGGCGAATACGACTACTCGGCCACGCCCGCCATGTCTGAGGAAGTGGCGGCTTCGATCAAAGGTTCTCGCTATACCTTGATGAAGGGCATGGGCCACTTCCCCATGGTCGAGGACTATCCCGGCCTCAAGCGCTACCTGATGCCAGAACTCCAAGGGATGTTGGCCTAAGACAACTTCAAGCCCACAGCCCCGAGCGTCTGGCGACTGGCCAAGGCGTCTTGGGCCTGTGCGGCCTGCTTGAAGTCAAAGTAGTCGGGCTCAGGCAAGCGAATCACGCCACGCAACAATTGATCGAAAAAGTCGGCGCTGCGCAAGCGCAATTGCTCGGTGGTTTTGTTGTAGGTGAACACCGACGGACTGGTCAGGTGCAATGACCCCATTCGGTTGAGTCTGAAAATATCGAAGGGCGGTATTTCGCCAGCGGGGGTGCCAAAGCTCACCAAGGTGCCCGATGGCGCCAAACACAGCAATGATTTTTCAAACATGTCTCCGCCGATGCCATCGTAGACAGCGTGTACGCCCTGCCCTTGGGTGATTTTGCGAACTTGCTCGACCATGTCTGCATCGGTGCTGAGAACCACCTCAGCGCATCCCACTTGTTTGGCGGTGGCGATTTTTTGAGCAGATCCGACGGTACCGATCACACGGGCACCCAAATGCACAGCCCATTGGGTCAAAATTTGCCCCACACCACCCGCTGCGGCATGGACCAACACCGTGCAACCAGGCTGCACCTTGTAGGAGTCGTGCACCAGGTATTGGGCGGTCAAACCACGATTGAGGTTGATGCCCACCAAAGGCAAAGACAAACCCTCGGGCACCGCGACCAATCGCGCCACCGGCATCACCCGAAACTGTGTGTATGCCCCAGGCGCATGCAAGTAAGCCACGCGATCGCCCGCTTTGAAATCACGCACACCGGGGCCCACACGAACCACCACGCCAGAAGCCTCAATGCCCAAACCCGCTGGAAGCTGGGCCACCGGATAGCGGCCACTGCGGTGCTGGATATCGATGTAATTGACGCCAATGCCCACATGTTGGATCAATGCCTCATGGGCTTGGGGCTCTGGACAATCTTGGGATTGGTAGGTCAGCACATCTGTGCCACCGGCTTGGTGAAACATCACCGTCAAGGTCGATTGGGCCATGGGGGAAACTCCAAATTCCGTGAACACTTCAAGGTAAAAAAGGCAAAAAAACACCCGGCAAAAGCCGGGTGTTTGATGGTGCGTTATCGCATCATTGCTTGGGCCAAATGGCAGGCGCCACCGCCATCTCAGGAGGGAACACCACCACAGGCTGACCGTTTTGCCACTGGGTAATGGTCAATTTGCTGCCCACACGGCGGCCATTGTCATCAAACTTGATGCGACCGCCCGGGAAATACTTGGCGGGTCCATCGGTGATGTCCATGCGGCGAATGGCTGCTGCCACGGCTTTGCGGTCAGCGGACTTGGCCATCTCCATGGCTTCCTTGAAAATCCACATGTCGCCATATGAAGACATGGGGTCTTGGGGAATCCAAGGCTCGCCTTTGCGGCGCTTGAATTCAGCAACGATTTGCTCATGCCCTTTGCCAGCGGAATTAGCGGTGATGTTGAGCACGCCTTCCAAAGTTTCCTTGCCCAACAGCGTCAGCATTTCAGGGGCGTCGACGGCACCACTGTTGGCCACAATGGGCAAACGCCCTTTGCCCAAGCCCACTTCGTTGATTTTCTCAAGCGTGAGCTTGAAGTCCGGCAAAGCCGTGGCCAAGTCCAGCAACAAATCGGGGCGGGTGGAACGCACTTTTTGAATCATGGAGCTGGCGTCCGACAAAGGCGGTGTGAAGATTTCATCGACCACCAACTTCAGGCCTAGCTTCTCTAAGCCACCTTCACGCATGGGCTTGGCAAACGCCGTGGGGGAAGCCGTGTTGTCACTGACGATGCCCACGGTTTTGATAGGCTTGCCAGCCAATTTGGACAATTCCAGCAATGCAGGAACTGCTGCGTTGGACATTTGTCCGGCCGTGATGGAGGTTTGGAAAATGTACTTAAACCCACGCGCAGTGATGCTGTCCGCAAACGACAGGGTCAACATGGGCAGCTCGGCGCGCTCCGTCACCTCGGTGATGGCCAAGGTGAAAGAGGACAGCCAAGAACCCGTAGCACCCGTTAGATCGGGCTCTTGCGACAGCATGCGTTGCGCCGCATTTTTGGCTTTCTCCACAGAGTCGCCGGCATCAATCGTGACCAAACGCATGCGGGCGCCGCCCAAGGCTTTGATACCGCCCGCGTTGTTGATGTCTTCGACCGCCATTTCAGCGCCTTTGCGCATCATGTCGCCATTGCGTGCCCAAGGGCCAGACAACGGGGCAATCAAGGCGACCTTGACCTCCTTGGGTTGTGCCAAGGCTGGCACAACGGTGCCCATGCCCATGACAGCGGCGGCGGCGGCAGCCACAGCGACCCATTTACGCTTAGAAAGATGAACCATACTGACACTCCTCTTGGTTGTGAACACTGACATTACATTCCCAAATAAATTTCTTTGACATGCGGGTCTTCCATCAAGACGCTGGGGACGCCTTCGAGGGCAATGCGCCCAGTTTGGAGCACATACCCATGGTCGCAAGAACTCAAGGCCTCGGCCACCCGCTGCTCGACCAACAAAATAGCCACATTGGTGTTGGCGTGAATTTCTTCGATGCGCTCGAAAATCATGTCGGTGATTTTGGGCGCCAAGCCCATGGAGGGCTCATCGAGCATGATCAACTTGGGTGAAGACATCATGCCGCGGGCAATTGCCACCATTTGCTGCTCGCCACCCGACAAGGTGCCCGCCAATTGGTTTTTTCGGGTGGACAAAATCGGAAAAAGGCTGTACATCTGGTCCAAATTTTTAGCCCAATCCGCTTGGCCCTTATCGGTTTGTGCGCCCATCTCTAAATTTTCAAAAACCGACAGTTCTTTGAAAACTTGTCGCCCCTCTGGCACGTGGGCAATGCCCATGTGCGGGCGACGTGCCGGTGGAATGGCCATCAAATCTTGTCCAAACCAAGTGATCTTGCCACCTTGGGGGGTGACCGTGCCTGAAATCGATTTGAACAAGGTGCTTTTTCCAGCGCCATTGGGGCCCACAATGGCCACAAATTGCCCTTCACCCACACTCAACGATACATCGGCGAGGGCTTGAAGGCCACCATACGAGGTGCTCAGGTGTTCAATGCTTAGCATGGTCCATCCACTTTTTACCCAAATAGGCTTCGATCACCGAAGGATCTTTGGTGACCTCCATGGGCTTGCCCACGGCCAACACGGACCCATGGTCCAGCACCACAAAACGATCGGCAATGCGCACCATGGCCTGCATGGTGTGCTCAATGATCACAATGGTTTGACCCTCGTTGGCCAAGCGGCGAATCACCGCCAACATGGTCTCGACCTCTTCGGCACCCAAACCCGCCAAAGTTTCGTCCATCAGCAGCAACTTGGGTCTGCCAGCCAACACACGTGCCAATTCCATCAAGCGCAACTCTAAGCTGTTCAAGCTGCCGGCCACCACATTGGCATGCTCCAACATGCCCACGCGCTCAAGGGCTTCGCGGGCTTGAGAAACCGCTAACTCGTCGTTGTCGGGCTGGGAGACAAAAGCACCCACCACCACATTTTGCATAAC